>Ga0335083_10000323_pt1 | contig 75116 bp, 58 predicted proteins | sample Lox_Sample_42_FD_206716 | JGI IMG/M metagenome (GOLD analysis project Ga0335083, IMG submission 206716) | Soil microbial communities from Loxahatchee National Wildlife Refuge, Florida, United States - Lox_Sample_4.2 | ecosystem: Environmental > Terrestrial > Soil > Wetlands | place: USA...
CTCCCGGGCGCAGTTTGGCCATCCAGATTCGCCAAGCTCTGCTGCTCGGTCTTGCCTATAACCTCTACCGCCTGAGGCATCGGCTCGCTCATCGAGGATGTCAACAGTGCCATAGTTGGCGACAACAGTAGGGATGAAGTAAATACAAACACTGGCGACGAAAATGAGCAATGCAATTGGGCCGCCCGATCCGCTGTCGCCGGGGGGTTGTGCCGCTGTCGGCAGTGCGTCCGGGTTCTGGTGTGTTAACGAAAATAGGATCAGGGCAAACACTCCAACGCCAAGAATGATGAGCAACACCTTCCGAGTCGGATTCACAGTGAGCCCACCTTTTCGAGGCACGTGTGGTGTGGCATCAGAAAATCCATATTCGTGGACGCGCGGATAGCGGAAAGAATATCACCGCGGCGTATTGTAGGAAAGTATCGAGAAGCGGGGCTCAGATAATCATTAGGGCGCCGAGACGATTTTGATTTTATTTTTTTCCGGCGTGGCCTGCCCTTTGCGGTTCTGTTCTTGCAAAGTCCGCGCTGGCGGGTGGCGAATTTGGTTCTCCTGGTTTTTCTGCTTGACGAAGCGGCCCGAGGAGAGCACACCACTTTCGTAATTCACCGTGGAGCGATAAGACGAGAGGCACGCGCGGAAGCAAAGACGAAGTCAAACCGTTTCGCCGAGTTTAGGGTTGCCACCCGGCGTTGATGCAAAAAGAAAGCGAACGACTATTTCGGCTTGGCTGGATAAGGGGAAATACCCCGAAGGTGAAGGTCGAAGAAATCGTCGACGCGGTGCCAGGCGTCGCGGAGGACGTGTTCGCGGCTGAAGTAGTGGAATTCGCCAGGATACATCATGAAGGAGAGAAGATCGCCTTTGTGTTTTTTGAGAGCTTCGTCGATGAGCCAGACGGATTCGATGAAAGGGACGTTGACGTCGGCGGTGCCGTGGAGGACGAGGAGCGGGCGAGCGAGGCGGTCGATGTGTGAAATGGGCGAGGCGTTGGCGTAGACCTGGGGATTTTCCTCGGGAGTGCCGATGCGGCTGGCGGTCCAGCCGCCGTGATAGGGATCGTTGTAATACATGACGTAATCCACGACTCCGGCGACGTCCACGCCGCAGCGGAATAGCGTGGGTTGGTCCGTCATGGCAATCAGTGTGAAGAAGCCTCCGTAGCTCAGGCCCCAGACGCCGACGCGATCGCCATCCACATAAGGAAGCGATTTGAGATAGTTGGCGCCCATCCAGGCGTCCTTGGCGTCTTTTCCGCCGACGTCCATGTAGACGCCGGTGCGCCAGTCGCGGCCGTAGCCGATGCTGCCGCGATAATCGGGAGCGAAAACCACATAGCCTTTTTGCAGGAAATATTGGTGGATGCTGTAGTAGACGGCGTAGTTCCGCTGGACGTGCCAGCCATCGTAGTTTTGATTCACGCCGTCGCCGTGAATCCAAAGAATCGCGGGATGCTTTTTCGTTTTGTCGAGATTTTTTGGCACAAAGAGCCAGCCGGGAACCATCTGGCCGTCCGGACCTGGATAGTGAACGAATTGAGGCTCGACGAATTGAGAATGATCGATGCCCGCGGGCATGGATTCCGTCAGGCGGATGGGTGGCGCGCCCGCGCTGGCATTGACGGCGAATAGATCGGCGCTATTGTGCGTGTCGGTGTGCTGGTAGACGAGGTAGGCATCGCCCTCCGACCAGTGAGGCTCGATGTTGGTGCCCTTTCCGGTGGTGATGTAAGTAACGGTAGCGTGCGCGGGGTCGTCTCCGATTTGCGCGACGCCGAGCATGCGATCGCCCGGGTGATCTTCGAGATTGGCGTCGAAGGCGATCCGAGTGCTGTCGTGAGACCACGCGGGGCGCCAGGCTTCAAATTTGCCCTTGGTGATTTGAACGGCATCGCCGCCCGCGGAAGGCATCACGTAGATGTGGTCCCAGCCATCCTGGTCACTGAGGAAAGCGATCCACTTGCCGTTTGGCGAAGGCCAGGGCTGAGCGCCGGCTTCGCCCCAGTCGGGGATGCTCCAGAACTTTGCTTCGTCAATTTCATGGATGACTTTGACAGAGCCGGTAGCGGCGCCAGCGGTGTAAATGAAATATTTCTTGAAGTCTTTGGATTCGCCGTCGAAGACCAGGCGGCTATTGTCAATCCAGGCCAGTCCACCGTATTCAGCGGGCTCGGCGATAGCGACGGGTTTTCCTTCGGCTAGTCTGACGGCATAGATCTGACCCGGCACGAATTCGGGATTGCGGAAGACGAGCTTCTCTCCGGAGTACTTCGGCGATTCGTCGTGCTGAATGAATTTTGAGCCGGCTGTGTAGGCGAGCGATTTTCCATCCGGAGACCACAGGATGCGGCTGATGCTGACATCGTCGTGAGCGACGGTGGATTCGGTGCCGTCAGAAAGCCAGCGGATGATCAAATCACTGCCATGGAGCGTTTTCTCGGCCGCGGAAACGCTGGCGCGGACGAAGGCGACGCGCCTGGCGTCCGGCGACGAGACGAAATCCCTGCCGCGCTCGGACTTGCTCCAGACTGGCTTAGGTGTGCCGCCGGAAACGGCAACCTGCCAGAGGTCGCCTTCGTGAGGAAAGAAAAGCGCGTCACCGTCTTCGTTCCAAAAAAAGTCGTGGACGTTCCCGTCGGGGAAATTTGTCAACTGAAGAGGTTGGCCGCTGCCGTCCGAGTTGGCGACATAGAGATTCCGGATGTCCGCGCGGTCCCAGATGAATGCGATGCGTTTGCTGTTGGGAGACCAGAGTGGGTCCGAGGGATGCTTGATTTCAATGAGCTGGTCGATCGTGAGGCGAGACTTGCCAGCGCCGGATTGGGCGGTGGCGCTTCCAGCGTACAAAAACGCCATAAGCGCAACAAAGAGTCCGACCAGTTTGATTGATTTGATCATATCGCCTCCGCAGATTCGCTAAAAGCTGAGTCTGATATTAGACAAACGACCGGCGGGCCGCACATGAAAATGTCGGGCCCGCCGGGTCGAAAGGAGTTGGCCTCGAGGGAGGCCGACTCGCCTAGAAGGTGAAACGCAGGCCAAAGCGCGTCACGAACGGGTTGATGGTGCTGTACGGGTACAGATAGCTCCCGCCGATGGTTGTAACTTTTCCAATTACGGTCTGGGCGTTGGTCACATTGAAGAAGTCCACAGTCGGAGTGAGGCGCCACTTATCGCTGTAAATTGCGAATTCTCGCGAGAGGCGAAGGTTGAGCATGTTAACGCTGGGCAGCCGCAGGGCCCCAGCCGGCTGAAGAATGATGGACTCGCCGACATTCACGCCCTGGCCATTGGGGACATTGAACGTCTCCGTTGGTTGCAGCGGGTAACCCGTGTAGTGCTGGAAGTTAACGCTGGTGCCGACCTTCCAGGGAAGTTCGTAGGTGGCGTCGACCTTGAAGACATAAGTGGAGTCCAGGTTGAGGTAGTTGTTGTTGCGATTGATGTCGTAGTTCGGGTCGGTGAAGTTGTCACCAGTAGCCTGGTCGGAGAAGCCTCGGCCGTAGACGCCCTTCTGGCGCTGAATTGTGAAACCTCCGAGGACTTGCAATTTGTGAGAGAGACGCTTAACGGCGGTGATTTCCACCCCGTGATACGAGTCGTCGTTCAGCAAGGGGACGTTTGTGACGACATAGTTGAAAGCGCTGTAGAGGGCAGGGTCGGAAGGTTGGAAACTATAAAGAGTCAGCGGCTGGTTGGTGATCGGATTGATGATCGGATTTCCGCCGATCGTTGTCACGGGAACGTAATCGGATTTCGACACCGCCGAATTTTCGATGCCGATCAAGTTTTTCTTTGTCCGGTAGTAGTAAGTGACGCCCAGGCGGAGATCACTCCAAACCTGCCTCTCGTAACCGGCACTGACCTCTTCCGAGTACGGCCGGCTCATGTTGGGATTGATGTGGGTGCTGGAGCCGCCAAATTCGCTAACGGGAGCAGTGGCCGCTCCCTGGGGGAGCCATTCACTTTGCTGAGGGATGCCGTCACCATTGGTGTCCGTCCAGGCATAATACTTGCCTGAAAGGCCAACCGGATTGGCAGTCTCGGCAAGGCCGGTACCCTGCATGATGTAGTAGAGGCCGTATCCAAAGCGGATAACGGAGTCTCCCTTGCCGGTCGGGTCATAGGCGACGCCGATGCGCGGAGAGACGTTGTTCCAGTCGACAAGATTTCCAGAAGCGGCGTAGCTTGTGATGGGGAAAAGTTGGGGAAAGGTTTCGTTGGGATTACTCTGCTGAACTGGATAGTACGTGCGGAAGTTGTCGTAACGAAGGCCAAGATTCAGAGTAAGACGGCGCTTGATGTTCCAAGTGTCCTGGACGAAAAAGCTTGTGTCGCGGAAGTAGTTTTTCTGAGTAGTGGGTGTGTTGTAAGCGAGAACCTGGTAAGGAGCTCCACCGTCCAGAAGCACGTTGATGCCCTGATTCACGTTGTAAACGTAGGAGTTGTAGCTCTTCCCCCACTCAAAACCGAATTGAACGTTGTGCGTGCCCTTCCAATTCGGCTTGTACCAGGAACCTCCGGCGGTCCATTTGAGAACCCACGCGGGGTTCGCGAATTGATAGGGTGCTGCTCCCGTTTCCGTCGAGAGAGAAACGTCTTGGACGTTTAAGGCTGATGTCGTCACACCGGGTTGATAGCTAAGAGGGAAGACAATCTTGTTGTAGCCGACACGAAAATCCAGGATGAGATTGTTGGTGACCTGGCTGGTCCAGAGGCCCTCAAGGATGTAGGCCGGTTCAATCTGGAGCCAGCTTGCCTCTTGAGTGACGAAGGAGTAGGCAGTGTCGCGGCGGAAGAAGCGGTTCTGCTCGTTGTACATCCAGATGAAGCTGAACTTGTTCTTTGAATTGACCTGAAAATCGCTGCGCAGATCGGTGTTGGTCTGGTGGTTCACATCCACGACGGGGCTGCCAGCCTGGTCGGTGACGGAAAGAATTTCCTGGCGCAGATCGTAGCGCCGGTAGGAGCCGAAGAGCCACCACTTGTCTTTGATGAGGGCGCCGCCAAGGCTAGCGCTGGCGTCCAAAGTGCTGTCGAACGGCGATCCAGATGTGACTGGGCTTCCGTTGTACACGGGAAACTTCACGCCAGCCTGGGTGCCTGCCGTCAAATAGTAGACAGCCGCCTGGCCGTGCAATTCGTTGGATCCCGATTTAGTCACCATGTTCATGTACACGCCGCCGATGGGGACCGCAGCCGGGGCGTTGTCGGCGACAACCTGGAACTCATCGAACGAATCGTGATTTGTGTAGAACTGCGTGTAGCCGCCGTTCGCTCCAGGCCAATTCAAGTCCAGACCGTTATAGCTGTAGATTTGCTCTGCTTGCGTACTTCCATGAACCTGCATGGCGGACTGCTGGTAGCTGTTGTCGCCCGCCACGTCGAATGTGCTGGAGGTAACGCCCGGCATCTGAGCGACCGTCGACCAGGGATCGCGGCCGCTTGGGATGTTTTGCAGTAGAGTTTGATCGAAAGTTGTCGAGGTCTGGGCGGTTTGCAGGTCGACGACCGGCTCGCCTTCAACTTGCACCGTTTGGGTGACTTCGCCAACCTGAAGCTTGGGGCTCACGGTAGCGGTGAAGCCAGCGGTAATAACAATGCCGGTCTGGTCCTCAGTACGGAATCCAGTAGCCGTAATGGTGACCTGATAGGTGCCCGGCGGGAGCAAATCGAACAGATAGACGCCGTCAGCTGATGTTGTAGAAGTCCGTGGAGTCATCAAAGCCGAACTCTTAACAGTGACCGTTGCGTTCGGAACGGCGGCACCCGAAGAGTCGGTGACCACCCCGGTGATTTTGCCGGTAACAGCGATTTGCGCGGATAGAAAAGCTGGAAAGAACGTTATAAGACCGAATAAGAACAGAACGGCTTTCTTCATGCCTCCTCCTATATGAGATCGTCTGCGCTCTCAAACAGCCTTGAGCCCCGACTCGAGAAGAGACGAACTTCCCCTGGGTGCACCTGGAAAAGCTGGCCCAGAAAACAAGAAATCAAAAGGGTTTATCCCGTGTGAATGCGGTGCGAGTCAAATTCAGAATTTAGATTCACCGAATCGCTCCGAGACCCCTTTCAAAGCTTAGACGACGGTGAACTAAAAATATCTCACGCCTAACACGAAGACTATGACGTAGGACACATGAATGGGGGCTAGCCACTGGGTAGTGGGATGACAGGGGGCGAGTATTTGCTAACGACTACTTCAAGCTTTTCTTGAGAAAGGCGGTCATGCGGGCCCATGCGTCGGCGGTGGCTTCGGGGCGGTACCCTTGCTTGTTATTGGGGTTTTGGAAGGCGTGGCCTGCGCCATCATAAATTTTCACGTCGACGGATTTGCCGGCGGCTTTCATGGCCGCCTCGAAAGCGTGCACGGAATCCGGAGTTATGCCGCTGTCGTCCGCGCCGAAATTGCCGAGCACTGGAGCGTCGATCTTGGCGATGCTCGAAGCTTCCGTGGGCAGAGAGCCGTAGTTCACGATGCAAGCGGCCAATTTTGGCTCGCTCATGGCAAGCTTGATGGACCAGCCGCCGCCCATGCACCAGCCGACGGAGCCGATCTTGTTCGCCTCGACATCGCGGCGGGCAGCGAGGTAGTCATAGGCCGCATCGAGATCGCGGATACCGCGGTCATCGGGCACACCACGCATTAATTCATGCGCTTCCTCGGCAGTAGTCGCGACTTTTCCGCGATACAAATCGATCGCGAGCGCAACGTAGCCTTCGCCGGCAAATTTTTGCGCCTCGTCCTTGATTTGGTCGTTCAAACCCCACCACTCGTGAATGACGACAAGTCCGGGATGCTTGCCATGGCCCTCCGGGAGAGCCAGGAATCCGTTGACGGTTTCGTTGCCGCTCTTATAGCTGACGGTTTCCGTCTTCACGGGATTGGCGCGCACCATCAGGACGAACGCCAGTGAGAAAAGCGCTGCCAAAACGGACAGGATTTTACGGTTCATAGAATTTCTCCGATCAGCTGGATTTATTTGGAAGGGCTGGCTTGCAGCTCCGTCAAAGCCGCGAGGACTTCTTCGCTGTGCTGTTGCGCTTTTACCTCGAGAAAAACTTTGCGCACGACGCCATTTGGATCGATGAGGAAAGTATGGCGAGCGGAGAGTTTTGCGACTCCAAAATTCATGATGGAGTCATACATGGTGGAAACTTCCTGCTTGGTGTCCGCGAGCAGCTTGAAGTTCAAGCCTTCCTTGGTGCAAAACCTCTGGTGGGAATCTTCATCCTGCACGCTGACACCGACGATGACGGCGTTCCTCTTTTCGTACAGCGCAAGGTCGCGCTGGAAGTTGTGCGCCTCAATTGTGCAGCCGCTGGTGAAGTCCTTGGGGTAAAAGTAGAGGACCACCCACTTGCCCTTGAAATCATGGAGGCTGACAGGTTTGGATTCCTGCGAGTTGAGCGTGAAATCGGGCGCTTGCGTGCCGACGGCCGGCGCTTTGCCATCCGCGCGCATACCACGGAGTCCCATACCCACCCCCACTAACAAAAGCACTCCGATCACAATTCCCGCGATTTTCATGATTTACACCCCCGTTTTACACGCGTGCGCTAGTGATAGAGACCGTGCCCGGAGTGCCTTGGACGCCATACATCTTATCGCTCCCGAAGAACGCTTACTAGTTGGAACGTGTGAACCGGCCGAAGCCCAGGCGGAGCTGCAGAGTATTGATACCAGGGTTGGGGCTGGCCAGCCCCGCGTTCGAAATGTGCATGAAGCGGAGTTCGACACTCCAATTGTATTTGTTTTGGAGGAAGTGCAGGCCGAGCGCGCCGCTGGAAGTGAAGTTTATGCGCGAAGTGCCGGGGGGAACGTTGGTGTTCGTGAAGAGAGTGCCGCCGCCAAGTTCGAGATAGGGGACGACTTTGTGTGGCTTGATAAAATTCCATTTGAAGGCGAAAGGATTCAAGCCGAAGCCGTACGCGTTGCCATTCTTTTGAACGACCATGAAAAGGGGCACGACGTCCACGGCGTATTCGAATTGGCCGCGCAAGAAGCTCGGCCCGTGCGGCGCAGTGAGAATCCAGCCAAAGCGCGCACCCACGTTCCACACGCCGCTGCTCGACGTGCTGCCATTCAGACCGTGGCCGCCTCCGGTCCAAACCTGGAGGTCGTGGCCGCCCTGCTCCGGGCCTGCCTGAGCGCGAGAGGCCGACGCGAAGAGAAAGGCTGCCAACAGAAAACTTACGAAAATGCCGATGACCAGACGAGGCACAGTGCGATCTCCTTGCGGCGTTGGATTCTTTTCCGTAAAACTTGGGTGCACGGAAGATACAGAAAAACGGCGGCGAACGCGACAAACTTTTGCGCTAAGCCCGAACAATTTTGCATTTCGTGCCGGAACATCCAAGAATTGCTTAGCCGAAACCGAAAACTTCAACACGTGGTTCCATGAAGGATCGTGGGCGCTGTGTTCGCTGCACGATTTGAATTGCGAAGGCAGCCTGCGGTCTCATTTAGCGGCTTGGGGCGATAGGCACAAATTGCCTGAGAACGAAAGGTGAGCAGAGCAAATTTGCCCATTGGTTTATTGATCGGCATGCAGGTTGCCGAAAAGCTCAGATTAAGTCTCGCAGGGTCAACACGGGAATCGCGGATCCGGAGCAGGTGGCTATGGCAGTCCAAGTGCGATAGGAATTCTCGGAAGCTGACGTCCGCAAGGCAATTCTTAGGCTGTAACTAGCGAGTCTGGTTTCGTCAAAAGTGGACGTGTCGATTGTTTTTGCGCCGGAGCGAAGAGGGAAGGCTGGCCGGCCAAGACTGAAGGAGACTAAATATGTTCCTAGCAGGCGCAATTGGAAGCAGTTTATTCGGTGGCTACAATCCACCTCCCGTGCAAAGCAAGTTCAAGCAGATGCAGCAGGAATTTGCGTCGCTTGGCCAGGATCTACGATCCGGGAATTTGACCCAGGCACAGAGTGATTTTTCAACGCTTCAGCAGTTGCTTCCCAGCCAGTGGCAGAGCGGTTCGAACGGTGCGCAGAGCAACTTGCAGAATGCCAACCCGGTATCGCAAGCGATCGCGCAGTTGGGGCAAGACTTGAAAGCCGGCAATCTTTCAGCCGCGCAATCCGATTTCACTACCCTGCAGCAGGATCTTCAGCAGCAGGGCACAAACTCCGTCCACCGGCACCATCATCATCATGCCGCAGCCTCGGGAGGATCAGCGCAACAGAACGGGAGCGCGACGCTTTTTGGCGAACTGGGGCAGGATCTGCAGTCAGGAAACCTCACGGCCGCACAGCAGACGTACAGTGCTTTGCAGCAGGACTTCTTGCAGTTCGCGGCAGGCGGTGGTACGTCAGGATCGAGCGGCTTGGGCAGTACCACCTCGGCAGTCGCAAGCCTAAATGTTTCGGCTTAGTGTGAAACTTCGCCAGGCATTCAAGTCGGGTTGCAGAACAATTGGCTCGAAATAAAAGAAAGACCGACGATTAGATAGCGTGAACGCGCATCAGTGTCTCGCGCTTGCTGCGAACATCGTCGCCGCGCAGCTCACGCAGAGCGTAAATCACGAATTCTCCAGTAACTTTCTTGCGCCAACTCATGTCGAAGTCCGTGTTATCGAGCGGCTTGGCGATTCGTGCCGCAAGGACAGCGGCCTCCGCAATCGACTCCGCATTGAGCGGACGGCCTGTGAGCGACTTTGCCGCTTCTGAGGCGACCAGTGGGCGACACGCGGCGGAGCCAATCACAAGGCGTGCTTCTTCGACAACACCGCCTTCAGAAATCCGCGCGGCAGCCGCCACCGACAAAACCGGAAAGTCAAACGAGCCACGCCGCCGAAGCTTCCAGTAAGTGCTTCTCCAGCCGTGCAGCGAATCCAGCATGACCTCGGCAAGCACTTCGTTGGGCTTGCGCTTCATGTAGTCCAGACCGTCGTTGTTGTAGAGCTCCGCGAGCGGAACTTCGCGCTCTGCAGCTCGCGAGACGAGCCTGACTCGCGCGCCCAGAGCGATAAGCGCCGGCGCCGTGTCCGTGGAAGAAACTGCCATGCACTTTGGACTGCCCGGCGCTACCCAGCACGTGTCGCCGTCTTTTTTCAGACAAAAGTTGATCGCTTTTCGCCACTCGTAATTCTGATCGTAGTAGTTGCAGCGCGTGTCGAGGCAGAGATTGCCGCCAAGCGTGGCCATGTTCCGGATAGGGGGTGTCGCAACCAGGGAAGCGGCCTGAGCGAGCGCCGTTAAACCGTTTCGGAAGCGTGCATTCGCAGCGATCTCTGAAAGTGTGATGCAAGCGCCGAGCCGCGATCCGGAATCGTTTAGTTGTAGATGACGCAATTCGCCGATCGAACGCAGACTCATCAGCGTTTTCGGAACCTGCTGCCTGCGTTTCATATTCGGAAGCAGATCCGTGCCTCCGGCGAGCGGCATAGTGTTTTCGCTCTCACCGTCCAGAATGCGGGTCGCCTCCTCGAGTGTGCGGGGCGCGCGAAATTCGAAAAGCGGCAGGCGCATCATGAGGTGAGCACCTTCTCTTTCTCTGCCGGGCGTTTGGCCGAGCGGCTCGGTTCGTTCACGGCGTTTCCGTCGCCGCCTTCCCAGGGCGGGGGTACGCGAAGCGACTCCGGCCAGTCGAGGTCTGGAAAATGGCTCGGCCCAAAGCGCGGCGCGCGGCCCGCTCTCTTTTCCGCGAGCGCTTTCATGATTTTTTCCGGAGTGATCGGGACTTCGTCAATCCTTACTCCCACAGCGTCGTAAACCGCGTTGGCGACGGCCGGCATGATCGGCAGCAGGGGTCCTTGCCCGACCTCTTTGGCGCCAAACGGCCCACGCGGATCGGGCTCTTCGATCAATTCCGTGACCACCTCGGGCATGTCCAGGGAAGTTGGACTCTTGTATTCGAGCATCGACGGGAACTTGTGCACCAGAGCGTTCGAAAGTTTTTTCGGAAGCCGACGGAATTCTTGCTCTTCCATCAGCGCCTCGCCAAGCCCCATGTACACGCTGCCTTCGACTTGCCCGCGAACCAGCGTCGGATTCAGCGCCCGGCCGATGTCGTGCGCGATCCAGATTTTCGGCACCGTGATCCATCCCGTAGCTGGATTGACAACTACTTCCACGACCGCCGCGGTGTACGAGTAGGTCGGCGAAGGTCCGACGCCGCCGCCTTTGTAGAGCGCCGGAGATTTCGGCGGCGTATAGGAACCCATAGTTCCAATCGTGCCGAAGCGCGCCTCGGCCAGACAAACGGCTTCCGCAAACGAAACGTTTGTTTCTGGCGCGGCCGCAGCAAAAACACGTTTATTCTCGAAACGCAAATCTTCTTTTGGAACTCCAATTTTCTCAGCTACGGCTTCGGCAATCATCGCTTTGCCGCGCTCGGCCGCTTGCAGTGCCGCATTGCCTGCCATGATCGTCACTCGGCTCGAGTACGAACCCAGATCCACCGGCCCCAAATCCGTGTCGCCGGTGTACAAGCGAATGTCAAAGGTTTCCAGCCCCAAAACTTCAGCCACAATTCCCGCGAGCACGTCATCCGAGCCCTGGCCAATTTCCGTCGCGCCACAAAAGACCGCTACGCCGCCGCCCCGGTCGAATTTAATGTGGACGCCGGAGTGCGGCATCTTGTTCCAATAAATCGGCAGCCCCGCGCCCGTCAGATACGCAGAGCAAGCCAGCCCAACCCCGCGGCCTTCAGGCAGTTTTCGAAACTTTTCTTGCCAATTCGAGTTCTTCACGACGCGGCGAATGCATTCCTTCAGATTGACTGTGCTGAGCCGGAAGAAATTCGCGGTTACTACATTCGAAGACTCCGCGATGCGCAATCTTAAATCCGCTGGATCGATGCTGAGTTTTTCAGCGATCTTGTCGAGTTGCACTTCCTGTCCAAATCGCGGCTGGACCGTGCCGTGCCCGCGTTTCGGCCCGCACGGCGGTTTGTTCGTGAACGTGCGGCAACCCTGAAACTTGTAGCGCGGAATGTGATACGTCGTCGTTTGCAGCGCGCCCGTATAAAACGTGCTCGCAACTCCATAGGAACCGTAAGCGCCGCCGTCGATCAGCGTCTGCAGATGCATCCCGGTGACCGTCCCATCTTTCTTCACTCCGGTCTTGAATTTCATCAGTACGGGATGCCGCCCGCGGTGACAATAAAAAACCTCTTCGCGCGTTAGGCAAATCTTCACGGGCCGGTCCAGCATTAGCGCCGCTTTTGCCACAACGATTTCGTGTTGGAAAGGATCGCTCTTTCCGCCAAAGCCTCCGCCGTTCGGCGTGGCAATAACGCGGATGTGCCCGGGCGGCATTTGCAGCACTTTCGCGAGCGCGCGATGCAGATAGTGCGGAGTCTGCGTGCTGCTCCAGACAGTCAGCTTTCCATCTGGATCTTTGATTGCTACCGAAGCGTGTTGCTCAATCGGCAGGTGCGTATTCCCCTGGTAAAAGAAAATGTCTTCGAAAATCTCATCTGCTTCCGCGAACCCTTGATCCACATTTCCGAACTCAAGCGAAACGCGCTTGTGAATGTTTCCCTCTTCGCCGTAATCGTGGATCCGTGGCTCGGGATTCGCCAGCGCCTCGTGCGGATCAGCGATCGTGCGTAGAATTTCGTACTCTACATCGATCAAATCCAGCGCTTCGAAGGCCGTCAACTCCTCCCGCGCAACAACGGCGGCGACGGGATCGCCGACGTGCCGCACGCGTTCCACGCATAGCGCCTGCTCATCCTGACTGACTGGCAAAATTCCGTATTGGATCGGAAGCTCTTTTCCTGTGAGGACCAAATACACGCCAGGATGCGCCGAAGCGCGAGACGTGTCGATCTTCACGATTCGCGCGTGCGCATGCGGCGAGCGCAGCAGCTTGCCATAAGCCATGCGTGGCAAGAATATGTCGTCCGCGTAGCGTGTTTGCCCCGTGACCTTTGCGCGTGCGTCCACGCGACGCCGCGGCACGCCAATCACGCGCATCTGTTTTTCATCCGGCATTGGCGCTCCCGGTCTCGCGCACTAAGTTCCATCCGCCGCGCGGTCCGCAATATTGAGGATCGCCGCTTCCACCGCTTCAAAAATCTGCTGGTAGCCCGTGCAGCGGCACAAATTCCCTGAAAGCGCCTCGCGAATCTCATCACGAGAAGGATGCGGATTCTCATCAAGCAGCGCCTTCGCCATGACCAAAATTCCAGGGGTGCAGTAACCGCACTGCGCCGCGCCTAAATCGGCGAACGCCTCCTGTAAAGGATGCAGCTTGCCGCCGGTGGCGAGTCCTTCCACGGTCAAAACATTTCGCTTGTCGCACTCCAGAGCCAGCACTAAACAAGAAAGCTCGGGCTTGCCGTCCACCAGAACCGCGCAAGCGCCGCATTCGCCCAGTTCACAGCCGTGCTTCGTGCCGGTATGGCCCAAGTCCTCGCGGAGCACCTCAAGCAGCGTTTTGTACGGCGCGAAGGAGACATCTGCCTCCTCGCCATTCAGCGTCAGCCGTATGTGCGCGTTCTTCCGCGATTCCTTCGGCAGCCCAATCGTTACAATTTGCTTTAGTTCCATGCTTTGCTCGCCGTTCACCGTGGAAATAATTTAGCCGCGTTCTCGTACAGAATCTTGCGTTTGGCTTCGGCTCCAATTGGAAGCGCGTGAAACTTTTCGATGTTGCCCTTGATTTCTGGCACTCCCGGCCCCGGCCAGTCCGTTCCCCACAAAACCTTGTCGGCGATGTCTTCAATTCGCGGAAAATATTCCATCAATTTCTGTGGCGGAATACCGGAAATGTCCATGTGCATATTTTTGTGCCGTCGCACGAGAAAAAACGCCTCGTTCATCCACAGCGGCCGTCCGCCATGCGCCAGAATCACCACAAGACTCGGATAATCGATGCTGACGTCATCGCAAAGCATCGGCTGCGCGTGAAGATTTCGCGCGCCCGGAAAAATGGATGTGCCGGTATGAATCATGACCGGCATCGCATTCGCCTGTGCGCGCTCATAAATGGCCGCCAGGTCCCGGTTGCCGTTCATGTATCCATTGGGTGACATGGCCTGGTGAGATGGATGCAGCTTGATCGCGCGAATGCCAAGCTTCGCCATGCGGTCCACCTCCGCGCCGCAATCCTGCACAGTCCCCGGCAGCACGCCGCCAAACGAAATTAAGCGGTCCGGAGCGGCACTGCAATATTTAGCGCTCCAGTCATTCACTTCCGGCGTGAATCCGATAATTTTCGGCGCAACGTAATTGATCAGGCCGGCGCGCTCGATCCCCAGGCTGTCCAGCAGGCCGAGAAATGCTTTCGGATCTTCGCAGTAACGCATCACGTCCGCATAATCTTTCCGGCCGCGTTTCATCAAGTCCATCGCGGACGGCTTCATCATGTGGTAGGGCATGATGTGAATGTGGATGTCGATGATCGGCTGCACGAAGTCGTGTCCTCAACAGGAAAAATTGACCGGCATCACGTCAGTTGAACCGCACGTATTCGAAATCGATCGGCTTGCTGTTGATTCCTCGAATCGGCGGCGCGATCCAGTTCGCAAATTTCCCGGGCTCCACTACACGCCCCGTCATCAGCGATTGCACGAACCTCTGGTCCTCTGGGCTTGGCAGCCATTCGTGCTCATGCTTTTTCCATGCTTCCTCGGTCAAGACTTCGCCACTGACGCCGATATGGTGCCCGGCGAAATTTCCGATGGCGCGATGAAACCCTTTATGCGGCAACGTCAGTTTGAACGGTATTCCCGCTTCATCAATCACGCGTTGCCAGCGTGCCACGCCGTCCGCGATCTCGTCGATATAATCATCGCGAAGCCGTTCGTTCAAAGCGGTAAGCGCCGGAACATTTTTCTTGACGACCTTGTCGCCGACCACCTCGTAGACCGGGTACTCTGCGTGGCTCAGCACATGATCGTCTTCGAGCTTCGTTTCTCGAAACCGGCCCTTCAGCCCGCTGGTGAAATAATTCGCCGCATTCGAGGAAACATCCGAACCGTAAAGATCCAGCGTCACGCTGTAATGAAAATTCAGGTAGCGCTGAATAGTTTGCAGGTCGATCACCCCCAGAGCGCGCACCTGCGCTGGATCCTCCAGCTTATTTTCTTTCATCATCTCGCATGTGCGCTTGATGATTCGCGTAACACCCGTCTCGCCCACGAACATGTGATGCGCTTCCTCGGTCAGCATGAAGCGGCACGTTCTTGCCAGCGGATCAAATCCGGACTCCGCCAGCGCGCATAATTGGAATTTCCCGTCCCGGTCCGTAAAAAACGTAAACATATAAAACGCCAGCCAGTCCGGTGTCGGTTCATTAAACGCGCCAAGAATCCGCGGGTTGTCCGCATCGCCCGATCGCCTCGCCAGCAATGATTCCGCTTCCTCGCGCCCGTCGCGCCCAAAATAGCGGTGCAGCAGATACACCATGGCCCACAAATGACGGCCTTCCTCGACATTCACCTGAAAAATATTTCGCAGGTCGTACATCGAAGGGCACGAAGCACCCAGCAGGCGTTGCTGTTCAACCGAGGCCGGCTCCGTATCACCCTGCGTCACAATCACGCGCCGTAGCGTCGACCGGTATTCCCCAGGCACTTCCTGCCACGCCGGCTGGCCCTTGTGGGTCCCAAAATTTACCTGCCGTTCCGCGTCGCGCGGCTGCAGAAAAATTCCCCACCGGTATTCCGGCATCTTCACGTAATCGAATTGCGCCCATCCATCCGGCTCCACGCTCGTCGCGGTCCGCAAGTAGACGTCATAGTTGTGGCTTTCGTTCGGGCCCATGTCGTACCACCAGCCCATGTACGCCGGCTGCCAATGTTCCAGCGCGCGTTGCAAGCCGCGGTCGCGGCCCAGGTCCACGTTATTCGGAATCTTCTCGGTGTAATCGATCATGGCCTTCTCCTCGGTATTTTTGGACCGGCTCGCGCTTCAAACTCTTTCCCAGTTAAATTTCACCGGTGCGCCAGTTCCATAGACTTTCAGCGCTCCATTTGTCCCCACGGCGTTTGGACGAATAAAAATCCAGTTCTGCCAGGCCGACAATCGCCCGAAAACCCGCGTTTCGAGCGTCTCGCTTCCGCCGAAGCGCAAATTCGCTTCGAGTCCCGTGAGCGCATCGGGCGATAGTGCGGTGCGGGATTCCAGTGCCTGCCGAATTTCATCGTCCCAATCGAGATCGTCGGGAGCGGACGATACAAGGCCCGCATCCATCGCTTCGCAAACGGTCAATTTCTTTCCGGCCAGTTTTCGAAGCTTCTCCATCTGCTCTGCGTCTTCGTAGAAACGCGCCGCCAAACGCGAAAGATGATTGACCAGCGGCAAAGCGCCAAAATTCATTTCCGAGAGTGTCACGGTCGCCGGCTCGGCCTCCTGCGCGTCACGCATGTAAATTCGGTCGGCGGCCAGCGCCAATTCAAAGAGTGTCCCCGCAAAACATGAACCAGGTTCAATGATCGCGTACATCGAGCGCGAAGAAACATCCAGTCGCGCAAACGTTCGCCGTAACATTCCCAGAACTTCCCGCACAAACCAGTTGTCCTGATTTCTCAAAATAAAATTGTCTATCGCCAGAATTGCCGCTTCATTTCCCTCTGTTTTCAGAATCCACAAGCCGAGTTCAAGCTCCGCTGTGCGCAGCGTCAAGATGGCGTCATCTAGTTCTCGCGCCATCCGCAGCGGCCACCAGCCAGACCCTTCTGCCAGGACTTTTTCAACCGTTTCCGGTCCTGCCGTTGGTGGAGCTTTCACCGTAATCGTCACGGTGCGCGCTTCCCGATTACACAGCGCATCTATGTACTCGTAGTGTAGTCCCGCTTCATCCATCGTTCGCTTTAATGGCGTCAGCTGCACGCCGGCCTCGTTCGCCGGCCTGTCGCTTTTTCCCGCCAATTCCAAAGCCCGCTGCTTCACGCGCTCCGCGAACTGTTGTGTTTTCACCACTTCATCCACCAGCCGCCAGTCCTTCGCCCTTTGCCCGCGCACGCCGTCCGGATTCGTGCAGAACATATCGGCGTGATCCCGCCGCACTTTTCGCTTGTCGGTCACGCGGGTCAAACCGCCCGTGCCGGGCAGGACGCCGAGCAGCGGAAGCTCCGGCAAACTGACTGCCGACGAGCGGTCATCCACCAGAATGATCTCGTCGCAAGCCAACGCCAGCTCGTAACCACCTCCCGCCGTCGTTCCATTACAAGCTGCGATGAATTTCAGACCGGAGTTTGCGCTCGAATCTTCAATCCCATTGCGCGTTTCGTTTGTGAATTTGCAGAAATTAACTTTCCAAGAATGGGACGAAAGCCCGAGCATATAAATGTTCGCGCCCGAGCAGAAAATCCGGTTTTTCGCGCTGGTGATAATCACCGAACGAATCTCCGGGTGTTCGAACCGTATCCTTTGCAGCGCGTCGTGCAGTTCGATATCGACTCCCAGATCGTAGGAATTTAGCTTCAGCTTGTATCCCGGACGGATTCCGCCGTCTTCCGCCACGTCCATCGTCAGCGTCGCCACGGGCCCATCGAACGCAAGCTTCCAATGTTTGTACTGGCTCGGTTCCGTCCGGTAGTCTGGCGGTTCCATTTTTGCTGAAAGCTGTTCTGCTGCGCCAACGTCCACTGGCCCCTCCTACTCCTGATTCGTTCGCAATGCGGCCTTCAATTCGACGAAGCTTTCGTCCACGGAATGTCCGGAAGTATCGAGATACAAGTCCGCTTTCCGGTAAAGCGGCTCGCGCGCGTCGAGAATCCGCCGCAAATCCTCCATCGCTTGATTGCTCCCACCCATCACGCGCAAATCTCCCTGGGCGATCACGCGCGCCATGTATTCCTCCGGTCGCGCCTTAATCCACACCGTATAACAATGGGAAAGTAAATAGTCGTACGTCTCTTTTTCAGAAACGACGCCGCCGCCAACGGAGATGACCGCGCGATCGTGTTCGTGAAGGACGCGCTCAAGCAATCGCTTTTCTATCTCCCGATATCCCGTCTGCCCGTAGAGCGAAAAAAGCTCACCCAGCGGCATTCCCGCATCTTTTTCAATTTCGTGATCCAGTTCGATGAAGGGAATGTCAAGTTCGCTGCCCAGCTTTGCTCCCAAAGTGGATTTACCCGCTCCGCGAATTCCGATCAGCGCCACGCGCATCCGCCGTTGTTTTTCCTCGTCTCCAAAATCGCGCATGAGCCGAAGCATCGCATCCTCAACGCGATGTGCCGGCAACCGTTCGAGAAACCGCTGAATCTGAAGTTTTTCCTGCTGCGTTTCCGTTTCAGGCGCGAACAATTCCGCAAGCGAGACGTGCAGCGCGCCTGAGATCCGCCGCAACAGCACGATCGAAACGTTTCCTTCGCCGCCCTCGAGTTGCGCAAGATGCCGTTCCGAAACGTCCGCCTCTCGCGCCATCATTTTTCGCGTTAGGCCGCGCCGATTCCGCAATTCCCGGACGCGCTTTCCAAGAAAAACCAGAAAACCGTCCTCCGAAACGCGGGGAACGCGCTGAGGCGAGATTTCTCGAGGAGGTGTGCCGGTTTGCATGATTCTGGGCTGCCCATGCAGTATATCGCATATCCAAAACTGCGAGCCGAGGAAATCGCTCAGAATTCCTAACTTTTTTTGCAATGCAAGACCTACGCTTGGGGGTCTACCGTAAAGTGTTCATTTTATTATGTTTAACTGGTCCTCGGCGGTCGTTCTTCGTCAATGAGGCCGTGATATGTCGGTTTGAGGCTTGCAGTATTATGCGTGGAGTTCTCAATTGGCCGTCTTAAACTGTCCAGCTTGCATCTCGCGCAGCTTGTACCTTTGCAGTTTCCCGGTCGCTGTTTTGGGGATTTCCGCTAAAAACTCGATCCAGCGCGGCCGCTTATAACCGCCAATTTTTGTGCCGACCAACTGCTTAAGTTCATCAGCCAACTGTACGCTTGGGGCGATTCCTTCGCCTAGCACCACATAGGCCGCCGGCTTCATAAGCCCGTCGCCATCTTCGCGCGCGATCACTGCCGCTTCGCGCACCGCCGGGTGCGCAATCAAGGCTCCTTCGACTTCCGCCGGGCTCAACCAGAGCCCATTCACCTTGAAGAGATCGTTCGCGCGTCCCGCATACCAGAAGTAGCCCTCTTCATCCTGATAATATTTATCTCCCGTACGGAACCAATCCCCGACAAACGTCTCCTTGCTTTTTTCGTGCTTGTTCCAATATCCCGAGCAAGTGGAATCGCCTTTGATCAGCAGATCGCCGATTTCATTTGTAGGCACATCGTTCCCACGCTCATCCACAAGCCGCGCCTCATATCCGGGAATGATTTTTCCGCTCGAGCCGGGCTTGGCCTCTCCTGGACGATTAGCGATCACCATTTGCAAAGTCTCCGTCGAGCCGAGAGAGTCTAGAATTTCGACGCCGAAGCGTTCTTTAAAGCGTTGAAAAAGAGGCGCGGGAAGCGCCTCGCCAGCCGAAATGGCATTACGCACTGAAGACAGATCGAACTCGCGCCCGTCCTCCCGATGAAAAGCCAGCAAAGCCGCAAAATTGGTCGGCACGGAGAAAAAGAGCGTCGGCCGGCAGCGCTCGATGTCGGCGAAAATCGTAGTTGGCGTAGGCCGCACGGGATCGAGAATCGTTGTCGCACCACAACCAAGGGGAAAATATCCCGCGTTGCCCAATCCATACGCAAAAAACAACCGCGCGACACTGAAACAGCGATCGCTCTCGTTCATCTGCAAAATGCCCTTGGCGTACAGCTCGCAGCACACCACCATGTCGTGATGAAGATGCACGCAGCCTTTCGAAGTCCCGGTGCTTCCCGAAGAGTACAGCCAGAACGCTGGCTCATCCTTGCTCGTAAGCGCAGCTTCTAATTCTGGAGAGGCCGCGCTCGTCAAGTCGCGCAAGCATCTCAGCTGATGTCCCGGCTCTCCCGCGCCGCCATCACCAACGACAACAATTTCGCGCAGATAGCAAAGTCTTTCCCTCGGAATCGATTGCAAATGGGGAAGCAGCGCTTCGCTGACCAAGGCCACTCGCACGCGGGAGTCATTGAGGATGTATTCGAGATCCTGCGTTCGCGCTTGTGTATTGGTGGGGACGGCCACGGCGCCGATCTTTATCGCGCCAAAAAAGCAATAGAGGAATTCTGGAGTATCGAGCAGCAGCAGAAGGACTCGCTCTTCCTGCCGAACCCCGAGCCTGAGAAGAGCATTTCCGGCGCGGTTGGTGCGTTCAAGAAGCTGCCGATAGCTGACCCGCTCGTCGCCGCATTCAATCGCGATTTTCGCGCCGCGCCCTTCCCAGACGTTTCGATCCACAAAATGCGTGGCGACATTAAAAATTTCCGGCAACGCGATCAAGACCGAAGCCGCCTCCCGCCGGTGCGCGGAGAGCTGAAAGCTCCCTCAGCTACCGCCCAAACGGCGAGAGTATAGCACGGTCAATTTCTTGGCTCTCTTACTCGGCGCCTCCGAAGAGCCGCAGAACCACGCCCGTGGAGATCCAATAATTGTTCTGGTGCGTGTTCGTGCCAAAGGAAGTTCGGTAGTAGTCCACGTCAAACAGTCGGATATCCCACCGCCGCGACGGGTGCATATCCAATCCGCCTCCGACCTTGTACGAAAGCGTAGCGCCCGATGACGAGGTGTAGCCTCCGGTGCCACTGACCGTAGTCTTTGCGTCCGATCCTCCCACCAGCCCTTCCGCAAAAGGCGTCAAATGCCACCGATTGTGCGTCCTGTAGAAGTATCGCGGTCCGTAATGATTTCCATAAATCACGTTCTTGGTAGTGCCGACGGTCTGGAAGCTATAGCTCGTGTCCGCCACGATCTGCAGCCACGATTTTACGTTCCACCCAAACGATCCCATCGCGCCGTTCAAGTTGGTTCCGTTGCTCGCTCCGCCAAAACGCGCAAATGAGTAGCCGCCATACAGCTCGAGCAGCGGAGCTGCGCGAACACCAGGCCTGGGTTTCTCCCAAGTCTCTATCCTGTCAGCGGGCTTTATCGGTGCTGGTTGCGCCGGTTGAGCTGGCTCTGGCGCCGGCTGTGCAGCCGCAGGCTCAGGTTGCGCTGTCGCGGGCGGATTTGCCGCCGCCGGTTCTGGCGCGGCCGGTGCGGCAACCATGGTGTCAGGTGTTGCCGCGGTGGGCTGCGGCTGAGCAGGAGGAACACTCGAAACGGCTTGCGAAGTGGCTGGAGCCGGCTCCGCTGCCACCGCCACTGGCGCAGTTGAACTGGCTGCCGAGGAACTCGCTGCCGAAGTTGTGGCCGGTGCCGGCTCCACAACAATTTCCGGCGTAGCCGGTTGGGTTGGGACCACTGCGGCGGACGCAGGTTGCGACGGCGCTGGAGCCGCCGCTTGAGGCTGTGCCGCAGCAGCCGGTGCGGGCTCCGCATCCATCGGAGCAGTTCTTGGAATCTTCGTTTTCTCTGCGGCCATTTGCAGCGCAGGCGCCTGTTGCGGCGCAGGTTGCGCTGGCCTCTGCTGCATCTGAGGCGCTGTTTGTGGCAGCGACGTCGCCCCGCGATCCACCGCGATCATATTCGAATAGACGAATCCTACTTGCCCGTCTTTAGTCTGAATCCGCGAGAAATAAAATCCATAAACAAGAATAGTGAATCGTTCGCCGCACGCGACATTTGCCACCACGTCATTGGACTTCCGCGGCTTGCCGAACACCTGCGTGCCATCGGCATGACTGGCGCAGTCAATATATCCAATGTCATCTGCCCACGCGGCTGTCCCCGCCAGAAAACAAACGCCCAATAAAACAAGAATTCGAATGCGCAACATCGCCCCTCCTCGGCCCAACCGCACCCCGAGCCATGAACAAGGTTAGCGGTTCCAGGGAAGGGTCCGTCAGATGGACGGAAGGCCAGTCCGTTCCAAAATAACACTGGCCTTCGGGCCGGGTTCTTCTCTCTACGAGAGGGATTAGAACTGGTGACACTCCTCAGCGCTGTTCGATGGCGTTATGACGTGATAGATTCGGGAACGGAATGACCCAATGACGTTGCAGAAATGTGGCCGGAATGTACGGCCCACACTACTGGTTCCGGTCGCACTCCTGGCACTTGCCTCTGGTCTAGTTGTCCTCTTGCTACAGCCTCCTTTCTTGCAAGCGCAAAGCAAACTACCCAAACCATCTGAAAGTACGCCTTCACAAATTGGGCCGACACTTAAGGTGGAAGTGCGCGCCGTGCTCGTGGATGTCGTCGTGACGAATAAGAAGGGCGAACCTGTAGCAGGTCTCCCGGCGAAGGACTTCGAGGTGATGGAAGACGGAGCGCCTCAGACAATTTCCTTTTTTGAAGAGCATGCCCAGCCGGTGCCCGCCCCTGCGCAAGTTTCAACGGCGCCACTCCCGCCAAACGAATACACCAGCTCGCAGACTGTTAAGTCGTCGGACTCTGTCAATGTTCTATTGTTGGATTGGCTGAACACGCAGCCGCAAGACCAATCCTACGTGCGAGAGCAGGTGATCAAATACCTGCGGACCGTGCCGCCTGGCACGCGCTTGGCCATTTTCGAGCTCGGTACAGACTTGCGTATCGTCCAGGGTTTCACCTCGGAATCATCGCTCTTGATGGTCGCATTGCAAGACAAGAAGGCAGGCGCGAATCCCAGATCCCTGGGCCTGTTAGCCACAGAGACCAGAAAAGCCAGCGAGCAGGAACTGGTTGATCTGATGGTCAAGAGCGACGCAGCTCCAGCGGCGGTGGACGCGGTGAAAGACACGATGGCCGCGAATGCATCAAAACAAAGCGGCGATCGCGTAAAACTTACAATGCAAGCCCTTCTTGAACTGGAGCACTATCTTTCCCCAATTCCCGGACGCAAAAATGTGTTCTGGTTTTCGGGTTCGTTCCCCATCAGCTTTTTTCCGGGAGCGGGACCGGACGCGAATTTTGGAAGCCAGCTTCAGCAGACCGCTGAACAATTCGGACCGGACCGCATTGCGATTTATCCGATCTCCGCGGAAGGTATCAAGGCCGCTGGGGACTTCGATCCGAGTCAGGGACTCGAAGGCCGCGCGAGGATGCACCTGCCGGATCCTTCGCAGGACTCCACGGAAGGTGAGAGACAAGTCGCGATGGAATCGCTGGCGAAGGAAACAGGAGGGGAAGCCTTCCTCAACTCAAATAGTTTCGACCGCAATATGAAACGAGCGCTGGACTATGCCGCTCACTACTACACACTGAGCTATGCACCAAGCAATGCGCGCATGGACGGCAAGTTCCGCAACATCCAGGTCAAACTAGCAAGCGGGAATTACAGGCTGTCTTATCGCCGTGGATATTACGCCGAGCCGCCGACTCCACCGGCGAGCATAACGCAATCTCAGGAGAACGACCGCTTGCTGGGACTGATGCGCTTCGGAATGCCCGACTTCGATCAGATTGCATATCAGGTACGCGTCGCGCCGGAGCAGCCGCAGCCGGTTTTGGGCGCTCCACGAGCAGGAGTGAACACAAATCTGCAGGGCTCGCTGACGCGCTATAGCGTCGATTATTTGATCCCTATGAAATCATTGAAGCTTGAGGCTGCCTCGGACGGTTCGCGTAAAGGTTTTATCGAACTGATGCTGATCGCTTATGAAAAGAATGGGAATCCACTCAATCTCGTGATGAGCAAAGAAGAGATCAAGCTTCCCGCGCAAGTCGTTGACAGCGGGAAAAACATTGAGATTCACGCTCGCCAGGAGATCGACGTACCAGTGGGCTTCGTGTACCTGCGAACGGGATTCTACGAACAGTCTTCTGGAAACGTGGGCACCATCGGAGTGCCGCTGAACAGTCCCAATGTTGCGGCAGCTTCGAAAAAGTAGCTGCGTTTTTGCTCACTTGCATTGATTCCGGACTTCTAGAGAAACGATGTTCTGACAAAAGGTGCCGCTTTAGGAAATCTACGAGGGGCTTTCTTGGAAAGCCCGCTGAAGCGCCAGAACATATCTGGCGCTTCGCGGGATTTCAAATATTAGAAATGGATGACTGCGCTAACAGAAACGCGCGTGCAATTTGTGGCACTGCCCGGTGTGCGGATGCCGACATAATCGAGCTGCGGGCGCAGCGCCAGATGCGGCAGAACCGTGAAATCCACGCCCCCTCCAACGCTATAGGCGAAGTCGGTTGTGGACCCGCCCCCGTTCCCCACGGCTATACGGCCCGCCCCGGCGAGAAACTGTACAAATGGCTTGATCGTCGTCGGGTTGCTCACGATGATCCGCGGACCGAAGAGGAACGTGTACGTATTCACAGAAACTCCGCCTGGCGAGGCATGGTAACCGCCGACGTCCCCGACGATTCCCAGGTAGGGGATCGGTTTGTAGGCCACGGAGCCGCTAATCCCGTTCTGATTTAGTCCGCCGGAGCCCCCCAGGCGGAAATAGGAATATCCCACGGATGCGTCGACGGACTGAGCGTGCGACGGTAGTGCGAATATGGACAGCGCCAGGCTAAACAAGAGCAGGCGTTTCATGGAAGTGTGTCCTTTCGAGAGTGAATAAGTATTGAAAATCCGAGCCCGAAGGGCACGGTGAGGGCAGGGTGGGAAGCCGTCCCCAAAGGCTGCTCCTATTTTGAGGCAATGGAGGCGAAGAAGGTTGGAAGGAGCAAAGAAGTTTCTTCAGTTGCAATACCGTGGCCGGACCCGGCAAAAGTCAGTCGCTAAGCGCCTGAACGGGGACTGCCGCGTCGAGTGATTTCATCAAGTCCAAAATCATGCGCGCGACGGCCTCTTCGCCGATCTTTGTATTGATCATGGCGTGGTACACGTCCCGGTCTGGCCACTCGACGTTGAAATACTTCAGGATGAAATCCGCGCGTTCACGGTCCACGGTATCCACGCGTTCTGCAGCCTCTTTGGGAGTCTTGCCGCGGGCCACGACTCGCCGGATTTTGTATTCTCTCGGAGCATAAAGAAACACGCGCAGCGTATCTTCGCGATTCCTCAGAAAATGCTGCGAGCCTCTTCCCACGATCACAGACTCCCCGCGCTTCGCCGCGTGTAGCACGACCCGCTCCGTCAACTTCAGGATGCTTTCGCTGTCGACCACATTCAGTTTGTGAGCATTTAGGCTCCCCTCATAGCTGCCACGCAAAAACGACTTGAAGAGCCGGTAATAAAGCGGATCGGTTTTTTCCTCGCGAACTTCGACAACGGATTTCGGGCAGTTCGCAAGCCTGGCGATCTCTTCCGTAAGCTGCTGGTCCCAGAGCTTCCAGACGAGTTGCTTCGCCAGACGTTCGGCGATCTCGCCCCCGCCGCTTCCGTATTCGCGCTCAATCGTAAGGATTTTGATCATTGGAGCCCCCGGCACGCGCTGACGCAGGCCATTCCACCGCTTATTATTCCACTTCGCTTAACCTGCCGCCACTTCCCCACCGCCGCCCGGGTCGTTCTTCTTCAAAACAAAGGCTAGAAAGAACATGATCGCCGACATCACGGCAAGGACCATGAAGGTGTCAATGTACGCCAGCGTAGCCGATTGCGCTCGCACGCCTTCGTAAAGCCTGGCATAAGCTTGCGCGCGCGCGTCATACGGGCTCAATCCGCCGTGAGCCGCTTGCTGCGCAAGTCCGTTCAACGCATTCTGGAAATTCGGATTATCGGGCCTCGCGTAGCCGGCCAGAATTTGCTGGTGGTCTTGCGCGCGACGAGCGATCAGCGTGGTTACCATGGAAGTACCCACGCTGCTTCCCATATTGCGCATGAAATTCACTAGCCCCGCGACGGAGTTATTTTTCTCCGGCGCAATTCCGAGATAGGCCACCAGTGTGATCGGCACAAACAAAAAACCCAAGCCAATGACTTGTGCGATGCGAAGCCAGGTGGCTGCGCTGAAACTGATCTGCAAGTCGATTCGCTGCGTCGAGTAGTACATGGCGATGGCCAACGACAGCCATCCGAACGCGATGAGGTGTCGCGCCTGGAATTTCGTCGTCAGTTTGCCCATCAGGGGCATTTCGAAAAGCAAGACGAGACCGCCCGCCGACAGCGCAAGTCCGGCCAGTTCTGAAGTGTAGCCCACTAGCGTCTGCAGGAATTGCGGCATCAGCACGAGGCTGCTGAAAAGCATGATCCCGAGCATGAAAAACATCAAGTTCGAGCTGGCGAAGTTGAAATTCTTGAACATGCGGACGTCGATGATAGGCGCCTTCTGATAGAACTCCCATATGACCAGAGAGATCAGGCAAACGCTCGCCACGACCACCAGAGTCGTGATGAAGTGGGAGCCAAACCAATCATCTTCCTGGCCCTTATCCAGCAAGATTTGCAATGCGCCGATGCCTAGCGCAAGCAGCGCGATGCCGATGTAATCCAGTTTCACTCCGGCCTGCTTCAGTCGGCTCAAATATGGCGGATCGTCGACAAAGCGCCGAACGAGAAACAACGTCGCTACGCCGACCGGGATATTAATAAAGAAAATCCAGCGCCACGAATAATTGAATGTGATCCATCCGCCCAGGGTGGGCCCAATGGTTGGCGCCATGATGGCGGTAATGCCGTAAAGCGCGAACGCCAGGCCTCGCTGTTGCGGCGGAAACGTGTCCGCCAGAATTGCCTGTGCCATCGGCTGGAGTCCGCCTCCGCCGGCGCCTTGCAGCACGCGGAATAGCAGTAACATCCCAAGGCTCGGCGCGAAGCCGCAAAGCAGTGAGCTGACCGTAAACACGGCTAAGCAGCCCATGAAAAAGCGCTTCCTACCAAGTGCACCCGCGAGCCATCCGCTGATCGGCAGAATGATCGCGTTCGAGACGAGGTAGGAAGTCAAAACCCAAGTGCTCTGATCGTTGCTCGCGCCTAAATTCCCCGCCATGTAAGGCAGCGCGACGTTGGCAATGCTGGTGTCGAGCACCTCCATGAACGCCGCCAAAGCCACAACGACCGCGATCAGCCAGGGGTTGAATCTCGGCCGCCAGACTTCCTGATCGAGTGTGAGGGCAGCGGTACTCACTTGAGGTAGACGTCAGGAACGACGTTCATTCCGGGGCGAAGCTGGTGATCGTGGTTTTCACCCGGATCGAGAACGATTTTCACAGGCACTCTCTGGACAATCTTCACGTAATTTCCGGTGGCATTTTCCGGCGGAAGCAGGCTGAAAAGAGGCCCAGTCGCTCCCGCGATGCTGTCCACGTGGCCCTTCAGCGTCCGGCCCGTGGAATCCACATGAATTTCCGCCTTCTGTCCAACGCGCATATACCGCAGCTGCGTTTCTTTGAAATTCGCCGTGATCCAGACGTCTTCGAGCGGCACAACGGTCAGGAGTTGCTGTCCAGCCTGGACGTTCAACCCGACAACAACCGTCTTGTTCACCTCGCCTGAAACAGGCGCGACAATTTTGGTGTACTGCAAGTTCAGTTGAGCTTGCTCGAGGGCGGCGCGCTTTTGCTCCACATCGGCGATTGCCGCGCGCGCCCGGGCCCGCGTGGAAGACACTTGCTGTGGACCGGTCTCTGCATATTGGTGGTTGGCACTGGCTTGTACCAGCCGGCTCTGCGCCTGTTGAACGAATTGCTCCGCCGCGGATTCATTTGCCCGGGCTGCGGCCACTGCCGCAGCGCTGGATTTAGCGGTGGCTAAGGCTTGATCGTAAATCTGCGCGGCCACTTCCCGTTTATCCACGAGCAGCTTGTAGCGGTGAAGATCGTCTTGCGCCTTCACATTATTGGCCTCGGCGGCATCGAGTTGAGCATGTGCGGCGGTGAGCTGCCTTTGAGCGGCGATAATGCCGGCATTGGCGTTCACGATGTCCGACGCAGTCGAACTCAATTGACTCGTTGTATTCACCGAAGTGATCGGCACGGTGATATTGAGCGATTGCGCTGTCGCTTCCGCGCTTGCCAAATTTGCCTCCGCCTGGGCTACTGCCACTTCGTAATCCTTGGGGTCAATCTCCACAAGCACGGTGCCTTTCTGCACCCACTGGTTGTCGTCCACGTTGACCTTCACCACGTAGCCGGATATCCGCGCGCTCACCGGGTACAGGTGGACATCCGCCTGCGCATCGTCGGTCGATTCATAGCTGCTCAGGTAGCGCCACAAAAATATGCCGCCGACGAGCACCACTACGGCAATCGCCACAATCACAATTCGTTTGCGTTTGTTTGGCTTGCGGTACGACGGCGCCGAATACACCGTGTCCTTCAGCGGCGTCGCATCCATCTCGGACTCTACGCCGGCATCCTTCGCCGGCCGGGGTGGGTTCTCTTCCGCCATTTTATTGTCCTTTGAAATATTCTTTGACGCCGGCTTCCGCGACGCCAAGCGCACGTGCCAGGGAAATTTTTGCGAAATTGAAATTGTAAAGGCTCGAAATGAATTGTTCGTGGGCGCTCGCCACCGCTTCCTGCGATTGCACTACCTCCACCGTGTCCGTGACTCCTGCCGTGAATCGATCCCGCGACTGCGATAGTGTTTCCTCGGCCAGGCCGATGTTGCTCTGGGCAACTTTCACCTGTTCCGCGGAAGATTCGAGATTCAGCAGCGCGGTCCGCACGTCGGAATCGATCTGTGCGCGTAGATTGTCCAACCGCTCGCGGCTCTGCTCGAGCCGTGCATCTGCTTGCAGAATATCCCCGTGAACGCTGCCCCCTTGAAAAATCGGAATCGACAGCGTCCCGCGCACATCGAAAACTTGCGTGGCCGTCGAAGGATGCGCTCCTCCCTCGCCCAAATCCGCGTTGAAGGAGAGAGAAGGGAAGTAACCGGCTTGCGCGGCCTTCCGCGAAAATTCCGCCGCTCGCACGTCATTCATTGCCGCCTGATAATCTGGACGCGAAGCGTAGGCGCGCTTCAAGGCTTCATCCACTGTCATCCCTGCGAAGGGTTGGTAAGGCGACTTGTCCGCGAACTCGAATTCTTGCCCCGGAGCTAGTCCAATCACGCGCGCCACCGTCAGTTTCTGAATCGCAAAATTATTTTTCGCTTGGATCAATTGTTGTTGCCGCGTCTGCAATTCCACTTTCGCCCGCAATCCGTCAATTTCCGGCGAAGTTCCCGCGTTCACCTGCGCCATTGCCTGATCATAGAGTGCTTGCGCCGTCTTGACTTGTGCTTCGGCGGTTTCTATCCGTGCTTCATCCGCGATCGCTTGCAAATACGTGTAGCCCACGGCGAGCACCACGAGATCGCGCGCGTCCTTGAAGCTATATTCCGCGGATTTCAGACTCTGGCTCGCCGCGCGCGAATTGTTGATCGATTTCCAATCAAATAGAGACTGGTTCACGCTGACGCGCGCGTCAAAATAAGAAAAAGGCCCTACCGATGGCGGGATTGGTATTCCGCCGAGGCTGGCGAGGCCAATCTGCCCAAGGTTCGTCTCCGAAGTTACCACGGCAGGCGCTGCCGTCACGTGTGGCAGCAGCGCGCTCAATTGCTCCCACCGCTGGCCGCGCGCGGAGCGAATTCCTTCATTCGAGAGCAGCAATCCCAGGTTTTGTTTCAGCCCGCGATCGATGGCGTCCTGCAAGGAAAGCGAAATTGTGCCCGGAACCGGTTTCGACGGTACACTTCCCGAAAACGGGGCCACTCCCGAGGTGCCCGGTATCGGTTGGCCCGGCGTGCTGGAGCCCGTGGCTCCTTCGGTTTGCGCGAAGCATGTTACCGCGCCGAAAAATAAAATTCCGGCCAGCAGAGACGCGCGGCCGGGTCCATAGCTAAGCTTCAAAAGAGCCTCCTTGCCTCGACGTCTTGCAAAACTGATTTGCCGGAGGGCGAAATTCTACTTGATGTGGCGCTTCCAGCGCAGCGCCACGTTTTCCAAGTATTTTTGGATGCTCGAGGAGGAGCGAACGACGCATCTTTTTTTTTGGTCCGTCGGCGCGGATTTTTTGGCGATCGCCGGAGCGAGATTCGGGATCTTTCTTACTGAAAAGGTTTTTCGCCGAACAGCGAAGAAATGGTGGAGGCGGGGGGAGTCGAACCCCCGTCCGAAAAGCGCTACGACACGAAGCCTACATGCTTATCTCAATTCGGTGTGCGACCCGGCCCGTTTTGTGCGCCCCTTACCGGGGCGACTTGCGGGCTGATCGCGCGTTCGCCGGCGGCGCTTGGAATGAGCAAGATGCGCAACCAGCTAGTCCGATGAATCTCGCCCGAACCTTACGGACCGAAAGGCCCAGGCCAGCTCACTGTGTGACGCCTCTTGCCGGGCCCATGAGCAAAGCCCGGGGAAGCGTGCGCTTAATTAATTAAGCAGCAAGTGCCAAGTTGTTGTTGGCATTTCTAGTTTCCACCAAGTTACGGGCAGGTGGGTCCCGGCATGCCTTCGGGCCGCGACAGCTTCCGTCGAAACCGTGTCGCCCCCATCGAGCTTCATTTTACCACCTTTCGATCGTGTTGGGATTTGGGGGACACCGTTGCAGGAGTGGAGAGCTGACAGCCAACAGCGGACAGTTCAAGTCCGAAGCACAAGAGTGACGACGCCGACAAGCCGTGGCATCTCGCAAAAGCTTCCATTCTTAATTGAATTCACAATCCATTAAGAATTCTGAGCCGGGCTTGCTCCGGGGAAGGCGGTGGCACTGGCTGATGAGAAAGGTTCAGCTTTTGGGGGCGTAATAGCCTTTGCGGGCGAGGACTTTGTCGCTGTGGTCGGAAACTTCGACTTTGATTTTGCGGAATTTGCCGTCGCGAGCGGAGTTGGTGGGATAGTAGCCGAGGGTGTACTGGCTGCGAAGCTCCTCGGAAATTTGGTCGAAGGCTTCGAGGAGATGCTTTTCGTTGTTGACGACGATCATGCGGCCGCCGGTTTCGTCAGTGATTTTCTTGGCGATGCCGCTGTCGGCACCCATGCGCGGATCATAGACGAGAAGAATGTGGACGACAGTATCGGTGCGCTGGGCGGCTTCGATGGCTTCTTCGACGCGGACTTTGCTGCCATTGTCCTCGGCGTCGGTGAGGACGACGACGGCTTTGCGGCCAGCCTCCGAGGCCAACTCGTCATGGCAGGCGAGGTAGACGGCGTCGTAGAAATCCGTGCCGATGTTGCCGCTGGGAAGAGTTCCAGGAGTCATGACGGGACCGGCGGCATTGATTTGGGCTTTGTGAATGGCGCGGTTGAGCAAGGAGCGGTCTTCGGTGAAGTCGGAGAGGAGGTCCACGTCGAGATCAAAAGAAATGACCATGGCTTCATCGCCCTTGCGCATGACACGGTTCAAGAAGTTAGAAGCGCCATCCTGAATGGCGCCAAGCATGTACTGCTCGCTCCCAGAGGTGTCCATGAGCAACCCGAGAGTGATGGGCAGCGTCACTTCCTTAGAGAAGAAGGCGATCTTCTGCTCCCGGCCATCTTCGAAGACTTTGAAATCGTTCTGGGTGAGGTTGGTGGCGATGTGCTTGCTTTTGTCGCGCACGGTGACGAACAGATTGACGAGGTTGACCTGAGACTTGATCGTGGGGGCTTGAGCGGTCGGCTCTTGCGGAGGGGCCGGCAGGGCTATCGCCGCAAAAAGGGCGGGAACCGCGCAGAGACCCGCGAGTTTCTTCAGAGAAGGCATGTATACTTTCCTTGACGAGAGTTGCCCGGCCGGAAAACGTCCGCTGGGATGCTTCCGCCATATTAAGATGCCAGAAAGCAGTGCGATGGATGCGTCGCCCGGATACCGCTAAGAACGAGGGGGAAGATCCAGGCACTCAAGCACGAGAGGAAGTTTGGCCTGAGGGATATGAAAAGTCCACGAAAAATCGCAGGGATGGCAAGTTTGCTCTTTTTGGCAGTACCGGCAGTGTGGCTGGGAGCCGGAGCCCGGAGGCCGCAAGAAGCGGCGCCCGCCGCGCAGAATGCGCCACCGCCGGATGTGCCACGGCTGAGCGACGCAAGAGCGAAGATTACCGTGAATGCGAACCTGGTGGTGCTGCCGGTGACGGTGAAGGACGGATCCGGCCGGCTGGTTCCGGACCTGGGCAAAGATGAGTTTCGAGTGTTTGAAGACAACATTGAGCAGAGGATCGATGTATTCACCACGGAGGCGTTTCCGCTTTCGATGGTGGTGCTGATCGATAACGACTTGAAGGATAAAGAAGCAAAGGAAGTGCAGGATAGCCTGGATGCGATCGTGGGCGGGATGAGCAATCTCGATGAAGCCTTTGTCTGCCGGTTTGACCAGTACTTTCATCCCGGCAAAGGGTTCACCAGCAATCAGGATGCGCTGCTTCTGCAGCTGAAGCGAACGCGACTGGACAGCCACACCGCCGTTCTTCCGCAGGGCGGGCCGTTCAACGGGCCAACCATCAACGGCCACGCCGTGGATGGGTCGCCCTCCGTGCCAGAATCGACCCGGACGATTTTCGCGGCGCCCACGAAGGCTTTGGACGATGCGGTCTTCAACGCCGCGGAGCTGCTGAAAAACCGGCCGCGCAACCGGCGGAAAATCATTTTCATCATCAGCGACGGGGTGAACGGCGGGAAGAAGTCCAACACGAATACGTTCGATAATACGGTGAAGGAGCTGCAGGGGCACAGCATCTCGGTTTTCAGCGTGGGGATTGGAAGCGCCTTTTTCGACCGGCGATTTCAGCGTCTCTCGGAGTACGCGCACGCTACCGGAGGCGATATCTATTACGCAGCGACTCGCGGAGCGATGGAAGATCTCTATGCACGGGTAACCGAAGAAGCGCGGAACGAATACACGCTGGCATACGTGCCACGGGGTACGAACCGTGTGAAGGATTATCACGACATCGAAGTTCGCGTGAGAAGAGAAGGGCTCACTATCCTGACGAAAAACCGCTACTACACCGGCGGGGTAGCGCAATAAACTCGGCGTTCGGGCGGGGCGTACGAACCGGCGGCTTAACTGCTCAGAGCTTCTTCGTGTGCGGGGCAGATCGGCCTGTAAGTACAGTTGCGGCAGATGAAGCCGGGTTTGGCGGGGAATTCGCCGGCGCGGATGTCGGCGGCGGTTTCGAGGACGATTTTTTGAGCTTCGTCGAGCTGCTTGGCGTCGCGCGTGGTAACTTGAATCTGGTTGTTCTGAAGATAGTGGAAGACGAGGTGGACGGGATTCCATTCGAAGATTTCTTTTGCGGCAAGCGTGTATAGGCTGAGCTGCAAATCCTTTTTGGCGTCGGCGTCTTTTTTGGGCTTGCCGGTCTTGTAGTCGACGATTTCGACCTCGTTGCGGCCGAGAGAATTGACCTGGTCCATGCGGCCGATGATGGTGACGTTGTTTTCGAGAGGCAGCTCGAAACTCTTTTCCTGCTCGAGGACTTGCGGCGGGGCTTCCAGAAGCGCGGAGAGGAATGCGCGCAACTGCTCCAGGCCGTCGGCTTTGTAGCCCTTCTCCTGGTAATCGTCCTCAAATCCCGCGGAAATCCATTCCATTTCGAAAATTCGGGCAACTTCCTCGAAGGGGAGCTTCACGCCTTTGCGAAGCTGGTCAACGAAGCGCTTGATGGTGGTGTGCATGACGCTGCCAAAGCTGAGTACGGCTTTGGGGCCTTCCTTGAGAGACCAGGAACGGCTGAAGAGATATTGCTGCGGGCAATTGCGGTAGCCGCTGACCGCGGAAGGGCTGAGCGAGAGTGGCTCAGGAGTCGGAGGATGGAATTCTAGCGCCCAGTCCGCGATGCGGGAGAAGATTTTGGGAGGCGCGGCCGAGGCGGGGAAAAGTTGGGCGGCTGCGGCGTTGGAAGAATCTTTTCTCGCTGGCGCCGTAATTTCGGGCAGTTTGGGGCTCAATTGGTGCACGTCGCGGCGCTTGATGGCCGGATCCATCAGCATGTCTTCGATGAAGACGGGAATTTTGCCCTTCTTCTCTGTGAGCGTCGTGAGCGTGAGGCGATTTTCTGCGCGGGTTAGAGCGACGTAAAAGAGACGGCGCTCTTCCTGGATGTGAAACTGCTCGGCGGGCTCGCCTTCTTTCATGAGGGCGGCGGGAAATTCGAATACGCGGCTGCGCTCCGTGGCGGGGAACTTCTTGTTGTTGATGCGCAGGAGGAAAACTTGGGGAAATTCCAGGCCCTTGGCGCCGTGGACGGTCATAAGCTGCACGGCGTCGCCGGGAAAATCGTCTTCGAGGCTGATGGTGCCGCCGGCTTGCGAGTAGTAGTCGAGATACTCGACGAACTCGGCGAGGCCGCGCGTTTCGCTCTTGGGTTCCCACTCCTTGGCAAATTCGGTGAGGCGCGTGACGTACTTGCGGTCTTGCGGGCCTGCGCGTTGCGCGATTTCAAGCCATTCGAGGAGATCGGCGAGGATTTCGCGAGCTGGGCGGCGGAGAGTCTTGCGTTGGTCGGAAAGAAATTCAAAGAGTTGGGGGAGCGCCGCGTGGGAAGTATCGAAGGCAAGCTGGCCTTGCGGAGCTTGCAGCATGTCGTGGAGAGCTTTTTTTTCTTTTCGCGCGCGCTCCGCGAGACGCACGAGATCGGCGGGGTCGAGCCCCCACGCGGGAGCTGCGAGGACGCGGGCGCACGCGATGTCGTCGAACGGTTTGGCGATCAGCCGCATGTAGGAGAGAACGTCTTTGACCAGTGGATGATCGAGGATGGAGAGCTTGCTGATGACGAACGGGATTTTGTGGCTGGAAAGCTCTTCGACGAGTTCGTCGCGGTGGGCGTGCTGGCGGTAGAGCACTGCGAAATCGCGCCATTTGCGCCCGGCAGCGTGAAGGCGCTGGAGTTCGAGGGCGATCCAGCGCGCTTCATCCTCTTCCGTTTCCATCTCGACGATGCGGATTTTTTCGCTTTCTTCCTTGTTGGCGCTGAGAACTTTTTTGGGGAAGTCGGCGCTGACGGTATTTTGCGCGATGACTTGCGTGGCGACACGAAGGATGTTGGGCGTCGAGCGGTAATTTTCGACGAGCGAGACGCGGAATTTCGTGGAGTCCTGCCCTTCGCGCCAGCCGGCGAAACGCTCGAGGAAAAGTTTGAAGCTGCCAAAGGAAGCGCCACGGAAACGATAGATGGCTTGGTCGTTGTCGCCCACGGCGACGATGTTTCTTTTTTCTCCGGCCAGGAGTTCGAGGAGACGCAGCTGCGCGATGTTGGTGTCTTGGAATTCGTCCACGAGAATGTAGCGGTATTTTTCCTGCAGTGCGCGGCGAAGGTCGGCGTTGGTTTCGAGCAGCTCGACCGCGCCGGTGATGAGCGAACCGAACGAGACACGCTTTTTCTCGCGAAGCAGTTCTTGGCTTGCGCGATAGGCTCGCGCGATTTCCAGCTGCAGGGCGACTTCTTCGGCGCGCTCCTTGTACGTCTCCTCGTCGAGTGCGGCTCGCTCGGACTCGAGTTGCGCCGCCAGACTGTCCGCGTAGCGCTGATAGTCTTCGGAGGAGACGAGTTCGTCCTGGCAGCGCGAAAAAAATTCGACGAAGTCGTTCAAAAATTGGCCCGGATCGGCGAGACGGCGATATTTATCGAGCCTGAGGCGTTCGAGATTGCGGCGCAGAAGAATCCAGTGATCGACCTTGTCAATCATCAGGCGCTCCGGCATGGCTTCTTTCAACAGGCTTTCGCAGAACGCGTGAAAAGTTTGCAGCGTGACGTTTTTTCCGCGTTCGCCCGTGGCACGCACCACTCGCGCTTTCATTTCGCCGGCCGCTTTGTTAGTGAAGGTCAGGCCGAGGATGTTTTCGCCGGAAAGTGTTTCATCAGATTGCAGCAGATGCCGGATGCGCTCGGTGATGACGCGCGTCTTGCCCGTTCCCGCGCCCGCAATGACGAGCAGTGGACCTTCGCCATGCGTGATCGCCCGCCGCTGCGCTTCGTTCAGTCGCAGCTCGCTCTGCGGAGGCGGATCAAGCTCAAACAAAGTTGCCATAGCCTAAGAAGGGTAATGGATTTTCAGGCGAAGAGGAAATCTAGTTGGCACTCAGGTTCTTTTTCGTTGAGAACAGTGTGGCGCGCCGCGAAGATTCGCCGACGGAAACTTTGGCGGTGAACTCGGCGGATTTGCCGCGCGGGACGCTGAGCGAATCCCACTTTCCCGTTTTTGTAAACGCGAAGTGTTTGGCGAGGAACAGGATTTGGCCGGCGTGGTGCGCGTAGTGCGCGATTTGGCGGTTGATGGCTTGCATCACGGAATGCGGTTCCGAGCGAATTGTCACCGTGCGCGTGAGATCCGCTTCCGTCAGCGGTTCCAGCGCGTCGAAGACATACTTCCAGCCGCGTTCCCAAATTTCCATCAATTCGGCGCGCGCCTGGGGAGGGTTCTCGAATTCGGTGTCACGCTGGCGGTCGGGCTTTTCGCCATCCGTGGTTAGAAAATCGCGCCAGCGCGAGCGCATGTTGCCTGCCATGTGTTTCACGATGATGGCGATAGAGTTCGATTCGGGGTCGAGAGCAGTAAAGAGAGATTCTTCCGGGCATTGGGCCATCGCGCGCTCGGCCAGCTTCTTGTAATAGTGGAAGAGGCCGATCGAGTCGCTCAGGTAGTTGGTGGAAAGTTGGTGAGACATGAGGGTATTTTGTCGCGAGCGAGCGCGTTGTCAACAGCGATTCGCCTTGATTGGCACCTGAGAGCGGGGCTCGAAGTGGAGGAAAAATAAAGCTTGACATTTCGCCTTTTGTTCGCCTATGATTCCGCCGCTGAGTGGCGACATTTCATGGAGGCGGATATGACCATTGGGCAATCGATGCTGCCGGAATTTGACGAGGAGATGAAGAATACGCGCAAGGTACTCGAGCGGGTGCCCGACGAGAAGTGGAATTGGAAGCCGCACGAGAAGTCCGGAACACTGGGCTGGCTCGCGGCCCACGTCGGGAACGTTCCGAGCTGGATCACCATGACCATTAACACGGAAGAGCTGGACTACGCGCCGGTGAATGGCCCTTCCTACGAGCCACCGAAGATCACGAACAGGAATGAACTCCTGGCGGCGTTCGACAAAGACAGCGCGGAAGCGCGCGCGGCGCTCGCCGGTGTCAGCGATGCAGAGATTATGAAGGGCTGGAAGCTCCTGGCTGGCGGCCAGGAAATCTTTACGCTGCCGCGCGTGGCTTGCATTCGCAGCATGTGCATGAATCACATGATTCATCACCGCGCTCAGCTAACGGTGTATTTCCGGCTGCTGAACGTGGCTGTGCCTGGTCTGTATGGACCGAGCGCCGACGAAGCCACCCCAAGCGCCGCCGGCGCGAACTGAATAGGAATAGGGGAGGCGGGTGCCTGCCTGCTTCCCCGCACCAACAGCCTGGAACCCCGTCCTCCAGGCAGTCTCGGAATCATCGCGCTATAATAGGGTGCGTCGATCTTCGGGAGGTTCACTACGCACATGGAAATTCCGGTCATTTTGTCTGCAGTTCGCACTCCCATCGGAAAATTTCAAGGAGGCCTCGCCAGTTTTCCGGCGACGGAGCTGGGAGGAAAAATTGTTGCCGAAGCCATGCGACGTGCGGGGATCGACTCTAAAGAAGTAGACGAAGCCATCCTTGGCAATGTGGTGCAAGCAGGCCTCGGCCAGAATCCTGCACGCCAGGCGGCGCTGAAAGGCGGCTGTGCGCCGCGCGTCGCGGCGATGACCATCAACAAAGTTTGTGGCTCGGGATTGAAAGCAGTTGGGTTAGCGGCGCAGGCCGTGACTCTCGGCGAATCGGAAATCGTGGTAGCGGGCGGCATGGAGTCCATGTCCAACTGTCCGTATTTGCTGCCGAACGCTCGTACCGGGTATCGACTCGGCGATCAGAAAGTCGTCGACTCGATGATTCACGACGGCCTATGGGACGCTTACGAAGATTTCCACATGGGCGTGACCGGCGAACTGGTGGCCGAAAAATACGGAATTACGCGCGAGGAGCAGGACCGGTTCGCCGTGGAAAGCCACCAGAAAGCCGTTCACGCGCGCAAGTCGTGTTTTTTTGAGGCGCAGATTCTGCCTGTTGAAGTGCCGCAAAAAAAAGGCGCGCCGGTCGTCATCAAATTCGATGAATCGCCCCGCGAAGATACCTCGATGGAAGCGCTGGCAAAGTTGAAGCCAGCGTTCAAAAAGGACGGCACAGTCACCGCGGGAAACGCTCCCGGCACGAACGATGGAGCGGCAGCGCTGATTGTGACCAGCGAGCGAAACGCGTCGCGTCTCGGCAAGCAGCCGATGGCTCGGATCGTGGCGCAAGCCGTCAGCGGCGTCGAGCCCAAGTGGGTGATGATGGCGCCCGTGGACGCGGTAGAAAAGCTGCTGACCAAAACCGGATGGGACCGCGACAAAGATGTTGATTTGATCGAGCTGAACGAAGCTTTCGCCGTTGCGGCCATCGCCGTAACGCGCCAACTCCGGCTCAATCCGGAGAAGGTGAATGTAAATGGCGGTGCGGTCGCGCTCGGCCATCCCATCGGCGCCAGCGGTGCGCGCATTTTAGTCACGCTTCTCTATGAAATGCAGCGCCGGAATCTCAAACGTGGCATCGCCGCTCTCTGCCTTGGCGGCGGCAACGCTGTGGCCCTCGCCGTCGAACGCTACTAGCTCGAGTTCAACATTCTCCTTGCAATCCTGAACCTCAAAAGGCCGCGGGGCTTTGCCCTGCGCTACATGCTTTGCGCTGCATTTTCCGGCAACATGCCACTTCCCAATTCACACGCGCAATACGGGCAATATTTGTCCGTCTCCACGACTTCGTGTTTGCAATTGGGGCAGGAAGGGTGGAGGTTGCATTTGCAGTTGGGGCAGAAGTTAAAACGGGCACCTACACTCTTCCCGCACTGCGGGCAATCGTAGGGCAGCGGCTCGCGCATCAGGAAATAGATTAGGAAGCCGATGAACGTCCAGGCGGGGAGCAGGACGATCACGAGAAGCGTCCAAAGCGCGGAGTTCATGCCGCGGCGCTTCGCATCGCGATTGACATAGCCGATCAGGAAAACGAAGATGGCCACGAACAAAGCAACCATGGAAACGACTCCGGCCAAGGCCAGATAGGAGAGCCAGGGAGTGTCCCTTACGTCCGGGGCAAAGACATCGCCATTGTGGTAGAAGTTCCAATAGTTGACGAACATCGCAATGCCCAAGGCCAGCAGATAAAGACCGACGACGGTCCAAATCAGCCCGCGCGGCACGATGCGAAACTCGTCCCAGAACCGCAGATTCTCTTTCTTCCGCCGCAGCCTGATGAGCTTCATCCGCTCGTTGAATGAACCACTCACTTTTTGCGAATAGTCTGTCATTTCATCCCTCACTCAATTCCGTGTCACAGCTCGCGCGCCGCGCATTAGCGGCCGGACCAGTCGCGTTCGTTCGCCTGCCGCACGTTTTCTAGAATTACGATGGCCGCCGCGAACAGCGCGGGAATCGCCCACCACAGGCCAAATCCAAATTCCAGCACCAGCCGCGGAGCGCCGGTGCGCTCACCGATCCATTGGATCGCTTGCCAGACGTACGGCGCGGTGGCAATTCCGAGCGCCCAGGAAATCGCGCAAATGACCCAAAGAAGGCTGCGCTTCGGTTCGCGCTCGCGCAATTCCTGAGCACGCAATTGCACGCGAAAACGAGTGCGCTCGGCAAGTCCGCGCGGGAGGGCAATCGCCGCTCCGCGAAACGCTCGGAGGGCTTCGTGGGTTTGTTTGGCGATTTGGGAGCAACTTTCGCACTGGCGCAGATGCTCAGCAAGCCAGTCGCCCTCCGCCTGGGAAATTCCTTCGACGCGCTCTTGCGAAATTAATTTTTCCGCCCGTGCGTGCAGATTGTCGATCATGCCGCGCCTCCATGCATCGCGCCACGCAAGGCCTCGAGTCCTCGATAAAGCCGCGACTTGACGGTGGAGAGCGGAGCGGCCAGAACGCCAGCGATTTCCTCGAGACCAAGCTCTTCCTGAAAACGGAGAACGAGCACCTCGCGATAGACGCCAGGAACACGGTCGAGCGAAGCGTGGATGCCGGACTTTTCTTCGGCGCTCAGGACCAGATGCAACGGCGAAGGCTGATTCTTCGCTGCGAATTCCATCGGGGCGCCTTCTTCCGGGTCAATCAAGGCGTCGAGACTCAACATTTTCTTCGAGCGCTGCCAGTCGATCACCAAATTGCGGGCGATGCGGAAGAGCCAGGACTCGAACTTGTATTTGCCGTCGTATTGATGACCGCGTTCGAGGACGCGAATCCAGGTTTCCTGGAAAAAATCTTCGGCGCGCTCGCGGCTGGAAGTGAGATAGAGCAAATAGCGAAAAAGGCGGTATTGATACTGCTCGATGAGCTGATCGAGCAGGCCGGGGTCGCGGCGTTTGAGCCCCTGGGCGAGGGCCTTGTTTTCGTCGAGCATCTGTGCGGAGAAGAAAAGAAATGACCTCGATGCTGCAGGGGTCAGAGTTGTAAATGTCGCGCTCATTCTACAGGGCATACGAGCCGGCGCGGCAAAAAGACGCAAAGGCCAAAGACATTGACCCTGTACATGAATGGCAGCGGGATCCGGATTGGGGTCGGCGCTGCCAAATGTGAGCCCCTCGGTCAGATGGTGTGGCGTCATTGGAGCCGGGAGGGTTGGGTTGCCCCCTACCCCCCCTGGTTTTTTCGTAAGTGTTCATTCTAAAGGGTTTTAAATCCTGTGTTTTGTAAGTGCGGATTCTAAAGGGGTTTCGGGCGAGTTTTTCGGAAGTGCGGATTGTAAAGGACTTAGTGGCGAGTGGCGGGTGGTGAGTGCCTAGCCTTGATAGAAAATGCAGATTTTTCTCGCGCGGAGGGCGCGGAGACGCAGAGGTCCTCCGTACCTTCGGATTGGCAACCGGGGAGTGGTGCCCACACCCCGGGTGTTTTGCGCAAAGAGTGCGGAAAGCATTGAAGGTATGGAAGATAGCGATTCCGGCGATGCAAAAGAGTGCGCAAGAGTATGAAAACAAAGGGATGGTTGCGAGTGGAAGCGGAAACTCGGAGCTGAAAGCCCAGGCGCAGGCGTGAAGCACGGGCGAATTTCGATGGTTGAAGGGGTGAAAAAGGCGGGCGGGTAGCGGAGGCAAGGCGGTGACTCCTTTCTCCTCCGCGACGAAACAAAATGAAGTATAGCAGATTTGTGTTTATTGTCAAGTAATACTTATAAGTCATTATAGAACAGTAGCTTGCGGATAGGAAGTTGAGGTTGAGATGGGAAGGGAAACGTCAAAGTTCGCACCCCAGAACCGGAGCGGCACCCCGCCGAGAAAACACAGATTCAAAATCGTCCCCGGGGGATAAGGGTGCTCGACTCGCCCAACCAAACATTGACGTCAGGGAAAAGGACGTGTCGGGACACCTTGTAAAGGATGTCATGGGATTAAACACCAGGAACAAAACCGCGAAGGTTTGGCCGACCCTGAGGGATACAGAGTCGGAATCATTGCGTCGCGTTGGGCGGCGGCCAGTGGCTGATACCAGGTCCCACCTGTCAGTTTTACCAGTAGGCCGCGCTAAGCCCGCCTGTCAGTTATACCGATAATTTTTACTGCATCGGGTGTGTTCCAAGAGGAGGGTAGTCTCACCCACACCTAGGATCCTTGTGCCATCAATCGCGCGTGGTGAAATGTGGCATCCCACTACCATAGTCTGCCCGCACCTGGACCACAACGCCGAGGAGGACCACGTCACCTTTGGGTTGCGTTCGCGGCTCTGGCAGCCATTTTTCTGTCACATCGGATAGCGGCGGAGTCCACAAAGGAAATCCGGCGGATACTAATTCTGAATGAAGCAAATCCATCCTATCCAGCCATCCCCGTCATCAATCAGGGAATCCAAGCAGCGCTCAATGATTCACATTATCACCTTGAATTCTACTCTGAATACATGGATACCCTGTTATTTCCCGATCCGGCCGACCAGAAGGAGTTTCGCGATTTCTACCTTCGCAAATATCAGAATCGCAAGCCGGATGTGATTATTACGGTCGGGCCCTCGCCGCTCAGGCTCATGCAAGAGGTGCATAAGAGCGCGTTTCCCGGCGTGCCGATTGTTTTCTGCTTGCCGCAAGCTGGAGCGCCGGGCGCTCCCGTATTAGATCCCGATTTTACGGGTGTTGAGAATGATATGGCTCCGGGCAAGACCCTGGAAATAGCTTTGCGGCTTCAGCCCAGTACGAAAAACGTTTTCGTGGTAGGAGGCGTGTCAGCCTTCGACCGCATAGGGCAGGCGACAGTCAAGGTCGAACTGAGGGCGTATGAAGGCCGTCTCCACATTTCATATCTTACGGATTTGGCTATGCCTGATCTTCTCGAGCGCCTGAAGCACCTTCCGAGTAATGCTCTTGTTCTCCTTACGTCAGTAGGCCAAGACGCGGCAGGAATCAGCTTCAAATCAAACGAACTAGGTCCAATGGTTGCCGGCGCAGCGAATGCCCCGGTCTTTAGTTTGTTCGACATTTACCTAAATCACGGAGAGGTGGGGGGCTATCTTTCTAGCCTAAGCGAGCAAGGGAAGATTGCGGGAGACATGGCGCTGAGGCTTCTCAGTGGTGCAAAACCGCAGGACGTTCGCAGGGTAAATGGCGTGAACACTTACATGTTCGATTGGCGAGCCATGAAGCGTTGGGGCCTCCAGGAAAGAAACCTCCCTCCTGGCAGTATCGTCCTCAACCGATCACCTACGGCCTGGGAGATTTACAGAGGGTACATAGTAGCCGGGATTTCTCTAGTCCTAGTGGAGACACTTCTGATTTTCGCACTAGTCTGGCAGATGGGGAAACGAAGAAAGGTGGAAGCCCGGCTAGCGCGGATTCTGGAAACGGTAAGTGAAAGCGAACAGCGTTTTCGGCTGGTCGCCAACACGGCTCCGGTGATGATTTGGATGTCAGGTCCAGACAAGCTGTGCACCTATTTCAATCAGCCCTGGCTGGATTTCACCGGCCGTTCACTTGAAACTGAGCTGGGCAACGGCTGGTCGGAAGGGGTGCATCCGGACAACCTGAAGGATTGTCTGGATGCCTATACAAGGTCATTTGATATTCGCGAATCATTCAAGATGCAGTACCGGCTGCGGCGGCACGATGGAGAATACCGCTGGGTGCTCGATATTGGGGTGCCCAGATCGAACCTGGACGGTTCTTTTGCCGGTTATATTGGATCTTGCATCGACATTACGGATCGAAAGCTCGCCGAGGAATCGTTGGAGAGTGTTGGTCGCAGATTGATTGAAGCCCATGAAGAGGAGCGCACGTGGATCGCGAGGGAGCTTCACGACGACATTAGTCAGCGAATAGCGTTGTTGACCGTTCAGTTGGAGCATTGTGTGCAACATGTGGCCAACTCTGGGGTCAAAGCCACCGACGATTTTCGTCCCATTTATGAACAGCTCTCCGATTTAGGGAAGGACATTCAGGCTCTATCACATCGTCTTCACTCTTCAAAACTCGAATATCTGGGCATTGTGACGGCTGCCAAAAGTTTCTGTGCGGAGTTGTCTGAGCAGCAGCAGGTAGAGATTGACTTTAGCCATGCGGGGATACCCGACAGCCTTCCCAAAGAAATCTCACTTTGTCTGTTCCGAGTTTTACAGGAAGCTCTGCAGAATGCAGTTAAGCACAGCGGTGGGCGGCAATTCAGTGTGAAACTGCAGGGTACCGCGGGAGAGGTTGGACTCAGCGTCAGTGATGGAGGGGTTGGCTTCGACCCGGAAGATGCGGTCAACCGAAGAGGCCTCGGCCTTGTCAGTATGCGAGAGAGAATGCGAATGGTTGGCGGCGCAGTTTCCATCCAATCCGAACCAAACGGTGGCACCAAGATCTGTGCTTGGGTACCCCTTGAGGCGAAAAAGCGGTCGGCCAGCGCTGCTGGATAAGGACCGTTACTGTGTCCAAGAATCGACAAGGCATAATCTGCGTTTCTATCCAATGTGGTGTAACACGATTGCCGGCCTCACCGCTGGCATGAATGTTGTCACGATTCTTCTGGCTAAATGGATTCAACATCCGGAAGGCGAAGCAATCGACCACGCTGGGAGCGACCATCCGCATGGTCAATCAAACCTACGACGCAATCAGGAATCATGGTCGAATAAGGTCGAACATCGCCCGTAATCTGCAGTTAGAAAGTAGGGTTGTTCCTGCGCCACTGAAATTTGTGATGCCAGCTGCAGGTCGACAAGCGGAGTGATACGACGGTCCATTTGCAAAAACGTGGGCGTCTTATTGCCTGCCGACACTCAATTTATAATCCGAACGTACTTAATCTGCAGATGCTCGACGGCTTCGTCCAGGGAAACCGGGGAGGGACGGGACGTTTCCTGAACCTTTGTCGTGGGTCTGGTAAGGTAAACGTCTCGGTTTCCACTTTTAAGAAAATTTGATTGCACTACGGATCGAGGCCGGGAAGGAAGGAGCCGCATGATGTTGATTATAGGAAGTGGTTTTCACGCGGCGTATCGGCGGATTGCGGTGGGTGGAGAAGAGAGTGGAGGGTAGATTGTCGGGGGGCGGACGAAAGCGGAGGGTTGGCGCGGTGTAGTAGACTCGTGATTGAGCGTTATGTTTTGTCCTGTTTGCAAGGCGGAGTATCGGCCGGGGTTTACGCGGTGCGCGGACTGCGACGTGGAGCTGGTTTGGGAATTGCCGGCTGCGGCGATGCTGCGCCATGCGGACGCCGAGCCCGGCGATGACGAAGAAGATCCGTTTTGTTCGTTCTGGAAGGGCGACGATCCGCGGATCCTGGCCGAGCTTTGTGAACTTCTGGACAAAGAGAAGATCCCGCACAAAACGGTGCGGCGCGAAGATCACCTCTTCCACATGTCGAACTTTTCCGCATTTCAGATAGGGATACCGTTTTCGATGTTTGAGCGGGCGGAGGCGATCATCAAGGAAGCGTACGGCAGCGACGAAGCTGTCGAGCCTGCCTCGCACCTGCTCCCCATGGATTCCGACCATATTCCCGGCACCCGCTTTACTGCGGGCACCTCCGGGCCCGGCGTCCGATCTCCTCAGGAGCAGTCGCATGGAGCCGATGGCCCGCCGAACGCGGACTTTTCCGGCGAGAAACTGGAAGATGTGAATGCGGAGAGTGAAGAAATCAATCGGGATTCCGAAAACCAGGATTTAGAGGACGCACAGATAGAAGTGTGGTCCGGCAGCGAGCCGGAGCCGGCGGAATTCATCGGGGCCTCGCTGCAGGTCAATCAGATTCCTTTCCGCCAAGCAGTGCACGGCGGAAAGTATTTCCTGTACGTGCTTGCCGAAGACGAAGCGCGCGCCCGGGAGATCGTTCGCGAGGTCGTCGATGGAGTTCCGCCGGAGTAGTGCCGCGTTCGCTCTCCCCCACTGGATACATTTGCAGATTGCGATTCGCGGCGAAGAGGCAGGGAACAGTTTTTCTCCGGCGTAATCGGATGTATCCTTAACCCTCCATTTGCGGCTCATGCCGTGCGCGGATTGCATGGAGGTATATATGGCTTCGAGGCCGGGACCAGAAGGTTCGCTAGTCATGTTGTGGGCCGGGGAAGATCCGGCGCTGCACTCCAAGCTAATCGAGGAATTGGATGCGGCGGCGATACCTTATCTTGACAAGCCGACCGGCGAGGATGAAGTCGCGCCTACGGCGGATACGCTTCCCATCGATTGGAAAGCGCGGTTCGGATTTGAAGTGGCGGTGCCTTCGTCGAGTTTGGCTACTGCGGGGAAGATTCTGGAAAGGCTTTTGGGTGAGGAGCCGGTGGACATGGAGCTGCCCGCCGAAGACGATGCTCCATCCGTTTCGGCTGAAGCGCAGCCGCAGCACGTGAGCAAAGCCACCAGTGCGGTGTGGTCGGGCGATGATGAGGCGCGTGCCAAATTTTTGGGCCAGGCGCTGAAAGAAAATGATATTCCCGTGCGGGTTGAAGCGCACGGAGAAGAAACAACGATTTATGTTCCGCCGGAAGAGGAAACCCTCGCCCGCGAAATCATCCGCGAAATTATCGAAGGCGCGCCGCCAGTCTGAATGACGTGCCTGACTGTGCCTGAATCTCGCGTGCGTCCTTTAGTTCCTTAACTTCCTTTACCTCATTTGGTTCACCGAAGCGCGGAGGCCGCCACCTTGTCAATCGACTCAATCAAAACTGTCGCGGTGCTTGGCGCGGGAACGATGGGGAACGGGATTGCGCACGCGTTTGCGAAATCGGGATACAACGTGATTCTGCGCGACGTCGAGCAGCGATTTTTGGAGCGCGGGATGGAGACGATTGGGAAGAATCTGGATCGGGAAATTAAGAAAGGGAAGTTGGCGGAAGCGGAGAAGGGAAGTGTGATGGGGCGGATTAGGGCGGTGACGGAGATGGCGGCGATTGCGGCGGCGGATTTTGTGGTGGAGGCCGTTCCGGAAAAAATTGAGATTAAGCGGGCGGTGTTGACGGAGGCGGATGGAATTTTGCGGCCGGACGTGATTCTCGCAAGCAATACTTCGTCGATTGCGATGACGACTTTGGCGGCGTTGACGAAGCGGGCGGACCGGTTTGTGGGGATGCACTTCATGAACCCCGTGCCGGTGATGGTGTTGGTCGAGGTGATTCGGGCACTGCAAACGAGCGATGCGACGTTTGCGACGACGATGGAGCTGGCGAAGAAGTTGGGGAAGACGCCGGTGGCCGTGAACGATGCGCCGGGGTTTGTGTCGAACCGCGTGCTGATGCCGCTGATCAACGAGGCTGCCTATTGCGTGATGGAAGGCGTGGCGACGCCGGAAGCAGTCGACGCAGTGATGAAGCTGGGGATGAATCATCCGATGGGGCCACTGGAGCTGGCGGATTTTATCGGGTTGGATGTGTGCGTGGATATTATGCATGTGCTGCACGAGGGGCTGGGGGATCCGAAGTATCGGGCGTGTCCGCTGTTGAGGAAATATGTGGCAGCGGGGTGGTTGGGGAGGAAGACGGGGCGGGGATTTTACAATTACGGAGTATAGCGGAGATCCGAAGGGCGAAGATGAAGCGAAAAAATAATGTTTGCTTTTTGTTCGCCATGGTGGTACTTTGCCTCTCGCGGTTTTCAACAGGTGCGGGATGTGCTCGGCGACGAGGCTGGCGATAAGCTGTCCGGAACATGCTAGGCTCGAAAGCGAGTTCATCGAGGCGCGCGACCGGATGCGGGGGCTGGTACGGCTCCGGAGCCTCTCGAGCGCGGAAGAGCGGCAACTGGCGGTGCGGGTGGCTATGGCCATCGCCCGCTTGAAGGAACACGTAGCCGAGCACGGTTGCGAACGCCAGGGCTAAATTCTCTACTGGGTGGCACTGAAGAAATAAGGCGTAGCGGAATGATAAATCAAATGGTAATATTCAGGTTCCGCTATGTCCCGGGCCACGGATTTGCGTTGCAGTCGAAATTCCCTAATTTCCTCCACCGAGGTGTGAAATGACCGAAGAGAAAGAGAAATTGCTGGCAGCAGCGATATCGCAGATTGAAAAGGACCATGGTAAGGGCGCGATTATGCGCCTGGGCAGCCGGGACGTTCTGGTGCCCGTCAGCGTAATTCCCAGCGGGTGCTTATCGATTGATGCGGCGCTGGGCGTGGGCGGCTTCCCGCGCGGGCGGGTGATCGAGATTTACGGCCCGGAATCGGGCGGCAAAACGACGATGACGTTGCACGTGATCGCGGAGGCGCAGAAGCTCGGCGGGCAGGCAGCGTTCATCGACGCGGAGCACGCGCTCGATCCGGTGTATGCGCGGAAGCTGGGCGTGGACGTGGACAATTTGCTGGTGTCGCAGCCAGATAACGGCGAGCAAGCGCTCGAGATTGCGGAGACGCTGATTCGGTCCGGCGGCGTGGACATCGTCGTCGTGGACTCGGTCGCCGCGCTCGTACCAAAGGCGGAACTTGAAGGCGATATGGGCGACCCACAAATGGGTTTGCAGGCGCGGCTGATGTCGCAAGCGCTACGGAAGCTGACGGCGATTGTCTCAAAGTCAAAGACCTGCCTGATTTTTATCAACCAGATCCGCGAAAAAATCGGAGTCATGTTTGGCAACCCGGAAACCACGACGGGCGGCCGCGCTCTCAAGTTCTATGCTTCCATGCGTGTTGATATTCGCCGCATCCAGGCCATCAAGGAAGGCGATAAAGTCGTTGGCTCGCGCACGCGCGCCAAAATCGTCAAAAACAAAGTCGCCGCGCCGTTCCGCGAAGCGGAATTCGACATCGTTTACGGTGAGGGTATCTCGCGCGAAGGCGACCTGCTCGATCTGGGCGTAGACAAGGGGCTGGTCGAGAAGAGCGGCACGTGGTTGAGCTTTGGCGGCGAACGCATGGGACAAGGCCGCGAAAACGCGCGAATCTTCCTGAAAGAAAACAAAGACATTCGCGAAAAATTGGAAAATGCGCTGCGCAAGAAGCTTGAAATCGCCATACCCGGGAATCCAACAAACGCCGCTGCGACGGGGCCCAACGGGCACGCCTCCGCGTCGGCCCACGGCGAGAAGTCACCTATCAAGGCCGCCGCGGCTGCGGCAGGCGCAACTGATGCGGGCAAGGCTCGTCCGGCGCGCTGACACGATAAGGCAAACAGCAGCCGCGTCAATCATCTGCGAGCGTAGGGGCACGATTTATCGTGGCCCCTACATTCTCTGGCGTGGCTGGCTGTTGGAACCGAACGGTTCTTGGTTGGCATTGCGTTTCCATCGCGGCTGCCGTGCTAGAATTTTCAAGTGACTGAACACAACGACGTCATTCGAGAATCGTTCACAACGCAGGCGCAGACCTTTGCCGCGAATCCCTGGGTAACGGACGAAGAGCGCATCCGCCGATTGGTAGTTGCGGCTCGTCTCACCGGCAACGAACGCGTGCTGGATATCGCGACGGGACCGGGCTACATCGCTGAGGCCTTTGCTCGGGGTGCACGCGAAGCCGTCGGCGTGGACTTGACCGACGCGATGCTGGCGATCGCGAGAGATCGCACCAAAGAGCGGGGCGTCTCGAATATCTCTTTCCGCGCCGCTGATGCGCAACATCTTCCTTTTGAAAATGGGTCGTTTGACGTGGTGGTCTGCCGGCTGGCGTTCCATCATCTCCAGAAGCCGCTGACTGTCCTGCGCGAAATGGCGCGCGTCTGCGGCAGCGGCGGAAAAGTCGTCGTGGAAGACATTTTCGCCAGCGAATTTCCCCAGCGTGCTGCATATCAGGATCGCTGGGAAATTTTGCGCGATCCATCGCACGTTCGAACGCTTCCGCTCAGTGAACTGCTCCGACTTTTTCGCGATTCGAATCTGGAGACTGATTTTCTCTCGACCGCCGACGATCTTACTCCCGAAGTCGAGCGCTGGCTCGTCACTACCAAAGTCCCTCCCGATCGCGAAGCCGAAATTCGAACTCTTTTGGACGAAGATCGTCTCCACGATCTCAGCGGCACAAGGCCGTTTCAAGATGCGACGGGGAGACTTTCCTTCCACGCGCGCACGGCAATCCTTATCGGGCGGAAGGTCAGTTGACTGTCGAGTCCTGGCCCGACGGCCAGCCATTCAAAACAAAGCACATAGGGGCGTACTGGTGCAGTTTGGCTATTGCGTACTATCCCCTGAACTGCCTAGAATGTGTCTCATCCTGAGAGGTGCTGTTTCTCTTCGGAACAAGCTGGGCTGCCGCGGCGGCGGTAAGTGGCATCAAATGAGCAATCTGGTAATTTGGCGCTTTGGGTGCAATACCAATGGATGTCCGAGCATCGGCCGCTTTGCGGGTTTGACGAAAAAGAAAGCGGCGAGAGAATGCAGATTGACCGCCGGGACAGTATGGGGTACATATTCGCCCTCAGGCAATACTGGGGGAAGTCGCAAAACAGGGGCCAAGCGGTGAAAAAAGAAGCACGAGCACTCCTCGCAATTTTGATGACGGTGTTTTTTGCAGCGCCAGTTCCAGCAGCGCCGAGCAGCGGTCACGGCGGGACGCGCAGCCGCACTCGCAGATATGCTTCGCGCTATCGCGGCGTGCCGACGTTTGCCGATTCGACGAGTTCTGACGTTTCGACGTACGATGATCCGGTCGTGCGCGAGGCAGCCGTGGAAGCGCTGGGGCGCTACAACGGATCAGTGGTTGCGGTCGATCCGAACACCGGACGTATCCTCACGGTCGTAAATCAAAAATTGGCATTTGGCGACGGGTACATCCCCTGCTCGACGATCAAGCCGACCATCGCCGTCGCCGCGCTCGAAGAGAACGTGATCACACGGGACACGATGCTCAAGGTGAGCTATCGCAAGTACATGAATTTGACCGACGCGATGGCGCACTCCAACAACGCATTTTTCGAGGAACTTGGGCGCCGCATGGGATTCGACACGATTTCGAAATATGCGCGCCTGTTGGGATTGGGTGAGCTTGCCGGATACGATCTGCCGGAAGAGCATCCAGGGTCGTTTCCAAGCGCGCCGCCCGCGTTCGGTGGAGTCGCACGGATGTCCAGCTTCGGCCAAGGCATTCAGATTACTCCCTTACAGCTGGCCGCGCTGGCGTCGGCGTTTGCAAATGGCGGAACGCTTTACTACTTGCAGTATCCGCGGACACCGGAAGAGGTGAAGGATTTTGCGCCGCGAGTGAAACGGGAACTGAACATCGCATCCGTGCTGCCAGAAGTCCGGGAAGGGATGCTCGCCGCCGTTCTGTATGGAACGGGCAAGTCGAGCTTTGACCGCGACGGCGACGAGACACCGCTCGGCAAGACAGGTACTTGCGATGATCACACCACGCCTTCACGCATCGGCTGGTTTGTCACCTACGCCGATGAAGCCCACCCAAAAATCGCCATTGCCGTTCTGCTTCGCGGGAACACGCGGCGAGTGAAGGGTCCCATGGCGGCTGTAATCGCCGGACACATGTACCGTAAGCTTCGGGAACAGAATTATTTCGCGGAAACCACGGCGACTTCCACGCCTCTGACGCCGCTGATTTCAGGCAAGTAATAAACCAACAGACATCGAAGATTATGCGGAATGCATGCCCCGGAATGTGTCGAGGCATTTCTTTGCGGTGTCCAACTCCGAGAAGCGGCTGCCTTCCTGTTCGATGAGGTAATACTCCACGCCGCCGGCGGCCTCTGCGGCCTCGAAGATGCTTTTCCAATTGGCGACGCCTTCGCCGAACAAAACCGTGTAGCCCTTTTCCGGGTCGGGCGACCAATCCTTCAAATGAAGAGAGCGAATGCGCCCTGGATTCGAGCGAATCCATGCAGCGGGGTCGGAACCAGCTTCGATGCAGGTGCCAACGTCGAGCTGCAGCATGACGGATGGGTTTGTATTTTTCGCGAGGACTTCGATGGGGCGGACACCTCCTTCAGGAGTGAATTCCGCCTGATGATTGTGATAGCCGGCTTTCAAGCCTGAGGGCTCGAGCCTTTCGGCGGCGAAGTTCAGCGAGGCGGCGACAGCTTTCCAGCCGTCCAGGCCCGGTTTCTCGTGCGAACTTGCCATCACGACGTACCTGCAGCCGAGGATGGAATTCAGGTCTCGGGCGCGGGAGATCTTGTCAGGCGCGAAATAAGAACTGTCGTTGTGAGTGGAATAGCAGTGGATGCCGAGATCATCCAGCAGCTTCCTCATTTCCTTGGTCTGACTCTCTGTCCAATCGAAATATGGAGCATAAAACTCGACGCATTGATAGCCAAGACCGGCAACAGAACGGACCGTGCCGATAAGGTTTTGTTTCAGTTCGTTGCGTACGGAGTAGAGTTCGAGGCCGACGGGAATCGAACCGGCGGCACCTGTCGAAAGAGCCCAAGGAAGCATCGCGGACATGGCCAGAAAAGAGCGTCGTGATAAAGCGTTTGGAGTCATCGCAGCATCGTACTTGAGAATCGCGGAAATGGCATCGATTGTGAATCAAAAAGAGGGGACATGAAGGCAGGCAAGCCCGCGCTAGCCCCCCCGGTTTTGGAAGTGCGGATTCTGAAGGACTTGCACGAAAAGAGCGACCTGGATTGCAAAAGACGAAGGCGGCCGATGGGCCGCCAGGATCGAGCGTCAAAATCCAGTGACACAAATTTACGAGAGAAAATGTATCGGAGTTAGATAAGTTCGTGAATGAAGAAGATCGGCGGCCTGGGCTGTGGAGCTCGTTTGAGTTGTTACGTTTTCTGCCGACGCGGGACCTCCAGGACGAGACACGCAGTTGCGCCTTACGACGCTCATAGAACATTTCGCATTTGCATGAGAATTGAGTTGAGACTAAAGAAAGTGGTGCGGTAAGCTGCGAAGCAGGCCGCGAGACATGCTTTGGCACGGTAGAGCGATGGATTTGGGGAGTGGGCTACTAAAACGCGAGGCTGGGAGGTAAAGTGAATCGTCGTTTTGCGACTGTACTGCTTGTAGTGCTGTGCTTCGCGGGCGGGGTGCTAGGGTACATTTTTCACTTGCGCCTGAAGGCTGACGACGAGTTACAGCATCAGGCGAAACTTGGGAAAGAAGAAGCGGACTGGATACACGAGCACGTTGTTGTCCCCACAGAGAAACGATTGCTTGCCCGTGATAATTTCGTCTCGGCGCTGGAAAAGTTCGGGATCAGCCCGCAAGACGCGACGAATGCTTCGGCTGCGGCGCAACACGCGTATAACCTGCGGCAAATTCGGGCGGGCAACACGATCACGGTGGGCCGTTCTGTCGAGGGAGAGCTGCGAGAGATCGACTACAAGATCGATCCGGACCGGATGTTGAAGATTGTGCCGGCGGAAAGCGGGTTCACGGCGGAAGTAAAAGAGATCCCGTCGAAGGTGGAAATCGTCGCGGTTTCCGGGGAGCTGGATGATTCACTTTTCAATGCCGTTGAACAGGCCGGCGAATCGCCGGAAATTGCCATGCGACTCGCGCAAATATTTGGATACGACCTGGATTTTTACACCGATCCGCGTAAGGGCGATACGTTTCGACTATTGCTGGAGAAAAAGAAGTACGCGAACGGGCAAACGGCGGGTTATGGACGGATTTTCGCCGCGGAATACGACAATGGCGGAAAAAAATATCAAGCGCTGCTGTTTCACGACGAATTCGGGCGAGCCGGGTATTACTCGGCCGATGGCAAATCGCTACAGAAGGCATTTCTGCGCTCGCCATTGAAATTTGGCGCGCCGATTACGTCGCATTTCAGCCAAGCGCGTTTCCATCCGATACTGAAAATTGTTCGTCCGCACCTGGGAACGGATTATGGCGCTCCTGTCGGCACACCGGTGCAGACAATCGGCAGCGGCCGGGTTCTGTTCGCGGGCCGAAAAGGCGGAGAAGGGAACATGGTGAGCATAGCCCATGCGAACGGCTACGAGACGATGTACTTGCACCTCTCGCGCATGTACGTGCGGACGGGCGAGCGCGTCGAAATCGGAAAGACGATCGGACTCGTGGGGAGCACGGGGCTTTCCACCGGACCGCATCTTGATTTTCGAATTCTGCGGAAAGGGCAGTACAAGAACTTTGAGAAGTTAGGTTTGCCGCCATCGGATCCGGTCTCGAAGAAGCATTTGCCGGAATTCGCCGCGGTGAGAGAGAAGTGGATGCCGCTTCTGAAAAGGCCTGAGCTGCTGCAAGCGGGCATTCCCGGGGCCGCTGGGCAGTAAAGACCCGCCAGTGCGTCTGATAAACGCCCCAACTTCAATAGATGACAGGAAGTTTTGAGTAGTCGGCGGTTGCTTCGCCGGTGACGCGCAGGACGAGCAGAGTGCGGTCATCGTGGGGACTGGTGCCGGGACCGCTGTGATCATCCGTTGCAGAAATAATTTTTTCTGATAGTCCATTCGCCGAAAGGCCGGCCGCGGCGTCCGCGAGCAAGGCATGCAAACGCGCCGAGCCGAACTCTTCCTCCCTAGCATTTTCCGACTCCAGAATGCCGTCAGATGCGAAAAGAACTATATCGCCCGGTTCAAGATCGATCGTTGTTTCTTCGTACTCGTTGGAAGGGAAAAGGCCCAGTGGAACGCCCTCGATGCGAATCTCCTGCGCGGCGCCGCCGCGAACGAGCAAGGGATAAGGGCCGCCGGCATTGGCGAGAGTGAGGCGATGCTCCGCCGCGTCATAAACGGCGAATAGCATGGCGATAAAGCGCGAGTCGAGGCGCGCGCCGTGCATCCGATGATTGAGCATGCGGAGCATACTGGCGGGATTGCACATGCTGTTTACAACCAGCTCGCGCAGCGTACCGATGGCCAGCGAACCGTAGAGAGCGGCGGCGGTTCCTTTGCCAGAGACATCTCCCAAAGCCATGGCGAGTTTGCCCTGGCCGTAGGGGAGAAAGTCGTAAAAGTCGCCACCCAACTCCCGTGCGGGAACATACGCCGCAGCGAGATCAAGGCCGGGGATACCCCTGGCACCATGGGGAAGCAGTTGGCGCTGGATTTCGCGGGCCGTGTTGAGGTCATCCTGGAGGCGAAACTGATTCTCGCGCGCTTCTTCGTAAAGCCGCGCATTTTCGAGGGCGACAGCAATGTACGAGCCCAGAGTCGCAAGCATGCGCTCGTTTTCCGCAGTGAAGGCGTGTGGCTCCGTGCTTTCCAGATCAAGGACGCCGATGAGACGGTCTTGCAAGAGGAGGGGAACGACGAGTTCGGAACGGGCGTCCACACCAGTCTCGCAGCGGATATAGCGTGCATCGCCGAGTACGTCGTTGACGCGGACGGAGCGGCGTTCGGCAGCAGCGGTACCCGTGAGGCCGTGGCGCAGCGGCAAGCGCAGGAACGTGGGGATGGAATTTTCATAGCGCAAGCAAAAGACACTTTCCAGGAGTTGAGCCGATTCGTTCCAAAGCATCAGGCCAAAGACGTCGTAGTTGACGATGCGCTTGACGCGCTGCGCGACGCGGCGTAGCAATTCCTCTCGGTCGAGAATAGAAGTCAGCTCGCGGCTTACGTCGTAGAGCAGAGTAAGCGTATTGGCTTGCTCAGGGAAGGCAGCCAAGAGGCTTTGCGGGACGGGGTCCGCGTCGCCAAGAACGGCATAAGAGGCAAGTTTGGAGAGATCTTCCATTTAGGTGCAGACCTAGTCGACTCCTCCGTTAGATGTAGCGTACCCGAATCGGTTTCAAAAGCACGAGCGGATTTTGCAGAACGAGAGCGATCTCGTGTTTACCTTCTGTCGCGGAACGCTTGACGGAGATGGGTCTCGATTCTACGCTAGTTTAGGCGGAGAACTGGAGCTGTTATGAGTGCCTTACAGGGGCAGGCCTTGGCTGCGCGTCCGTGCGCATACTGCGGGAAGCCGGTGCCCGCGCGAATGAACAGGTGTCCTTACTGCCGCGAGGAGGTTCCTGAAGTACGTCTATCGAAACGCTCGAGCGGGGATGGCGGGCGTGAGGTACGCCGCGGGTTGCTCTATATGCTTTTGGGCGGTGTGATCTATTATTTTTCCGGTGGTTACAGCGCGTTCCGCCTGCCGGTCGCGCTTACCCCTTGGGTGACGACATACCTGGCCCCGGTTGTGTTTCTGGGGGGCTTGGGGATGTCCCTCTATGGACTTTTTCTGAAAATGCGTTCCTGAAGCTCCGAGAGCTTGTCGGCAAGAAACATTGGTTCGCGGGCAGACCTGGTCTAAAAAATCCGGTGGCCTCGAGTCCTCAAAAAGAACCAATAACCGCAGAGTTTGAAGAGTTCCAAGAGATCATTTCGCAAGGACCCGTGAGGGGCCTCCTGTGGAGACTCGGGAGACAGGTTCGGGGCAGGCACAAACGTCATTTCCAAATCAGGGCATAGAATTGAATGGCAGCAAATGCGGATTCGGCGAAGATGAGTTGCATTGCTGACGACGAGAACGGAGCGGACTTGCAGTCGCGCAGAGAGCCATCGAGCGAGCGCATTAATCTCGGTCAGAGTGCCAAGCCGTCCTGGGCGCACGTACTCGACGCCCACAACATCCGCTTGAAAATCGACGAAATAGTGGCGCTTGGGCGGGGGGACTGCTTGCGCCATCTTTAGGAGATCAAGCGCAACCGGCAGAGGCATTTTGGAGAAACGCCGAATTTCGAAGCGGCCTACGCTCAATAAAACCCGTGGCGCTACCCCCTGGCGGAATAGCTCTAATGCGTATTCTTTGCGGTCCATTCCGCCGGCAAGGACAAAAATAAGATCACTGTTGCACGGGGAATCCGCCAGCGAGAGCCAAGCGCGGAGGCGGAGCCAGACCTGCCATGGTCGGATGCGAGTTTCCAAGACGCCTTCAAGATAACCTATTCCAAGATGGAAGTTGGGGACAGAAGAGTTCATCAGGAAATAGCGAGCTTGACGCCGAGCAACCTGTACGGAAGGACAGCGTGACCGATTGGGGGAGTACCACGTCTCCAATCGCTCGCTACAGGCGGAACCGCGTGGCCTACTGTTGGCAGGGACCCCTCCGGGTCTCGCAAGTCAGGCCTGAAAAAAGTGATAGGAGGGCAGATGAAAAGACTGGTTTTAGTTCTGGCGGTGGCTTTGCTGAGTGTTTCCTACGGGGCGAATGGTGCTGCAGCACAGGGGCCGCAGGGAGCGGGCGCAGGATCGGCATCCTCAGGGAGTTCGAGCTCGCATTCCCTGAATCCAATCAAGTGGGTGAAGAAGGAACCGAAGTCGGCGAGCGATCAGCTTGATGCAAAAGATGAACAAGACAAAAAGTTAACCTCCAATCTGCAAGCGCAAGGCGTGCTGGCGGCGAATACAGATGCCAAGAGCGCATGCGAGAATTTCAAGGCGCTGGATGAGTGCGTGGCTGCCCTCCACGCAAGCAAGACTCTTGGATTGGACTTCAACTGCCTAAAATCAAACTTAACCGGAGTTCAGACAAGCGCGGACATGTCTACTTGCAAGGGATCGGCAGGAGACAAGGCGATGAGCTTGAGCAAAGCCATTCACGCGATGAAACCCGACGCCGACGCGAAGACAGAAGCTAAAAACGCTGAAAAACAGGCAAAGGACGATCTAAAAGCATCGAGAGCGTAGTTCAACCCCCAAGAGCAGACTGCGAATTTTCGAACCGAGCACAAAAGCAATAAAAGGGCGGGTCAGCCAGCAATTACGGCACCCGCCTTTTTTGTTTTGCGCGTGGGAACGGAGTGGAGTACCTAATCTCCGTTGGCGGCCGCCTTCGCCTGGTTCGCCCGAACCAGAGGGACTGCGACCAGATGTTCAGCCAAAAACCATACCTGAAGCTCGTTTGTCCGGATCACATCGGAAACCAGCAGGTCGTTCGTGCCATCGTCACCGGCCTCGCTGGCCTGGCGGGCCATAGTGCGGGCTTCCTTAAGGATGGTTTCATGGGCTTCCAGAAGGCGTGAGATTTGCACTGGGGCTTCCTCACGGCCGCGGGGCGGCCGCGGGATCAAGGTTGTTTCAGCAACATCCGCCGCCATCGCCAGGCTTACTCCGCCAAGAACTTGAATCCTTTCGGCGATGTCATCGACGAGTTCGTCTTGTTCGCCATGATGTTTGTCGAAGAGCAAATGCAACTGGTAAAAGGTGTGACCCGCGACCTGCCAATGATGCTTTTTGTACATATCGCGAAGCGTCATAGTGTCGGCGAGAAGCTGGTTGAGGTTTTCGGCGCTGGCGGCGCAGACTTCTTCGTCAAGAGCAATCGGCAGCTTGGCGATTTTGCCGTAGGGCTGGATTTCGGGGGCATGCTGGTGTTGAATCGGCTTAGACTGCTTCGTGCCATCTTCCAGCTGATTGTAGGAAGCGGCTTGTTTGTTGTTTTTCGGGCTCATGAATATCTCTCCTAAGGTAGGAATTCGCTGATTTCGCGGACCTAAATCATACCCCATTTGGATGCGGCGGTTGAGTTTAAGGGTGACATTAAAATGAATAAGCCAGCCCGGCGTCTTGCGGAAGTTCTGGATCTGCTGGAAAGCAAGTACGGAGAGCAGACGCTCGCCGGGCCAAGCGACCCCTACGAGATGATTTTGTTCATCAATTGCGGGTATCCGGCAACGGATGAGTCTTGCGCCAAAGGATTCGAGCCACTACGCAGGGAGATAGGAACAAAGCCTGAAAAGATTCTCGCCGCACAAGAGGGGAAGCTTGCGAAGCTCACGCGAGCTGGCGGATTGATGCCCGAGTTGCGAGCCGAGCGATTGAAGAGCATCGCGCGAATTGTCAGCGGAGAATTCGGAGGCGATTTGAAGTGGGCGTTGGGCAAATTAATTCGCGAAGAGAAAGATGAGGCAGGGAAGGGCATTCGACGGGTCAAGAAGGCACTCAAGGAATTTCCGTGTATCGGCGAACCCGGCGCGGACAAAATCCTCCTTTTCGCAGGTTTGGCTCCGGTGGCGGCAGTGCCGTCGGCGTGCACAGGCGTGCCGCAGCGGATATTATTTGGCGCAGAGGATGAGAACTATGCAGCCGGCTACCGAGCAGCCCAAGAGGCCATGATGGCGGAGCTACCAGAGACGTTTGAGGCGAGGCAAAGAGCGTACTTGCTTTTGAAGCGACACGGAAGAGAGATTTGCAAGAGGGCGAAGCCGAAGTGCGATATCTGCCCGATAAGCCTGAACTGTTTGTATTTCAAAGACAAGCACCTCCGAGGATAGAGCTCTCCCCCTGTTTAGTCGCAAAGTTTGGTCTGGCGTCCCAGGGCATGCGCTACACGACGGTGATAGAACGCCCCGATCAGGACGCGAATAGCCCATTTCAGCCGAAATTTCCGAAACTCTACCTGCGTACTTAGAGCCAATGAGACTCGCGAGCCGGCTGATCCGCGACGTGTGCGCAAGGAGGGTGTGCATGCAGCAGAAAATGAATCGCAATTTAAGAGAGTTCGTTCAATGTCAAGGTTCCTTGGGGTTGCCTGCGATGATCGCCGCCGCAGCGGTCTTCGCTATGGGCGGGCTAACCTTGGGCTCAGGTGTGGCGGGCACACCTGGCCAGGATCTCGCTCAAAGCGCGGGGAGCGGCGACCGATTCGATATGTTGGTGCGGGTAGATTTCTTCTCCGGTTTTGCCGGGGACGCGGCGGCACTGGAACGTGGCATGAAGAAATGTGAGGAGGCACTTGCCAAGGATCCAAAAAACGCAGAGGCACTTGTTTGGCACGGCTCGGGCTTAAGTTACTCAGCCAAGAAAGAGTTCATGGCGGGCAACTACGAGAAGGGGCGGGAGATACAAGCGCGCGGGGTGGCGGAAATGAACGAAGCTGTTGCGCTGCATCCAGACGACGTTGCGGTGCTGATTCCCCGAGCTTCCGTGTTCCTTTCGGCCGCTTTGCATGTTCCATTGCCGGAAGTGGCCAGAAAGGATTTCCGGATTGCGGCCGACGACTACGAGAAGGTGCTTCATTTGCAAGCGGCCTACTTTTCAGAACTGCCTATCCACGCGCGGGGAGAGCTTCTGGGAGGTTTGGCGGAAGCATGGAATGGTCTGGGAGCTGTGGAGAAGTCGCGAGGCTATCAAATGAGGATGGCTGAAGAGCTTAAAGACAGTCCCTACGCTCGCCGCGCTGAGGAAGTGCTGGCTTCTCCGTCGAAATCCGGACCGCTCGGCACAACTTGCCTGGGATGCCATGTGGGCAACGCAAGCCAGAAATAGACGTGTGATCAGAGCCCAGGCAGATCCCACAACGAGTCCGACTTTCTCTCCCTAGTTGCAAGGAAGCTGTCGAGAGCTATTTCACTTCCCAGGTGTCGCCGGCGCGAAGCAGCTTGGCGAGATCGCCCGGACCGCGCTTGGCGATGACGTCCTTAATTTGCGCGTTCATGAGGTCTTCGTAGCGTGGTAGATCGTCCGAGGCGCGAAGCAAGCCGATTGGCGTGGGGAAGCCGGGGCGGTGTTCCATGTGAGAAAGAAGGAAGGCATACGACGGGCGTGGATGATGCGCGTCGTGGACAATGAGGTCCGATTCGGTAAAGCCATTGCCGAGTTGGACGACTTCGATGTCGCCGTCAGGCAGGCGCCGAATTCCTTTGTCGCGGTTCTTGCCGAAGACGAGCGGTTTGCCGTGTTCGAGTTGGATGATGTGCTCGCTGCGTGCGTCGCGTTCCGTGAGGCTGAACCACGCGCCGTCGTTGAAGATATTGCAATTCTGCAGAATCTCGAGGAACGCGGAGCCTTTGTGAGCGGCGGCATGCTTCAGGGTTTCTTTGAGGTGCTGCTGGAAGACATCGACGGAGCGTGCGACGAAAGTGGCTTCGGCACCGATGGCCAAAGAAATCGGATTAAAAGGCCGGTCGAGAGAGCCATAGGGCGTCGACTTCGCTTTCTTGCCGAGTTCTGAGGTCGGCGAATACTGGCCCTTTGTCAAGCCATAGATGCGGTTGTTGAAAAGCAGAACTTTCAGGCCGACGTTGCGGCGCAGCATGTGAATCAGGTGATTACCGCCGATAGAGAGAGCATCGCCATCACCGGTGGCGACCCATACTTCGAGGTCGGGGCGAATCGCCTTGATGCCGGTGGCCACGGCGGGCGCTCGACCGTGGATGGTGTGAAAGCCAAAGGTGTTCATGTAGTACGGGAAGCGGCTGGAGCAGCCGATGCCGGAGACCACCACAAAATTCTCACGTTTAATGCCAAGCTCAGGGAACACAGATTGCACAGCGGAAAGAATCGCGTAGTCCCCGCAGCCAGGGCACCAGCGAACTTCCTGGTCGGTCTGGAAGTCTTTCTTGGTGAGAGGCGTGATAGGTGGAAGAGTAGCGGTGCTCATTACGAGTTCTCCCCAAGAATCTCTTCGATCTTTTGCTCGACTTCGGCTTGTTTGAACGGGCGGCCCTGAATCTTGTTCAGCCCGATGGCGTCAACCAAATACTTGGCGCGCAAAACCCAAAGAAGCTGGCCCATGTTGAGCTCGGGCACGAGGACTGTTTTGTAGCGCTGTAGGACTTCGCCGAGATTTGCCGGCAACGGATTGAGATAGCGCAGATGAACGTGTCCGATTCTCCGGCCGCGCGCACGCTGAGCTTTCAGTGCTGCGGTGATGGCGCCGTGCGTCGAGCCCCAGGCGACGATCAGGAGATCGCCTTCCGAATCGCCAGCGGGTTGCACGTCCGGAATTTCCTGAACGACGGCAGCGACCTTCGCCGCGCGGATACGCACCATGTTTTCGTGATTGAGCGGCTCGTAATTGATGTTGCCGGTCACATCCTGCTTCTCGAGGCCGCCGATACGGTGCTCGAGACCCGGGGTTCCAGGAACGGCCCAGGGTCGCGCGAGCGTTTCCGGATCGCGCTTGTACGGCAAATAGCCGTTGGGACCATTGGCCTCCGTCGCGAATTTCACAGGGAAAGCCGGAATTTCGTCAACGTTGGGAATTCGCCAAGGTTCGGCGCCGTTCGCAAGGTAGCCGTCCGAGAGAATAATCACAGGAACCATATATTTGATGGCGATGCGGCTGGCTTCGACCGCGGCCCAAAAACAATCGCTGGGCGTGGCGGCGGCGATGATCGGAATCGGTGCTTCGGAATTGCGGCCAAAGAGCGCCTGCAAGAGATCCGCCTGCTCGGTCTTGGTCGGCAGACCGGTAGAAGGGCCGCCACGCTGAATGTCGCAAATGACCAGTGGAATTTCAACGGCTACCGCCAGGCCCATGGCTTCCGTTTTGAGAGCCATGCCTGGGCCGGAGGTCGTGGTGATCGCGAGAGCCCCCGCGTAAGCTGCGCCAATCGAGCTGGTAATTGCGGCGATTTCGTCTTCCGCTTGAAAGGTCATCACGCCGAAATCTTTGTATTGAGAGAGTTCGTGAAGGATGTCCGAAGCTGGCGTGATGGGATAGCTGCCCTGGAAGAGCCGGAGGCCCGATTTTTGCGAGGCGGTCACAAATCCCAAGGCCAACGCTTGATTACCGCTGAGATTGCGATAAAAACCCGGCGTAAGTTGCGCGGGCGGAATCTCATAACTGATTTGGAAAGCTTCCGTGGCTTCGCAGTAGGAATAGCCAGCTTTCATTGCAAGCTTGTTCGCTTCGACGAGCAGCGGCTTGTTCTTGAACTTGGCTTCAATCCAGCGGACGGTGGGATCCATGGAGCGGTTGTAGAGCCAGTAGCACATGCCGAGCGCGAAAAAATTCTTGCAGCGGCTAATGGATTTGGCGTCGAGGCCGAGGTTGTCGAGCGCGGTCTTCGTGAGTCGCTCGAGCTCTACGGAGAAAAGGCGGAACTTGTCGAGCGAATGATCCTCGAGCGGATTGGAAACCATTTTCGCTTTGCGCAAATCGTTTTCCGCAAAGGCGTCGGAATTTACGATCAGGATTCCGTTGGCCCTTAGGTCGGCCACGTTCATCTTCAGCGCGGCGGGGTTCATGGCGATCAGAACATCGACGGCGTCGCCAGGCGTATACACGTCACTCGACGAGAAATGAAGCTGATAGCCACTGACGCCGGGAAGCGTTCCGGCAGGGGCGCGAATCTCCGCGGGAAAATCCGGAAACGTGGCGATATCGTTTCCATAAAGGGCGACCGTGTTCGTGAACTGACTTCCCGTAATCTGCATGCCGTCGCCGGAATCGCCCGCGAAACGGATGACCGCGCGATCGATCACCTCGCGCTTGTGTTTTACCGGTGGTGTTTCAATCAAAGTGGACATAGTGGCCAAGGCTCCGCTGTTTCTGAACTCCCGTACAAATCCCCCGAGGGAGTGTGGCTCTGCTTGTTAGATGGGCAGTACGAAAACCAGGTTGGATGTATATCCAGCCGCCCGGAGCCTACAAGAGAAGAATACCACACCGGCTTGTGCAGAGCGGGGGTTGGGTCTTCCACCCAGATTATGTGTCGCAAAAGGCAGAGATGCGAGGAATGCGCGGCAGGTTTCGCTCCCTCGCGAACTAAGCGTTGGAGGCAGCGGCGCGAGCCGCTCGCTCGAGGAAGAGCGGACGCTGCCAGACAAGAATGAAAAGAATGGCTGCGATCATGAGCGTACTCATAATCATAAGAGAGCGGAAATAAGTGCCGGTCATGATCACGCTGCTGGAGGAGAGCACGGGACTATTGGCATACATATTTTGCATGGCCTCGCGCATGGCCGCAGGATAATCCGGTGAAAAGGCGGCAATGGCGCAATTCAGAATGCCGAGCACCTGAGCCGCCATCTGAATATGCAAGGCCCAGGGTTTTAGCAGGAATAGGCCGACGCCGGAAACGCCCGACACGAGACCCCAAAAAAGAAGAATCCATTTGGCATTTACGCCGACAAACGCATGGCCCAGAAAGAAGAAAGGCATGTTCGGCGGTAACGTAAAGACAAAGAGCAACATGAACACGGAGCCGAGGATCATGAGGCCGGCGACAATGGCTATCGGCAACGGACAAGAGGGCCGTTGTGGTGCCAGGGCCGCGATGGATGGCTCGGAGGAAGCTGTATGTGGGAAGCCGGAAGCATCCATGGTCGGAGCGAGTGCCACTTGAGCGGTGAAAGTTGCGGCCACGCGGCGACGGGTGAAGAGAACGAGCCACCAGACGCCGATTCCCGCTGGAACGCCGTAAAAGATGAGGAGGAAAATTCTTATAAATGCGAAGAAATGGCCGGCGTCGACTCTGTTCGCGTTGGGCAAATCCAGACCAGCGCCCGCGCTGAAGATAACCAAACTGAAGGCCACGGCGAGAAGGCAAGAGGCAGCCATAATTCCGCCCCAAATCAGCATGGTGATGCGTGCCCAGTTGCGCTGGCGGATCACAGCAATGCCAACGACAATTCCGAAAACCGACAGCGCAAAGAAGAAGAGTAGCATGCCGACCATCACGCCACGGAATCCCGGAGGCATGGCAGGAGCGCCTTGCGCGGATTGAAAGTTCGGCATCAGCAGCCAACCGATGACGCCGAGAACACAACCGAAAGATCCAAAAAGGCCAAGAAGGACGGCGACGATTCCGGCAACCGTTACCGCGGGGAGGGATTCGCGCTGGGCAGTCATGTCCATCTCCGGCCTATCATGGCAATCTCGAAGCGAGGGTGTCCAGGAACGATGTGTATATCATTTCCAGAATTGGCGCGATAGAGAAGGGAAAGTGACGCGAAGAGAAATTGCCGCTTGACGTTCGCTTTCTTTTCGCCTAAAGTGGCTGTGGAAAAGTCAATCCAAGGGAGGCGAACCATGGCCCTTACGAAACGGCAAAAGGAAGTGCTCGATTATCTGGTTTCGTTTGATAACAAACACGGGTACGCCCCAAGCTTTGAAGAGATTGGCAAAGGCCTCAAGCTGACGTCGCTGGCCACGGTGCACAAGCACATCACGACATTGGAGAAGAAAGGTTTCATACGGCGTGGCTACAATCAGAGCCGGTCAATCGAGATTTTGCAATTGCCGAAACCAGTGAAGGAGCAGATCAGCGATAGAAGAATCCAAGAATTACCCCTCGTAGGCCGCATAGCGGCGGGACGGCCACTTGAGGCTGTCGAGGAGCGAGAGACGCTATCTTTGGGCGACTTCGCTCGGTCTGGGAACTCATTTGTGCTCCAAGTGAAGGGCAGTTCGATGATTGAGGAACACATCATGGATGGCGATTATGTGGTCTGCGAACAGACGCAGGTGGCGAACGCGGGTGACATTGTAGTGGCCCTGATTGGTGGGGAAGAAGCGACACTCAAGAGGTTCTACCGCGAAGGGGCTGGCAAAATCCGCCTGCAGCCAGCGAATTCTGAGATGGCGCCAATCATGGTGGCTGCCAACGACCTCAAGATACAGGGCCGCGTGATCGGAGTACTGAGGAAATACTGAAAATCAGGCCTCGATCCCTATGGCCGGCCATTAGGCTGAATATATCTTACTACCCTGCGTTTCACCGGCTGAACCTTGAGCTTACTTTGCAAAGTTGTGTTCTGCAGCAATCTTTCCTACTCTTGAGCCGTATTCGAGCGGCCGTTTGAAATTACGGCTACTATATGAATTACTTGTGACCGGCCGGGAACGGCTGGCGTCAAACGTACGAGGCGGAATCGGCCCAATCGCCGCCGCGAAGGGAAAAATCCATACTTGTCCCCCAAGAGAGAAAACATATTAGTCGTCGAGCCCGACGAGACGAAGCGGCAGAGTGTAGAGGAGACTTTGCGTTCAGCCGGGTACGACGTCTCCTCGGCACTCTCGCAGGGAGAGGGCTTCCGGCTTGTACAGTCGGGCGCCGTGGACGTGTTTCTTCTTTCTGCCGACCTAGCCGATGTGCTTTGTTGTAACTCTCTGGCGGAAATCAAAGGGCTGGGATCCACGTCCAACACGCGCGTGATTCTTTTTGCTCGCGGAGGGGCCGCGGAACGCGCTCGCGCACTCGACCTGGGTGCTGACGACGTGTTGACGCCGCCTTGGGAGCCCGCCGAGCTCCTGGCTCGTGTGCGCGTGCAGTTGCGAGACAAACATGCCCTCGAAGAACTCCAGCAAAAAGCACGACTTGCCGAAGAAGGGCAGGAGATAGCCCATACCGCTTTTCAAGCCATCGCGGTAACGGAAAAAATGACTCGCGACGCGTTCTCTCTCGATCGCGCGCTCAAGATCGGCGTTTCCGCGCTGCTCGGAATTGCCGTCGTGATCGCCGCAATTTTTTTGCTTTACTCGCGCCGCGCCGACAAGGAAACGCGGCGCGCCTATTCAGTGATCGCGCAGCTCGAGCACGGGGTGCATACCCAGCAGTCCCTGATCGACGAAGCGAACAAAGCCCGCACTCAGTTAAAGGAATCGGATCTTTCAGCGGAAAAGCAGCTGCTCCAACAACAAACGGAGGATCTTCGTCAGAAACTCGCCGCCGCGGATGCTACCGAAGTAGCCGGTCTGCGCAAACAACTGAACGAGACCACCAGCCGATTAAAGCGAGTGGAGAGTCAATCCAACGCTGCCGAGGGGAACATTCGGATTACTGCTCCGAGCGTCTGCCTCATCCACGTTTCAGTCTCCTTTCTTGATAAAAGCACACGGCGCCCGTTGCGATACGGCGCGATCAATCCAGATGGCCAACCACTTAAAGATAGCGATGGCAACGTCGTCTATAGTCTTGAGGGCCGCGCCCCGGAGGTAAGAGAGGATTTTTTCGGAACGGGATTCATCGTCGGCAAAGACCAGATCTTGACTAACCATCACGTTGCTCAGCCCTGGTGGAAGAATGATGACCTTAGCGCCGCGAGCCAACAGGGTTTGCAACCGACTATCGCTGAAATGACCGCCTATTTCCCCGAAGGAACCACCGGGATTCCGATGAACATAGCGCAGATCTCCGATGAAGCCGATTTAGCCATTCTTCACGGTGATCTTTCCACGCTGAAACGACCAATCCTTAAGATGAATGGCGGCAAGCAGGCCGCGGTAAGTGGAGAACTTCTGATTTCCCTCGGTTATGCAACGGGAATTAGCGCCATCCTGGCGCGCGCTGGCGAAGATACTGTGAAAGACATCGTGAAGGTGAGTGGCGGTGACCCAACGAAGATCGTGGATGAGCTAGAGAAACGGCAGTTGATACGTCCCCTGGTGACGCAGGGACACATTGGCGACGTGTTGCCTGATAAAATTGTCTATGATGCACAGACGACGTCCGGCGGGTCAGGCGGACCGCTCCTCAACCGGGACGGCGAAGTGATCGGCGTGACGTTTGCTGTGGTCAGGGGCTTTGGCGGCTCCAACTTTGGTGTCCCCATCCGCTATGCAGAACCCCTTCTCAAACCTTAGAGACCTACGGCAGGCACGTTGCGTGGATAGTGTCTCGCCGTCATCGCAAAGCGGGCGCCTAATGATTCGCCTCATTCGCACGATATCAGTTTGCGTCGTGGTTTGCGCGATCCTCTCCCCATGCCGGTCAAGAGCGTACGCCGTGCTTGCACATGAGGCCATCATCGATGCTGCGTGGGATACGAACATCAAGCCGCTGCTCCTCGCCCGATTTCCAGGCGCCACCGACGATCAGTTGAGCGAGGCGCAAGCTTATGCCTACGGTGGCTCGATCATTCAGGACATGGGCTACTATCCTTACGGAAGCCACTTCTTTAGCGACCTTACGCATTACGTACGGAGCGGAGATTTTGTGCAGGCCTTGCTCCACGATGCGAAAGACATGGACGAATTTGCGTTCGCCATCGGTGCCATGGCGCATTACGCCGCTGACAATGACGGACACCGGCTGGCCACAAATCTGGCGGTGCCGCTGCTTTATCCCAGACTGCGAAAAAAATATGGCAATGTCATTTCCTACGAGCAGGATCCGCTGGCTCACACCAAGACAGAGTTTGGGTTCGACGTTCTCGAAGTTGCTCACGAATCGTATGCGCCGGATAGCTATCACGACTTCATTGGCTTTGAGGTGTCGCAAGACCTTCTGGAGCGTGCGTTTCTGGAGACCTACGGTCTGGAGTTGAGCGATGTGCTTCTGGATGAGGACCGGGCGCTCAACTCCTACCGGCATGCTGTCAGCAAGACTATTCCTACTGCCACGAAAGTCGCCTGGAGTCTAAAGAAAGACGAGATAAAAACTGACTTACCTGGGATTACGAAGAAAAGATTTCGGTACAATCTTTCGAGATCCAATTACGAACGCGAGTGGGGCAGAGATTATCAGAAACCGAATTTTGCCCAAAGATTTCTCGCTTTTCTCTTCAACCTGATTCCCAAGTTCGGGCCGCTCCGAGTCTTGCAGTTCAAGACGCCCACACCCGAGACACAGCGCATGTTCAGGGCCAGCTTCAACGTGACGCTGGACCAGTACCGGAGGTTGCTCACCCAACTGAGAGAGGGGCGCCTCGATCTGCCAAACGATAATATTGACTTAGGAGAAATGACCGGCCCGGGCCAATACGCATTGGACGACGAAGCGCAAGCCCAATTGTTGGACAGGCTCGCAGCCCGGAAGTTTGCTGGTATGAACCACGAGCTTAAAGAAGAACTCCTGCGCTTCTTTTCAGTGCCGGATGCGGCTTACGCAACCAAGCGCGACGCGCGCGCGTGGGCTAAGGTGCAGTCCGAACTCGGCCAACTGAAGAATGCGCCTACTTCGATCTCCTCCGCCGGTGCTTCGGACTTGCCTCCCTTTTAGCAGGGAAGATCTGGCCCCTGTGAGAAGTGTTGCTCCCTCCGCCGTTTGGAGATTTTCCATTCAAAGGAATTGTCCAGCAAATCGAAAAAAGTGCTCCAGGCATGGCACGGCTCCGTGAAACAATGTGAAGTTTCCCGTAAGCTTCTGGCCAGCTCTGAATCCTAAATGGCGAAGAACAAACCCCTTCGAAAATTGCTCGCTGCGAATCGCAGCGAAATTGCTATTCGTATTTTCCGCGCCGCGAATGAACTCGGCCTGCGCACCGTTGGCATTTATTCCCACGAGGACCGCCTTGCTCTGCACCGGTTCAAGGCGGACGAGGCCTATCAAGTCGGCATCGGCAAAGGTCCGGTGGAGGCCTATCTCGACATTGCAGGCATTGTGGCGCTGGCGAAGGAAAAAGGCGTCGATGCCATTCACCCGGGGTATGGTTTCCTCGCCGAGAATCCTGCGTTTGCGCGCGCGTGCGAGAAGGCGGGAATTACCTTCATTGGGCCAACGCCGGATCTGCTCGAACTCTTGGGAGACAAAACAGCCGCAAGGCGGCTGGCCGCATCGGCCGGCGTTCCGGTGCTGCCAGGCACGGAAGAGCCGATCAGCTCACCCAGCGAAGCGCGCAAACGGGCTGCGGATATCGGCTATCCCATCATCGTGAAGGCCGCAATGGGCGGGGGCGGCCGCGGCATGCGCGTGGTCCGAGACGAGGCGGAACTCGAGTCGCGGCTTGAGGAAGCTCAGGGCGAGGCGAAGTCGGCCTTCGGCGACGCCAGCGTTTTTCTGGAAAAATATCTGCCGCGGGCAAGGCATCTCGAGGTGCAAATTCTCGGTGACAATCACGGCAATCTGCTGCACCTCTACGAACGTGATTGTTCCGTGCAGCGGCGTCACCAAAAAGTCGTCGAAGTAGCTCCCGCCGCGAATTTGCCGGCTTCCGTGCGAACGGAGCTTTGCGAAGCTGCGGTGCGGCTCGCCAGGAAAGCCAATTATCGCAACGCTGGCACCGTCGAGTTTCTGTACGATGTCGATGCTAGAGAGTGGTATTTCATCGAAGTCAATCCGCGAATCCAGGTCGAACATACGGTCACGGAGATGGTCACTGGCCTCGACCTGGTCCGCTCGCAGATTCTTTTGGCGCAGGGACACAAGTTGCACGAGGAGCCGCTCGCGCTTCCGCAGCAGCAAGACGTTCCGCTCTACGGCGCGGCGCTTCAGTGCCGGGTCACCACCGAAGATCCGGAAAAGAATTTCGCCCCCGATTACGGCAAATTGACGACCTATCGGTCGCCGGCAGGCTTCGGGATTCGCCTGGATGGCGGCACGGCTTACGCGGGCGCAGTCCTCGCCGCGTATTACGATTCGCTGCTCGTCAAAGTGACGGCTTGGGGAACGAAACTTCCCGAAGCATGCCAACGCATGGACCGCGCGCTCCGCGAATTCCGCATTCGCGGCGTCAAAACCAACATTTTGTTTCTTGAAAACGTCATCAATCATCCGCGCTTTCGGGCGGGCGATGTAACGACTTCCTTTCTCGAGGAATACCCGGAACTCTTGCGACTCCAGAGCCGGGGAGATCGTGCGACGAAGCTACTCTCCTACCTTGGGGATGTAATTCTCAATGGCAATCCCGAAGTGAAAGGCAAGCAAGTTCCGAAAGTTCTGGAAAAGGCGGTTTTACCTTCGGTCCCTGCCATCGAAACACCCGCAGGAACCCGCCAAATGCTGCAAAAGCTGGGACCAAAGAAATTTGCTGCTTGGGCGAGAAAAGAAAAACGGCTTCTAATCACAGACACGACTTTTCGCGATTCCCACCAGTCGCTTATGGCCACGCGCGTGCGCACATACGATCTGCTGGCCACCGCAGCGGCGGTGGCTCGTCGTCTTCCAATCTTGTTTAGTTTGGAGATGTGGGGCGGCGCAACCTTCGACGTCTCCATGCGTTTTCTTCACGAAGATCCCTGGCAGCGTCTTCGTGAACTGCGCCAACGCGTTCCCAACATCTGCTTTCAGATGTTGCTTCGCGGTGCGAACGCCGTCGGCTACACGTCCTATCCGGACAATGTCATTGTCGAGTTCGTCCGCGAAGCTCACGCCCAGGGCATCGACATTTTTCGCGTTTTCGATTCTCTTAACTCCATCGAAAATATGCGTGTGTCCATTGACGCCGTGCTCGAAACCGGCGCCGTCTGCGAGCCCGCCATTTGTTACACGGGAGACATCTTCGATAAATCCCGGCCGAAATATTCGTTGAAATACTACGTCTCGATGGCCAAGCAACTTGAAAGACTCGGCGCGCATTTTCTTGCGATCAAAGACATGGCGGGTCTTTGCAAGCCGTATGCGGCCTACGAGCTTGTGAAAACGCTCCGCGACGAGATTGCCATTCCCGTGCATTTTCATACGCACGACACCAGTGGAATCAACTCCTGCTCCGTCCTGAAAGCGGCGGACGCGGGGGTCGATGTCGCTGATGCCGCGGTAGCTGCCATGAGCGGTGGCACGAGCCAGCCCAATCTCAATTCCATCGTCGAGGCTCTGCGCCACACAAGCCGCGACACGCATCTCGATATCGAAGCTCTCAACGAATGCTCTGATTATTGGGAAACCGTGCGCGGCTATTATTTGCCTTTTGATTCGGGACCGAAGGCCGGCTCGGCGCGGCTCTATCAGCACGAAATTCCGGGCGGACAATACACCAATCTGCGCGAACAAGCCGCCGCCATTGGTTTGGGCCACCGGTGGCGAGAAGTGGAAAAAATGTATGCGGAGGTGAACCAACTCTTTGGCGACATTGTGAAGGTCACGCCTTCCAGCAAGGTCGTCGGCGATATGACACTTTTCTTGATGGCCAACGAAATCCAACCGAGCGATTTGCTAAAGCTGCAGGAAGAACACGATCTTTCTTTCCCAAATTCCGTGGTTGAGATGTTTTCAGGCACGTTGGGTGTCCCGCCCGGAGGCTGGCCGCGTAAGTTACAGAAAATCATCCTTCGCGGGACTGCAGCGCTCAAAGGGCGACCCGGGGCAAGCCTCGAACCGGTGGATTTTGCCGAAACCGAAGCCGCGCTCGAGAAAAAAATCGGCCACGGCGCGCGGCGCGATGCCCTTTTGAGCTACCTTCTCTATCCAGATGTCTTTGTAAAGTACGATAAAATCCGGCAGGCCTACTCGGATGTAGGCGTTCTTCCCACGCCTGCATTTTATTATGGATTGGCTTCCGGGGAAGAGATCACCGTCGAGATCGAACCGGGAAAGACGCTGATCCTCAAGTTTCTGACGGCCAGCGATCCGCACCCGGATGGAACGCGAACACTTTTCTTTGAATTGAATGGACAGCCGCGTGAGGTAAATGTACGAGACCGCGCGCTGCGCGTGGTCGAGCGCGCACATCCGAAGGCCGACCCTGCGGATCCAGGGCAAGTGGCCGCGCCGACTGCCGGTGTAATCAGCGGAATCGCCGTACAAGCGAATCATCCGGTGGAGCGCGGAGCCAAGCTGTTGACGCTTGAAGCTATGAAAATGCAATCGAACATCTACGCGCCTATCTCCGGCCGCGTCGTAAAGCTACTCGTTGCGCCGGGTCAGCACGTCGAAGCCAAGGATTTGCTGGTGGCTATTGCGCCGTGAGCGATCCGAACCTGCGCAAACACGAAGGTTTTCGCTCGCGTTTCCTCAGAAATCAGCGCGACCTGATCGTCTATCTCCCACCTGGTTATGACGACCAGTCCGGTCGCTGGTTTCCCGTAATTTATCTTCACGACGGCCAGAATCTTTTTGACGGAGCCACATCTTTCATCCCCGGTATGGATTGGCAGGTGGGCCAAACCGCTGATGATGTGATCAGCGGTGGCTCGGTCGAGCCGCTGATCATCGTTGGCATGTACAACACGAAAGCCCGAATCCGCGAATACACGCCCACCCACGTTCCCAAACTGGGCGGCGGCCGTGCCGATCGCTACGCAAAATTCTTAATCGAAGAAGTAAAGCCATTCATCGAACGCGAGTACCGCGCTCTGCACGGCCCGGAAGCAACCGGTATCGGAGGTTCATCGCTTGGCGGTCTTGTGTCCTTATACCTGGGGCTCAAACTCCCTCAGATCTTTGGAAAGATTGCGGCTCTTTCCCCCTCCGTTTGGTGGAACCAGCATGTTATGCATCGGTTTGCCGAAGCCGCCAACGTGCAGCCGCGCCCGCGCATCTGGCTGGACATCGGAACCCGCGAGGGCCCGCGTATTGTTCCAGACGTTGAACAATTTCGCGACATCCTCGTGCAAAAAGGCTGGCAACTTGATCGCGATCTGCATTACGAGCGAGTCGAAGGCGGCGAGCACAACGAGGCAGCGTGGGCCCAGCGCGTCGGGCCATTTTTGCGATTTTTGTTTCCGGCGCGATAGGCCAGTCGAAGTATAATTCGCTCTTTATCACGTAGTCATGCGCGGACGTTGTCGCATGAGCTGTATGTGCCGTTGTGGGGACATCCAATGACAGGGAGCCGCCCGCTCACAATTCTCTGCGTCAGCTCCTACGAAAAAGGACAGGAGTTCCTCCGCACTTGCAAAGCGATTGGTTGTCGCGTGCTTCTCTTAACCGTCGAAAAACTCCGCGATGCGGATTGGCCCCGTGATTTCATCGATGAAATGTTTTTCATGCCCGAAGAGCTTCCGATCCAGGAACTGATCAATGCTGTGAGCTACGCTGCTAGGTCCCAGCCCATTGACCGCATCGTGGCCCTCGACGAATTCGACATGGAGAACGTTTCGGCCCTTCGCGAGCATTTGCGCATCCCCGGCATGGGCCTCACGACGGTCCGCTATTTCCGCGACAAGCTGGCCATGCGAGCGCGCGCAATGGAAGCCGGCATTCCCGTTCCGGAGTTCGTCCACGTTTTGAATTACGATAGCCTTCGCGAATTCATGTCCCGGGTTCCCGCGCCCTGGCTGCTAAAGCCGCGCTCCCAAGCTTCAGGCATCGGCATGAAAAAAATCCACGAGGCCGCCGAGCTTTGGCCCTGGCTCGATCAGCTAGGCGACAAGCAATCGCACTACTTGCTCGAACAATTCGTCGCGGGCAGTGTTTTTCATGTAGACAGCGTGGCGACAGAACGGGAGGTTGTTTTTGCCGAGGCCCACACCTACGGCGCGCCTCCTCTCGAGACTTCGCATAAAGGCGGCGTTTTCACCACGCGGACATTGCCACGCTATTCGGCGGAAGTTGGCGCGCTCCGCGATATGAATCGCAAAGTGCTTTCGGAACTGGGTTTTCTTCGGGGCGTCACTCACGCCGAATTCTTAAGAGCTCACGCCGATGGAAAGTTCTATTTCCTCGAGGTCGCCGCCCGCGTTGGTGGCGCATACATCTCCGATGTGATCGAAGCTGCCACCGGGATAAATCTCTGGCGCGAATGGGCCCATTTAGAGGTCGGAGCAGGCAAGCAGCCCTACCAACTACCCCAAACGCGCCAGGATTACGCGGGAGTGATTGTGTCGCTCGCACGGCAGGAAACTCCTGACACATCCGCGTACACCGATCCGGAAATTGTCTACCGCGTGAAGAAATATCACCACGCCGGTTTCGTCCTCAAAGCGCCGAGTCCGGAGCGCATCGAGCAGCTCCTGTACTCGTACACAGAAAGATTCCGTGCTGATTTTCTGGCGACGCAGCCTGTCCCCGAAAAACCGAGCAACTGACGGCTCCATGCGTTACACTCCTGTCGCCCTCCTCCAGCGTCATCAGAGATTCATCGAAAATTGAACTTTGAGCGACGACGGCCACTGTCCAAAGGTCTAGTTACTTTCAGGAACGGCCACTGAAGTCTGCATTTGCGGTGCGCCAGACTGAGGTCTACAGTTTGCAATACCCCGAGCAAAAAATCCGCCAGGGGTGGTGCTATCCCTTTGGGAGGACCGATGTGGGGCAATAAGAAACCGGATACGCCGCAAGCCGCGCCTCCGGAGCCAAAAAATTTTCCAACGAATCAGCCGCCGAAGTCCGCTCCGGCGACTTGGGAGGATAAACCCGCAATGAGTACAGATGCTATGCGTCCATTGGGTGCAACCGCGGACCGCGCTACCGCGCGGCTCGGGGCCAGCCTGCACGTGAAAGGCGAGATCTCCGGCAACGAGGATCTGCTGATCGACGGCTCGGTCGAAGGACTGATCCAGCTTGATGAGCGGAAGCTGACCGTCGGAACGACCGCAAAAGTCACCGCCGATATCATCGCCCGCGAGGTGGTGGTCTACGGCACGGTGAAGGGAAACCTTCGCGCGAAAGACCGGATCGAAATCAAAAAGGACGGTTCCGTCAACGGCGATCTCACCACCGCCCGCATCATGATTGAAGACGGCGCCTACTTTAAGGGGTCGATTGAAATCGATAAGAGTTCCGAGAAGGACTCCGGCCACAACGCTTTCGCAAAGAGTTCGTCAGCTCCAGTAGCCACAAAGACGATTTAACTGGCGACTTCTGTAAAATGTTGTCGGGCGGCGCCGATCTCAAATCCGCGCCGCCTTTTTTTGATCCCTCCACTGTCTACCTCTTTCTATAGATTTCTCAACTTGACAACTAACGGAATTGGACTAAAGTGAGCACGGTAACTCTCTCAAGTCTACGTGCCCGGCTCTGGCTTCCATCCTTATTGCAGCACTGCCTTAGCCGGAAACGCGAAAGGAACGAGGAGTCGTTCAATGGGTCGGCTCGGAAAAAGGACCCTGGGTCTTTTGCTTGCTCTTCCCCCGTTTTGCTCCTTCGGATGCGGCGGCGGCTCCGCCACGCAAATCGTTCCTCCGCCTCCCCAGCCGGATTTTTCAATCGGTTTTTCTCAAAGCTCTGTTACTGTCCAGCAGGGGACTACCAGCGCTGCCGTAAATGTCTCCGTGTCACCTCTCAACGGTTTTTCAAGCACGGTTCAAGTCAGTCTCTCGGGCCTGCCTTCGGGGGTCATCGCTAGTCCGGCCAGCCCGTTCATCGTCGCTGCCGGTGCCAGCGTTCCCCTGCTCTTTTCCGCTTCCTCGACTGCTCCCTCCGGAACGTTCACAATCATGGCCGCCGGTGTCAGCGACTCTCTTTCACATTCCGCCAATCTTGGTATCAGTGTGCAGCCCGGCGTCGTTGCCAACGTCCCTCGAACAGCTTTTGCACGCACCGACTCTAGTTCTGCGATGGACGATCCTTCAGGTGAGCCTCATCATCGCCATATTGCATACGATCCGGCGCATCAACTTGTTTTCTTTGCTAACCGAGCTATGAACCGCGTCGATATTTTCTCCCCGACGACCTCAATCCGTTCCGGCCAAGTCAGCGTTCCTGGCGCGAGCAGTGGCGATCTCTCGGCGGACGGCGCCACTGTCTGGATCGGAACAGTCACGGAACAGATAGTGGCGATCGACACCGCATCTCTTCAAGTCAAAGCCCGATACGAACTCACAGGTCTGCAGCCTCTTCCCAACACTCTCTTCGATCGCCCTGAAGAATTGCTCACGCTCTCCAGCGGCAACCTGATGTTGCGCTTGCGCCAATCCC
>Ga0335083_10000324_pt1 | contig 75054 bp, 60 predicted proteins | sample Lox_Sample_42_FD_206716 | JGI IMG/M metagenome (GOLD analysis project Ga0335083, IMG submission 206716) | Soil microbial communities from Loxahatchee National Wildlife Refuge, Florida, United States - Lox_Sample_4.2 | ecosystem: Environmental > Terrestrial > Soil > Wetlands | place: USA...
CTCCCGCAGGCGGGCGGCGGCAACGGGCTCGCTGACCCCCGCCCGCCGGGCGAAGTCGTCGAAGCGGTCGGTCCCGTAGAAGGCCTCCCGCAGGATCAGGAACGCCGATCGCGTCGTCACCACCTCGAGCGCGCGGGCGATCGTGCAGCGGTCGGCCGTCCAGCCGTCGCGCGGGTCCAGCGACCCGGTCATGCGTATTGCGGGCTCCATGCTCCGCATCATAGCTGACTTACAAACTACTAAGCCAGTATGGTAGGGTGCTGGCTATGACATCACTAAGCCAGCCTCTGACGACGACGCGCCGGGATGCCTCACCCGGGCTCGTCCTGCTGATCGTGTGCGCCGGGGTGGTGCTCGCGAGCCTCGACCTGTTCATCGTCAACGTCGCCCTGCCGCAGATCGGCCGCGACTTCCACCTCCGCGCCGGCGACCTCGGCGACCTCTCCTGGGTGCTGAACGGCTACACGATCGTGTACGCGGCGTTCCTGGTCCTGTTCGGGCGGCTCGCCGAGCGCTACCGCCGCGAGCGCGCGTTCCTGCTCGGGGTGGCGATCTTCGTGACGGCCTCGGCGGCGTGCGGGCTGGCCACGAGCCTGCCGATGCTGGTGGCCTTCCGGGTCCTCCAGGCCGCCGGTGCCGCCCTGCTGACGCCCACCTCTCTCGGACTGATCCTGGCCACGTCCGCGCCCGAGCGCCGCCATGGCGCCGTGCGCACCTGGACGGCCGTGGGCGGGATCGCGGCGGCCGCCGGGCCTGTCGCCGGAGGTCTGCTGGTGGCGGCCAGCTGGCGCTGGGTGTTCCTCGTCAACGTCCCGATCGGGCTGCTCGCGCTGCTCGTCGGGTGGCGGCGGCTGCCGCGGGTCCCGGGCCACCCGGTCCCCGCACCCGACCCCCTCGGCGCGGTCCTGATCACCGGCGGCGTGGGGACGCTCGTGCTCGGGCTCGTGAAGGGCGGCAGCTGGGGATGGGGCGACCCCAGGACCGCGGGTGCGCTGCTAGTGGGATTGACCGCGCTGGGGCTGTTCGCGCTGCTGATCGCCCGCGGGCCCAACCCCCTGATCGAGCGCGAGCTGTTCCGACTGCGGCCGGTGACCGGCGCGTCGGTCGTGGCGCTGCTGTTCATGGCCGCCTTCGGCGGCATGCTGCTCTCGCGCGTGCTGTGGGCGCAGGAGGTGTGGCACTGGTCGGCCCTGCAGACTGGCCTTGCGATCGCTCCGGGGCCGATCATGGTGCCGCTGTTCGCGTTCCTGTTCGCGGGTCCGCTGATCGCGCGCTTCGGAGCGGGAGCGGTGATCGCGGCGGGCTGCGCGATCTTTGCGGCGGGCGCCGCCTGGTGGGGGTTGGCGATGGGCCTGCGGCCCGACTACGCGGGGGACATGCTCGGCGGGATGCTGCTGACGGGCATCGGCGTGGGGCTGACGATGCCCACGTTCACGGCCACGGGCGCGGCGGCGCTGCCGGCCAACTCGTTCGCCACCGGCTCCGGGATGATCAACATGCTGCGCCAGATCGGCCTGGCGATCGGAGTGGCGGCCCTGATTGCCGTGCTTGGCAGCCCTCACGGACCGGCTGCGACGCTCGACGTCTACGAGCGCGCCTCCTACATCATCGCCGGCCTGTCGATCGCCGCGGGGCTCGCGGGGCTGGTGCTGTTGACGAGTCGTCCCAGGGTCGGGGCGGCGAGCGCGGCGGCCTCCACGGCCACCGCCTCACAGGGCGCGTGAGCTGAGCGCCCCGCTCAGCGAGTCGAGCAGCTCGTCGGTGCGCTGGCGCCCCGCTCAGCGAGTCGCGCAGCTCGTCGGTGATCCGGCGAGCGTGGGTCCGTGCTGATCGCCGACCTGCAGGGGGGTCACCACTTCGCCTGAGGCGGGGCTGTGACCGCGGGCCGGGTGGGCGAGCACGCCCGTCGGACGGCGGCGCGGAGCTCGCGCTAGCGCTGCTCGCCCGGTGCCGGTCGCGGGAGCCGCTCGCTGCCCGGCGCCCGCAGTCCGTCGATGATGATCTCCACCAGCCGCGGCCAGCGGCCCATCGCCGGGCCGATCTGCTGGCGGGTCGCGCTTCCCAGGCCGCAGGTGATCATCGGGACGTCCTCCCAGCTCAGGTCGCGCCGCAGGGCGCCGTCGCGCTGGGCACGGCGCACGAGCCGGTCCAGCAGCTCGGGCATGCCCGCCGCTTCGGCGGCGGCTCCGGTGAGGTCGGCGCGGAGCCCGGTGATGTCGCACAAACCGAGGTCGCCGGCCTGGAAGTGGGCGGAGAAGCGGATGAACTCGGAGATGCCGGCCCACGAGTCGTCCATCTCGAGGCACTCCCGAGCCTTCTCGGCGAGTCGCTCGAAGCGTTCGCGCACGAGTGCCGCGATCAGATCGTCCTTCGTGGGGAAGTGGCGATAGATCGTGCCCACGCCGACCCCCGCGAGTTTGGCCACGTCGGGCATCTGCGCCTCGACTCCCTCCTCGGCGAACAGCCGGCTCGCAGCGGCGAGGACGGCTTCGCGGTTGCGGCGGGCGTCGGAGCGCAGCGACCTGGTCGTCTCCGTGGCGGCCATCTGAGAAGTGTCCATTAGCGTCATGTCGAATCTGCACTTGAAACGGAATTGCAGTTCACTATAGTAGCTGAAACCGGAATCCGACTTCCGAATTGCGTACTTGCACTGATGCCGATGCGCCCCGCGATCGCCTCCAGACCCAGCAAGTGAAGGAGCGAGCGACATGAAGAGCCCAAGCGAATACCTCGCCCGACGTTGGACCGCGCTGATCCTGCTGTGCGTGGCGCAGTTCATCGTCGTGCTCGACGCCTCGATCGTGAACGTCGCGCTGCCGAGCATCGGCCGCGGCCTGCACTTCTCCGAGCAGAACCTGCCGTGGGTCGTCAACGCGTACCTGATCGCGTTCGGCGGGTTCCTGCTGCTGGGCGGCCGCGCGGCCGACCTGCTGGGTCGCCGGCGCGTCTTCATGACGGGCCTGGCGGTCGTGGCCGTGTCCTCGCTGGCGGCGGGCTTCGCCGCCACCCAGGGGCAGCTGATCGCCGCCCGTGCGGCGCAGGGCCTGGGGGCGGCGATCGTCTCGCCGGCCGCGCTGTCGATCGTGACCACGCTGTTCAGCGACGGGGCCGAGCGCAACAAGGCGCTGGGGGCGTGGGGCGCCGTGGCGGGTTCGGCCGGGGCCGTGGGCGTGCTGCTCGGCGGGATCCTCACCGAAGGCCTCGGCTGGGAATGGGTGCTGTGGGTGAACGTGCCCGTGTCGCTGATCGCGCTGGCCTTCACACCGGGGCTGATCCCCGAGAGCCGCTCGGAATTGACCACACGGCACTTCGACGCCGCCGGCGCGGTCGCCAGCACCGCGGGGCTTTCGCTGCTCGCCTATGCGCTGCTCGACGCCGCCAGCGCCGGCTGGGGCTCGACCAAGATCGTCAGCCTGTTCGTGGCCTCCGCCGTCCTGTTCGCGGTCTTCGTGGCGATCGAGCTGCGCTCCAAGGCCCCGCTGGTGCCATTCGGCATCTTCCGCATCCGCACCGTGACGGGCGCCAACGTGGTCGGGCTGTTGCTGGGGGCGTCGCTGTTCTCGATGTTCTTCTTCGTGACCCTGTACATGCAGCAGGTGCTCCACTACGGGCCGATCCACGCGGGCCTGTCCTATCTGCCGCTTTCTGTGGCGATCATCGTCTCGGCAGGCCTCGGCGGTCAGCTGGTGACCCGTTTCGGCTTCAAGCCGATCCTCGCCACCGGCATGGCGTCGGTCGCAGTCGGCCTGCTGTGGTTCAGCGGCATCTCGGTGGGCGGGAGCTTCCTCGACGACATCCTGGGTCCCTCGCTGCTCGCGGCGGTCGGCCTCGGGTTCGGTTTTGTGACCTCGACGATCGCGGCCGTCGCCGGCGTGCACCCGCGCGAGCAGGGGCTCGCGAGCGGGTTGATCAACACCTCTCAGCAGTTCGGCGGCGCGATCGGCCTGGCGGTGCTCTCCGCGATCGCCACGTCCCGCACCCACGACGTGCTCGCGACGGGCGCCTCGACCCCGGTCAACGCGCTCAACGAGGGCTTCCAGGCGGCCTTCCTGGCGGGTGCGGGGATAGCCACGCTCGGACTGATGGCGACGCTGCTGCTGATCCGCACACGCGACAGCCGCGCCCACGTCGAGATGGCGAGAGCCGGAGCCGCCGGCGCCGAGGCCTAGCGGGGATACCCGTCAGCCGGCCGAGCCCTCCATGGCACCGGCGCGCGGGTTGTGCGCCAGCACATAGCGCGCGTAGCCGAACGCCGCCAGCAGGATCGCCACCGACGCGTACGGGAACACGCTGTAGGGGAAGGGTTGTCCGGGGGCGAACAGCTCGGCGAACGGGATCACCAGCACGAGCACGCCGAGCAGCGGCATCAGGCAGTGGCGCACGGGCGACAGGCGCCGGCCCCGGCGGCGGATGAAGACCGGCAGCGACACCGCCGTGAGGACGTACACGAACAGGATCAGGATCGTGCCCATCGTCGAGCACTCGGCGTACAGGTTGACGGGGTCGCTCGAGCCGCCGATCAGCCCGGTGGCGTGGCACAGCCACCACACCGCGACGATCCCGAGGCCCACGGCGGTCATCGCGCGCAGCGCGAACGCCGGCGTCTCTCCCGGCGGCCGCGAGGTGCCCAGCCGCGACCACAGCAGGCCGGAGCGACCCCCGTCGGACAGCACCCGTGCCTGCGAGTTGGCCGCCGCCACGAGCGTCGAGAGCACGGAGAAGATGCCGGCCAGCCAGGCGAGGATCGCGGCGGAGCCCAGATAGCGGTCGGCCATTTCCAGAAACGGCACGGACGCACGTCCGATCGAGGACGTCTCGTAGTGGAAGCCCACGATCGTGGTGTACGCGAACAACACGAACAGGGCCGTGGCAGCGGCGATCGAGATGTACAGCGCGCGCGGGATCGTGAGCTTCGGTTCACGCGTTTCTTCGGCCAGCGCGGGGCCGTTTTCCCAACCCACGAACATGAACAGCGCGAGCGGGAACCCGGCCGCCAGGCCGCTGAGCCCGCCGCTCACGCTCGACCACCGCAGCGGCACCGTCGTCAGGTGGTCCGACTGCTTGGCGAGCACCACCACGCAGATCACGACCATCGTCACGACCTGGAACACGAGGGCCCCGGCGACGAGCGCGGTCGAGGAGCCGGCTCCGCGCAGGGCGATCGCCACGCCGGCGCCGGTCACCACCACCGCAATGGGGAGCCAGCTCGGATGCCAGGAGGTGTAGTGGTCGAGCGTCAGCGAGATCATCCCGCCGGACATCGCGAACACGCCGGCGATCGCGATCGTGAACCCGAGCGCGATCAGCAGCGAGGTGACGGCGCCGGCCCTCGCTCCGAGTGAGGTCTCCACATAGGTGATGAAGCTGCCCGCGGAGGGCTCCATGCGCGTGAACTCGGCGGCCACGAAGGCGAGCAGGCCGACGGCCACGCCGGCGGTGATGATGGTCACCGGGGCGCCCACGCCGGCGGTGACGGCGATCACCCCGAAGGCAAAGTAGAAGTCGATCCCGGGGCCGATGTTCGCGACCGTCGAGGCGGTCACGTCCCCGAGCCCCAGCTGCGCCGACTGGGCTTCCGGCCGGACCCGTGGCGGGGAGCTCACCCGCGGCATCGTAGGGCCCGCCGCTGCGCGATCCTACGTGCTTACGGGAGCCATGCCGAGCGAGTGAGGTGCGCGATGAACGAGAGCCCCGTCCTGCTGCACATCTGGGAGATCGAAACCTCCGATGAGCCCGCTGCCGTCGCGAGCCTCGAGCACCTGCACGGCAGCGCCAACATCGTCTACCGGCTCTACCACGAGGTCGCGCGGTACGGCTGATGTCGGCCGCGACCGCCGCTGCTGCTCCCAAGTCCGTGGGGCGCCCTCGCACGAGGGTGATCTTCGGAGGGCTGATGCTGGTCGTGCTGCTGGCGGCGCTCGACCAGACGATCGTCGCCACGGCGCTGCCCACGATCGTCGGCGACCTCGGCGGACTGGACCGGCTCGCGTGGGTGACGAGCGCATTCCTGCTCGCCCAGACCGCCGTCACGCCGATCTACGGCAAGCTCGGCGATCTGTACGGGCGCAAGCGCGTGCTGCAGAGCGCGGTCGTGCTGTTCCTGATCGGCTCGGCGCTGTGCGGGCAGGCGGCCGGCATGACCGAGCTGATCGCCTTCCGCGCCGTCCAGGGTCTCGGTGCCGGCGGCCTGATCGTGCTCGCACAGGCGGTCATCGGCGACATCGTCAGCCCCCGCGAACGGGGCCGCTACCAGGGCCTCTTCGGCGCCGTGTTCGGCGTCGCCAGCATCGCCGGGCCGCTGCTGGGGGGCGTGATCGTGACTGCCGTCTCGTGGCGGTGGATCTTCTACATCAACCTGCCCGTGGGGATCGCCGCGCTGTCGGTGCTCGGGGTGGCGCTGCCCGCCCAGGGGCGGCGTGGGCGCCCGTCGATCGACTATGTGGGAGCGGCACTGCTGGCCGCCGGGCTGAGCGCGATCGTGCTCGTCACGAGCCTCGGGGGCACCACGTGGGCGTGGGGATCGACGCAGGTGGTGCTGGTGGGCGCGCTCGGCGTGGCGCTGATCGCGGCGTTCCTGTTCGTCGAGCGCCGCGTGCCCGAGCCGATCCTGCCGCCCTCGCTGATGCGCGACCGTGTCTTCGCCGTCGCGGGGTCGCTGTCGCTGATCGTCGGCTTCGCGCTGTTCGGGGCGGTCGTGTTCCTGCCGCTGTATTTCCAGACCGTCGACCTGGCCTCGCCCACCGAAGCGGGTCTGCGCCTGGTGCCGATGATCGTGGGGCTGCTGACGACGTCGATCCTCTCCGGGCAGCTGATCTCGCGCACCGGACGCTACCGCGTGTTCCCGATCGTGGGCACGCTGCTGATGAGCGCGGGGCTGCTGCTGCTGACGCGCCTGGACGTCGGCACATCCACGGCCGCCGCCGCGGGGTACCTGTTCGTGCTCGGCCTGGGGCTGGGCTGCACCATGCAGGTGCTGGTGCTCGCCGTCCAGAACGCAGTGGACTACAAGCTGCTGGGAGCGGCCACCTCGGGCGTCACGATGCTGAGGGTAATCGGTGGGTCGATCGGAACGGCCGCGCTCGGGGCGGTCTTCACCTCGCGTCTCACCGGGGAGCTGAAATCGACTCTGCACGGGCCGCTCGCGGAGCAGGTGAGCAAAGGCGCCCGCCTGACCGGGGCGCAGGTCGCGCGCCTGCCGGCCGGACCGCGCTCGATCTACCAGCACGCCTACGTCCACTCGCTGCGACCGGCGTTCTTCGTCGCCGCTGCCGCCGCCGTGCTCGGGTTCGTGCTGAGCCTGTTCCTGCAGGAGCGCAAGCTGCGTGGCGCCCCCGCCACCAGCACGGGCCTCGAGGACGGACTCGCCGCCCCCCGCTCGGCGGACTCGCTGGCCGAGATAGAGCGCTCGCTGACGCGCGTGACGACGCCCGAGGAGCGGATGCGCTTCCGCGAACGGGTGGCCCAGCGGGCGGGGCTGGAGCTGTCCCCCGGCGCCACCTGGGCGCTCGTGCGGATCCAGGAGCACGGCGCCGAGCGGGCGCGCTCGCTGGCCGCCGCCGACGGCGTCCCGCCCGAGCGCATCGCCGAGGTCACTCTCGAGCTGCGCACGCTCGGCCTGCTGGGCGGGCCCGACGGCGCACAGGGTGCCAACGGCGGCGGGCAGGCGGCCCTCACGCCCACCGGCAGCGACCACGCCGAGCGCCTGCTCGACGCTCGTCGCGAGCTGCTCGCGGAGGCGCTCGCCGACGACGGCGCCGTGCGCGACCCTCAGGTGCTGACGCTGCTGCGGCGCCTGTCGGTGGAGCTGTGCGGGGAGCCCCCGGCTGCCCGGGAGACGACCGCCGCTGCGTGAGCCGGCTTGTGGCGGGCACGTGTAGTGTCCGCCCGGCCCTGGACCTGCTGATCGACAAGGACGACCTGCACGAGTGCCGCCTGGTGGAGGCCGACCCGCCCGCTCCGGCGGACGGTCAGGCGCTGCTGAGCGTCGAGCTGTTCGGGTTGACCTCGAACAACATCACCTACGCCCAGTTCGGACGGGCGATGTCCTACTGGGACTTCTTCCCGGCCGAGGAGGGGTGGGGGCGGATGCCGGTCTGGGGCTTCGCCGACGTCGCCGAGAGCCGGGTCGCGGGGCTGCCCGAGGGAACACGCGTGTACGGCTACCTGCCGCCCTCCACGGAGCTGCTGGTGACGCCGGTGCACATCGGCGAGCGGGGCTTCGTCGACGGCTCGCCGCACAGATCTGCGCTGCCGGCCGCCTACAACGGCTACACCGCCACCTCCGCCGATCCCGTCTACGAGGCCGGCACGGAGGACCGCCAGATGCTGTTGCGGCCGCTGTTCTTCACCTCCTGGCTGCTGGACGACTTCCTCGGCGACGCCCACGTGTTCGGTGCCGAGCTGGTCGTGATCTCGAGCGCCTCCAGCAGGACCGCCTCCGCGCTGGCCTACCTGCTCTCCCAGCGCGACGCGGCCGAGGTGGTGGGCCTGACCTCGCAACGCAGCGTGGCCTTCACGGAGGGGCTCGGATGCTACGACGCGGTGCTCGCCTACGATCGACTCGAGGAGCTCCCGGACGGGCGGGCCGTGTACGTCGACATCAGCGGCGACGCCGACGTCCGCGCGGGAGTCCACGGGCGCTACGCCGAGCGCCTCGCGCACTCGGCCGTCGTGGGAGCGACCCACCACGACCGCATGGGCGAAGTCCCCCCAGACCTGCCGGGCCCCCGGCCGGCGTTCTTCTTCGCGCCCGACCGCGTGGCCGCGCGCTCGGCCGAGTGGGGGCGGGAGGGCCTGGAGGGCAGGATCGCCGACTCCTGGCATCCGTACGTGAGCTGGACCGAGGGCTGGCTGGGCGTGCGTCACGAGCGCGGCGGTCCAGCGCTGCGCTCCACCTACCTCGAGTTGCTCGACGGGCACGTGGACCCCGCCGTGGCCGACGTCCTCACGCTGCAGCAGTAGCCGGCGTCGCGCTCAGCGCTGGTCGGGCCCGGCGAGCGTGCGCAGGTGCTCGGCCACGCCGGTCACGCTCAGCAGCCGCTCGACCTGCTGGGAGCTGTGGGTCACCGCCAGCTCCTGCCCGCGCTCGGTGCACAGCTTGCGCGCCGCGAGGATCACGCGCAGGCCGGTCGAGTCGATGAACTGCAGATCCTGGAGGTCGAGCACGACCATGCCGTTCTCGGACAGGTCGGCTCCCTCGATGGCCCTCTGCAGCAGCGGCGCGCTCGCCATGTCGAGTTCGCCGCCGAGCACGATCACGACCCGGTCGGGCTCCCGCCGGACGTCGATCCGAAGCTGTTCGATCACATCCATTGCGTAAGTGGATTCTACTGGAGGGTCGCGATCTGTTCGAAGGACATGTTTAGCGCTTCTGGGACGTGGGTACTCCTAGATTCACCAGTCGTCATCCCTTCAGCAGCGTCGTGAGCCCCCCGCGGTCGCCGCAATCGAAAAGGGGATGACTATTCGGTATGCCGGTGCGGCTCGCCATGGTCGCCCGGCATACCGTTTTTTTTGCCCTCATCCGCGCTCCCGGGGCCGGGTTCGCTGAGGCGCAGCGCGAGCAGGTCGATCGGACCGCTGTGCGAGACGCTGTGCTCGTCGGTCAACTCCTCCAGGGCGGGCGCGAGCCCGTCGAGCGAGCAGCCGCTCCCGACGGGCCCCACGAGCAGGTCGAGCTGCCGGGGAGCGACGGTTGCGGTGAGCGTGAGGCGGCCCTCCTTGGGAGGGGAGGCGAGATGGTCCACGAGCTGTTCGGCCAGCGGCCCGGTGGTGGCGATCCGCTCGGTGGACAGGCGCGCACGGGCCGCCACCGCCGCCAGCACGCGGGCCAGCACCGCCCTGGCCAGCCGCGGGGGACCCACCGCCACGTACACGCTCTCGAGCTCCCCGTCCGCACCCGCGAGCCCGCCGTTGGCCTCTACCAGCAGCTCCTCGGCGGTCTCCTCGCCGCCCTCGCGTCCGGCCAGGACAGCCCCCTTTGGGGTGGCGAAGCGCATCCGCACGTCGGTGCCCTCGCCTTCGGCGGCGCTGAACTCGACGCTGTCGGCCAGCGCGAGCATCACGGGGATGCCGATCCCGCCGATCTCGCTCGGCTCCGACGCGTGGGGCTTGAGCCCGAAGCCGCGGTCGCGGACGAGCACCTCCAGCCCCTCGGCGGAGCCCTGGATCTCGACCACCATCGGCCCCTGTCCGCCTGGGTAGGCGTGCACGACGACGTTGTTGCAGGCCTCGCTGAGGGCGGTGCTGATGTCGTTCAGCTCGATCGCGTCGAGCGCCACCGTGTCGGCGAGCCCGCGCAGGGCCTGACGCACGAGCAGCACGTTCTCCGGTCTGCTCGGGAGGCTCAGGCGGACGTTGGGCATCCCTGCCACCGTCTCAGGGGGACCCGGTCCGCATCCATCTGACCTGCTGGGGAGCGGCGCTCGGAGCGGCGCCCCCCTTCAGCTCTGATGTTCGGTCGGCCCGCTCAGTCCGCCGCCGCCGGCGCATGGGTCAGGCTCCGCAGCTGGTCCAGAGAGCGACGCAGCAGCCGCGAAACCTGCATCTGCGAGATGCCGACCCGCTCGGCGATCTCCGACTGTGTCAGATCCTCGACGTAGCGCATCTTGAGGATCAGGCGCTCGCGCGCGGGAATGTGCCCGAGCACCGCCGACAGAGTCGCGTCGAGCTCGACGAGCTCGTAACGCTCGTCGTCGGTTCCGATCGAGTCGCCATAGGCGGCTGCCCCCTCCTCGGCGCCCGGCCTGGGGGCGTCGAGCGAGACCGTCTCATAAGCCTGGATCGCCTGCAGCGCGTCGAGCACGTCCTCGCAGTCGATCTCGAGGTACTCGGCCAGCTGGTTGACCGTGGGGGCGTGGCCGTGCTCGTTGGCCAGCCGCTCACGGGCGTCGCGGACCTTGAGCGCGCGCTCCTGGGCCCCGCGGGGAACGTGGATGGCCCAGCCGGAGTCGCGGAAGTAGCGGCGCATCTCGCCGAGGATGGTGGGCACCGCGAAGGATTGGAAGGGGTGGCCGCGCTCGAGGTCGTAGCGGTCGATCGCCTTCAGCAGGCCCAGCGATGCGACCTGCAGGAGGTCCTCGAAGGGCTCGGAGGAGCGGCCGTAGCGGCGGGTGAGGCTGCGGGCAAGGGGCATGTAGCGCTGGACCAGCGCTTCACGGGCGACGGGGTCGCCGCCGCGCTGCCAGCGGATGAAGAGCTGGCGCGGATCGGGCTGGCGCTGCTCGCCGCCGCGCACGAGTGGGTCCCCTGGTCTTGTCGGTGTTGTCGCTCTCGTCTGCGAAGTCATCATCTCCCCTCCTTCCAGACCGAGTTGTCTATCGACTTATGCCGAGCCAACGTTTAGTACCCGCATCTCCCGCTCCTCAAACATCGCGGGAAACGACACCGGTATTCTATCGCGCCGCGCAAAGGCTAGGCTCATCGCGTGCCCGAAGGGACCGTCCCCACCGTCGCTGAGATCCTGGCCTCGCGCCGGGGTGAGGAGCTCGATCTCAACGATCGCTATCTGAACCCCCAAATGGGACGGATCCTGCGGACGCTCGGGTTCGACCGCGTGTGGACCGGGGGCGAGGGAGCCCACCTGCTGGACGAGGCCGGCGAGCGCTATCTCGACCTGATCGGCGGCTACGGCGTGTTCGCGATCGGTCGCAACCACCCCGAGGCGATCGCGGCGGTCGAACAGGTGTTGGCTGCCCGCACGGCCAACATGCCCCAGCTCGGGGTCGCGCTGCTGCCCGGGGTGCTCGCGCAGGAGCTGATCGCCCGGGCTCCCGCCGGCGTCTCCGCCGTGATCCCGGCGAACTCCGGCACCGAGGCGGTCGAGGCCGCGATCAAGGTCTCGCGCGCGGCCACCGGCCGGGACCGCGTCCTGTATGCCGGGCACGCCTTCCACGGCCTCACGCTCGGGGCCCTGTCGCTGAACGGCAACGAGGAGTTCCGCGCCGGCTTCGGCCCGCTGCTCGAGGATTGCCGGTCCGTCGAGTTCGGGGACCTGGATGCCCTCGCCCGCGAGCTGGAAGGGGGCGAGGTGGCCGCCTTCGTGGTCGAGCCGGTGCAGGGCAAGGGCGTGAACCTCCCGCCCGACGGTTACCTTGCGGGCGCCCAGCGTCTGTGCCGGCAGGCGGGGTCGCTGTTCGTGTGCGACGAGGTGCAGACCGGCATCGCCCGCACGGGGCGCTTCCTCGCGTGCGAGCACTGGGGCCTGGAACCCGATTTGATCTGCGTGGCCAAGGCGCTTTCCGGCGGGCTCGTCCCGATCGGGGCGGTGCTCGCCTCGCGGGACGCCTTCGAGAGGGTGTTCGACGGCATGGAGCGGGCCGTGCGGCACGGTTCGACGTTCGGCGGCAACGACCTCGCCGCGGCCGCGGCCCTGGCGACACTGCGGGTGATCGACAGCGAGGGGCTGGTGGACCGCGCCCGCCGCATGGGGGACCTGCTGCTCGAGCTCACGAGCCCGTTCGTGGAGCGCTTCGAGGTCGTCCGCGAGGTTCGTGGCCTGGGTCTGATGTGGGCGATCGAGTTCGGTGCCCCGCCCGGGGCGGCCGCGCGGCGGCTGTGGGAGCGCGTGGAGGCCCGCCAGCCCGGCCTGTTCGCCCAGCTCGTGATCGCCCCCCTGTTCCACAAGCACCGGATCCTCTGCCAGGTGGCCGGTCACCGCATGAACGTGATCAAGGCGCTGCCGGCGCTCACCGTCGAGGAGTCGGAGCTGCACCGCTTCGCGGCCGCGCTGGAGGAGACGATTGCGTCCGCCGAGCGCTACCCGTCGGCGCTCGCGCGCTTCGGGTTGCAGACAGGGCTCAGATCCGCCGGCGTGCATCGCTAGCCTAGCCCGGCAGTGCTGCAGGACCGCGAGGACATCCGCAACGTGGCGATTGTCGCCCACGTCGACCACGGCAAGACCACGCTCGTGGACGCGATGCTGTGGCAATCCGGTGCCTTCCGTGCCGGCCAGGAGGTCGCCACCCGCGTGCTCGACTCGATGGACCTCGAGCGCGAGAAGGGCATCACGATCCTGGCCAAGAACACCTCGCTGCACTACAAGGGGGTCAAGCTCAACATCATCGACACCCCCGGCCACGCCGACTTCGGGGGCGAGGTGGAGCGGGGCCTGACGATGGTGGACGGCGTGCTGCTGCTGGTGGACGCCTCCGAGGGCCCGCTGCCGCAGACCCGCTTCGTGCTGCGCAAGGCGCTCGAGGCCAAGCTCCCGGTGATCCTGGTCGTGAACAAGGTGGACCGCAGCGACGCCCGCGTGTCGGAGGTCGTCGACGAGGTGTACGAGCTGTTCCTCGACCTCGACGCCGACGAGCAGCAGATCGAGTTCCCGATCGTCTACTGCAACGCCAAGGCCGGGGTCGCCTCGCGCGAGTACGAGCCCGGCCAGCCGCTGGCGGGCAGCACGCTCGAGCCGCTGCTCGACCTGCTGCTCGAGCGCATCCCGCCGCCGAAATACGACCCCGAGCTGCCGCTGCAGGCGCTGGTCACCAACCTCGACGCCTCTCCCTACGTGGGTCGCCTGGCGATCTGCCGCGTGTGGAACGGGACGATCCGCAAGGGCCAGCAGATCGCCTGGTGCCGCGCCAACGGAGCGATCGAGCGCGCCCAGGTGGCGGAGCTGTACCTGACCGAGGCGCTGGAGCGGGTCGACGCCGCCGAGGCCGGCCCCGGCGAGGTGATCGCCGTGGCCGGCATCTCCGAGGTGACGATCGGAGAGACCCTCGCCGACGTCGAGGACCCCCGTCCGCTGCCGGTGATCACCGTCGACGAGCCCGCGATGTCGATCACGATCGGGGTCAACACCTCGCCGCTGGCCGGAAGAGAGGGTGACAAGATCACGGCCCGCCAGATAAAGGCGCGCCTCGACCAGGAGCTCGTCGGCAACGTCTCGCTGCGGGTCGAGTCGACCGAGCGCCCGGACACGTACGAGGTCCAGGGCCGCGGCGAGCTGCAGCTGGCGGTGCTGGTCGAGCTGATGCGACGCGAGGGCTTCGAGCTGACCGTCGGGCAGCCGCATGTGGTGGAGCACTTCATCGAAGCCGAACGCCACGAGCCCGTCGAGCGACTGTCGGTGGACGTCCCCGAGGAGCACGTCGGAACCGTCACCCAGCTGCTCGCCGGCCGCAAGGGCCGCATGGAACACATGACCAACCACGGCACCGGCTGGGTGCGGATGGAGTACCTGGTGCCCGCGCGCGGGCTGATCGGCTTCCGCACGGAGTTCCTAACCGAGACGCGGGGCACGGGGATCATGCACCACGTGTTCGACCGCTGGGAGCCGTGGGCGGGAGAGCTGCTGACGCGCACCAACGGGGCGCTCGTGGCCGACCGGCGCGGGACCACGGTCAGCTACTCGCTGATGACCCTCCAGGAGCGCGGCCTGCTGTTCGTGGGTCCGGGCGAGGAGGTCTACGAGGGCATGGTGATCGGCGAGCACGCCCGTTCGGGCGACCTCGACGTCAACCCCGTCAAGGAGAAGCACCTGACCAACATGCGCTCGTCCACCGCCGATGTGCTCGTGCGGCTGGATGCCCACAGCGCGCTGACGCTCGACCAGGCGCTGGAGTGGGTCCGCGACGACGAGGCCATCGAGGTCACCCCGGAGGCGGTGCGGGTGCGCAAGATGGTGCTCTCCAAGGTCGAGCGCCACAAGGCCGTGCGGGCCGCCCGGCGCTGAGGCGCTGAGCCCGCCGGCTGGGTGCGACGCACGCCGCCCGCCGGAATGTAAGGTACCGGCCGATGATCGGACGGCTCCGGGCGCGAGCGTCCGCTCTGGTCTTGCTCCCGGTGCTGTTCGTACTGCTCGCCGGAGGTGTCGCGGCCGCAGCGGAAACCGCCCCCACCTACACCAAGGAGAACCTCTCCGAATACGAAGCCCAGCTGAAGGGCGGCCAGATCCAGTCGGTGATCGTCAACAAGCGCCTGCGCTCGCTGCGGATCACGCTCAACGACGGCAGCCACGTGTTCGTGAAATACGGGAAGAAGGAAGGTCCCAAGTACTACGCCGCGATCACGGCAAGGCACATACCGCTCAGGTTCCTGTCGGCGGAAGCCGCAAAAAAAGAACAGGAAAAAGCCTCCAAGCACCACAAAATCCGCTACATCGCCGGCGCGGTGCTGATCGTCGCGCTGGTGATCGCGGCGGTCGTCCTGTTCACGCGCCGACGGAACCGCGAGGAGGACTAGGACCCCGGGCGGCGGGGCATGCCGCCGTCGTGTGGGGCGCCCGGGATGTCCGCCGCGGCCGTGTTGATCGAGGTCCGGCTTCAGCCGCGGGCGAGCGCCGATGAGATCGCCGGCGAGCGCGAGGGGGCACTGGTGGTGCGTGTGCGCGCCGCGCCCGAGCGCGGTCGCGCCAACGAGGCGCTGGTGCGGCTCATCGCGGGGAGGCTGAAGCTTCCGCTCGCGCAGGTCGAGCTCGCACGGGGAGCACGCTCGCGCCGGAAGCTCGTTCGGGTGTGGGGGATGGACGAGGGGGCGGTCCGGCGCCGGCTGGGAATGGGTCCCGGTCGGTGAGGGCCCGGTCCGGCGGGTGGCGCCCGCGCCACAGGCGGGGGACCGAAACCCGCGGATCGGCAGCCGCCAGCGGGCGGCCCCACAGGTAGCACAGCACGCATCCGCCGGTGAACACGGCCGTGACCAACAGCACCGGGCCGGAGTCCTCGACCAGCGAGCCGACGAGCCCCGCCGCGACCGACCCGTAGAGGGCGGCCGTCCAGGCCGGGTCCCCGCCCACGGGCGCCAGCACGCGGACCCGCTGGCGCAGCACGGCGACCACGCAGGCGACCGCGAGCCCCGTCGCGAGCGGCATCGCGGCGTGGCGCAGCTCGCTCCAGGCGGCTTCGTAGCGACGTACGATCAGGTCCCGCAGCTCGCCCGCGGAATGTGCGTGCAGGACGGTGCCGCTGTAGTGCCCGCTGCCGTGTGCCGTAACGAGATCGATCAGCGCGAGCGCGATCAGCCCCGCGAACGGGGTCATCACCACGACGAGGGCGCGCCGTCGCGTGGGCGCGCCGGGGAGCAGCATCACGGCCGCGAGCGCGAACGACACACACACGACGAGGACCCCCCCGACGCCCGCGCCGAGACGGGTCGCCCCCTCCAGACAGGCCAGCCCGACCCCCACGAGCGCCATCGTCAGCCAGGCCCGCCGGCCGCGCGTGGACGGGTAGAGCGCAGCGGCGACCGCCGCCAGCGCGAGCACCGCCAGCACCGACTTGAGGTCGTTGCCGATCCCGTGGAAGCGGGCCCCGAGGGCGGGATCCGGGCCGAGCAGCGAGCGCATCAGCAGCTCGCTCCCCGCGAGCGCGTCGATCGCGATCGCGGCCACGCACGCCGCCGCGGGGGCGATCACGCCTCGCGGCCACGCCAGCAGCCGGTCGGTGACCTCGCCGAGCGCAGGGCACAGCAGCGCCAGCAGGGCGTACTCGGCGCCGGCGGCGGGGGCGAGGGCCGCTGTCAACAGCGACGCGAGCGGGGCCCACATGACGCCGAGCGCGCCGACCCGCAGCGCGCGGCGTCGCCCCTCGCGCGTGCGTGCACACACCACCAGCGCCGCGCACACCAGCAGCAGCCATCCGAGCGCGGGCAGGCGCCGCTCGCCGATCAGGCCCAGGCGGGCGATCGTCGATCTCAGCGCGGGGCCGTCGAGGCCGCCCTCGACACGCGCGGGGCTCCCCTGGATCGACTCGGGAACGGCGACGCGCTCGTGGGCCAGGATCGTGGGGGCGACGTCGGCGCTCGAGAGCATGCCGCGCTCGCGTGTGTCGCCGGAGGTGAGCTCGCCCCGCGTTCCCGCGGTCAGGCCCGCGGTGCCGATCCACAGCAGCCGCGAGGGGCGTGCCGGCGCATCCGCCTGCACGACGAGCAGCAGCTCCCGCGCCCGGCGCGACACGGCCAGCTGCCGCAACACGAGCCGCCCCTCCCGGCCCGGCGGGAGCGTCACCACCACCAGGGGCCGTCGCGCGGACAACGTCTGGGCGCGCCCGGCCAGCGTCGACGTTGCGCCCAGCGAGACGCTCGCCACGTGACCCCCGGTGCCGGCGGCGACCGCTGCGTAGGGGTCGCTGCCCGTCGCGGCGTCGGCGCCGGCGTGGAACGCCGCGTAGCGGCCGGTGCCCGTGACGGCGGCGTACGCGGCTCCGCCGAGCCGCGAGGCGAGCAGGCCCGGCACCAGTCCAGCCGGGGCGCCGCGGGCCCGGGCCTGCGCCGCCCGCCAGCCCGAGATGCGCCCGGCGCCTCTGTCGGGCTGCAGCGTCAGCGCAACCGGGGGCGAGCCATAGGCGCCCGAAGCCACGCGTGCCCCCTGGGAGATGTCGAGGGCGAGCTGCGCGGCCGACGGGGCTCCCTGCGCCGCCGACAGGATCCCCACGGACATGCCCGGCAGAGCAGCCAGCGAACGCTCGCCGACCGGGGCGAACACGAGCATGGACGATGGGGGGCTGGCGCCGGCCGTGGCGGGTGCTGTGGCAGCCTCGGCGCTCGCGGCGCCGACCTCCGCGCACGCGCACATGATCGCGGCTACGAGGCACGAAACGACGGCGCCCCTCGCGCTCCGACCGGCGGCTGACACTCTCAGTTGACGCTGGGGTCCAGGGGCATGCGGGCGATCAGAGCGTAGCTTCCGCCCATGCTCGTCAGCACGCTACTCCACAGCTCCGAGGGCAGCTCGGAGAAGATGTGCTCGGGCCCGGCGTCGTGGGAGATCCAGTCGCCGTCGTCGATCTCAGCCTCGAGCTGATCGGCGGACCACCCGGCGTAGCCGGCAAACACGCGCCCGCGCACGGTAGCGCCGGCGAGCTCCTCCAGATCGGTGTCGGAGGCCGGAAAGCCGATCGAGTCGAGCACCAGCAGCCCCGCCCACGAGGTGTCGAGGAACTCCGCCAGCACGACGATCGAGGACTGCTGCACGGGACCGCCGACGTACACCGGCTCCTCCTCCCCGACCGCGTCCCCGAGCTGGGGGACGGCCTCGGCCACGGTCACCGACGAGGGGCGGTTGAGCACGACCCCCATCGCCCCGTCCTCGCTGTGTGCCCCGATCAGCACGACGGCGCGCGCGAAGTTCGGATCGCGCAGGGTGGGCGCGGCGAGCAGCAGCTGTCCCTTCAGCGAATTGTCCACGACCACATCCGAGGCTAGCGGCGCCCGCCGGGGCAGCATGTTTGGATGTGTCCATGCAGACCGCGGAGCTCGAAGAGCGGATCGCCGCCTTCCCCAGCTGGCACTACCGCTTCCAGTTCGACGGTGGGGTCGAGACGCCGGTCGCGTGGATCGGGCAGATCAACCGTCACGAGCAGCGCCGGCGCTACTTCTTCACGGCCCTGTTGGAGCTCGCGGGGGGGAGGCTGGACGGGCTGCGCGTGCTCGATCTCGGCTGCAACGCCGGGCTGTGGTCGCTGAACGCGGTCGAGTCCGGAGCCCAGTTCGTGCTCGGCGTCGATCACCACGCGGCGTACATCGAGCAGGCCGAGCTCGTGTTCGAGGCCAAGGACGTCGACCGTGCCCGCTACCGCTTCGAACGCGGGGACATCTTCCGCCACACCTTCCCGGAGAGCTTCGACGTGGTGCTGTGCCTGGGGGTCATGGAAGTCACCAGCGAGCCGTTGCGGCTGTTCGAGCTGTTCGACTCGGTCGGCTCGCAGATCGTGGTGATCGACACGGTCGTCTCCCACTCGCGCTCCGCCACGTTCGAGCTGTCCCGCGTGGACGACCCCCAGAACCGAGCCGAGCACCTGCGCGTGCTGCTCCCCAGCGCACGTGCTGTGCAGGAGCTGGCGCGGGAGTTCGGCTACGGGACCGTGGCCCTGGCGTACAACATGACCGACTACTCGGGCATGGACGACTACCGGGAACGCCAACGGATGGCCTTCGTGTGCGCGCGCGGCTCCTACGCTGCGGGTCTCGCCTCGCTGGCGGCCAGGCGTGGCATCGAGGAGCGGTGGCTGAGCTCGTCGATGCTCCAGCGGGCCCGCGAACGCGTCTCCCGTTAGCCGGCGGCCGATTGCGGCCCGGGCTCGGTCGCGACCGCCGGTGACGCCGACTCTAGCCGCTTGAACACGAGCCGCCACGGGAGCTGCAGCACGCGCGTCAGCAAGGACCGTGGCGGGGATGCGGGGGCGCCGCCGTGCAGCGTCACGCTCGGCGAGCGGATCAGGCGGTTGGCTTGGAACGGGACCCCCGTCGCCAGCGTCAGGTCCTCGAGGGTGGCCTGCGATCCGGTGACGCGAAGGATCCGGTCGACCACGACGGCCGGTTCGGCGAGGAACTCCTCGTGGCGGACGAACACCCTGCGCTCGCGGGGATGGCGCAGGAACACCCAGCTCGCCAGCACATGCGTCAGCCACAGGTACGCGTTGGCGGCCAACACGCCGTAGCGGCGCTCGGGGACGTCCTCGCGGCCGAGCGATGCGACGGCGCTCTCGGGGTCGCGCACGAGCAAGAGCAGGTACAGCTCGATGTCCCCCAGGCGTTGCAGCTCGCGGGCCCGCATCGGGTAGTGGGAGCTGTCCACCACGCGCGCCGCCCCGGAGGTCCTGGCGATCGCGCCGAACAGCTGCGCCGCGACCTCCAGGTAGCGCGCCCGCAACGTGCGGCGGGTGCGCACCCGGCGTGGGTCCAGCAGCTGCGAGGAGCGCTCCAGCACGCGCACCCGTCCACCGGTCACGCCGTCGGCGTCCACCTGCTCGCGCACCTGCTCCCAGAATCGCTCGCGCTCCTCGCCTGGGACCGGGGTGCGTCCCGACCTGGGCAGCCACTTGTCCAGCTCGCCCGCGTAGAAGACGCCGTCGCAGTTGCCGAGGGCGACCCCGAGGATCGAGCTCCCGCTGCGGCCCGCTCCCATCACGTACAGGACCTTCGGCGCCCCTGGCCCGGGGTCGACGGGGGAGCTCGGCGATGGTTGGCCGGCGGGCTCGACCGGGGAACCCGACGTCGTTTGGCTGGCGGGCTCGAGGGGGGAACCGGACGGGGTTCCGCTCCTGGGCTCGATCGAGACATCGGAGGACGTTCGGCTCATCGGCCCGGGGAGTGTCGCAGAGGCGGCTCGCCGCCAGGGGCGGACGGCTCGGCGCATCGGTTAGGATCGGCCCGTGGCCAAGCACCCCGCCGTCGGCGAGCAGGCGCCGGACTTCGAGCTGGAGGGCACCGAGGGGCGTTTTCGCCTCTCGGACCATCGCGGGGAGCGCGTGGTGCTGTTGTTCTATCCCGGCGACAACACCCCCGTCTGCACCAAACAGTTCTGCTCCTACCGTGACCGCCCCGAGGAGCTCTCAGGCCTCGGTGCCACGGTCGTGGGGATCTCGGCACAGGGAGTGGACTCGCACCGGGCCTTCACCGAGAAGAACGACCTGAACGTGCCGCTGCTCGCCGACGAGGACGGCAAGGTCGCGGGCGCCTACGGCGCGAACGGGCGCCTCGGCACCAAGCGCGCGGTCGTGATCGTCGACGAGGACGGAATCGTGCGACACCGCCACGACCACCTGCTGGGACTCGACTTCCAGTCCGTCGACGAGCTCAAGGCCGCACTGCACGCGCTGCCGAGCCCGGCCGCGACCTAGCGCCCATCAGAAGCCGTCGGCGGAGATCGCCGGGACGCTCAGGACCCGCCGGCAGAGATCGCCGGGACGCTCAAGCGCCGCCGGCGGGGATCGCCGCCGCGCCGTCACGCAGTTGCGACGCGCGCTCGCCCGCGGCGCGTGCGAGGTGGAGCTCGCCCAGCTCGAGCTGCATGTTGCGCGGTTCGGCTCCGGGAGCCGGCGTGCGCCGGCTCCACACACCCTCGCCGTCGAGCTCCCACGAGCTCTGGTTGTCGGCGAAGGCACGTTCGAGCGTGTCGATGAGCTCGGCGCGCCTCTCCTCGCCCTCGATCGGCACCGCCAGCTCCACGCGGTGGTCGAGGTTGCGCGGCATCAGGTCTGCCGAGGCGATGTAGATCGTGTACTCGCCGTCGCGCTCGAACGCGTACACGCGCGAGTGCTCGAGCAGGCGGCCGACGATCGAGACGACGCGGATGTTCTCGGAGATCCCTGGGAGCCCCGGGCGCAGGCAGCAGATCCCGCGTACGTTGAGGTCGACTTTCACGCCCGCCTGCGAGGCGGCGTACAGGGCTCGGATGCAGCGCCCGTCGACCAGCGCGTTCATCTTCATCGCGATCCGGGCCGGAGAGGAGGACGAGTGGGAGGCGATCGTCCGCTCGATCTGCTCGAGGATGCCGTCGCGCAGGTAGTCGGGGGCCATCAGCACTTTGCGGAAGTGCAGGGGCCGGCCGTAGCCGGTCAGGTAGTTGAAGATGTCGGTCACGTCCGCGCCGATCTCCTGATCGGTCGTGAACAGGCCGAAGTCCGTGTACAGGCGTGCTGTGGCGGAGTGGTAGTTGCCCGTGCCGATGTGCACGTAGTTGCGCACACCCTCGCCCTCGCGGCGGACCACCAGCACGCACTTGGCGTGGGTCTTCAGCGCCGGCTGGCCGTACACGACGTGCACGCCGGCTTCCTCCAGGGCCTTGGCCCACTGGATGTTGGTGCGCTCGTCGAAGCGGGCCTGGAGCTCCACCAGGGCGACGGCCTGCTTGCCCCGCTCGGTCGCGTCGATCAGGGCCGGGACCATCGGCGAGTCGTCGCTGGTGCGGTACACGGTCTGCTTGATCGCCAGCACGTTGGGGTCGGCGACCGCCTGCTCGACGAAGCGCTCCACCGAGGTGGCGAACGACACGTAGGGGTGGTGCACGAGGAAGTCGCCTTCGCGCATCGCCCCCAATACGTCGGGGCGCTCGCCCTCGTGGCGCATGAGGCGCGGGTGGGTGATGCTCGGCAGAGGCTCGTAGCGCAGCTCGGGCCGCCCCGGTACACGCGCGATCTGCCACAGCGAGCCCATGTCGAGCAGGCCCTGGACCGGGTAGACCACGTCGTCACGCACGCCCAGCAGGCCGGCGAGCTCGGTGCGCAACTGGGCCGAGCCGCCGGCGCCGACCTCGACCCGCACGACCTCGCCGAAGCGTCGGCGGCGTAGCTCGTCCTCAACTGCCTGCAGCAGGTCGGCGGCGTCGTCGGAGACCTCGAGGTCGGCGTCACGCGTCACGCGGAAGACGTCGTAGTCGACGATCTCCATGCCGGGGAACAGCGCATCCAGGTGGTGGGCGATGACGTCCTCGAGCGGCACCATCACCAGGTCCGAGTCGTCGGTCGAGTCGACCGACACGAAACGGGGGAGGATCTCGGTGGGGACCTTCACGCGCGCGAACACGGTCTGCGAGCCGTCCCGTCCGGACGGGTCCCGCACCAGCACGGCGAGGCTGAGGGACAGGTTGGAGATGTAGGGGAACGGTCGTCCGGGCGCGACCGCCAGCGGCGTCAGCGCGGGGAAGATGGCGCGCTGGAAATGCCCCGCCAGCCGAGCCCGCTGCTGCTCGTCGAGGTCGTCCACGCCGACGATGCGGATCCCGTTCTCGGCCAGCTGCGGGCGCAGCTGCCCTTCGAAGCAGTCGGTCAGCCGGCGGCCCTGTTCCAGCACGCGCTCGCGGATCTTCGCGATCGTCTGGGAGGGGGTCAGGCCGTCCTGGGTGGGGATCTCCACGCCGGCGTCGATCTGGTCGTGTAGGCCCGCGACCCTCACCATGTAGTACTCGTCGAGGTTGGTCGTGTAGATCGCGCAGAACTTGACCCGCTCCAGCAGCGGCACGCGCTCGTCCTCGGCGAGCTGCAGCACGCGGTCGTTGAAGTCGAGCCACGACAGCTCCCGGTTTATGTACAGGGAGGCGTCGCCGAGGTCGGTCCTGCCCGGTTCGGCGTGTGTCCTGGTCGCCACGGCCTGAGACTCGTGGGCGGCCGGGGCCGGTCGCGTCGCCGCCGCCTCGACGACCCTCGCCGCCGCGGTCAGGCCGCCGCCCTCGGTGCTGGCACCGTCGTCCATCGTCCCCAAGCTACTACTCCGGCGCCCGCGCGCCGGCGCCAGACCTGGCACCGGGCGGCCCGCTCGCGATACTGTGAGCGCGGATGGCCCGCCAGTTATGGCTACTTCGTCACGCTGAGGCGGAGCCGCACGGCAGCCGCGAGGACTCCGCGCGCCGGCTCACGGCGCGGGGCGAAGAGCAGGCGCGCGCGGCCGGCGCCGCCCTGCGGGCGCTCGACGCCGGCTTCGAGGCGATCTTCTACAGCCCCAAGGCGCGTGCGCAGCAGACGGCCGAGCTGGCGCTCGAGAGCTTTGACCGCGACACCCGCGAGCGGGCCCGCGTATACGAGCCGCTGGCGTCGGGATTCGACGCCGCCGCCGCGCTGGAGCTGAGCACGATGCTGTCGGCGGACGGTCGCCTGCTGCTGGTCGGCCACGAGCCCGACCTCTCGATCGTCGTCGGCCAGCTCACCGGTGGGCGGGTCGATATGAAGAAGGGCGGTGTGGCGGTGGTGCGCCTGGAAGGCGCGGGCGGCGAGCTGGTGTCGCTACTTCGACCGCGCGAGCTTGCCGCGATTGCGGAGTCGGGCGGCGTCCCCGCCGGCGCCGCCGTGCGGGCCCTCGACTGACCACTCGGGCGGCAGCTGCGAGGGGACGTCCTCGGATTTGACGACCTCCAGGGATTCGGCCGCGAAGCGATACCCGATCCCGAAGTGGGTGTGGATGTAGCGCCAGCTCGGCGAGGCCTTCTCGAGCTTCTGGCGGAGCTTGCGCACGAACACGTCGACCGAGCGGTCGCCCCGCACCATCGTGTATCCCCATAGCCGGGAGTAGATCTCCTCGCGCTCCAGCACCCGTCCTTCCGCGGAGGCGAGCAGCTCGATCAGCTCGAACTCGCGGCGCGTGAGGTCGATGCTCGTGTCGCCCACGAACGCCTGGAAGCGGTCGGCGCGGATCTCCACCTCACCCGCCAGCACGGGGGGCGTCTGCTCGCGCCCGGCGCTGCGCCGGCGCCTGCGCACGACGCTCTGCACCCGCGCGATGACCTCCTCCGGGTGGCACGGCTTGGTCACCCAGTCATCTGCTCCGAGGCGCAACCCGCGCACGCGCTGGGCCACCGTCGACGGCCCGGTGCAGACGACGATGCCGAGCTCCGGGAGCGCCTCACACAGCCGCTCGAGCCAGGTCCACGCCTGCGGCCCCAGGACGGCCAGGTCGACCACCAGAGCACTGAGGCGCATCGACACGACGGCCTCGCGAGGGACCGGGCCCTCGAGCACGCGGTGCTCCCAGCCGAGGCGGTCCATGCGCTTGCAGAGGACCTGGATGAAGCCGCTGTCGCGATCAAGTACCGCGATCCGCAGGGCGGCTGCGCTCTCGGGGGGTGATGAAGTGCCCCCCTCGGCGTCGGCACGAGCGCTTGCCGTCATCGCCGCGCAGTGTAGGCGATACCGCGGCGCGGGAGGACTCCGCGGCGCGAGGGTAACAGTATCTTCACACCGCCCCCGGATCGATGTCCGCTATTTGCGCGGGAGCGACCGCGAGCGACGCCCCTGTCAGCGGTCGGGCGTGCGCGTCGGGGACACCGGGAACTCGCGAAACAGGCCGCTCACGACGAACGCCACCTGCTCGCCGATATCCACGGCGTTGTCGCCGATCCGCTCCAGCGCGCGGGCGACGAGGGTCATGTAGAGGGCCCACTCCCGCGTGTCGGGGTCGTCGCCGATCTCGATCGCCAGCCGGAAGATCTCGCGGTTGAGGCGATTGATCTCACGGTCCTGGCGGACGAGGTCTTCGGCGAGGTTGACGTCGCGGCTGGCAAAGGCGGCACGGGCCTGGACCACCTCGGAGCGGGCGAACGCCCCCATGCGGGCGAGCGTGTCGAGCACGTCCCGGTGCACCGGTGGCTCGTGGCCGGAGAGCGGGATCAGCTTGGCGATGTTCACGCACTGGTCGCCCATGCGCTCGATGTGCTTGATCAGGTGCAGCAGCGCAGCCACCAGGCGCAGGTCCCCGGCCACCGGTGCCTGCAGCGCCAGCAGCGACAGGATGCCCTGGTGGACCTCGAGGTAGCGGCCGTCCACCCGGTCGTCGTCGGCGATCACCATCTGCGCGAGCTCGACGTCCTGCTGGTCGAGCGCCTCGAGCACCCGGTCGAGCTGCTCGATCACGAGGTCGATGCCACCGAGTGCGTGCTGTTCGAGTTCGCTGAGCTGTTCCTGGAAGTGAAGCCGGGGGTGTGGCCCCTCGCCCCCGGTGGCGAGGCCATGGGCGGTGGCGGTGGGGGTGCCTGCGGGCGTGCCTGCGTTGTTGGGATCGCTCCCCGCCGGATCTCCCCCGCTAGCCGAACTTGCCGGTGACATATTCCTCGGTGCGGGGATCGCTGGGCTGGGTGAAGATCGTCTCCGTCGGGCCGACCTCGACGAGCTCGCCCGACAGCATGAACGCGGTGCGGTCGGCCACGCGTGCGGCCTGCTGCATGTTGTGCGTGACGATCACGATCGTGACGCGTGCCTTGAGCTCGTCGATCAGCTCCTCGATCTTCAGCGTGGCGATCGGGTCGAGCGCCGAGCACGGCTCGTCCATCAGGATCACCTGGGGGTTGACCGCCAGCGAGCGGGCGATGCACAGCCGCTGCTGCTGGCCACCGGAGAGGCCGATGCCCGGCTGGCCGAGCCGGTCGGAGACCTCGCCCCACAGGCCGGCGCCTCGCAGGGCCTCCTCGACCTTCTCATCCAGGTTGTCGCGCCGGCGTGCGCTGAGGCGCAGGCCGGCGGCGACGTTGTCGAACACCGACATCGTGGGGAACGGGTTGGGCTTCTGGAACACCATCCCGATCGCCCGGCGCACGGCCACGACGTCCACCGAGGGGTCGTACACGTCTGCCCCCCCGAGCAGCACGCGGCCCTCGGCGTGGGCTCCGGGGATCTCCTCGTGCATGCGGTTGATGCAGCGGATCAGCGTCGACTTGCCGCAGCCCGAGGGTCCGATGATCGCGGTCACCTCGTTGGCGCGGAACTCGAGGTCGATGCCCTTCAGCTGCAGGCTGTCGCCGTAGTAGGCGCGCAGGTCCTGCACCTGCACGGCGGGGGCCGTGGCCGGGGTCTCCCCTGGAGCCTGCCCGCCGGCGGTGCTCGCCGCGGGGACGATCGGCTGACGCAGCCCGCCGACCGGGGCGTCCGCGGGCGCCTCCGGCGCCGCGGCCTCGCGGGGCTGTAGCTCGGGCTGGTGTTCCGCGTCCATATCGACCACCTTAGAGCGGGGGTCCGCGGGCGTCATGCCAGCCGGTTCCTCCTCGCGAGCAGACGGGCAGCCATGTTCAGGATCAGGATCATCAGCACCAGCGTGAGCGCGGCGCCCCAGGCGCGTTCGACGACTGCGGTGGTCGGCTTGGTGATGTCGTTGTAGATCTGCACCGGCAGCGAGTTCATGAAATCGCCGAGGTTCAGCGAAGTCGCGTTTGCGGCCGCGGCGGTGAACAGCAGCGGCGCGGTCTCGCCCGCGGCCCGCGCGACGGCGAGCAGCATCCCGGTGAGCAATCCCGGCAGGGCCGTGGGGAGCACGACGCTTCCGATCACCCTCCAGCGCGGGGCGCCCAGCGCGAGCGCCGATTCGCGCAGCGAGTTGGGGACGAGCAGCAGCACGACCTCGCCCGCGCGGGTCACGATCGGCAGCATCAGCAGCGCGAGCGCGATCGAGCCCTTGTAGCCGGCGTAGGTGCTGCCCGTGCCGACGATCAGGACGATGTAGACGAACAGCCCGAACACGATCGACGGCACCCCCGTCATCACATCGGTGAAGAAGCGCACCGTGTTCGCGAACCAACTGTCGCGCCCGTACTCGACCAGCCATACCGCCACCCCGATCCCGATCGGGATCGAGATCGCGGCGGCCAGGGCGACCATCTCGATGGTCCCCAGGATCGCGCTCTTGATGCCGCCGATGTGGGCCCCGCCAAAGAAGGTGTTCCCGGTCGGGTCGGTCGTGAAGAAGGTCGGCTTCCACGCGCCGAGGCCCTTGTGCACCAGGTAGTAGAGAATCAGGAACAGCGGGATCAGCGCGACGATCGTGGCCGCCATCACGATCCAGCGGGCGAGCCGGTCCCTGCGCCGGCGCGCTGCGCTGGGGGCGAAGCGGGCGAGGCCCTCAGGCTGTCGCGCGGCGGCGCTCACACCCCGGCCGCCGCATCGACGAGCGTTACCCCGCCGCCCTCCGCACGTGCGCCCGCGGTGGGGCCGCGGAAGCTCTTGCGGGCGCTACGGTTGACGATCACGCGGGCGATGATGTTGACGATCAGCGTCAGCACGAACAGCACCAGGCCGGCCGCGAACAGGGCGGCGCGGTGGGTGCCCTCGGCCTCCCCGAACTCGTTTGCGACCACCGCGGCGAGGCTGTAGCCCTGGTTGAAGAGGTGGTGCCCGAGCCTCGTCGCGTCGCCTATCACGATCGTGATCGCGATCGTCTCGCCGATCGCCCGCCCGAGCCCCAGCATCGCCCCGCCGACGATCCCGCTGCGGCAGTACGGGAGCACGGCGATGCGGATCATCTCCCAGCGGGTTGCCCCGAGCCCCAGGGCGGCCTCCTTCTGGTCGAAGGGCACGGTTGCCATCACCTCGCGGCTGATCGCGCTGACGATCGGCAGGATCATGATCGCGAGCACCAGGCCGGCGATGAAGTAGTTGGGGATCGTGACCGCCCCGCCGCCGATGAAGGGGATTAACGACAGCCGGTCCGCCACCCACTGCTCGGGACCTTTGAGCTTCGGGGCCAGGAAGAAGATCCCCCACAGCCCGTATACCACTGACGGGACCGCCGCCAGCAGCTCGACGAGCACCGTTAGGGCGCCGCGCGCGCGGGCCGGGCAAAGCTCGGTCGTGAAGAGCGCGGTGGCGACCGCCACCGGCACCCCCATCAACAGCGCCAGGGCCGAGGTGATGAGCGTGCCGACCACCAGCGGCAGCGCCCCGAAATGGCCGGCTTCCGGGTTCCAATTGTTGCCGAAGATGAAGCCGAAGACGCCTTCTTTGCTGAACGCGGGCCGTGCCTGGCCGATCAGGCGGATGAAGAAGTAGACGATCAGCGCCAGGATCAGCGCCGCGAGCACGGTCAGGCCCCACTTCAGCGCCCGGTCGGGCAGGCGCGCGAGCGGCGAGCGCGTCAGCAGTCCGCGCTCGCCGCTCGTGATCGATGCCGCCTCCACTTTGTCCTAGCTGTGGTCGGCGACCCTGCTCATCAGCCGCCGGTGCCGAGCGCCGTACCGTTGCACTGCAGTGAGCCGGCGGCCGTCTTGGACTTGCTGAGGATTTCGGCGGGCAGGGCCGCGTAGTCGGCCTTCGAGAGGATCGACTGGCCCTGGCCGAGGCCGTAGTTGAGGAACCTGGCGACGCCCTTGGCGGCGGCTTCTCCGCCCGGGATCCCGGCCTTGCAGAGGTCTTTGTTGACGACGATGAACGTCTGCGAGGTGATCGGGTAGGCGTTGGTGCCCGAGGGGTTCGAGATCTTGATGCCGAGGTTGGCGGGGACTTCGAGCCCTTCGGCCGCGGCGCTCGTCGATTCCAGCGACGGCGCCACGAAGTTCCCGGCCTTGTTCTTCACGGACGCCACGGTGAAGTTGTGCTGCAGGGCGTACGCCTGCTCGACGTAACCGACCGCGCCGTCGGTCTGTTCGACCGCGCCCGCGACGCCGGCGTTGCCCTTGGCGCCTGTGCCCGTGGGCCACTGCACGATCTTGCCTTCCCCGACCTTCGAGGCCCATTCCGGGCTCACCTTCGTCAGGTAGCCGGTGAAGCCGGCCGTGGTGCCCGAGGAGTCGGAGCGGTGGATCACGGTGATCGCTGTGCTCGGCAGGTTGGTTCCCGGGTTGAGCTTGGCGATCTGGGACGCGTTCCAGGTCTTGATCTTGCCGAGGAAGATTTCGGCGATCGTCGGCCCGTCGAGCTTCAGCCCCGTCTGTAGACCCGACACGTTGTAGGACACGGTGATTGCCCCGAGGAACATCGGGATCTGGATCGCCGGGCTGCCGTTCTTGGCGATAGCCGCCTGGTCGGCCGGCTTCAGCGGCGGGTCGCTGGCGCCGAAGTCGACGGTCTTGGAGGCCAGCGAGGTGATGCCGGCACCGGAGCCCACGGCCTGGTAGTTGACGGTCAGGCCCGAGCTCTTCAGTTCGGAAGCCCACTGTTCGTAGACCGGTGCCGCGAACGTCGAGCCGGCGCCGGAGATGGTGGCCGACGGTCCGCTCGAGGCGGTCCCGGAGCTGGATGTGCTCGAGCTACCGCAGGCGGCGAGTGCGCCTGCGAGCACGACGCTGGCCGCGATCGCGGCCATCTTCGAGTTGATCACTGGGTCTCCTCTGGATGGTTTGTCGCTGGACTGGCTCCCAGCGGGCGGTCGGCACGGCACCGCTCGATGTTTGGCGCCTCTTCCCGCCGCCGATCGGTTCCTACCGGAGCGTGGGAAGTCTGATCAGTGGGCCTGTGCGCCCATGTAAACATCTTGTGAAGACTGGGGTTGGAAGCGGTAGCCGAAGCCCGGGTGGGTGTGGATGAACTGGCGGTCCGGGAGGGCCGCCTCGAGCTTGTTGCGGAGCTTGCTCACATACACGTCCACCGAGCGGTCGCGAGCCCGCAGCTCGGTGCCCCACACGCTGCGGTACAGGTCCTCGCGCTTGACGATCGCCCCCTGGCGGCGCGCCATCGCGACCAGCAGCTCGAACTCGCGCACCGACAGGGTCAACGCACGCCCGCGGGCGAGCGCGAGTCCCTGGTCGGGTCGAATCTCGAGCTCCCCCGCGTGGAGCGTCTCCACCGGGGCTCCGCTGGCAGGTGTGGCCGCCACGGAGCGCAGCGTGACATGTGCCGTTTTCGATCCCGTTGCAAACTCGTGATCTAGTAGTGAAGAAACGGTAAACCGAGTGTCTCCGCGCGGGCGCGCACACGCGGGGCATATCCTTGCCCGTATGAGCTTCGCCGCCACCCGCCAGGACGGCACGCTGATGGACCTGGTGGAGGAGGCGGGACGCAACGTCCAGCGTTGTGGCCTGCTGCTCAACGATCTGCTCAGGGACTATCCCGAGCGGGCCCCGCTCGCACAGGACCTGAAGGTGTGCGAGCAGGAAGGGGACCGCATCACGCACGACATCATCCACCGGCTGGCCGGCCGCGGGCGGGTGCGTGCGCCGTTCGACGCCGGCGACGGTTACGCGCTCGCCACCGCCCTGGACGACATCGTCGACCACTGCGAGCACGTCGCCGCGCAGCTGGGCCTGTACGGCGTCGAAGCCCCGATGGAGCAGGCGGTGGAGTTCACGGAGGTGTTGGTGGGGGCCGGCGAGCAGATCGCCCAGGCGCTGCGCTCGTTGCGTACGGGCACCGAGCTGGGCCCCCACCTGGTCGAGATCCACCGTCTCGAGAACGAGGGGGATCGGCTCCAGCGCGACGCCGTGGCGTCGCTGTTCGCGGGGGGCATCGACCCGATGGTGGTGATCCGCTGGAAGGACATCTTCGAGTCGCTCGAGGCGGCCGTCGACGCGTGTGAGACGGTTGCCCACGTGCTCGAGGGGATCACCCTCAAGCAGCGCCGCCGTCGCCGTCGCCGCTAGCTCGTGGGCGAGGCGTCGAGCTGCAGGCTCGCGCCCGAGGGATCACCGATCAGGAACAGCTGCATGTGGGAGGAGCCGTGCGCGGGGACTTCGGTCATCACGGCGCGGCCGGCGGAGGTGACGCGTCCGCCGTGGCGCGCGACGGCGTACACGACGACTTGCCGCTCGGCGGTGGCGGACGGGTTGGTCACGGTCCCTTCCACGGTTCCGCCGTTGGCGTTCCGTTCGCTCAGATGCGCGTCGACGCGCAGCGGCGGGGAAGCTCCTGCGCCTTCGCCTTCGCCGAGCTTCGCGGAGACGGCGGCGGGCGTACCGCTGGCCTGGACCTGGTCATCGACCCAGTCCACCGAGCCGCCCTTCGGTATCGACGGGATCGAGGTAAGCGTCGAGGAGATGCCCGGCTCGTTGTTGGTGTACAAGGACGCCCCGGAGGAGTCCTTGACCGCGATCAGGATCGGAACCCTGCGCAACGTCGAGCCCGTCCTGTTGTGGACGGTCACGACCGCCGCGGTCCCTTCGGCGCTGTGCACGACGGCCGTGCCCTGGACCTCCAGCTTGCTGCTCGCGGGTGCGGACACGAGTGCCTCCAGCGGCTTGCGGGCCTCGGTGACGTGCTGGCTGCGCTTGGCGGCTCGTTCGAGCTTGGCGCTCTTTTCGGCAGTTGTCTCGCAGCCCGCCAGCGCCAGCGCCGCGAGCACTGCGAGCGCCAGCCTCACCCGAAGGCCCCATTGATGTAATCCCGTGTCCGTTGCGCGCGCGGCCGGTCGAACACCTGCTTGCTGCTGCCGTACTCCACGAGCTCCCCGAGGTGCATGAACGCGACCTCGTCGGCGACGCGGAAAGCCTGCTGGAGGTTGTGGGTGACGATCACGATCGCGATGCTCTCTCGGAGCTGCACGATCAGCTCCTCGATCGTCGCCGTGGAGATCGGGTCGAGCGCCGAGCACGGCTCGTCGAGCAGCAGCACCTCCGGACGGGCCGCCAGTGCGCGCGCGATGCACAGTCGCTGCTGCTGGCCCCCGGACAGCGCCAGCGCCGAGTGATCGAGGTCGTCCGCGACCTCCGAGTACAAGCCGGCGCGCTGCAGGGCGTCGACCACGGCAGCCTCGATCTCGGGCGTGCGACGCCGGCGCCGGCGCCCGTTGCGCTCCACGAGCGCGTAGGCGACGTTGTCGAAGATCGTCATCGGGAACGGGTTGGGTTGCTGGAACACCATCGTCACGCGGCGCCGGAGTTCGTTCACCTCGAGCTCATGGACATCGGTGCCGTCGAGTGTCACGAGCCCGCTGCGAGCGGCCCCCTCCGTCACCTCTGTGAGCCGGTTCAGCGAGCGCAGCAGTGTCGTCTTGCCGGATCCCGACGCGCCGATCAGGGCCAGCACCTCGCCCTGGCGTACGGACAGGCTCACATCGCGCACCACCCAGTTGCTGCCGTACGCGAGCCACACCGATTCCAGGCGCATCCGCTCCTTGACGCTGGTCGGCGTCGCGGCCGGCCGGCGCAGGTGTGCGTGGGCGACCGTCGTGGGAGCTCCCCCGCCGTTGGTCGCATCACCCGGGGGTGCGATGTTGGGCTGGCGGTCGACCGCGATGCGCCGGACCGGAGGCGGCATCAGCGGATCCATGGCGTGCTCCTGATCTCGTTCAAGGTTCCGGGCCGCCTGACGTCGACCCGCCGCCGACCAACCTCGCGCGGGTCAGGAAGCCCGACCACCACGAACGCGACCCCGGTTCCCGCCCGCGCGTGATCCGGGTGACGAGGGCGTTGAGAGCGAGCACGACCATCAGCAGCACGAACGCGGCCGCGTAGGCCTTTTCGTGCGAGTTGCCCTCACCTGCGGGGGAGTTGTAGAAGATGTAGCTCGTCAGCGTGGAGCCCGTGCCCCGCAGCGTGCCGATGATCGGCGTGCTGCCCACCGGTTCGTTCTTGAGCGTGAGCCCAAGCAGGACGGTCACGATCGCGGTGTCCCCGATGATCCGCCCCATCCCCAGCACCACGCCGCCGGCCATGCTCGGGCGGATCGACGGGAGCAGCACGTGGCGAATCGTGGTGGCGCGGGTCTTGCCGAGTGCCCACGAGGCCTCGCGGACGCGGTCGGGGACCTGTTCGAGCGCCTCGTAGGTGGCCGCGACGATCAGCGGCATCGCCAGCAGCGCCATGAACAGCCCGGCGTCCAGAAACGACTCGCCGAGCGCCCCCTGGGGCGAGCCTTGCGAGAGGAAGCTCAGGAACCCCTTCGAGACGATCAAGAGCCCGAACAGCGCGAGCACGATGCTCGGCACGCCAGCGAGTATCTCGATGGAGGAGCCGACGATGCGAGCGAGCCAGCGCGGGCTGCGGTACTCGGACAGCCACACGCCGAGAGCTATTCCCAGGGGGGCGGCGACTGCCGTGCCGATCGCGGTCACGACGAAGGTGCCGATGATCGGGTCCAGAAAGCCTCCGCTCTGGGTCTGACGCAGCGATGCAGCCGGCGACTTGACGAACAGTTCCGGGCGCAGGTAGGCGATCCCCTTCACGAACATGAACACCACGATCGCGACCGCGATCACACACAGCCCGATCCCCGTGATCCAGCACAGCCAGTAGCAGACCCTGTCGATCAGCGGCCACGAGGAGACCCGTTCGCGGGGCACCGGCACGGCCGGAGGCGGCGAGGGCCCCGGCGAGGCTGCCACGCTTGCCATCAGGCGCGCACCCCGTAGCGCTTCATCGGCTGCTTGGCGGCCCAGCCGGCGAACGACAGCATCGTCGCCGACACCAGCAGCACCGCCGCCATCGCATAGATCGTGTGGCTGAGGGTGGCGATGGTGAGGCCCTCGGATTCCTGGAAGATCATCGCCGCGAGCGGTCTCACGGGCTCGAAGAAGAACGTCAGCCCGTCGAGTGGATTGGCGGCGAACGCGGTCCCGCCGGCGACCATCGCGAGCATCACGGCCTCGCCCAGCGCACGCGCGGTCGCGAGCACGGTCGCGGCGGCGATCGCGGGCCACGCCGTGCGGAGCGACACACGCCAGATCGTGCGCCAGCGGTTGACGCCCAGTGCCGCCGAGCCCTCTCGCCAGGAGACGGGGACCGCTGCCAGCGCGTTGGCGCAGAGCGCGATCATGATCGGCAGGATCATGACCGTGAGGATCAGCGACGCGGTCGTGATGTTGGCGCCGTTGAGCTGCACGACGTAGATCACCGACTGCTTGCGGGAATTGCTGATCAGGTGTTCGTTGATCCAGGGAGCCAGTGCGAGGATCCCGATCAGCCCGTAGATCACCGACGGCACCCCTGCCAGCAGCCGCACAACGGGTTCAACTGCGCGTCGCACCCGGGTGGGGGCGAATTCGGTCAGGAACACCGCGGCCAGCGTCGAGATCACGAGCGCGAGCACCACCGCCACGACCGTCGTCACGACGGTCCCCCAGATCAGAGGCCAGGCGCGGAAGTAGGCGAGCCCATGTCCGGGCAGCGGCGTCCCTTCGCGCATCACGCGCAGCTCGGTGGAGACGTCCCCGCCCGAGCCGAACCAGCCGAGGCCGTTGTAGGAGAAGGACGGCCACGCCTTGATCACGACCGTTACGACCATGAACGCGATCAGTGCAAACGCACCGAACGCGAGCGCACGGAGCAGCCACTCGGTGCGCCTGTCACTCCGTACGGCCGCGGCCAGCTCGGGGCGCGGCTTACCGGCTGGTGCCCCCGCGATCCGAACGCTCGGCTGCCGCGCTGCCACGCTCAGTGGATCGCGATCCAACTCGAGTTGATGATCTTGTCGGCGGTCTTGTTGCCGCTCACGACCCACGAGATGAACTTCAGGGCTTGGCCCTTGGGCGCACCCTTCGTGACCATCCAGAAGTTACGAACGCCGCCGTACTGTCCCGAGCGGGCGTTGCGCAGGTTGCACGGGATGCCCTGGTAACCCACGGAGTTGGTCCCGCCCGTGTACGCGAACGACACGAACCCGATCGCCTGTTTGTCGGCCTCGATCGACTGCTGCTCCAACCCGTTGGAGGTCTCGGTGCTGGCGCTCGGAGAGACCTTCGTGGTTTCGCCCAGGAAGATGTGCTGGAAGGCGTCCTGTGTACCGGATGCGCCGTCGCGGTCGAAGAGGTCGATCGGCCCGCCGATCTTGGCGCCCGGGACTTCACTCCAGTTGCGGATACGGCCCGTGAAGATGCCGTAGACGGTTTCCTGGGACATGTTCGCCACGGCGTTGGCTTTATTGGTGATCACGCACACGCCGTCGCGGGCGATCTTCGTGAACACGAGACCGTGGGGGTCGACCCCGAGGATCGGGTCACGGGAGGAATCGCCGATGTCGAAGCGCCCGCTCGCGGCCCCGTTGATGCCGATGTCGGACTCACCGCCGCTGACGCTGGGCGCCGGGATGTGAGGGTTTGCCTTGTGATAGGCCGCGGTGAGTTTCTGCATGAGCGGGAGCACAGAGGTCGAGCCGCCGATGATCAGCCGGCGGGCCGCGGCGGCGGACGGGACGGCCACGGCGAGGAGGACGACCAGACAAGCGATGAGGGTTCGATGCGCGCGCAAGGCTTGCTCCTTTGCGAGACGTGGAAGGTTGTGCGAATCAGCTCCTGCGGCGTTCACCCGAACGCCGAGCGGAAAAACAATCCACGCTCGCGATCGATGCGGTCGTCGCGCAACACGGCGAACCCCGGGGCGGAAGCCTCGCGCGAGCGCCTCGCGGCCATGTTTCGTTTTTGTGAACGCATGCGTGTGCCTGCGCGCGGAGCGACTCCACGACATCGCCCGCCCGGCACCCCCAATGTGTCGTTTTTGTGAACGCCGTTGCTTTTCGACAGTCGCCGTGTGAGGGTGGCGGGGCACCGACCGGGCACTGCGGCCGTCACAGCTGTCCGGTGAGCACGCGAGCCCCTGTCGTTGCTCACCGGCCTCGGCGGCTCTACTCCCGGCTGGCCGCCCACCGCCCACCGCCGAGCGCGCGACGAGATGACAGACCAGCCCACCCAACCCGAGCCACCCGCCAGCAACGGCCGCGGCTCGGATGCCGCCAGGGCGTCGGTTCGCAGCGGACTTGCCAAGAAGCGCAGCCCGGTGCTGGTGACGATCGGCGACCTCGCCTCCGGTACGCGACGGTTCGTCACGAGAGACCCGCTCTCGCTGTTCCTCCTGCTCGCGTCGATCGGGCTCGCGATCACGTTCGCATTGCTGCTCGGCTCGATCCAACCGAGCAGCGCGGGTCGCCAGGTGCCGCTGAGCACGGTGCAGCAGCTCGCCAAGAAACACGAGGTTGGCGCCGCGCTGTTCCTCGATCACGACGACCGCGTCGAGGTCAAGACCACCGCCGCGACGCCCCTCCTGCGTGCGGACGGCACCCTCCCGCCGGCTCCGGCAGCCGCGACGCCGCACCACCACGCCGCCAAAGCCTCGACGCATACGGCGGCCACCACCAGCACCTCCGCGTCGACGGGTGCCACCGGCTCGACGGCCGGTGCCGGCTCGGGCGGCGGTGAAGCCTCGACGGGCGGCAAAGTCGAAAAAGCCGCGCGGCACCCGGCGGCCGCCGTGCTCGTCCCGACGGGGATCCAGCCGCTGTGGGCCTCGTACCCGTCCTCGGGCGCCCAGACCCAGCAGCTCTACAACGAACTGCTCGCGGGTGGAGCCGTGCTTGCGGTTGACCAGCAGGCGTGGAAGTCGACACGCACGATCATCGTCCAGTTCCTGATCCCGATCCTGCTGCTCGTGTGCCTGTTCTCGCTGTTCACGCGGATCGGAGCCGAGGGTGCCGCAGGCGGGATCGCGGCGTTCTCGCAGTTCACCGGGAAGGGGCGGCGCAAAGGCAAGGGCACCTCGGACAGGATCACCTTCGCCGACGTGGCGGGGGCGGGGGAAGCGGTGGCCGAGCTGCGCGAGATCCGCGACTACCTCGCCGATCCGGCCAAGTACCTGCTGGTGGGCGCCGCGGCGCCGAAGGGCGTGTTGCTCGTGGGTCCGCCGGGCACAGGAAAGACGCTTCTTGCCAGGGCGGTCGCCGGCGAAGCAGACGCCGCGTTCTTCTCGCTCTCGGGGTCCGACTTCGTCGAGTCGCTCGTGGGGGTCGGTGCTGCGCGTGTCCGTGACCTGTTCCGCAAGGCGCGCAAGGCCGCTCCGGCGATCATCTTCATCGACGAGCTCGATGCCGCGGGGCGCAAGCGCGGCGCGGGCATCGGCCAGGGCAACGACGAGCGCGAGCAGACGCTGAACCAGATCCTCGTCGAGATGGACGGCTTCGCGGGCGATGGTGGGCTCGTGGTGATGGGCGCCACCAACCGGCCCGACATCCTCGACCCCGCGCTGCTGCGGCCCGGGCGCTTCGACCGCCAGGTCGTGATCGACACCCCCGACGTCCACGGACGCCTGGAGATCCTGCGACTGCATGGCTCGAAACGGCCGCTGGCGCCGAACGCCTCGCTGGAGGAGGTCGCGCGCGAGACGCCGGGATTCAGCGGCGCCGAGCTCGCCAACGTGATCAACGAGGCCGCCCTGCTGAGCGTCCGCGACGGCCGTGCGCAGATCGACCAGGCGGCGCTCGAGGAGGCGATCGACCGCGTCGTCGCGGGTCCCGCCAAGCATCACATCCTGACCGAGCAGGAGCGCTGGCTGATCGCGATCCACGAGGCCTCCCACGCCGTCGTGACCGAGGCGCTGGGCCATGCCACCTCGACGCGCAAGCTGTCGATCGTCGCGCGCGGGCGCCAGCTCGGCACGGCCGCCCACATGCTCTCGGACCGGGACCAGCTGATCATGACCGAGCGCGACCTCCAGAGCCAGCTGATCGTGATCGCCGCCGGTCTCGCCGGAGAGCGGATTGCCTTCGGGGAGACCTCAACGAGCGTCAACGACGACCTACACGCCGCGACGAACCTGGCGCGCAGCATGGTCACCTCCTACGGGATGTCCGACGCCGTCGGGCTGGTCACGATCGGCGAGAAGAGCGGGGAGGTGTTCCTTGGGGCCTCGCTACAGGACCTCGGCTCGGTCGGACCGGAGACGCTGAACCTGATCGATCACGAGGTTCAGCGCCTGGTGGGCGAAGCTGAGGCGCGCGCATCGGCGATCCTCGAGCGGAACTGGAGCAGCGTCGAGGAGACCGCCGGCGCACTGCTCGAGCAGGAGACGCTCTCGGGGGTGGCGCTCGACGCCGTGCTCTCGACCGTGCAGGAGACCTCGCTCGAGGAACTGCGCGACGTACGACGTCGGGCCTCACGCCGGGATCCGGAGCAGACGTCTTGAACCTGCGCAGGCCGTCGCCGGCGCTGGTGGTGGCGTGCGTGGCACTGGTCTTCTCCACCACGGGTCTGGCCGACGCCGCGCGGCATGCGATCACCAGTGCAGTCGGCGGCCACCGTGTTACGTCGAAGCCGCATGCCGGCGCGATCCTGGTGCTGGGCAAGAACGGCAAGTTCCCGGCGGCGGCGATCCCGAAGGTGCACGAAGCCGCTCGCGTCGGCGGCAAGACGGCCGTGCAGCTCGAAGGAAGTTGCCCACCGGACACGGTTGACGTCGGCACCTACTGCATGGAATCCGCCCCCTACCCGCTGACCAAGGAAGACCTCGGCAAGAACAACTTCATCTTCGCGAGCAAGACCTGTGAGAAAGCCGGCGGATGGCTGCCGTCGGCCTCCGAGCTGCTGGGCACGGCGGAACGCGTGAAGCTCGAGTCGACGATCCACGACTCCCAGCTCACCGCCACGATCGACCTGGACCCGACGCGAGGTCTCAAGGACGAGCGCGAGATGAGCTCATCGCTGATCACCACCGAAGGGGGATCGGCCGCGGCCGGGTTCGAGGGGGTCAGCGAAGGCGCCACGGGCAACCCCCGCCAGGGCCAGGCCAACCCGATCCAGCTGCCGGCCAATCCGCTCCCCGAATCGCTCCAGTACGTGACCGTCTACAGCAACCACACGCAGGGCGGGTTTGCGGGGTCCGAGCCCGTGAACAACCCCGAGAACTTCCGCTGCGCCTACAACCTGTCCGTCGGCGCGATCAACAAATCGACGTCCTGAGCACGACTGTGCGCCTCGCCTCAAAGGCGTGCCGAGCGGTCGTGAAGTTTCCGTGAAGTCGAGCCGTGAATTGCCGCGGGCGGGGCTCCCGCTTCTTATCGTCGGCCGCGAGATGAGCCCGAGGGCGACGATCAAGGTGCTCGCTGCGCGCGCATGCACGCTCCTCGCCGGCGTGCTCGTCGCGCTCGCGGTGATCGCCTCGAGCGCCGGCGCCGTGATCCTCCCCGCGACCACACTGGACGGGCCCAGCGAGAACATCGTGGGCTTCGGCGGCGCGGCGATGGCGGACGACGGGACCGGTGGCGTCGTCTACCTCAAGCGGGTCGAAGGCGTCACGCACGTGTTCGTCTCGCGTTATGTCGGCGGCCGGTGGATGGCGCCGATCCGTGTGGACACGGAAGACCCTTACGCCGCAAGCTGGCCCCGGGTCGGCGCCGCGAACGGGGGCGAGCTGATCGTCTCGTGGGCCACGCCGTTCGCCACCCACAACGGCAAGCCCGTGTACGAGATGCTCGGCTCGGAGCTCGGCCCGGGAGCCGAAAGCTTCGGGCGGGCGACCTTCATCGACTCCGACATCGAAGAAGCCACGGCCACCGAACCCGACCTCGCCGTCAGTTCCAGCGGCCAGGCCGACATCGTCTACCGGGTCGTGCGGCCGCAGGCGACCGACATCTCCCTGCTGCGTCCCGGCGACGTGGTGGAGCAGGTACGCCTCGCGCACTTCAACGGCCAGCGGTGGGCGAACCTCGGCGCAATCAACCGCAACCCCTCGTCCTCGATGCGGCCGCCGACCCAGGCGAACGCCCCCGCGATCGCGATCGGGCCGACAGGCAACGCGGTCGTCGTGTGGCAGGAGCCCGACGTGGAAGGCGTCGCGCGGATCTGGGCCAGGCGCGTGTTCGGCACCTCGGTGGACTATGTGATGCCGGTCAGTGCGACCACGTACAACGGGGGTCCGATCAGCACCGACGCGGACGCCCCGGGCGTCGCCTTCTCCCGCCTGGGCCAGGCCGCGGCCGCCTATCGGCAGCCGGGAGGCCCGGGCTCCCCGCTCCCCGGCCCACGCATCTTCCTCAACGTCCTCCCCGACGGAGAATCCGCGAACGGAGCGGAGTTCGAAGGCGCCCACGTGCTCGACCCGGGGTTGGGCGGGGGAGCGGCCGCTGTCGTGGGGCCCCCGAGCATCGACATCGACGAACAGCAGGGGATGCGACTGCTGTACGACGCCAACGGCACGCCACGGATGATCGAAGGAAGCGCCGGTGCGACCTCGCCCGGGGTCTCGCTCGGGCCGCCTTTCGCCGGCTCCGAACCGTTCGCGGTGAGCGTGATGGATCCCCAGGGCGGCGGGATCTCCGGGTGGCCGAGCGAAGCGTCGCGCGGTCACCCCGCCGTGGCGGTGCGCGAGGATTTCCCCGGTGGAGCGGCCCAGACGGGGCTTGTGTCGGGCGGAGCGGGCGGAGAAGTCGGCGAACTGTCCGTCGGGAGGTCTGGCCTGGGCGACGGCATCATCGCCTTCCGCCAGGGCGAGTTCGGAAACGCGGCGATCGTGGCGGCGGAGGCGACGGCGCCCCCGGCGCCGTTCGTGGTCACCGTTCCGAAAGCATGGGTGCGGCCCTCGCAGGCGCGGGCGTCCTGGCTGCCGGCTCCGAGCGCCGCGGGCCCCATCACCTACCGGCTCGTCCTGGACGGCCACATCGAACGTGCCACGGTGGTCGGCAGGCTCACCGCCGGCATCCGGCCGCGCGGGCTGTCGTCGGGCCACCACCGGCTGCAGGTGCTCGCGGTCGACCGCGACGGCCAATCCACGTTGAGCGCCCCGGCCTCGCTGCTGGTCGCCGGGGTGCCCCCGCGGGTGAGGATCGTGCGGGCGCGCCGGGGGGCGGGCCTCTCGGTGATCGTCAGCGACAACTACGCCGGCGTCGCGAAGTCGAAGGTGCGCGTCAGCTTCGGCGACGGCTCCTCCGGCCGTGGACGGGCCCGCCTGCGCCACCGCTACGCGCGTCCCGGCGTCTATCTGGTCATCGTCCGTGCCAGCGACCGCATCGGCAACGCCGGCACCGTGCGCCGCTGGGTGAGCGTGCGATGAGCGCGCTCGCGAGAGCCATCGGCGCCGGGCTCGCCCTCGTCGGCGCGGCGACGGTGCTAGCGGGGCCAGGCGCGCGGCCCGCGACGGCCGACATCTTCGGGCCGATCGAACTGGTCACGGCCGGAACCCTGGGCGCCGGGCAGCTGCAACAGGCTGAATACGCCCATGACAGCGTGATCTGCGCAGACGGCGCATATGTGGTCTTCGACGGGTCGGTGGGGGGTGTCACCGGCGTGTGGCGCGTGAACCTGGCGACCAGGGAGATGCAGCAGGTTGCGAGCGGGGATGCGCTGCTGCCGTCCGTGAGCGCCGACGGCCGCTACGTCAGCTTCACGACCAACCAGAGCGAAGCGCAGCTCGCAGCCGACACACGGGGGCTCGCGGGCGAACCGCCCGTGAGCGAAGCAGAAGCGACGCCTGGGCCCGAGAACGTCTACGTCCGCGACATGGACGTGCCACCCGGCGAACCAGGTGCGTTCACCGTCGCCTCGGCGGCCAACGGCTCCGGCGAACCGCTCTCATACACCGAAGCCGGGATCCAGCTCGGCTCGGTCGCCAGCGGCGGCTCGGCGATCTCCGCCGACGGCCGGGAGGTCGCGTTCGTGACGACGGCGGTCTCGAACCTCGCGGGACCCGAAACTCCCGCGATGCAGGTCGCCGTGCGCCGGCTGGAAAGCCGGGAAACGACGCTCGTCAGCGGCGAATACGAACCGGCCACGGGGCAGACCGGCACAAGGCCCGTGTCGGCAGGCGGGCGGGGGGCGGCATATGGAGACGTCGTCAAGTTCCCGAGCCAGGATCCGGAATACAGCAGATGGACGGAAGCCCGCCCGCCGGGGGCTGTGATCAGCGCCGACGGCACGACGGTGGCATGGATGGGCGTGAACATCGGCCTGCAGGCGCGCATGCTGCCCGGCGAAGCACCGCTGTCCGAATACACCGAGCCGCTGTGGCGGCGGATCGCGGCGCCCGAGACGGCGACGGAGCGCATCACAGGCGGATCTGATCCGGCCGACCCGGCCTGCGCGGCGTCCGGCGAGGCTGCGCTGCCCGCCCACCCGTCCCCAAGCGACCCTTGCGAGGGACCGTTCCTGACCCATCCCGGGGAAGCCGAACCGGGCAGCGGGGTAGGCGGCATCTTCAGTCAGCGAGGAGAAGCGAAAACCTCGCCCGGCGAATTCGTGCCCAGGCTCAGCGCCGACGGTTACACGGTGGCGTTCCTGTCCAGGGCGGAGCCGACCGGACTCGGAGAATTCTTCAATACCGAACGCGAAAGGGGCGAGCAGGCCGACATATACGTGGTCGACATGCGTCCGGGGCTCACGCGCGATGGAGCGCTCACCACCCTCACGCGCATCGGCGGAGCGAGCGGAGCGGAATCCGACGGGATCAGCGAATTCGCGTTGGCAGAAGACGGGCGGACGGTGGCATTCACGACCCGCCGCACCGAGTTCCGCCTCGCGTTCCCGGCCTTCGTGAGCGCCGCGCTCGCCGAACCCGGCCTGGGCGAACTGTTCTACGTGGACCTGGGTGACGGCACTCTCACCAGGGTCACGCGCGGCTACGGCGGCGAACCCAGCGAACAGCCGCACCAGCGCAAGACCCAGGTGCAGGAAGACCCCTACGAAGAACGACCCACCGCCGGAGCGACCTCGCCCTCGTTCGCCGAGGACGGGTCCTTGCTGGCGTTCGCCTCAACCGCCTCGAATCTGGTGCCCTACGACGGCAACGGGCCCCAGACCCTCGCAGAAATCGCCGGGCAGCGCGACGGGTCCGACACCTTCGTCGTGTCCCGCGAAATCCCGAGCGCGCTCCCCACCCCGCAGTACATCTCGCCCGCGCCGCCGGGCGTCGACTCCGAACCCGCGTGGACACTCGGCGCCACCGCGCTCGGCCGCAGCGACGGGAGCGTGGCGTTGTACCTGCGTGTGCCCGGCCAGGGCAGCCTCAGCGCGAGTGCCCGCAGCGCGATCGTCGTCCGCACGAGCCGCGGCCACGCCCGCCACGCGCGCGCAGCCAAGGCTCGGAGGAAATCCGCCGCGGAGACGGTCACGACGCGCACGGTTGCCAGCGCGCACTCCTCGGTTGCGCCGAACACCGAACGGCTCATGCTCGTGCTCCGCCCGCAGAGGGCCTACGCCGGCCTGGCGGCGCGGGCCGGTGGTCTGTCGGCGACCGTGGCGATCTCGTTCGCGGCGGCCCGACACGCGGTTCTGAGGCAGGTCCTCCAGGTCACGTTCCTCAAGAAAGTCCACTCGGGGCGTACGCGCCACGCGGGGAAGTCATCACACAGGAGGCATGGCGGGTGAGGGCGGCACGCGCGGTGCTCCTGTTCGTCGTGGCCCTCGGCGCCCTCGCGGGCTTGCCGGCGGTGTCACAGGCCGCCGAAGCAGAACAGCCGCAGTGGCGACTGGAACAGCCATTGCTTCCGCGGGCCAATTGGCCGGTCCCACTGGGGAGCATCGGCGACATCGAGTTCCTCGAACCGAACCGCGGGCTGCTGATCACAGGCGGCAAGAAGCCCTCGGTCGAACCGGGCATCTGGACCTACGACGGCGCACGGTGGCACGAACTCTCCAACAAGTGCGGAGCCGAACGCGAAGGGCGCATCGCGTGGGCCGGGCCGGACGAGTTCTGGACCGTCTCCGACGGGCGCCCCGGCCAGGCGGCGGAAGGGGCCGGCACGAGCAACGAACGGACGGTGCCGCTCAACGGCAACACGCTCTGCCACTTCGAAGGGGGACAGATCGTCGGCTCCTACGCGCACCCGGCCTTCGAAGTCGACTCCTACCAGCAGATGCGGGGTGCCGCCTGTCTGAAGCCGACGGACTGCTGGTTCGGCGGCGAACCGCTGCCCGAACCTCAGATCGGCGCCTTCCAGCTGCACTGGAACGGCGCTGCGCTGGAAGCGGAACCGTACCTCGGCGAAGGCTTCCCGGTGCGCGACATGCTCGCCTCAGAAGGCCACATCTACCAGAGCGTCCGAGTCGAAATCCCGCCCGACCGCACCGAAAACACCGAAGCCATCACGATCCCCGTGCTGCACCTGATCAACCCCCCCGGGGCGATCCCCGCCTTCGAAGCCGAAGACGAAGCGGGGGCGGGCCTGCCGTTCTACGAAGAAGGTGAGCTCCCCCAGGACCTGGACTACTTCCACCTCTCTGCCGCCGACGGCGTGCTGTGGGCGGCGGCGGGGCCGCTTCACCCGGGCGGCCAGCTCACGGTGGCGGTCCGCGACGAAGGAAGCTGGCGGATGCTGGTCGGGCCACCCTCGCAGGGCGGGCGCCAGCTCGAAGCCATACTTCCGCCCGAAGATCGCGCCGAAGAACAGGCCCTCGTCGGCAGCTCGCCGAGCCAGGCGAAAGTGACAGCCGTAGCCGCGGAACCCGGAGACGGCGGCGTGTGGATCGGCCTCGAGCACGCCGAATCCCAGGAACAGGCGGTGCTGCTGCACCTGGGCGCCCAGGGGGAAGAGCTCTCGGCGGAGGTCCTGCCGAGCCCACAGGAACGCGCCGAAGGAGTGGGCGACAACGGCGCCGTGTCCAGGCTCGCCTGCCCACAGGCGGGCGACTGCTGGATGGCGACGTCGAAGGGGTGGCTCTACCACCTCGCGCCGGCCTCCGAAAGAACGCTTGCCCCCAACGGAGACCCGGCCTTCGAAAAACTGATCTCCTATCGCCCGCCCGACCAGGGGCTCCCGCAGGTCGCACAGGATGCTCCACCCGCCGACATCTCGGGGTTCCGCGAACAGGGCATCGCCGAAATCGGGTCCATCGCCGAAGCCAAAGCGACGCCCGAATCCATGGTCACTCTGCCGCTGCTCTCACACGTGCGCAGCAAGCTGCTGAAGGGCTCCAAGCTCCAGCTGAGCTTCCACCTCTCCGTCAAGGCGCGTGTGAAGCTGCTCGCGCAGCGCAAAAAGAAGGTCGTCGCGGCCACAGCGATGCAAACGTTCGCGGCCGGCAACCGCAGGCTCCTACTACAGCTGAACCCGCGCCGCTGGCCGACGAAGCTGAGCCTCAAGACGAAGGCGCTGGCGCCGCTGCGCCGCGTCTCGTCGGTGACCGGCGAAGGTTCCACGGTCTCGACCGAGACGACGGGCCTGTTCGTCTCGCCGCTGCGCACTCCCGGCGGATCCGGAGGGCTGCTCCCGTGAGGGCCCCGCGTTCCCGTCACCCGTACGCGCTGCGCCGGCTTGCCCTCGCGCTCGGCGTGGCCGCAGCGATCACGTCGGTGGTCCTCGTCGCGCTCGGCATCGGCGGGACCGCCAGCCGCGCCGCATTCGCGCCGCCCCCGCCGACGGCACAGACCGACGACGCCGTCCCCGCCGGCAAAGTCACGATGATCGCCGCAACCCCCGAAGAAGCTGGGGCGGGGGGCGGCGAGACGTGGGGGATCGGCAGGGAAGTGGGCTCTCAGAGCACGAATCTCCTCGTCCGCTACACGAGCCAGCAGGGCTGGCTGCGGGCCCCGTCTCTGCCCGAAGGCTTCGCGCTCGCCCCCGACGGCCTGCTCGCCGCCCGGATGACCCCGTCGGGCGCCGGCGCGATGCTGGGCACGATCGCCAAACGCGAGGTCGTGCTCGTCCGCGACCCCGGCGGGTCCTTCGTGGCAACGGCCGCCGTCCCGGCAGAAGGCGAAGGGGGCGAAGGGGGCGAAGGACCCGCCGCGCTGCTGGCGCCGGGGGAAGAACTGTTCGAATCCAAGGGCTCGCGCGGGCCGCTGCTGGCGGCGCTCGACGAACCCGGCGGCGTCGCGGGTGCGCTGGTCGCGCCCGAGCGCGCCGGCAGCGGCGAAGTCGAGCACCAGGTGCTGCACTGGGACGGCACGGGCTGGACGAGCGAGCCGATCGAGATCCCGGCGGCGAGCGGCGCCTCCTTCCGCATCCTGGCGATCGGCGCGAGCTCGCCGCAGAACGCGTGGCTGCTGGGGCAGCTGGCTCCCGGGGCCGGCTACCCGGCGGGGGCCGTGGCGCTGTTCCGGCGCATCGACGCCGGCGGCTCGTGGGAGTGGAGGCCCGCCGCCCTGGAAGCCGGCGGCGGCGACGCAGAAGCGCATCCCCTCTATGTGCCGCTCGCCGGTGGCGGACAGGCTCCATTCGGTGTTCCCGGGACGGGACAGCCGCCGGGCGTCGAAGGTCAGGTGCTGACCGTGACCGCCGAAGGGGTGTGGATCGACGGCACCCGCAGCGACGTCGCCGGCCTCGACGCCTCCACGACGCTGTTCTTCCAGCCGGAAGGGAGCGCCGGCGGCAGCCTGCAGGCGAGCTGGTGCCTGGCGCCGCCCGCGACCCCGAGCGCCTGCTCCTACACGCTGCCGCAGCCGGTACCACGCGCGCAGATGCGTAGCATCGCCTGGCCCGGTGGCGGCCCGTACGGCCGGAGGGTGATCACGGGCCTCCCCAACGGCATCAGCCTGCGCCTGGAAGGTTCCTCGTTCGTCGAAGTCCTCTCCCTCGGTGGCGGCGCCGTCGGCTCGCAGGACCCCGGTGCCGCGCTCGGCGCCGCCTTCTCCAGCCCGACCGAGGGCTGGCTCGGCGAGGGCGATCTGCCCGTGCACCTCACCGCCTCGCCCGAAGCCAGTCAGCTCAGGCCTTGGCCTGTGACGTTCCGGCGCGATCTGCAGGCGCTCGCCCCGGCGCCCCGGCAGCCGGTCGCCGCCCTGGGGAGCGAAGCTCTCGCGGTGGGGCTGCAGGGTGCGGTCACGCGTTACAAGCCCGGGCTGGGATGGATTCCGGAAAGCCTGTTCGGCCCGGGAGAGAACATCAAGCACCCCAACCTGCGCTCGGTCGCCTGGCCTACGCCTAACCGTGCGTATGCGGTCGGCGACGAAGGCCCCGCCGGAGGCGAACAGATGTGGCTGTGGCGTGGAGAGACCGGCCTGTGGGAACCCGATCCGGCCACGCCGATCGACTTCCGCGGCAACCTGCTCGGAATCGCGTTCGACCCCAGCAACCCGGCTCGCGGCTACGCGGTGGGGACGACGGTCCTCGGCAGGGGCGGCATGATCATGCGCTACGGCAAGAGCTGGAGCGAAGAAACCTCGCTTCCGGGCGAAGCACAGGGGGCCCAGTTCCTGGGGATCGCCTTCGCCGGCTCCGAAGCGCTCGTGCCGTACGTCAAGCAGCTGAACGCCGAAAAGGGCATATACGCCGGGGGGCTGCTCGTCAACAGCGGCTCCGGCTGGCACGTCGACAGCGAAGCGACCGAATTGATGAAGTCCACCGGGACGCTCCCGTTCGCGGTGGCCGGTCTCGCCGACGGGGGCGCCGCGTTTGCCGCCTCAGGGTCGGCAAGCGGGCCGAAGGTGTTCGAGCGCGAAGGCGCGGGCGGCCCGTGGCGTGCGACGCCCACCCCGCTCCCGGGCGTCGTCGCCGGCTCGCTCGCGCTGTTCCGCGAAGGGGGTGCTCTGCGCGCGATCGTGACGGGCAGCGGTGGGCGGCACGTGAGCCGCGACTTCGAAGAACAGGTCCCTCCCGGTGCTCCGGCGCTCAAGCAGGGAGCCATCGAAACGTCAGGCGGTCCGGAAGCGGGTGCCGTGTTGCGCCAGACGGGGACCGGATGGCGCGACGAGCGCCACGAAGTACAGGTCGGCGAGGCGCCTCCCGGCAACTACGAATTCCAAGACCTTCCGTATACGCCCGACCCCGTGATGGCGGTGCTCGTCGACCCCTCCGGCGGCAACGGCTGGACCGTCGGCGGGCACCTGAGCGAATCCAGCAACGGGAGCGGCGAAGCCCTCGAGACGGCGGACGTCGAGCGTTACGGGGAAAACGGTCGCACCCCCGAAGGCGAGACACCGGCGGGAGTGCCGACCCGCGGGTGGGCGACGTTTGCGATAGGCGGCAACGCCGAATGCTTCGACCCTTGCGCGGAACGGGCGCTCGCCGGCGTCGGGCCGCAGGTGTGGCTCGGGTCGGCCGTCTCGCTCGCCGCGACCAGTGGTGCGCGGGCCTTCATCTACACCGGTCCCAGCGTCACCGAAGGCCGCGTCGAGGGCCACCGCTCCGTGCCGATCCCGTTTGCTGCGGAGCTCGAACGCACGCGCGCGATTCTCGCCTCGGGCGCCTATCCGGCGGGAGCCAACGCCGGCGAGCAACTGCCGGCGTACTCGGTGGCGAGCCCTCCCGACCTCGATAACCGGCCCGCCTCGGAAGGCACCGAGCAGAGCTTCCAGGATGCCTTCGCCGGTTTTCCGCAGCAGACCCTGGTCGACGCCAACGGCGCGCCCGCCGGCTGTACGGCGACGATCGGCTGTGAGGGCGTCTACTACGCCTTCAGCTCGCAGGGCACAGGCGGCCGGGTACGGGTGATCGTGCTCGACGAGACGACCCCCGAAATGGGCGAAAACGAGCTGATATGGCTGGAAGGCGAGCTGCAGGACGCCAAGTCGGCGGGTGAACCGGCGATCGCGATCGGCGCAGGCGACATCGAAGCCCAGATCCGCGCGGGCCGCAAACAATCCGCGGCGCTCGCGAAGATCCTCGTGACGGGGTCCCGCAGCACCCCGGCCGGCCTGTGCGCTCGCCTCGAACGAGAACGCACCCACGCAGAAGGCGCCTGCAGCTCCGCCTCGGCGTACTTCTATGACGCGCGCGAACAGAACGAACACAAGCCGCTGCGTGCAGGGGGCGAATCGATCGAAGCCTACGGTTCTGGGACCCTCGGCTACATCAACCAGCAGCACGAGCAGGCAGGCAACTTCCACGGGGCCAGCGGGATCTTGCTCGCCCAGGTGAACGTCGCCTCGCGCAGTCGCGCCACCAACCGCGCCGAACTCCAGGTGCCACTGATACCGGTCGTCGGCGAACTGGCGCTCGAAGCGCGCCAGGGCACTCTGCTTCCCCGCAGCCAGCCGGCCGTGTTCGACGGCCTGGCCCGCCGGCCGCGCGCCGGATGCGACGCCGTCGCGCAGCTGAACAACTGCGAACTCGATCCCTACATCCCGATTCCAAGCATCTGCACCGGCGAATGCGGAGGTGCGTTGCTCCCCGAATACGGCTTCAAGTCGTCGGACCCGGAAATCGGCGCCTTCGTCGAGCGCAACCTCGGATCCACCAACCCGCTCGCCGTGCTCCAGAACGGCGAAGGCAAGCCGATCATCGAATCCGAAGGCGGGGCCGGGGCCAAGTCCGGGCTGTTCTGCGCCTTCAACCCGGGCACCACGACCGTCACGATCACGGCCGGTGCCTGGTCGGCGTCCCTGCCGGTGACGGTGCAGCGCGGCAGCGTCCGGCAGCCCTGCGGGACCGTGAAGCTGAGCAATCCTCCGGCGGTGGAATCGCAGCAGCTCGCCCCGGCGCCGCCGCCCAGCCCGCCGACGTCGTCCGCGCCGAGCACCGCGCCCACTCCGCTGTCGTTTCCCCCTCCGCCCGCTCCACCCGCACCGGCGCCGGCTCCGGTTCCGGCCCAGCAGGTCGCCCCGTTCTTCGCAGCTGCCGTCCCCGTTGCCCCCGTGCTCGCGATCGTGCCTCCGCCGATACCCACCCCGGCGCGCCCCTCGCCGCCGTCCGGCACGTCGGCTGTGACATCGCCGGTCGAGGTCGTCGAGGAAGAAGAGGAGCAGGAGGAGGCTCCCGAGTCGGTGTCCAACCAGGCCGTCGCCTACAGGTCTCCGGAAGGGGGCGGGTCACTGGTCCCCTACCTGCTCGGCGCGGTGCTGCTCGCGGCGCTCGCGGGAGCTTCCGCGCGGCGACCGCGAGGCCGCCGAGGCGAATCCGAGGTGGTTCCCGCCACCGTCAGCACCGCCCGCACGCAGCGCCGCTTGGGCGACATGTCGCGCGACGGCCGGCGCCGGCGCCGATGATCGTACGTTCGCGACATGTCGCGCGACGCCCCGCGCCGACGATCGTACGTTCACATCCTCGAAACATGGCTCGGGAGGCAATCCGACAGCCTTGTGCCATCGGGACCCGGGGCGAACGGAGATGGAGCAGATGAACCCAGCACGGATGCGGATCCGCCGGCTGACGCTGGCCCTCGTGAGTGTGCTGGCGCTGCTGCTCGCGGCGGGGTCGGCCTCCGCCGCAGCCGAAACCTTCGGCGGCCTCGGCAGGATCGGCGAACTCACGATCAAGTCCGGCGAAACGAAGGGCGACGTCGAGCTCGAAGAACACGACGCGTTCGTGGTCGAACCGTCGACGGGCGACTTCTATATCGCCGACGAAACCGAAGAACCCGAACGGCTGCGCGTGCAGAAGTTCGACGGCACGGGAAAATTCCTCGGGCAGGCGGTGATCAAACTGGGCGCGTCGCACGAAGTGGAACTACGCGCGATGGCGCTCGACGCCGAAAAGCACACGCTGTACGTGCTCGCAAACGGGTACCGCTCTCCCAGCTCCAAACACGACCCCAGCGACTCGTCTGCGGCGGCGATCTACTCGGTCTCCACCGAAGTGCACAGTGAAGCCCTCGAAGCCACCGAACTGGTGGAACCGTCGACGTTGCTGCCGTACTCCGAGAAAGCAAAGCAGTCGCTGATCGAACCCGCAGGGATCGCCGTCGACCCGAAAACGCATGACATCCTGATCTCGGCACAGCAGGACGAAGACACGAGCGAAGCCGAAGAACTGCACTCCGCCGTCCAGCGAATTCACGAAAACGGCACCCTCGGACCGCGCTACGTCGACAGCCAGAACTGTCTCGACGAAGGACAGACGGTGGGCGCCGAACCGAACTGCGAAGAACTCGGCGGAGAACAGCCCAACTCGCTCGTCGTCACCCAGGGAGGCCGGGCGCTCGTGGAGAACGAACAGGCCGACCTGTGGGAAATCCCGGCGTCGGCGAACGCATCGGGAAGCTTCAAAGAAGAAAAGATCGTCCCGCGGCTGCGTTTCGCCCTGCCGGAAGCCACGCAACTGCCTGAAGGCGCGGCAAAGTTCGCCGGCGAAGAAGAAGAGACGGGCACGATCGCCTACGTCGCGACCGGTGCCGAAGAAGGACGGATCTATGCCAGTGCGGAAGTGTCGCCCAACGGCGAACCGGAAGTGTACGGCGTGATCCTGCTCCACGCAGTGGAACACGCCGGCGAACTGACGATCAAGGAGGAAGGCTGGACCGGCGGCCAGAACAAGACGTCCAAACAGCCCAAGTGCGAGATCCCGTTCTCGGCCGAAATGCCGATGGAGGTCAGCGGCACGGCCGAAACGGCGGAGACCTTCGGCGGCAATGAATTCGAAGCTGCCGGCAAACGGGAAGTCGAACCGTACCTCACCAGGTTCGGCTCTGGGGCGGGCGCGGAAGCATGCGGCCATGTCGAAGTCACGGTGCCTACGGTCCAGATCGGCAACAGCGGCAACCTCCAGGAAGTGCCGCTGGGCAAACCCGCCATCCTCAGCTCGAAGGTGGAAGGTGCCGATGCGCTCTCGAGCACGTGGACGATCGTCCGCAACGGGGAAGCCGCAACCAAAGAAGTGATCCCGGGGCCGCCGAACCAGGGTCGTGCGACGTCGCTGACGTATACCTTCAAACAGGCGGGCTCATACGAAATCACCGAGACGGTGACGACGGACAGTCTCGGAAACCCAACCAAGCAGGTGGTCCGAAAAGTCACCGCCGCCTTGCCGGCGATCACCTTCAAGATCGAACCCAGCGTCGCATTCCCCGAAGGCGGGCTGTCCACGGGCACTCCGGTCAAACTACACATAGCGGTCGCCAAAGACCCGAATGAAATCGCCCCGCACGTCAAGCTGACATGGCACTTCGGCGACGGCAGCGCCGCCGTCCTTCAAGAAGTCGTCGGCGAAAAAAACTCGTTCGCCGCGACGATCGAACACAGCTTCGTTTCCAATTGCGGCGGGGTGTGCGTGGTGACGTTGGAAGCAAAGGACCTCGCGGGAGGCGAAGGCCGCGCGGAACTAAGAGTCCCGATGTTCATCGCGGAACCGCCGAAAGAAAAAATCGAAACTCCACCGAGCGAAGAAAAACACGGGACCCAGCCGCCGCCGGAAGAAAAAAAAGAAGTGTCACACGAAGAAGTCGTGCACAATCCCGAAGCGCACATCGCCGGGAGTAGCACTCTGAGCGTCAAGACCAACGGCAGCTTCTCGCTGCAGGTGAGCTGTCCGGCGAAGCAGAGCGCATGTGCCGGGACCGTGACCTTGCAGGCCGTGATCACGCAAGCCGCCTCGAAGGGCAAGAAGCACAAGAAGGTGAAGATCACGCTTGCGCGCGGGACCTTCACCGTCGTGGGCGGTGCGTCCAAGACGGTGGCGTTGCACCTCTCGGGCCAGGGGCGGTCGCTGCTCGCCCATCTGCACGTCCTGCGCGCGACGGCGACGTTCGTGGCACACGACTCGGCGGTCACACGCACCACCTCCGCCGGCGTGACGTTGCGGGCGGCCAAGAAGAAGCACTGACGGCCGATCGACGCAGGCGCCGGAGCGGCTCGGCGCGGTCCCGGTTTCTTCTGTCGCGACCGCTCCCGTCGTATCGGGGCCACCGGCGCACCTCTCATCAAGGGGTGTGAACGTCTTGATATCGGCGGGGGGCCGATCCGATGCGCGCGCGCAGCTGAAATGTGAAGATCGCGATAACGCCCTGCCGTGTACAGGATCGTAACGTCGCAGGACCTCCGGGTTGAGAAAGTCCTCGGTGCGGCGCGGGCCCTGGGCCTGCGTGGGGGGCGTTCGGATGAGCCCCGATAATCGATGACCCATAGGAGGTAGTCAGGTAATGACGACTCTCGTTCGTCGCGCGGTGTTTGTCGCCGCGACCGCGGCGGCGCTCATGGTGGCCGCGCTGCCAGGAACGGCGCTCGCTAAAAAAGGTCCGAAAACGGACCAGCTGGAACACTGCGCCGGGAGCAACATTGAAGGTCTCGGCTCTTCATTCCAAGCGCCCGCGCAGAAAGTGTGGGAAAAAAAATTCAATGAATCGGCAAATACCCTTGCCTGCAGCGGCACGAAAAAACCGACGTTCATCTACAACCAGAACGAACTCCCCACGAACAACAAGGGGAGCGGCGCGTGCCTGAAGGACTTTGGCCAGGGCGGCGCAGGGAACCGACGCTACAAGGAATTCCCGCTCTGCGGCACGGACGAAGCCCCGAGCAAAACCGTCAAGGAAGAAATGGAAACCAACGACGGCTTCGTCCCCAACAAAGGTGAAGAAATCCAGAGCGTCCCAATCGCTCAGGGTGCCGTCGCGGTAATCGTGAACCTGCCCGAAACATGCACGGCGGAAAGCGAACCGAAGCTCGCGAAAACAGTAACCAAAATCAAACGACTTTCGCTCGAAGCCAAAGTCGTGGAGGGCATCTTCGAGGGCTCGATCAAAACCTTCAAGGAAGCGGTCGAAAAAAACCTCTCGGCGAGCGACAAACTGACGTGCGGTGTACCGGCCAACGCAGAAGTGCCGATCAACGTGGTTGTGCGTCTCGACAAATCTGGTACTACGCACATCTTCAAGGCATTTCTCGGGCAGATCAGCACCGCTGAAATCGAAATGGAAGAAGAGAACGAACCCGAAGGGGCTGGGAAAGGCCAGCCGTGCAAAGCGATCAAGCCTGCCAAAGAAAAACGGACCTGGGCTCAGGTCTCCGAAGGCTGCGAAAACCAGCGTTGGCCGGAAGCCGCCGAAATCGTGCGGCCCGGGAAAACTGGGAACCCCGGCGTGATCGAAAAGGTGGACACAACGCCGAACTCGATCAGCTACGCCGACCTCGCCGTCGCCCGGGAAAAGAAATTCTTTGACCCCTCGGGCGGAGGCGGCGAAGGCACCCAGCGCTTCTGGGCGCCGGTGTCGAACAGCAAGCCGACCACGAAAAAGCCGGAATACGCAGACCCGTCGACGAACGGGGATGTCGAAGCGGTTGCTAACTCCAACTGCGCGAAGACGGTCTACGCCAACGCGGTGGGCGAAAAATTCCCGCCGAAAACCACGCGCGAAGACTGGTCGCAGGTGAAGGGACTCGCGGTCACGAAAACGTACCCGATCTGCGGTCTGACCTACGATTTGGCGTTCAGGCTGTACAGCACGCCGTTGGTGAGCCTGGTGCCGCCGATCACCGAAGAAGAAACGAAGAAGATCGCGACCACCGTATCTGACTACCTCAAATTCGTGCTTGACACGCACACGGGAGGTGGCGGTGAAGAGATCAAAGGCATCGACTACGAACCGCTCCCCAAGAAGGCGCTGAAGGTCGCCGTGGCAGGGGCCGCGGAAATCGGCAGCAAAGAAGCGTAGGGAAACAACCAGCGCGTCCTCCGGGCGCGTCAGGAGTGCCGCTCGCCGAGCGGCAACGCACGGAAGCATCGCGGTACGGCCGCCCCGTCGATCGGGGCGGCCGCCGCGCTTTCGGGCCGACCGCTTCAGGGCCGGACCCGCGGGGGCCCGGCGCTGCCCGCCGTCGTCGGCGAGCAGCGGCGAGGGGCGGGCACCGGCGGGCCGGCGCCTCGCTACTCGTCCTGCGGTCTCGCGGGGGCCTCGGCGATCGCGAGCTCCTCGAGCACCAGGTCCGGGCCCTGCTCGGACGTCAGCTCGGCGGAGGCGCCCAGCGTCTCCCACGGGCGCTTCACGGCAAGCCATATGCCCCCGACACCCAACAGCGTCGCGCACAGGACCCAGCCGAGGGCTTCCGTGTCGAGCCCGATGTACTTCAGCCCGGACGCGAAGATCACAAACGTGATCACCGGCCGCACATAGCGGTCCGGCGCGGTCGAGGAGAACAGCGATCCCACCAGCACGGCCGGCACGCTGCCGATGATCAGCGACAGCGTCACCCCGATTTCGATGTGGCCGAACGCGAGAGCGCCCAGCGCGGCCGCCGCCGTCAGGGGCACCGCCTGGGTGAGGTCCGTGCCGACGAGCTGGTTGGCGCCGATCATGGGGTACAGGAACAGCATCAGGATGATCATCAGCGAGCCCGAGCCGACCGAGGTCAGGCCGACGATCACCCCCCCGATCATCCCGATCAGAACGGTCCGCAGCGGCTTGGGCACGACGTCCTGGATGAACGCGAAGCGCCCCTCTCCGGAGCGCAGGTCGAGGGTGTAGCGGAGGACCATCGCGGCGGCGCCGATCAACAGCGCAGCGCCGAGCACCGTCTCGACGTGGGTCTGGGCCGACTTTGAGTTCCCGAGGAGATGCAGCAGATACGCGCCGACGAAGGCCATCGGCACAGAGCCGAGCACCAGCCACCGGACCAGCCCCTTGTTGACGGTCCCTTTGCGCAGGTGGACGGACGCGCCGACCGGGCGCATCACGACCGCCGCCACCAGGTCGCTGGAGATCGCGTGCGACGGGGTGACGCCGAACAGCAGGATCAGCATCGGCGTCATCAGCGCCCCGCCGCCGGCACCGGTCATGCCCACCAGGAAGCCCACCACGGCGCTTCCGAGCACGATGTAGGGATCTATGTGCATGAATGCTCGCGGTTGTGGGTATTCGAGTCGCGAATGTCGCGATCACCCGCCACCCGCGCCTCCACTCGTCTCCCGAGCGGGCTTTCCAGCCGCCTTCCGAGCGGGCGAATATAGCGCGGAATCCTCACTTCGTCGAGGGGGATGATCTTTCCAGCCGACATCGATCGTGAGCCCCGGCCGGCGGGCGTGCTGGAGCCACCTGCGCCCCCGGGTCGCTCCCGGCTCCTGCGCCGGTCGGGCGCGGGAGCCCGAACGCGGGGCCTGGAGCACCTCGGCAGGGCGCCGGACCTCGATTGCCGGGGGGCGGGCGCCCGACGACGGGAGGCGGGAGCTCCAGGCGGGGGCTCGGGAACCGCTCCGCGGTCCGGCACTTGTTGCTTTGGTGTTGCCGTCAGCGGGCGCGTGCATACCGGGGTTGCGCTCGCTCGCGGCGGTGATTATGATGCGCGACGCGCGACGAGATCTGGCAAATCTCGGCAAAACTTGGGGTAATCCGGGCGAGGGGCTGCATCAGGGTCCGGGAGAGGCAAGGAGGCGGGGAGTAGATGAGTGTCGAGGCGGGGAGTGGGACCGACAAGGGATTCCTGAGTCCGCCGGTAGCGATCCCACGCGAGGGGCTACTGCGCCGCCGGCGGCTGACGCTGGCACCGGGGATATCCGAGGCACGCGGGCCGAGCGCCTGCCGTCGCCGTGACGCGCTCTTCCGCCGCACGCTGCTGATCGCCGACCTGCTCGCGGTCGCCACCGCCCTGGTGCTGACGATCGAGCTCTCCAACCGCTCGGTCGCCCTCACCTGGTACGGGCTGGCCGCCCTGCCGATCGTGGTCGTGTGCTCGAAGCTGCTGGGCCTCTACGACCGCGACGAAGCGCTGATCCGCAAGACCACGCTGGATGAGGCCCCGAAGCTGTTCCAGCTGGCGACGCTGGTGGCGCTCGTGGCTTGGCTGGCGGGCGGGCTGTTCGTGTCCGGCCACCTCGACCGCCATGAGGCGTTGTTCCTGTGGCTCGCCCTGGCGGTCCTGCTGGTAGTGATGCGGGCCGGGGCCAGGCAGCTGGCGCTCCGCATCGCGCCGATCGAGCGGTGCCTGTTCATCGGCGACGAGCTGTCAGCGGAGACGGTCCGCACCCGCCTCACCGGGCACGGCGGGGTGCGCGCCGACGTGGTGGCCCACCTGGACCTCGACAAGGTCGCCCCCTGGTCCACGGACAGCTTCTCCGAAGCCCGCCTGGCCGAGATCCGCGACCTCGCCAAGACGCTCGACGTGCACCGGGCGATCATCGCCCCCCGCAGCGTCGACGCCGGCGAGATGCTGAACCTCGTGCGGACGCTGAAGGCGGTCGGCGTGCGCGTCAGCCTGCTGCCCCGCCTGCTCGAGGTCGTGGGCTCCTCGGTCGAGTTCGACGACCTCCACGGGGTCACCGTCATGGGAGTCCGGCGCTTCGACCTCACGCGCTCCTCGGCGCGCTTCAAAAAGCTCTTCGACCTGTTCGGCGCCTCCGTCGGGCTGATCGCGATCTCTCCCCTGCTGCTGGTGATCGCGATTGCGATCAAGCTCGACAGCCGCGGGCCGGTGCTGTTCCGCCAGCTGCGCGTGGGGCGCCACGGCAAGCGCTTCTACATGCTCAAGTTCCGCACGATGGTCACGAACGCCGAGGAGCTGAAGGACTCGCTGCTGGACCAGAACGAGGCCAAGGAGGGGCTCTTCAAGATCGCCGAGGACCCCCGCGTGACGCGCGTCGGGCGCCTGCTGCGCCGCAGCGCGCTGGACGAGCTGCCCCAGCTGTGGAACATCGTGCGGGGCGAGATGAGCCTCGTCGGGCCCCGTCCCCTGGTCGTCGACGAGGACGAGCGGGTGGAGGGCTGGCACCGGCGGCGCCTGGAGCTGATGCCCGGCATGACGGGCCCCTGGCAGATCCTCGGGCCCGCCCGCGTGCCGCTGCGGGAGATGGTCGCGATCGACTACCTGTACGTCGCCAACTGGAACCTCTGGAGCGACGTCAAGATCCTGCTGCGCACCGTCCCCCACGTGATCTGCCGTCGCGGGCTCTGAGGGGAGCCGCCGACAGGCGCCGTTCGCGGCGCTCACAGGGGACGTGCAGGCCCTCCGGCGGCCAGTCGCCGCGCTGATCGCGCTGTTCGCGCAGCTGCTCGTATAGCGCCTCGTCCCCGCGCGCGGCGCCCCTGCACAGCAGCACGACCAGGGCCGCGGTCGTGAGCCACACGCTGGGGATGATGAGCAGCACCGTCGACATCTCTTGCCCTCTGGGACTCCTCCGCCCGATTGCTCCTTTCGCATCGGCCCTTCGGGCCGACGGCTTGAATGTTCGGCTCATCCACGGCCGGACCTTCTAGCCAGCTCGAGAGCGGGGGTCGTTTCGGCTGACCTTCTCGGCAGCTCGAGGGCGGGGGTGGCTTCGGCGAGGGCTAGTCGCGGGCCGTTCCGCGTCGCCGGGAGGAACCGCGCGCGCGTGGGCCCTGTTCGAGGGCCTTGTCGAGCTCGGCGCGCAGCGCCCGGCGAAAGGCCTCCACCGAGAAGCGCTGCGCGTTGGCAACCGCCTCCCGGGGGTCGAAGGGGAGGCGCTCGAGTTTTTCGATCGCGCGCTGGAAGTCCTCCACGTCGTCGAGTCCCGCGAGCAAGCCCGTGCGGCCCTCCAGCACGGTCTCCAGCGCCCCCCCGGCGCGGGCCGCGATCACCGGCCTGCCCGCCGCCTGAGCCTCCACTGCCGTGATCCCGAACTCCTCCATGGCGGGGACCAGCACGGCCCGTGCGCCCGCGTACAGGTCCGCCAGCTCCTCGTCCTCGACGCGACCGAGGAAGCGCGCCTCCGGGTACGCCGCGGCGAGCGCCGCGTGGTCGGGTCCGGACCCCGCCACCGCGATCGGCGCGCGGGCGCGGCGAGCCGCCTGCAGCGCCACCTCGACGCGCTTGTGGGCCACGATCTCCGACACCAGCAGCAGCTCGTCGCCCGGCGTTCCCGGGGCGAACCTCGTCGTCTCCACGGGCGGGTGCACGACCGCCGCCTCGCGACCGTAGAAGCTCCTGATGCGCTGGCGTGTCAGCAGCGAGTTGGCCACGTAGCGGTCGACACGCCGGCTGGCCGCCAGGTCCCAGCGGCGGATCATCGCCAGCATGCCACGCATCGGCATCCTCAACGCGACTGGAGTCTCGGCGAGGGCGCGCTCGTACTCGTGCCACACGTAGCGGAAGGGGCTGTGGCAGTAGCACATGTGGACGGCCCCGGCGGGCGCTCGGGCGCCGTGGGCGAAGGCGCTGCTGGAGCTGATCAGGGCGTCGCACGGTGGCACGGGCAGACGGCCGGCAGCGGCGGGGTAGAGCGGCAGCATGCGCCGGAAGCTCCCCTGATCGGCGCCGAGGCGCTGTAACCGCGAGGTCGTGATCGAGCGCCCCTCGAAGCGCCACCCGAGGGCCTCCTCGTCGTACAGCAGCGTCACGATCGGCGCCTCGGCGAACATGTCGCTGATCTCGGCGAACACGCGCTCGGCGCCGCGCATCACGAGCAGGTAGTCGTGGGCCAGCGCAATCCGTGCCGTCGCGGCCGCGTCCCGGCAAGCACCGCCGGCCTGGCCGGGGTTAGCCGCTGTGGCCCCGCCCGGGGCGCCGGAGCCCCACGCGGGGAGATCGCTCATGGCGCGCAGGCTAGCTGCCCTGCGCGGGGCCGGGGCACCGATATGTTCAGGGCAATGTCCGACCTGATGATGCGGGTGCTCGGCTGGCGCTCCCTGCTGATCCACGGCGACCCGTGCGTGCTCGACCGCTGGCTGTGGCTGCGCCCGCGCCTGCGCCCCGGGCCCGCGCGCACCCTCGATGCCGGCTGCGGCAACGGCGCCTTCAGCATCTACGCGGCCCGCCGGGGCAACCAGGTGCTCGCCACCTCCTTCTCGGAGCGGGAGCTCGACGACGCCCGCCGGCGCACCCGGCTGCTGGGTCTCGAGGGCGTCGAGTTCGAGGTGCTCGACCTGCGCGACATCGACAGCCGCCGGGACGAGCTCGGGAGCTTCGACCAGATCATCTGCCTGGAGACGATCGAGCACCTCAGCGACGACCAGGGCCTGCTCGAGTCGCTCGCCGGCCTGCTGGAGCCGGGGGGGCAGTTGCTGCTGAGCACCCCCTTCGAGGGCCACCGCCCGCTGTACAGCGAGGAGCGCGACCCTAGCCCGGTCGAGGACGGCTCGCACGTGCGCTACGGGTATTCGGCCGACCGGCTGCAGGCGCTGGCGCTCGCCGCGGGGCTGCAGCCCGCGCAGCTGGGCTACGTGAGCGGTGTCGTCTCCCAGCGGCTCACGAACCTGATGCGGCGCCTTACGCTGCGCCTCGGGCGGATGCCGGCGTGGGTCCTGATGCTGCCGCTGCGCCCCCTGGTGGTGCTCGACCGGCCGCTCTCGCGGCTGGCGCGCTACCCGTATCTGTCGATCGCGATGGTGGCCCGCCGCGACGCAGGAGGAGTGGCCCGCCGCGACGCTTGAGGAGCGGCCCGCCACCGACGCTCGAGGAGCGGCCGGCCTACCCCCGCACGAGGTGCGCGAAGTTGGGCCACAGCGAGAGGTCGATCTCGGGGAAGGCCTCCGCGAGATGCTCGACGTCCTCGCGGTAGGCGTCGACGTATGCCGCCCGGGTGCCGGGGTCGAACTGCGGTTTCTCGTCGCGCCGTCGCGGATGCGCCTCCAGCCCCGTCACCGGCGCGTCCTCCCGCAGTCCCAGGAAGGCAAACGTGCGCCGCAGCTCGGCCTGCGGGTCGGCCGCACAGCGCTCGTACTGGAGCACCAAAATGCGGGAGCGCTCGAAGTGACGCTGCAGCACCGACAGCTCGCCGAAGTAAAGGCCGCGAACGAACGCCGCGAGGGGCGCGTAGCGGCTCAGCGGCAGACCTCTGCGGCCGGCCACCGCCTCGTCGAGCGCGAGGCCCGAGCTGAGCCGCTCCACGGGGTCCCGCACGATCATCAGCAGGCGCGCATCCGGCGCGGCCCGGGCGAGGAGCGGCGGGATCCACGGCGCGCTGGCGTAGAGCGGCGTCCACTCGCCCACCACCTGCCCCTCGGGCCGGGGGAAGTAGGAGTGGTAGGCGGCGACGTCCCCCTCCACGAAGTCCCCGGAGTGGAAGCGGTCGAAGAAGTGCAGCTCCTTCATCGCCACCGGGCGGGCCACTTCCGGGTGCGCGGTGATGAGGTTGTACCAACGGGTCGTGCCGCAGCGCTGGAAGCCGACGCCGACGAAATCCGGGGGGCCAGTCAGCCATCCCGGTGGCACCTCGGGCGGCGCCGGCGGCGTGTCCACGCCGCCGTTCGCCTCGGCGGCAGCGTCGCCGGCCGCGGACGCTTCGCCGCCCTGCAGCGCCGCGGCCAGCCGGGCTCGCGCCGAGAGCCAGCGGCTCGCTCGTGTTCTGGGCGGTGGTGCTGACATCCTCACTGGGCCGTCGGCGGTGAACGTCGGCATCGGCGATGGCCGTCGGCATCCTAACGGGCGCCCCGTGGCGCTTTGGGTAGGCTCGCTGCGTGTCCCGTAGGCCGCTGCGGCTTCTCTTCACGCTGCCGTGGCCGACCCGTTCGGGCGGCGCCGAGGAGATGCTGCAGGCGCTCGTCGAGGGCGGACCCTCCCACGGGTACGAATCGGAGGTCGCGTTCCTGCAGGAGGGGCCGTGGCCCGAGCAGCTGCGGGCCGAAGGCGTGCCGGTGCACGTGCTCGGTGCCGGGCGCGTTCGCGAGCTCCATACCGGCGCCCGCGCCGTCGTGCGGCTCGCGCGCGTGCTGCGCCGGCGCCGGCCCGATGTGATCGTCAACTGGGTCGCGAAGACCCAGCTTTACGGCTCGCCCGCGGCGGTGCTCGCGGGCATGCGAGACCGTGTCGTGTGGTGGCAGCACGCGATCCCGGAGGGGCACTGGATCGACCGCGTCGCCACCGCCCTGCCGGCGGCTGCGATCGGGTACACCTCGCACGCCGCGGCGGAGGCCCAGCAGCGGATCCGTCCCGCGCGGCCGATGTTCGTGGTGGCGGCGGGTACGCGGCTGCCCGAGCCCTCGCGCGTCGCGGCCGCCGTGCCCGCGGGGCTTGCGCGGCTGCCGGAGGGGACGCTGGTGGTGGGTCTCGTGGCACGGCTGCAGCCGTGGAAGGGACAGGATCGCCTGGTGCGGGCGGCGGCACTCCTGCGTGAGCGCGGCCACGCCGTGCACGTGCTGCTCGTCGGCGGGGACTCGTGGGAGCTGGCGCCCGATTACGCCCGCGAGCTGCCGCAGCTGATCGCCGACCTGCAGATGGCAGACCACGTGACGATGACCGGAGAGGTGCCCGATGCGGGGCCTTACATTGACCGCATGGACGTGCTCGTCAACGCCTCCGACCCCGAGCCCTTCGGGATCGTGCTGCTGGAGGCCATGGCCCGCGGGGTCGCCGTGGTGGCCGTCGACCGGGGCGGCCCCCGCGAGATCGTCGGGGCGGGCGTGTCGGGCATGCTGGCCCGCTCGGGTGACCCCACCGCGCTGGCGGATGCGATCGAGCCTTTGCTGGATTCGCCGGAGCTGCGCGCCCGGCTGGCGGCGGCCGGGCTCGAGCGGGTGCGGGCGGAGTTCACCGAGGACGCCATGAGCCGCAACTTCGCGACGCAGATGCGCGCGCTCGTGGCCGCGCGCGAGGGCGCGCGGAGCAGGTAGGGGATGGCTGCCGCGCCGGGAGCCGGACAGGCCGTGGCCGGAGCCGGGCAGGCCGCGCCGGGAACCGAGCAGGCCGCGCCGGCGCCGGGGCGCGCCGCGCCGCACGCGCCGGACGGCCCCTTCGAGGTCACGATCGTGGCCCACGACATCGGACCGGTGGGGGGGATGGAGCGTGTCCTGTCCGAGCTGATCCTGGGACTGCGGGAGCGGGGGGACCGGGTCAACGTGATCGCCCGCACGTGTGAGTTGCCGGCCGACTCCGGCGTCCGCTTCCATCGCGTGCCGGGGCCCGGCCGGCCGTTCCTGCTCGCCTACCCGTGGTTCGTGGTGGCGGGCTCACTGGTGACGGCCCGGCGCGCCCGTGGTGTGCTCCAGGTGACCGGTGGCATCGTGCTCAACCGTGCCGACGTGGTCTCGGTCCACTACTGCCACCAGGTGGGACCTGCCAATCCCAGCCGCGAGAACGCCCTCTACCGCGCCAACATCCGCCTCGTGAGGGTCATCAAGCGCCTCACCGAGCGCGCCGCCTTCCGGCGCAACCGGGAGGCGGTGTTCGCGTGCGTATCCGAGGGCGTGGCCGAGGAGGTCCGCGAGCACTACCCCGCACTGGCTCCAAAGGTGATCACGATCCACAACGGGGTGGACCTCGCGCGCTTCGAACCCGGACGCTGGCGCGAGCAGGCGCGCGAGCAGCGCGTGCGGCTGGGCATCGGCGAGCGGCAGCTGGTGGCGCTGTTCGTGGGCGGGGAGTGGGAGCGCAAGGGGCTGCGGCCCGTGATCGAGGCGCTCGCGCAGGCGCCCGACTGGATGCTCGCGGTCGCGGGAGCGGGCGATCGCGCCCACTTCGAGGCGCTGGCGCGGTCGCTCGGCGTGGACGGGCGGGTCCGCTTCCTCGGGGTGCAGCGGGAGGTCGCCCCCCTGTATGCGATGGCCGATGCGTTCGTGCTGCCCACCAGCTACGAGACCTTCTCGCTGGCCACATTCGAGGCTGCCGCCAGCGGTCTGCCGCTGCTCGCCACCCCCGTGAACGGCGTCTCCGAGCTGCTCGAGCCCGACGTCAACGGTTTCTTCATCGACCGCCGCGCGGACACCGTGGCGGCGGCCCTCAATCAGCTCGCAGGGGACCCTCCGCGGATGCTCGACATGGGCCACGCCGCCCGCCGCGCCTCGCTGCGCTTCAGCTGGGAGAACACCGTCGAGCGCCATCGCGAGCTGTACCGGCGGCTGTCCGGAGGGCGCCGCGCGACCCCCGCACGGTAGGCCATCGCGGCGGCCAGCCGGGCCGATCGCTGGTTGCGGGCTTGGCGCACCGCTACTTGCGGATCTTCGCGCTTGGCGCTGTACTCTTTAGACGTCGATTACGTCGGCCCATACGATGGCTTTGCGCGCCTAAAAATGGACGCTGTTCATGAACGAAACCCCAAGTGCCACCGCGATACTCGCGCCCATCTGGCGGCGCAAGTGGCTCATTCTCATCGTGGGGATAGTCGTCGCCGCCGGTACCTATCTCTACTACAAGCACAAACCCCTCTCCTTCCAGTCTGAAACCGCGCTCTACCTGAGCGCCGGCAGCGAACAGACGGTCACCGAAAAGGGCTCGGTGGGGAAGGGCGCGGCGCTCACCGCCGCGGCCCAGCCGGAGATCATCAACTCGATCGTCACCGAAGAAGCCCGCCACCAGCTCAAGGCGGAGCACAACCACACCGCCAAAGTCGCCGCCAAGGGCAAGATCAAGGCCAAGGCGAACGAAAAAAGCCAGTTCGTGAACCTCACCAGCGAGGCTCGCACGCCGCGCGCCTCGGCACTGCTGGCCAACACCGTCGCCGCCGTCTACATCCGCCGCCAGCACAGCCAGTACGAGCGCGGGATCCTCAACCAGCTGAAGGTGGCCCACCGGCAGCTGGACCGGATCGAAACGCCGGTGCTGGCCACCAAAGGCTCAAAAGTCACCGACTCGGCCGCCTCGCAGGGCAACGTGATCCGCGCGGCGCAGCTTCAGAGCCACATCAACACGCTCGAAGCGCAGCTGCAGATCAAAGACGTGGAACAGCTCAAGCCGGCCAAACCGCACAACGCCAGGCTGCTCGGGCCGGCGCCGAAAAAGAACGCCGAGTTCGGGTTCGTGATCGCTCTGCTGCTGGCCTCGCTGGCCGCCTTCGCGCTCGCGCGCCTCGACCGCCGCCTGCGCGTGCTCGGCGACATCGAAGCGGTGTTCCCCACGCAGATATTGACGCTGCTGCCCACTGTCCGCCGCCCGGTCGTCGACCGCGGGGGCTACCCGTCCCCGTCGCGCCTGCTGCTCGAGCCGATGCGCCGCCTGCAGGCGACCCTGCTGCTCGCCGACGGGGCGCCGAAAACGAACGGGTCCTCCGACTCCGCGTCCGTGACCCCTCCCCCCGCGGACGGCAAGCCGCCCTCCCGGCAGGCCCCCCGGACGCTGCTGTTCCTCAGCGCCGAGGCCGCCGACGGGCGCTCGACCGTGATCGCCGACCTCGCGCTGGTGCAGCGCGAAGCCGGTGAACGGGTCGCGATCGTGGAGGCGGACTTCCGCCGCCCCGTGCAGGCGCGGCTGCTCGGAGTCCCCGGCACCGCCGGCCTGCCCGAGGTGCTCGCCGGCGCGCTCACGCTCGGCGAAGCGCTGCAGGCCGTCCCCGCTCCCCAGCCCGAACCGCTCGCCGCCCACCCGCACGGTGGCTTCGAAACGGCCACGATGCTCGCCACCAACGAGCAGGGCGCTGTTGCTCTGCTCCCGAGCCGTGCCGCGGCGGTCAATCCCCCGGCGCTGCTCGCCGGCACCGAGATGCACGAGGTCCTCCACACGCTCGCAAACGAGTACGACCGGGTGCTGATCGATGTGCCCGCGCCGCTCGAAGTCAGCGACGCGATGCCGCTGCTGTCCGCCGTCGACGCGATCGTGCTGGTGGCCCGTGCCGGGCACACGCATGAGCGCTCCGCACGGCGCCTGTGGCAGCTGCTCACCCACACCCCCTCCGCCCCCGTCCTCGGCGTCGTCGCCAACGGGATCGACCCGCGCGAGATGCAGAGGTACGGAATCTCCACCGGCAGCGGCGAGCGGCGGGGCTGGAAAGCCCGCCTCACCGGGCGATGAACGCGCCGCAGGTGCGGCTGCCCGGCGGGTCTGCCGACTGGCACCCGGCGGTCTCCGGCCGGCGCATCAGCGACGGGCTCGTTGTCGCGCTCGCGGGTCTTGCATGTGTGGGGATCGCGCTCGGGATCGCGCTGGCGATGCCCAAGCCCAACTACCCACTCGTGGTCGGCGGGATCGTGGGGCTGGTCGCTCTCACCGCGCTCGTCACGAGCCCGCGGCTGGAGGTCACCGTGGGCGGCCTCGTGTTCTTCCTCGGATGCCTCAACGGCCCGCTGAAGCTGATCAGCTCGACGGGACGCGTCGGGTCGGCGATCCAGGACGTGCTGATCATCGCGATCGTCCTCGGGATGGTGATCCGCCACGCCTACAGCGGCAAGTCGTGGAAGCTGCCGCCGCTGGCCGGCCTGGTGGCCGCCTTCGTGGCGGTCGTGGTGCTCGAGGCCTTCAACCCGAAAACCCTGAACGGGCTGAAGGTCGCCGCCGGCTTCAGGGAGCAGCTCCAGTTCGTCCCGTTCTTTATCTTCGGGTGGCTGCTCGTGCGCTCCAAGCCACGGTTGCGCAAGATGCTGATCCTGCTGGGGGTGATCGCGGTCGCCAACGGCCTGGTCGCCACCTATCAGACGAGGTTGAGCCCGAAACAGGCGGCGGCCTGGGGGGCGGGGTACGCGTCGAAATTCGAAAGCAGGGCGAGCCGCACCTACCAGAGCGAAGGCGAAGGCCACGTGCGCCCGACCGGGCTCGGCGACGAAAGCGGCGCGGGCGCAGGTACCGGTCTGGTCGCGATCGCCGGGACGCTCGCGCTGCTGGCCACCACGAAACGACGACGCGGGCTCATCGCACTGCTCGCCTTCGGCGCGATCGCGGCCATCGCAACCGGGCTCGGGCGCGTCGAGCTGGTCGGCGGTGTGCTTGCGGTGATCGGCTACCTGCTGCTCACGAGCAGCACCGCCCGCTCCATGCGAAGACCGTTACGGTTGCTCCTCGTTACGCTGGCGGTCGCGCTTCCCTTCAGCATCGTGTTCGTGTCCGTGCTCGGCGAAGGGGTGTTCTCGCGCTATTCGAGCCTCATCAACGGCGGCTCGTCGAGCGCCGGCTACAAGGAATCCGAGCTCAAAGCGATCCCCAAGCTGGTCAAGGCCGCTCCCTTCGGCTTCGGCCTCGGCACGGCCGGGCCGGCGGCCGGGTTCGGCGGGAAATCCGAAGAACTGTTTGAAGGCCACAACGTCAACGCCGAGACCACCTACAACTTCATCTTCAAGGAAGTCGGGCTGCCCGGACTGATCGTGTGGGTCACCACGATCCTGACGATGATCGTGCTCGCGTTCCGACGAATACGCCTGCTCGCGGATCCCGAGTTGCAGGTGTACCTGGCCGCCATCTTCGCGCCGATATTCGCGATGTTCTTCATGTCCTTCGAGGGGCCCCTGTCGCAGAGCCAGGTGCTGGCGCCGTACTTCTGGTTCGCCCTCGGCGTGGCCGCCTACTGGCTCGCCGGGCCCGGATGGCAGGCGGCGCGGCAGCGGACCGCCGTGCGCCCGGGCATGGCGTCCGTCGCGGCCGCGACCTAGAGGCCGGCGCCTTGACGGAGCGCAGCGCCGCGGGCGGCGGCATCGGCGAGGAAGCGCTCGTCCCGCGCGCGCACAGGATGCCCGGCACCCGGCATCCGGTGACCGGCCGGCTCCCGGACTTCTTCATCGTCGGGCAGCCCAAGAGCGGGACCACTGCTCTGCACCACATGCTGCGCCGCCACCCGCAGATCTTCCTGCCCGACAACAAGGAGCCGTGGTTCTTCGCGACCGAGTTGCACGAGCGCAGGCCGCCCCGGCCGGCCGGCACCCCCGTCACGCTCGACGAATACGCGGCCCTGTTTGCGGCGGCTGCTCCGGAGCAGCGTGCGGGCGAGGCCACCCCCCTGTACCTGTGGTCCCACACCGCAGCCGACGCGATAGCCGAGGTCGTCCCGGACGCCCGTATCGTCGCGATCCTGCGCGAGCCTGCGAGCCTGCTGCGCTCGCTGCACCTGCAGTTCCTGGAAACGTACATCGAGACCGAGACCGACCTGCGCCGCGCGCTCGAGCTCGAGGACGCCCGTCGCGAGGGCCGGCAGCTGCCGCGCCACACCTACTGGCCCGCGGCGCTGGCCTACTCCGAGCACGTCCGCTACGTCGAGCAGCTGCGCCGCTACGAGCGGCACTTCGGCTGCGAGCGGATGCTCGTGCTGATCTACGACGACTACCGTCGCGACAATCTCGCCGCGGCCCGCTCGGTGCTCCGCTTCCTGGAGGTCGACGACGGCGTCCCGCTCGAGCCCGCGGAGGTCAACCCGACGGTGGGGGTGCGCTCCCAGCGCGTCCACGAAATCGTGCACGCGCTGACGGTCGGGCGCGGCCCGTTCTCGCAGGCCACGAAGCGAGCGCTGAAGCTGCTGGTCCCGCGACGCCTGCGCCGCGACCCGTGGCGCGCCGCCAAGCGTCGCCTGCTGTACGCCGAGCCCCAGCCCCCGGATGAGCAGCTGATGGCCGAGCTGCGCGTGCGCTACAGGCCCGAGGTCGTGGCGCTCAGCGAGTACCTGGGACGCGACCTGGTGACCGAGTGGGGATATGACCGACTCCCCTGACGGGCACGCCCCGCCGGGCGGTCGGATCCCGGACTTCTTCATCGTCGGGCACGCCAAGAGCGGGACCACGGCGCTGTACGAGATGCTGCGCCGCCACCCGCAGATCTTCATGCCGGACTTCAAGGAGCCGTGGTTCTTCGCCAGCGACATGCGCCCCCGGTTCCAGCCACCGCGGGCGGGACCGGCGCCCACGACGATCGAGGAGTACACCGCGTTGTTCGCCGGCGCGCGCGAGGGCCAGCGCGTGGGCGAGGCGTCCTCCTCCTACCTGTGGTCGCGAACCGCAGCCGAGGCGATCGCCGAGGTCCAGCCCGACGCCCGCATCGTCGCGATCCTGCGTGAGCCGGCGAGCTTCCTGCGCTCCCTGCACCTGCAGCTCCTCCAGACCCACGTGGAGAGCGTCAAGGACTTCCGCACCGCGGTCTCGCTGGAGGGGGAGCGGCGCGCGGGCCGCCAGATCCCGCGCCGCTCCCATCGCCCCCAGCTGCTCCAGTACTCCGAGCACGTGCGCTACGTGGAGCAGCTGCGCCGCTACCACGAGGTGTTCGGCTCCGAGGCCGTGCTGGTGCTGATCTACGACGACTTCCGCCGCGACAACGTCGCTACCGCGCAACGCGTGCTGGAGCTGCTGGACGTGTCCGACGCCGAGCCGCTGCGGGCGGTCGAGGCCAACCCGAGCGTGCACATGCGCTCTCAGGTGCTCGACGAAGTCGTGCACGCCGTATCGGTCGGGCGCGGCCCAGCTGGACGCGCCGCCCAGGGGGCGCTGAAGGCGCTTACCCCCCAGCGGCTGCGCCGCGGCGCCCTGCGCCTGACCCAGCGCCGCGTGGTCCACGCCGCCCCGCCCGCCGCCGACGAGCGCTTCATGGACGAGCTCCGGGTGCGCTTCAAGGGAGAGGTCGTGGCGCTCAGCGAGTACCTGGGTCGCGACCTGGTAAGCGTGTGGGGCTATGACCGCATCGGGTGATGCGCCGGCGGCCGCGCCCGCGCGCGGCCACACGGTCCCCGACTTCTTCATCGTCGGCCACCACAAGAGCGGCACCACGGCGCTGTACGAGATGCTGCGCCGCCACCCGCAGATCTTCATGCCGGCGGTGAAGGAGCCCCGCTATCTGGCCGCGGACCTGCGCGCGCTGGTGCCCTCCACCGCCGGGCAGCCGCAGACCATGCAGGAGTACCTGGCGCTGTTCGACGGGGCGGCCCCGGGGCAGCGCGTGGGGGAGGCCTCCCCCTCGTACCTGCGCAGCCGCGACGCCGCCCGGGCGATCGCCGAGCTGCAGCCCCACGCGCGCATCATCGCCATCTTCCGCGAGCCCGCCAGCTTCGTGCGCTCGCTGCACCTGCACCTGATCGAGGAAGGGGTAGAGCGCGAGCAGGATCTCGCGGCGGCGGTCCGCAACGAGCAGCTCACGCGCAACGGACAGCCGGTGCTGCGCTACTCGGACAACGTCCACTACACCGAACAGCTGCGCCGCTATCGCGACGTGTTCGGATCCGAGCAGGTGATGGCGCTGATCTACGAGGACTTCCGCGCCGACAACCGCGCCACCGTGCGACGGGTGCTGCGCTTCCTCGGCGTCGACGAGGACGTCGAGCTGCCGATGCTCGAGGCCAACCCCTCCTACTCGGTGCGCTCGCCCCGGCTCAACGACGCGCTGCACTCGCTCGAGGGCTCCGGGACGGCCGCGCGGGCGGTGCGGCGTGCGCTGGTGACGCTCGTGCCCCGTCGCGCGCGCCGCGACGCGCTGGGGCTGCTGCGCAGGAAGGTGGTGTACGGACCGCCCCCCGCGCCCGACGAGCGCGTGATGGCCGAGCTTCGCGAGCGCTACCGACCCGAGGTCGAGGAGTTCGGCGACTATCTCGGGCGCGACCTGATGACCCTGTGGGGATACCGCGGGGCCTAGGCTGATGACCCTGTCGGGATACCGCGGGGCCTAGGTAGCGGTCTCGGGCTTCTCGAAGATCAGCGCCACCGCGTCGAAGCCGTGCCGCTCGGGGTTGAGGTTGTAGTGGGCGCTCCAGCGATCGATCCCGGCGGCGGCCAGCAGCCGTCCCAGGCGGTCCAGCGAATAGGAGCGGCGCATCATGTAGGCATAGGAGAGGTCGATCGCGCCGACGAGGTTCGACGGGTTCAGGCGGTGCCTGCGGCGGTGCACCCGTGACGCGTGGGAGGGGCGGAACGTCCAGCGCATCACACGCAGCAGCGGCCGCGGGGGGCGCACGACGACGTTGACGAAGCCCACGCCGCCCGGGCGCAGGCCCGCCAGCAGCCGCTCGAAGATGCGCTCCCCGTCGCGGGTGCGGATGTGCTGCAGAACGTGGAGCGAGATCAGCAGGTCGTAGCGGCCGGCGAGCTCGTCGAGGCGCCCGACCTCCAGCGTCTCGAGGTTGTCCACCCCCATGCGCTCGGCGTTGGCCCGCGTCTCACGCAGGATCGAAGGCGACAGGTCCACCCCGTAGACCCGCTCGCAGCGCTCGGCGAGGGGGACCGCGATGCGTCCCACCCCGCAGCCGTAGTCGAGCGCGGTCCTGCCCTCCACGGTGGCGCCGGTGGCCTCCTCGATGGCCTCCGCGATGGTCTCCACGCGCTTGGCGCCGCGCTGCAGCACCTCCTCGTGCGTGGTGCAACGCTCCCTACCCCACTCGGTGTCCGTTCGATAGACCACGGCCCGGAAACTGTAGCCGCCGCCGCGCTCGCGCCAGGGAGGTGGCCGTCGCCTGCTATGCGGCGCGCGGGCTCGCCAGCCAGTTGACGTAGCCGGCGGCGCTGCCGAAGCGCTCACGCGCAAACGGGCCCTCGCCGGTGATCGAGAAGATCGCGTAGCCGAGCTCGGACAGCAGGTCCCACAGCGCTGCGGAGGATGCGCCGTAGAGCTCGGCGGTCTCGGGCTGGTGCTCGAAGATCAGCAACGGATGCGCGCGCGCGAGCACGCCGCGTCCTCCTTCGAGGACCTGCAGCTCGGCGCCCTCGACGTCGATCTTGACGACCGCCGCCCCGAGGTCGGGAAGCTGTGCGTCGAGCGTGGAGACCTCGACGTCGATGTACTCGGGCGCCCCCCGCTCGTCGGTGATGTCGGGGTTGCGCTGCAGGCCGCTCCAGCCGTCGAGCTTCGTGAAGTGGCAGAAGCGGGCGTGGCCCGGGCTCGCGCCCAGTGCGAGGGCGCGGCAGTCGACGGCGGGCAGCTCGCGCTCGATCTCGGCGGCGAGCGAGGGGATCGGCTCGAACGCCACGTGCCGCGCCGCCGGTGCGATGCGGACCGCGTCGCGCAGCACCTGGCCGCGGTTCGAGCCGACGTCCACGTAGGTGCTCTCGCCGCCCAGGCCGGCGGCCAGCACGGCGGTCGTGGCCAGCGCCTCGTCTTCCAGGCGCCGCGCCCTGGGATACAGCGCCCCGACCAGCTGCGGGCGCCCCACCCGGCGCGCGAAGGCGCCCACCGAGCGGCGGGTGAAGGAGCGCGCGCTCACCGCTCCGGGAGGCCCACGTTCGTCCCGCAGATCGAGGCGCAGAGCGGGCGTGGAAGCTGTTCGGGGCCCCGAATGGCTCGGTTATCATAGCCCGCCCATGTCGCCTGGAGACTCGGTGCTGCTGGTGGTCCCGCGGTGGGTCAGGGACGGGGGTGTGTCGGCTCACGTCGGCGCCAGCGCGCAGGCCCTGGCGGCGCACGGCACGCGCGTCGCGGTCCTCACCGCGAGGATCGAATCCGATGCCGCGCCGCCCGGCGTGACGATCTTCCACAGCCCCGAGCTGTTCAATCGCGAGCTCCCCGTGCAGGAGCGGCTCGGCGAGGCGCTGTCGTTCGAGCCCTCGATCGTCCACCTCAACCAGCTCGGCGATCCGGCCGTGGTGTCGTTCCTGCGCACGACCGCGCCGGTGGTGATCTCCGCGCACGGGTTCGTGGCGTGCACGTCGGGCGTGCACTACTTCCGTCCCGGGCACGAATGCCAACGGGCCCATGGCCCCGGATGCGTCCCCAACCTCGTGCGCTGCGCCCACACGCGCGCCCCCCTGATGCTGCGCGGCAAGTACGCCCTCGCCAGCCGCGAGCTCGCCGCACTGCAGCTCGCCGACATGGCCGTGTCCTACTCGACAGCGGTCGACCGCCACCTCCGCATCAACGGGATCGCCGGCCGGAGGCTGGTCCCGTACTTCCCCACGGTGGCCACGGCGGAGCCGTCCGAGCGGGCGGGCTCTCCGCGCGTGGTGTTCGCCGGGCGCGTGGTGGCGTCGAAGGGGATCGCCACGCTGATCCGGGCGGCGCGCGAGGTGGAAGCGCGCTTCGTCGTCTGCGGCGACGGCCGGGAGCTGCCGGCGATGCGCCGCCTGGCTCGTCGGCTGGGCGTGGAGGAGCGCGTCGAGTTCGCCGGCTGGCTCGAGCCGGACGCGCTCGCCACGGAGTTCGCCGACGCCTCCCTCGTTGCGGTTCCCTCGTGGTGGCCGGAGCCGTTCGGGATCGTCGGGATCGAGGGCTTCGCGGCCGGACGCCCTGCGGTCGCCAGCCGCACGGGCGGGATCGGCGACTGGCTCGACGACGGCGTCTCGGGGCTGATGGTCCAGGCCGGCGACGCGCGGGGGTTGGCGGTGGCCCTCAACGAGCTGCTCGCCGACCCCGACCGGCGCCGGCAGATGGGGGCGGCCGGCAGGGCCACGCTGCAGGCGAGGTTCACGCGAGAGCGTCACCTGGCGGCGATCACGGAGGCGTATGCGGCGGCGCGCGAGGCGTGGACGCAGACCCGGCCGCCGGCAAAGCCAGGCCCGCCGGCGCCGGGTGCGCGGGCGGCGTCCCCCGCTTGACGGCGGCGAGGACGCCGTCACCCGGGCGGGCCTAGGAGCGGCTTCGCTCCGGCGGCGGCAGGTCCGCGACGATCGCGCTCACCAGCCGCGCCGTGCAGGAGGCGGCCATGCGGCGGTCGTGGAACGCTCGCCCGCGCCCTCCGAGAGCCTCGCGGGCGCCCCCGTCGGAGAGCAGGCGTCCAAGCTCCGCCGCGAGCGCGTCGCCGTCGGGAGCGACGACGCTGAGGGCGTCCTGCTCGCACAGCTCCTGCCAGGTGAGGTGACCGTCGATCGCCACGACGGGGCGCCCGGAGGCCAGAGAGGCGGCGAGCGTCCCCTTGCGCGGAGTGGGGCCGGGTGAGGCCGCGCACAGCAGCACCGCGCAGGCGGCGAGCTCGTCGGAGAGCTCCTGCGCGGGCAGCCGCCCGCTGAACGTGATCGCCTGCGCCACGCCCCGTCGCTCCGCCTGCTCCAGCCACGCCGCCGCGGTCGCGGTTCCGGGCCCGGGCGCCCCGAGCAGCTCGAGCCGGGCCGGCAGTCGCTCGCGCAGCCGCGCGAGCGCGTCGAGCACCAGCCCCCTGTTGGCTCCCTCGTAGGCGTACCCGAACAGCCCCAGCCGCAGCTCGTCGACGGGAACCTCCGGGGCGGGAGGGGGCAGGTTGGAGTACACCGGCGCAAAGGCGACAGGACGCTCGGGCAGCCAGCGGCGCGACCGCAGCCATGCGACCCGCTGTTCGGTGGTCACGACCGCGGCGGCGCTCGCACGCATCAGGGCCAGCAGTGCCGCTCGCTGGGTGCTCGCCCACAGGTACCCGCTGGCGCCGCCCCTGAAGGGATACGCGAGCTCGTGCATGACGGCGATCAGCGGCACCCCGGAGCGTCGGGCTACGCGCAGCGCGGGGGCGAGGAACACGGGTATCCCGCGCTGCGCGTAGGCGAAGCTGGCGTAGTGCATCACGAGCGCCCGCGGGCGCTCTTCGCGCAGCGCGCCTTCCAGTGCTCGCGCCCATGCAGCAACCTCGCGATGGGCGCCCGCCAGCGAGCGCTGCTCCCGCACGAGCCAGTGCAGCGAGCTCCCGATGCCCTCGGCCGGCAGAGCCTCGGCGAGCAGTCGCGCGTGGTCGCGCATCCCGGAGGTCTCGCCCAGCGCCATGCCGAAGGACGCGACCCGCACCCCGCCCCCATGGTCGCGCTCCGGCGGGGGCTCAGCCACGAAGCAGCTCCCCCCGGTAGGCGGCGTCGATGCTCTCGGCGAGGGTCTCGAGCTCGCCGGTGGGAAGCACGACGCCGTTCCTGCCGGGGGTCAGGAGCTCCTTCATACCGGTGTCCTCGCTCACGATCACCGGCACCCCGCAGGCGAGTGCCTCGGCGGGGGCGTAGCCGAAGCCGTCCTCGTAGGCGGGATGGACGCACAGGTTCGCCCGCTGCAGCGGCCCGAGCGGGTCACCGGGGGCGATCGTGATGCGCACGTCCCGTGCGCAGACCTTCTCCAGGTAACGGCGCATGGCGCGCGTCCCGGGCCCGCCCACCAGCACCACCCGCAGGTCGTCGTGGGGGAGCCGGGCGACCGCGTCGAGCAGCAGCGGCACCCCCTTGTGCACGAGCAGGCTGCCCACGTAGACGATGTCGAACGTGGAGGAGCTCGCCGCTTCGCCGGCGGGGACGAAGCGCGGGTGGGGGAGCAGGGGGAACGGGGTGAGCGTCTGCTCGTCGTGACCCTCCTCCAGGAACGAGTCACGGATGTAGCCCGAGGAGACGTAGATGCGGTCGGCGAGGTCGTACTCGCGCAGGTTGCGCCCGAGCAGGTGGGTGACCCACGGGCGCTCGATCGGGTACCGGGTGTGGGCCAGCTCGTGGCGGGCGACCACCCGGCGGAAGTGCGAGTTGGCCGACACCAGCCGGCGCGAGGCCCACCCGTCGCGGGCGCTGCGGCGAAACTGGTCCTGCGCCGTCCCGTTGAAGGCGATCAGGTGTTCCCCGTGCGGCAGTCGCCGCGCCGCCTCCGCGTCAAAGTCGACGCTCTCGGCCCACATCCGCCACGCCCGCGACGTGCGTCCCAGAGGGCTCGCCAGGGTGGCACGCCAGCCGCCCGTGAGCTCGACGTCGCGGTCGCGAGGGGCCACGTCGCGGTCGCGAGGGGCCACGCTGCGGTCGCAGGTTGCCTCGCCGGGGCTCTCGCGGCCAGCCTCGCCGCGGACCTTGCGCCCGACCCCCTGTCCCGACCGCCGTCGCACGCACGCGTTCGGGCGGCCGCCGCGATCGAGGGCGTCGAGGATCTCGCCCAGGTGGCGACCGAGGCCGCCGCTGCCCAGCGGGGCGGGGCAGGAGACGACCACCTCACCGTCCGGCATCGACGCCACCTGGACCCGCTGCGCGTGCTCGCGCCAGCCGTCCCCGAGGGGCGCCGGCGCATCCGATGAGGCGCTCAGCTCACTCGAGGGCGTCATATCCCCAGAGCGTAATCAGGTCCCGGTGCAGGTATTCGCCGAGCGCCGCCACCTCCGGCGCGAAGCGCCGGCGGAGCTCGAGCATCACCTGCTCGTCGGGAGGCGGAGGCTCCCGGTAAAGGAAGCGGCGCCCCCAGCCTCCCACCACCCGCCGCGCCCGCAGCGCGGGTGAGGAGGCGGGCCCGCGCACGCCTGCAGGCGCGTTCGCGCCGCCGGATAGCCGGTGGCGCAGCGCGTCGAGCCGCGGCGAGCGCACCGCCACGCTGGGGTTCGCCTCCACCGCCGGCAGCTCCACGTCCTCGTCGACCCCGAGAAAGCGCAGCACGGTGCGCACCGTGGCCGCGTTGTCATCGCGGAAGTCGTCGTAGATCAGCACCAGCATCTGCTCGGGTGCGAACGCCTCGCGGTAGCGGCGCAGCTGCTCGACGTAGCGGACCCGCTCCGAGTAGAGCAGGGCCTGGGGCCGGTAGCAGCCCGCCGGGATGTGCCTGCCCGCACG
>Ga0335083_10000325_pt1 | contig 75026 bp, 66 predicted proteins | sample Lox_Sample_42_FD_206716 | JGI IMG/M metagenome (GOLD analysis project Ga0335083, IMG submission 206716) | Soil microbial communities from Loxahatchee National Wildlife Refuge, Florida, United States - Lox_Sample_4.2 | ecosystem: Environmental > Terrestrial > Soil > Wetlands | place: USA...
CAAGCCGGTATCGGCCACTTCCTTCATCCGCTACGTCGAGGCAAAGTACCTGGAAAGCGCGACCAGCGTCGCGGCGGCCTGAAGCCGCGCGCCGCGAGGGCGCGACCGCCGCGAACCTGCCAGATCTGACGACGTGAAGCGCGCCGACGCAAATTCCTCCCGGACTCTCGACCGCCTGGCTGCGCGCCTGCGCGGCTCGGTCGGCAAGGCTATCGCCGACTTCCGCATGATCGCGCCGGGCGATCGCGTCATGGTGTGCCTGTCGGGCGGCAAGGACTCCTACACGCTGCTCGATCTGCTGCTGTCCCTCAGGCGCAGCGCGCCGGTGGACTTCGAGCTCATCGCCGTCAACCTCGACCAGAAGCAACCGGGCTTTCCGAGCGAGGTCCTGCCGCGCTATCTCGAGAGTGTCGGCGTTGCGTACCGGATCATCGAGCAGGACACCTACCGCGTCGTCAGGCGCGTGGTGCCCGAGGGCCGCACGCTCTGCGGGCTGTGCTCGCGGTTGCGGCGCGGCGCGCTGTACCGCTTCGCCTCCGAGCACGGCATCAGCAAGATCGCACTCGGTCATCACCGCGACGACATCGTCGAGACGCTGTTTCTCAATCTCTTCTTCGGCGGGCGGCTGAAGGCGATGGCGCCGAAGCTCCTCTCCGACGACGGGCGGCACGTCGTGATCCGTCCGCTCGCCTACGTCGCCGAGCGCGATATCGCGCGCTACGCGCGCGGGCGCGCCTTTCCGCTGATCCCCTGCAAGCTGTGCGGCTCGCAGGAGAATCTGCAGCGCGTCGCGGTGAAGAAGATGCTCGCCGGCTGGGAGCGGGAGTTCCCCGGACGCACCGAGACGATCTTCCGGGCGCTGCGCAACGTCGAGCTCGAGCATCTCGCCGATCCGCGCCGCTTCGACTTTGCCGGCCTCGACTTGCGGCGCCTGGCGCCGATGAGCGAGCGCGAGGAGCACCGGCTCGAGGAGGCGCTCGCTTCCCCCCCGGTGCGCGCCTGAGGTGCAGGACTCGAGCGCGAAGCCGCCGCTCGCCAACAGCTACTGGGTGCTGCCCGGCAGGCTGCTCGCCGGCGAGTATCCCGGCGGCTCCGGCCCCGGGCCGATCCGCGAGCGCCTGGAGCTGCTCCTCGGGGCGGGCATCGGCTCCTTCATCGACCTCACCCAGCCCGGCGAGCTCGCGCCCTACGAGGCGGAGCTGCCCGTGGGAGTCACGTACCGGCGCTTGCCCATCCCCGACCACGGCCTGCCCGCCGAGCGCGCGCACATGGTGGGGATTCTCGAGTGCCTGCGGCAGGCGCTGCGCGCAGGGCGCCCTGTGTACCTGCACTGCCGCGCCGGGATCGGCCGGACCGGCACGGTGGTCGGGTGCTTTCTGGCGGAGGAGGGCTCGGGGGGCGAGGCCGCGCTCGAGGAGCTCAACCGTCTGTGGCAGCAGAGCGCGCGCGCTCAAGCCTGGCCGTCCGTCCCGGAGACCGAGGCGCAGGTGAACTATGTGCGCGGTTGGAGGCTGGAGGGACCGGCCGACCGCGACCCGCTGCTCGAGCCGGCGACGCTCGCGGCCGTGCGCGGCGTGCGCGAGCGCTTTCTCGGTGCGCTCCTCGGCCTCGCGGTAGGGGACGCAGTGGCGGCGGCGACCCAGTTTCGGCGGCCCGGGCGATTCGCGCCGGTAGGAGACGTGCTCGGCGGCGGGCCGTTCGACCTGCCGCGCGGCGCCTGGAGCGACGACACCGCGATGGCGCTGTGTCTCGCCGAGAGCCTGCTCGAGAGCAACGGTTTCGACGCCCGCGATCAGCTCGAGCGCTACAGGAGCTGGCAGCAGAGGGGACATCTGTCGGCGACCGGACAGTGCGTGGGGATCACGGCGAGTACCGCCGGCGCGCTCGCCCGGGCTCAGTGGCGGCGGCAGGCGTTCTCGGGCTCGCACGATCCCGAGACCCTGGATCCAGAGCCGCTGTCGAGGGTCGCACCGGCCGTCATGTACTTCTTCGCCGACGCGAGTGCGGCCGAGGAGCATGCCGCGCAGGCCGCCCGCACCACCTGCCAGGCGCCGGCGGTGCTGGCCGCGTGCCGCACGCTGGCGCGCGCACTGCATGTGGCGCTCTCGGGCCAGCCTCGCTCGAGCATCCTGGCGCTGCGCCCGCAGGCGGCGAGCCCTGGCGGTAGCGCGTCCGCCGAGCCCGGCGCGACCGCTCCGGATGCGCTCGGCGCGGCCTTCGAGGCCCTCGGGAGCACCGGCAACTTTCGCGATGCCGTGCTCGCGGCCGCCAATCTCGGCGGCAATTCCGATGTCATCGCTTCGGTCACGGGCGCGCTCGCCGGCGCCCACTACACTGCAGGCGCCATCCCCACTTTGTGGCGCAACAGTCTGATGAAGCAGCAGTTGATCGAGGGCTTCGCCGATCGGCTGCTCGGACGGGCACTGGTCGCGCTCGGTGACTGAAGACATCGCCCGCGCGCTTGGGCTAAGCTGCGCCTCGCCTGCGATTCCAAGAAAATTCGCGCTCGCACGTATGTCCCCGACACGCGCCGCCCGCCGGCGTTCACCTGCAATGCGCTCACGTGGCAGCCGCCGCGGGCTGCGCCCGCCCGCGTGGGCGCGCCTCACGGACGAGGAGCTGCTGCGGCTGCGCTTCTGCGATCTGAAGCTCTCGATCGCCCGCTCGCCGCTCGCCGCACACGTGCGGCAGCTCTATTCCGATCTCGAGCGCCGCGGACTCAGGGTTCGCCCGCACGTATGGCTGTCCGAGGAGTGGTTCTCGCCGGATGGCGTTCCGGGATTCGCCGTGCCCTTCTACCTCGCGCACCCGCGGCTCGAGCGGCTCGAGCGGCGCATCATGCATGAGGCCGAGGGCGGGAACTCGCGCCTCCTGATGCGCATCCTGCGCCACGAGGCGGGGCACGCGCTCGACAATGCCTACCGCCTGCGCCGGCGCAAGCGCTGGCGCGAGGCCTTCGGGCCGGCCTCGCTCCCTTATCCCGCGCGCTATCGGGCGCGCGCCGGGAGCCGCCGCTATGTGCATCACCTCGGAGAGTGGTATGCGCAGGCGCATCCCGCCGAGGACTTTGCCGAGACCTTCGCGGTGTGGCTCACCCCGAAGTCGGGCTGGCGCAAGAGCTACGCCGACTGGCCGGCGCTCCACAAGCTCAAGGCCGTGGATGAGCTCATCGCGAGCGTGCGCGGCCGGCGTCCGCCGGTACGCGATCGAACCCGCATCGAGCCGCTCGATCTCAACACCCGTACGCTCGCGCAGCACTACCGCCGCAAGCTCAGGCACAACGCCCTGATTCGCCGCGGACTGGCCGATGAGCTGCTCAAGCGCGCCTTCAACCGCGAGCCCCCCCGCCGCGGCGCGGGCCGCGCGGCGACGCTGTTGCGCGCGGATGCGCGGCGCCTCAGCGGCGTGGTGGCGCGCTCGCTCAGGACCGAGCGCTACAGCGTCGAGCAGATCCTCAACATGCTGATCGAGCGCAGCGAGCGGCTCGGGCTCTACGTCCGCGGCAACCGCCGCGACGCGCGGCGCTATACGCGCTGGATGCTCGAGCGGCTCACGGGCCTGTACTCCCAGGGCGAGACTCCGCAGCTGCCCTTATGAGGCGACTGCGCGCGCTCGTCGTGGTGCACGCGAGCCTGGTGCCACCGGAGAGCCTCGCAGGCCACGACGAGAAGGAAATCGAGGAGTGGCGCACCGAATACGACGTCACCTCGACGCTGCGCAAGCTCGGCCACGACGTGCGCTGCGTGGGCGTGCTCGACAGCCTCACGGAGCTGCGCGGCGTGATCGCCGACTGGGAGCCGGACATCGTCTTCAACCTGCTCGAGGAATTCGACGGCATCGTCACCTACGACCAGCACGTCGTGGCGTTCCTCGAGCTGATGCGCCAGCCCTATACCGGCTGCAACCCGCGGGGGCTGCTGCTGTCGCGCGATAAGACGCTCGCCAAGCAGCTGCTCGCCTTCCACCGCATCGCCACGCCGCAGTTCGCGGTGTTTCGCCGTGGCGCGCGCTTCCACGTGCCGCGCAAGCTGCGCTTTCCGCTGTTCGTGAAGTCCACGGTCGAGGACGCCTCGCTCGGCATCGCCCAGGCCTCGGTGGTGGAGGATGCGGCGCGGCTCGAGGAGCGCATCGGCTTCGTGCACGAGCAGATCAAGTCCGACGCCCTGGTGGAGGAATACATCGAGGGCCGCGAGCTGTACGTCGGCGTGATGGGCAACGAGCGACTGACGCGGCTGCCGGTATGGGAGATGGTATTCGGCTCGATGCCCGACTCGCTCGCCTCGATCGCCACCCGCAAGGTGAAGTGGGACAAGCGCTACCAGGCGAAATACGGCATCACGACGCACGCCGCTGCGGATCTGCCGCCCGCGGTGCTGGCGACGCTCGACCGGCTGTCGCGGCGCATCTATCGGGCACTGGGCCTGTCCGGCTATGCTCGCATGGACTTCCGCGTGAACCCCCAAGGGCAGGTGTACGTGCTCGAAGCCAACGCCAACCCCAACCTAGAGGCCGGGGAGGACTTCGCCGAGTCGGCGCGCGCCGCCGGCACCCCCTACGGTGAGCTGCTCGAGCGCCTCATGGACCTCGGGCTCAAGTACCGCGCGCAGTGGCGGGCGACCTATGGCTGAGGCCGTGGGCTGGCGGTCCGCGGCGCTTGCCGCACTCGCCTGCGCGGCTGCACTGGCGCTGGCCGGCTGCGCGGGCGAGAAGACCAAGCTGACCGAGGGCGACCTGAACCGGATGCTCACCATGCTGCCCGGGAGCTACGACAACACCGCCCAGGCTGAGGCAGATGTGCGCAGCGGCATCCACCCGGCACACGAGGCGGTGGCGCTGGTCATCATGCACGTCTATACCCCGCGGCTCGGACACTACGTGTACTACGCTCAGGAGTCCGCCGCCGACGACGCGCGGCGCGTCCTCAGCGAAAAAATGTACAGCTTCAAGCTCGACGAGAAGCGCGGCATCGTGCAGACGCTGTATGAGTTCAACGAGCCGGGGCGCTGGCGCGACGGTTACCTCAACAAGGACCTGTTCACCAGCGTGCAGATGGAGGACGTGCAGCTCGAGGGCTGCGAGCTGCTCTGGAACAAGAAAGATCCGGGGTTCGTCGCCGCACACGACCCGAAGGCCTGTCCGGACACTGGCGGGCTTGCCGCGCCGCAGATGGAGCTCACCCCGGGCGCGCTCACGGTGGGGGACTACAAGTTCCGCAAGGGACACTAGCGCGAGTGCCCGGCTGGTGAGGTTAGTTCTTCAGGTGCGTATCGAGCCCGAGCGCTTTCATTTCGATGGAGTGCCCGGCTGTTGAGCCTGGTCCTTCAGGTGAGCGTCGAGCCACTCCAATACCGCGTGGTGCCACTGCAGACTGTCGGCGGGGTTCAGCACCCAGTGGTTCTCATTCGGGAACTCCAGCAGCCGGCTCTCGATGCCGCGCCGCTGTAGCGCCGTGAAGACGGCGAGGCCCTGCGAGTAGGGGATGCGGAAGTCGAGCTCGCCGTGGATGACGAGCATCGGCGTGCGCCACTGCTTGACGAAGCTCGCCGGGTTGAACTTCTCGTAGAGCGCCGGCGCGTCGTAGTAGGTGCCGCCCATCTCCCACTCGGGGAACCACAGCTCCTCGGTCGAGTAGTACATCATGCGCTGATCGAACACGCCGTCGTGACTCACGATGCAGCGGAAGCGGTCGGGCCAGTTGCCCTCGATCCAGTTCATCATGAAGCCGCCGTAGGAGGCGCCGAGCGCGCAGACGCGCCCGCCATCGAGCCACGGGTAGCGCTCGAGCGCCGCCGCGAGCCCCTTCTGCAGGTCGATGAGGGGCTTGCCGCCCCAGTCGCGGCTGATCGAGTCGGTGAACGCCTGGCCGTAGCCGGTGGAGCCGTGAAAGTCGATGCCCACCACGCCAAAGCCGTGGCCGGCAAAGACCTGCATGTTCCAGCGATAGTGCCACTCGTTGCCCATGCTTCCCTGCGGACCGCCGTGCACGATGAAGGCCACCGGGAAGCGCTTGCCGGGCTCGAAGCCGGAGGGCTTCACCGCGTAGCCGTAGACCGTCTCGTCGTTCCAGCCTCTGAAGTTGAACTGCTCGAAATCGCCCAGCTGTCGCGCGGCCATCAGCTCACGATTTACGTCCGTGAGGCGTGTCGGCGGGCCGCCGCGGACCGGGACCGAGTAGAGGTCGGCGGGACCGCCGAGGCTGCCCAGGCTGAAGACGATTGTCGCGCGGCCCGCGGAGTAATCGCCCACCTCGCCGCTGCCGACCAGCTTCACCGGCTTGCCGCTCTTTACGTCGATCGAGTAGAGCGCGTGCTGACCGAGGTCGTCCACCGCGGCGAGCAGATGCTGTCCGTCCGGCAGCGCGCCGAGGCGGCCGACCGAGCGATCCCAGTGCGCCGTCAGCGCCCGCAGCGCTCCGGTGCGCGCGTCGCGCACCATCACGTGAAAGCGGTCCGACTCGAACCCGGGACGGTCCTGCGCCAGCCAGGCGAGGTCGCCGTTCGGCAGAAACACCGGCTGCGCATCCCAGGCGGGATTGGCCGCGGTGAGATTCACCGGGGGCGAGGACCCATCGACCGGCACCTGGAAGAGATCGAAGTTGGTCGACCAGGGCTCGCTGCGTCCTGCGATGCGAGCCGAGAACACCAGCGTGGCGCCGTCGGGGCTGAAGGCGTAGTCCTCGTCGCCGCCGAAGGGCTTGCCGGGAATGTCCGCATCGAGCCCCCTGGACACATCGACCGGGACTCCCGCGCTGCCGTCGGCGGCGAGCCGTGCGGTGAACAGGTGCGAGCGCGTGCCGTCGCTCCAGGTGTCCCAGTGGCGGACGAACACCCGCTCGTAGCTGCGCCCCGTTGCCTTGCTCTTCTCATGTGCGTCCAGGCGGGCGCGGGTGCAGGCCAGGTCGGTGCAGTCCGGGAACACGGCCATGGAGATCGCCAGCAGATCGCCGCGCGGCCCGACCTTGAGCGAGCCGACCCCGAGCGGGTAGTCGCTGACGCGGCGCGCCTCTCCGGTGACGAGCGACAAGCGCCATACCTGCGTACTGCCGCTGCGCTCGGAGAGGAAATAAAGCAGGCGCGAGTCGCTCGCCCAGCGCGGGCTCGAAGCGTTGGCCTTGCCATCCGTGAGCCGCAGCGGCGCGCCGCGGTGCTCGAGATCGAGCAGCCAGAGGCTGGTGCGGCCCTTGTTGGCTTCCAGATCCGTCTCGCGCTGCACGTAGACGACGCGGCGCCCGTCGGGGGCGAGCTGCGGGTCGCTCACCCGCTTGAGACTCACCAGGTCCTCGGGAGTGAACGGCGCGGCCGGTGCGCTGCGCGCCGGCGGCAGGCAGCTCAACGCCAGGGTACAGCCGAGCAGCCGGGCGAGGAGCGGGCGGGCGTGCATGCGGAGCGCTCTCAGCCGACTTCGTCGGCGGCGATGGTCCAGGGCTCGGCGCGGGCCGCGCGCAGCCATTCGTGCAGGGCGCCGTCCTCGAGTACGGCTGCCATGTACCAGCGCGCGGTGTCGGAGACGCGCGCACCGTAGGTGTTGAAGCGCAGCACCACCGGCGCGTACATGGCGTCGGCGATGGTGTACTCGGCGCCGAACAGCCACGCGCCGCCCGCGCCGAAGCGGTGCCGGCAGTCGTTCCAGATCTCGTCGATCCGCTCGACGTCGGCCGCGAGCGCCGCGGTCATCACCGTGCGCCGGTTGCGCGCCCGTGCATTCATGGGCCAGAGTGCGCGCAGGCTGGGGAAGCCCGCATGCATCTCGGCCGAGACCGAGCGCGCCACGGCGCGCGCCTCGGGTGCCAGCGGCCAGCCGCGGCCGGTGAGCTCGGCCGCGTACTCGCAGATCGCGAGCGAGTCCCACACGGCGAGCGCGCCGGCCCGCAGGACCGGTACGCGGCCGCTCGGGCTGTAGCGCTCGAGCTCCTCGTGCGTACCCGGAAGGTCGAGCGGAACGACGATCTCGGCGAACTCCACTCCGAGGTGCCTGAGCGCCAGCCACGCGCGCAGCGACCACGAGGAATAGTTCTTGTTGCCGACGACCAGGGTGAGCTGCGCCATTTCGGGTGGTAACCTTAAGGCCTGTGCTGAACGACGTGCGCGCCGTCGCTTTCGATCTCGATAATACACTCTGGGATGTGGGGCCGGTGCTGGCGCGCGCCGAGGCGCGCCTGCTCGAGTGGCTGCACGAGCACTGCCCGCGCATCCCCGAGCAGGTGTCGATCGCCGACATGCGCGCCGCGCGCGAGGAGCTGGCACGCGCCGAGCCGCACAACGCCCACGACGTCACCTACCTGCGTCTCACCGCCCTCGCGCGCCACGCGCGCGAATGCGGCTACGCCGAGGAGATCGCCGAGCGCGCCTTCGAGGTGTTCCTGGCGGCGCGCTGCGAGGTGGACATTCTTCCCGACGTGCGGCCGGGGCTCGCGCGCCTCAAACGCGCTTTCACCCTTGCCTCGCTCAGTAACGGCAATGCCGACCTCGGGCGCATCGGCCTCGGGGAGGCATTCCGGGTGTCGCTCAATGCGCGCCAGATCGGCACCGGCAAGCCCGATGCCCGCTGCTTCGAGCGGCTGGCGCGCGAGCTCGAGGTGGCGCCAGGCGACATTCTTTATGTCGGCGACGACCCCTGGCTCGACGTCGCGGCGGCGCGCGCTGCCGGCTGCCGCAGCGCCTGGATGAACCGCTGGGCTTCGCCCTGGCCGCAGGACCTCGCGCCGGCGGACCTCGCCGTCGTGGATTGCAATGAGCTCGCCGCGCGCCTCGGCGCCTGAGGCGGTGCGCTCAGGCTCAGGCCGGCAGCTCCCGGCCGCGTGTCTCCACCAGCACGAACCGCGAGATGAGCCCGGCGGCGAGCGGCACCAGGGCGAGCCAGAACAGCACCTGCATGAGCGCGGCGCTCGAGCCGCCGGCTGCGGCGGACACGATTCCGACCACCAGCGGCCCGCAGGAGGCGAGCACCCGGCCGGTGTTGTAGCAGAAGCCGGCGCCGGTGGCGCGCAGCCGCGCGGGGAACAGCTCCGGAAGATAAAAGGTGAAGCCGGCGAAGACTCCGTAGACCCCCGCGCCGACCAGGAACAGAAGGCTGAGGCGTGCGTGCGGCGCGAGCGCGAGCCCGAAGGTCGCGAACAGCGCGAGCGCCGAGAACAGGAAGTAGCTCATGAACATCGGCCGCCGGCCGAGCAGCCGCGCGAGCGGCACGGCGGCGAAGGCGCCGGCGAGGCCGCCGAGATTGAAGGCATTGGAGGCCTGGGTCTGCCAGGCCGCGGCCAGCGCCTGCGCGGCGGGCCCGCTCAGGCCGAGGCGCTGTGCCTCGCTCGCCGCGAGGCTGCTGCCGAGCAGCGGCACGAACGCGTTGCAGCCCCACCAGGTGAGAATCGCTACGGTCGCGACGAACAGCCCCCCGAGCGTTGCCGCGCGCAGCGGCGGCGCGAACAGCTCGCGCGGGGAGGAGGGTGGGGAGCTCGCGCGGCTCGCCTCCCAGCGCGCGCTCTCCCGCAGGAACACCCGCACGCCGATCGCGAGCAGCACGGGCAGGAGGCCGGCGAGAAACACGTAGCGCCACGCGCTCTGCGGCGAGTGCGCGAGCCACACGCCGGCAATCTGGTAGCTGACGGCACCGGCCAGTACCACCCCGAGCGGCGAGCCGGTCTGCATGATGACCCCAGCCTCGACCCGGCGCTGCTCGGGCACCGCCTCCGCGACCAGCGCAGCCCCGATGCCCCACTCGCCGCCGATGCCGAGACCGGCGAGGGCGCGGAACAGAATCAGCTGCCAGAGGCTCCCCGAGAGCGCGCACAGGCCGGTACCGAGCGCGTAGATCGTGATCGTGGCGAACAGGGCGCGCTTGCGTCCAATGCGGTCGGCCACCCAGCCGAACAGCAGGCCACCGAGCGCCCAGCTGACGAGCAGCGTGGAGGTGATCGCACCGTTCCAGAAAGCGACCGCCGAGCTGGCCGCGGCCGAGCCCGGCGCGAGGTGCAGCAGTGTTGGTATGCAGTTGCGCGCGACGAAGTTGAAGAGCACCGCGTCGTAGACGTCGAAGCCCCAGCCGGCCCAGCCGGCTGCGATCACCAGCCAGTGATAGCCCGACAGGCCGAGAAATGCTGCCCGTGAACCAGTTAACGGACTCGTCTGCACGGCGGCCCCCGCGGCGGCAGTTAGCACTCCCGCGGGTGCGCTGCCAGCTCTCGTTGAACAGTTTGCGCCCGTTCAGCGCAACACGTCACGGTATCGCATGCGGCCTTGGAGCGAACCTGTCGCCGGGCCGTTACACAGGGGCAGGAGGTGGCGGACCATGAGTGCCGATGTCGAGCGAGTCGTGCCGGTGGCGAACCTGCAGGAGTTCTTCCGCGACAGCCTGCATGGGGCGCTCGCGCGCCAGCATGTCGCGGTCGAGGATCAGACCGAGCATTACGTCGTCAACCTGCTCACCCTGTTCGCGCGCTCCGAGGCGCTCTACGAAGGTCAGCCCGGATGCGCGCGCCTCAAGCCCCTCGTGGTCATGTTGTGCGAGGCACTCGAGGCGCCCACCGCGGCGGAACGCCACCGCGCCCTGCAGCGCCTCGGGGACGTGTCGTTGTTCGTGGCCGGGTTCTTCGCACGCAGCTTCGCCGCACGCCTCATCGACGTCGATTACCACATCGCCATGGGCGGACGCGCCTATGGCGAGCTGGCGCAGTCGATCGCGCACGGCCGCGGCCGCGTTCTGGGAGCGGTGTTCGCCGAGCTGTCGGTGAAGTTTCAGCCGCTGGTGGATGCCCTCAACGACATCAGCGAGACCTCCTACCGCCATACCGACCGGGACGTGCTCAGGCTGTACGAGCTGTGGCTCAAGACCGGCAGCGCGCGCTGCTACGCGATCCTCGAGCGGCTCGGGGTGCGGCCCACGCGCGGCGGTGGCGCGAGTTTGCGCGCGCACTGAAGAGCCATGCTGCTGTCGCGTCTGCAGGAGCTCATCGGCGGCATCTACGATGTGCGCGTGGCGTACGACGTCTATGACTTCCTGGTGACCGATCGCGGGCGGCTGCCGCACACACCCCACGCGGGTCGCGCCGACGAGGAGCTGATCGTGGCGCAGAGCGACGATGGCTCCGAGGTGGCGCTGTCGCTCTATCTCGATCCGGCGCTGCTCGCGCGGCTGGCGTGCTCCGATCCCCTCATCGAGCTCAACGGCGGCAACCTCGCCGACTGGTGGACCGCGCTCGAGGGAGTGAGTCACTTCCTGTATCTCGCCTGGAATGCCGGGCACGACAAGCCGGTGTCGCTGCTCGAGCTGGAGATGCAGGCGGAGGTCGACAAGTACGTCGCGAGCTACTGGCTGCTGCGGCGGCAGTATCCGCGGCATTTCCCGGCGGAGCTGCACCGTGTGCTGTTCGAGCGTACCCGCATCGATCCGCGGCTGGACGGCGAGCGGCGGCGGCTGTACGGCGAGGCGAATCGCTACGCGGCGCGCTTCTGCCGCCGGCTCGAGCGGCGGCTCACGGATGCAGTGCACGGCGAGCGCGCGGTTCTGGCGGAGCTGCGCCGCTTCTATCGGCTGGGCAATGCGCGCAAGCGCGCGCATATCGAGCGAACTGCGTGAGCTGAGAGGTGTGGCGCGGCGTGCGGCGCGCGGCCGCTCAAGTCTCGTCGTCGTCGGCGCGGAGCTTGCGCTCCTCGAGCGCGCGTTTCATCTTGATCCACTCGGAGAGCTTGCGCAGATCGGTACGCGTGGTGTTGCCGGGATTGAGCTTGGGGAGCGAGGCCGTATGGCGCGCGTAAGGGTCGTAGCTCTCCTCGCTCGCGAGCGTGAGCTGCGGGTTGCCGAGGATCTCCAGCACCGGACGTCGCTCGGCGGCGGGCGCGTCGTGCCACTCGACCGAGGCCATGCCGCGCTCATCGTGTACGATCGTGCCGATCCGCCGGCGCTCGCCTGGGCTTGCGTCTGAGTGCGTCTCGACCGCCCGCTTTTTTCCAGGGTTTTCCACAGATTATGTCGACAGCCGCGCGATGTGCTTCACGCTTCGTGAGCCTAACTGCCAGCGCGGATCGCGTACCGTGACACGCGTCACGGATCAACCGGCGACAGCTGTGTTGCTTATGGCCGTGGTGGTTATGGCAAAGCGCGCGCGCAGCAGTCCGACCACCGTCTTGGCGTCGGTGATGGTGCCGACGAGCGCCCACTTACAGGCGGTCTCGAAGGGCAGCCAGTGAATTTCGATCACCTCCGCGCGCTCGTGCGCGGTGGCGGCAGGCGCGATTGCGGTGGCGAGGTAGAGATGCAGGACTTCGGTGAACACTCCCGGCGAGGACAGGCAGGTGCCGAGGCTCGTCCAGTGACGGGCGCCCACGCCGGCTTCCTCGGCGAGCTCGCGCTGCGCGGTGTCGAGCGGCGGCTCGTGCGGCTCGAGCTTGCCCGCGGGCAGCTCCCACAGCCAGCCCCCGGCTGCGTAGCGGTACTGCCGCAGCAGGCACACGCGCTGCTCGGCATCCACCGCCACGGTGGCCGCGCCTCCCGGATGGTGCACGACCTCGAGCTCGGCCCGATGCCCGTTGGGAAGCACCACCTCGTCGGTGGTCACGCGGATTACGCGGCCGGTGAAATGCAGGCGCTGGCTGACGGGTTTCATGGCGCCCATCCTAACTCGGTCGCCAGCCCCGGTTGGCCGCGGGTATAGTCGGCGCGCCCATGCCCACCACCGCGCATCTCGACAAGCTCAATGCCGCGCAGCGCAAGGCCGTGGCGCACGGCGAGCCGCTGGCGGAGAAGGGTTTCGCCTCCGGGCCGCTGCTGATCATGGCCGGCGCCGGCACCGGCAAGACCGACACGCTCGCGCATCGCGTAGCGCACCTGGTGATCCACGGCGTCGACCCGGCGCGCATCCTCATGCTCACGTTCACGCGCCGGGCCGCCCAGGAAATGCGCCGCCGCGCGCATGAGATCACCAAGAAGGCGCTGAACGAGTCGCTGGGCGGCGTGAGCGGCAGCATCTCGCAGCGCCTCGGCTGGGCGGGCACCTTCCACTCGATCGGCAACCGCCTGCTGCGCCACTACGCCGGTCACCTGCAGCTCGACCCGCACTTCAGCGTGATCGATCGCGGCGATGCGGCGGATCTGATGGACAGCCTGCGCGCCGAGCTCGGTCTCGCGTCCCGCGACCAGCGCTTCCCGAAGAAGGACACCTGCCTGCAGATCTACTCGAACCGGGTCAACACGCGCACCGCGCTCACGGACACCCTCGAGCAGCATTACCCATGGTGCGCCCAGTGGGAGGCGGAGCTCACCGCGCTGTTCCGCGCCTACGTCGAGCAGAAGCAGCACGCGCATCTTCTCGACTACGACGACCTGCTGCTGTACTGGCACGGCGCGATGGCCGAGCCGCGTCTGGCGCAGCACATCGCCGCGCACTTCGACCATGTGCTGGTCGACGAGTACCAGGACACCAATCGGCTGCAGGCCGAGATCCTGCACGCCCTCAAGCCCGATGGCGCCGGACTCACGGTAGTGGGCGACGACGCACAGGCGATCTACTCGTTCCGTGCCGCCGCCGTCGACAACATTCTCGGGTTCGCCGAGCGCTTCGAGCCGCGCGCCGAGGTGGTCACGCTGGCGCAGAACTACCGCTCGACCCAGCAGGTACTCGACGTAGCCAACGCGGTGATGGCCGAGGCGCCGCGCGCGCAGCGCAAGTACCTGCTGTCGATCCGCGGCCAGGGTACGCGGCCGCGCGCCGTCACGGTCGATGAGCTGCAGACGCAGGCCGAGTACGTCTGCAGCGAGGTGTTGCGGCGGCGCGAGGCGAACGTGCCGCTGAAGCGCCAGGCGGTGCTGTTTCGCAGCGCCAGCCACAGCGACGTGCTCGAGGTCGAGCTCGCCAGGCGCAAGATCCCGTTCGTCAAGTACGGCGGGCTCAGATTCCTCGAGGCGGCGCACGTCAAGGATCTGCTGTCGGTGCTGCGCTGGGCCGACAACCCGCGCAACAGCCTGGCCGCGTTCCGGGTGCTGCAGCTGCTGCCGGGGATGGGTCCGGTCAACGCCGCCGCCGCGATCGAGCACCTCGAGGCGGGCGGACATTCCTTCGAGTCGCTCAAGGGCTTCAAGCCGCCGCAGACGCACGAGATGGACTGGCGGCGGCTCATCGAGCTGATGCTGGCGCTCTCGGATCCCGAGCTGCAGTGGGCCGGACAGGTGCATCAGGCACGCGAGTGGTACCAGCGGCACTTCGAGCGCATCTACGAGCACTTCCACACGCGGCTCGGCGATCTCGATCAGCTCGAGCATCTCTCGACGCAGTACCCGTCCCGCGAGCGCTTCATCACCGAGCTCACCCTCGACCCGCCGCATGCCACCAGCGACCTCGCCGGCCAGCCGACGCTCGAGGAGGACTATCTGGTGCTGTCCACCATCCACTCGGCCAAGGGCATGGAGTGGGACACGGTCTACCTGCTGAACGTGGTGGACGGCAGCTTCCCTTCCGAGTTCGCCACCGGCAGACCTGAGCTCGTCGAGGAGGAGCGGCGACTGCTGTACGTCGCCATGACGCGTGCGCAGAACGACCTCGCGCTCATCATGCCGCTCAAGTTCCATCTCACCCAGCAATCGCGCCAGGGCGATGCGCATGTGTACGGCGGCCGCAGTCGCTTCATGACTGAGAAGGTGCTGAAGACCCTCGACGCCACGACCTTCCGGGGCTCGCTCGGCGCCGGCGGCGACGCCCTGCAGCGCACCGGGAGCGACCAGGTCACGGTCGACGTGGGCGCGCGCCTGCGCGACATGTGGTAGGTGCGCGCGGGGCCGCGGCGCGCTACTTCGCCGGCTTGACGAACTTCAGCGTGAAGCGGTCGCTCTCGCCGATGGCCGCGTACTTGTCGCGGTCCTTGTCGCCCAGGCGATAGCTGGGCGGCAGCGTCCAGACACCCTGCTCGTAGTCCTTGGTGTCCTTCGGGTTGGAGTTCACCTGCGAGCTCGCCTCGAGCCTGAAACCCTGCGACTCGATCAGCTTGATGGCGTAGTCCTCGTTCACGTAGCCGCTCTTGCCCTTCGGATCCTGGGGTACGGCCGGATTGCCGCGATGCTCGACCACGCCGAGCACTCCGCCGGGCTTCAGGGCGCGGTACATGGTGGCGAAGGCTGCGGCGGCCTGATCGCGCGCCATCCAGTTGTGGATGTTGCGGAAGGTCAGGACCATGTCGAGGGTCCCGGGCGGAACCACATCGGCGCCGTCGGGCGCAAAGGTCGCGACCGTCACCCGTCCGTAGAGATCCGGGCGCGCGGCGAGCTTCTGCTGGAACTCCTCGAGGCGCCGCGTGACGTACTGGCTGTTGGGATCCGCCGCGATCACGCCCGCATAGTAGTGACCCTTTTCCTGGAGCAACGGCGCCAGCACCTCGGTGTACCAGCCCGGCTCCGGCCACACCTCGAGCACGCTCATCTCGGGCCGGATGCCGAAGAAGAGGAGTGTCGCCTTGGGATGCCGGTAACGATCGCGCGCCCGGTTCTCCTGCGAGCGCTGATCTCCCGCGAGGATGCGGTCGAGCGCAGCGGCGGTCGTCTGGGTCGTGCTGTGAGTCGCGCAGGCCGCGATGAGCAGCGCGCCGGTGAGGACAGCCAAGCGCCTGTAGTGGGTGCGAATCATGGGAGTCAGTTGAGGCTGGCGGCGCAGCGGCGGCGACTTGGGCCAAATGAGAAAACCCCGCGGGGTGCGGGGTTTCTTGGCAGCTCGATCGGCCAGAGGCGGCTCGTCAGCGCCGGAATGGGCCACCGCCCTGACGCGGGCGCTGCGGGCGCTCCTGCGCCTCGTTGACGCGCAGCGGGCGGCCCGCCATCTGGAAGCCATTCAGGGCCTGAATGGCGGCCTGCGCTTCGCTCTGACCCATGTCGACGAAGCCAAAGCCGCGCGGCTTGCCGGTCTCTCTGTCGTTTATGAGCTTGACGGACTCCACCTTGCCATGGCGCTCGAACAAGGCCTTCACGTCCTGCTCGGTGGCAGTGAAGGGCAGATTGCCTACGTAAATCGTCGTCACTGGGAAGTCTCTCTCAAAAAGCGGACAGCGGCGAGCCGCACGCGTCGGTCGCATGTACCGCGTGAACAGTCAAACAGGTCAAGGCTTCAAGGCACACGATCGGCAGTGTTTCAGTCAATGCGCAGCGCTTGGGCCGGCGGCCTGCACCTGCGTTCGCGCACGGATGAGAGGCGCGGGGCGGGAGATGAAGTCAACACAATCGTACAAAGCGCACTCATCCACGACGGATACGAACGCCGGTGCCATGCTACTCCCGGCTTCCACGGGACGCAAACCCAGAGGACTTCGATGGAGGCATTTCTCGTATCCACCGGCGTGGTCGCGCTGGCCGAGCTCGGCGACAAGACGCAGCTGCTGGCGCTGGTGCTGGCGGCGCGGTTCCGCGCGCCCGTCCCGGTGCTCGCCGGGATCGTGACCGCAGTGCTGGTCAATCAGACGCTCGCGGGCGTCGCCGGTACGCTGCTCGCAGCGGTGCTCGCGCCCGACGTGCTGCGCTGGCTGCTGGTGGCCTCGTTCATCGTCACCGCGGTGTGGATGTTGGTTCCCGACAAGGAGCCGGCGGCCGGCACGCGCCCCGCGCGCTTCGGGGCCTACGGCACGACCGTCGTGACGTTCTTTCTGGTCGAGATCGGCGACAAGACGCAGATCGCCACGCTGGCACTCGCCGCCAGGTATCAGGCCCTCGTGCCGGTGGTCGCAGGCACGACGCTCGGGATGCTGATCGCGGACGTGCCGGCGGTGCTGCTCGGGCGGGTGGCGGCCGAGAGGCTTCCGGTCCGGCTGATGCACCGCATCGGCGCGGTGGCATTCCTGGCGCTCGCAGTGCTCGCGGCGCTCGGGGTGGGTAGTTAGGCCGCGGACTCAGGCCCCGGCGGGCTCGAGATAGGCATAGCCGTCGAGCTCGCTCTCGTAGAAGCGCTTGAGCGCCTGACTCTCGGCGAGCGTCATGCGGCCGTCGCGGATGGCGCGCTCGCAGTCGCGGGCGAGCGCCGGGTAGAGCTCGGCGACGTCGTACTCCATGTACTCGAGCACCTTGTTGGCGGTATCGCCCTTGACGATCTCCTCGATCCACCAGCCGCCCTCGTCGTGCAGCCGCACGTGCACCACGTGGGTGTCGCCGAAGAGATTGTGCAGGTCGCCGAGCGTCTCCTGATAGGCGCCGACGAGGAACGCCGCCAGGTAGTACTTCTCGCCGCTCTTCAGCTCGTGCAGCTCGAGCGTGCGCTTCACGTCGCGCAGCGACACGAAGTGGTCGATCTTGCCGTCGGAGTCGCAGGTGATGTCGGCCAGCACCGCGGTGCGCGTCGGCCGCTCGTCGAGGCGGTGGATCGGCAGAATCGGAAACAGCTGATCGATCGCCCAGCTGTCGGGCAGCGACTGGAACACCGAGAAGTTGCAGAAATAGGTGTCCGACAGAATCGCCTCGAGGTCGTCGAGCTCCTCGGGCAATCGCTCGAGCTTGCGGCAGGAGTCGCGGATCTTGGCGCAGGTGGCCCAGTAGAGCCGTTCGGCGAGCCCGCGGAACTCGAGCGACAGCAGGCCCAGATTGAACATCTGCAGCACCTGCTCGCGGGCCGTGAGGGCGTCGTGGTAGCACTCGACCAGGCGCCGCTCGCTCACCGCGCGGTAGGCCTCGAACAGGTCCTGCACCGGCTGCGGCAGCTCCTCGTCGCCCGAGTAGTCCTCGGCCTCGTAGCCGGTGACGCGGAACTTGTCGAGCGCGGAGGAGCCGAGGGCATCGAAGATCAGCACGCTGTGGTAGGCGGCGATGGCGCGTCCCGATTCGCTCACGATCATGGGATGCGGGATGTCGCGCGCGTTGCACACGCTCGCGATCCGGTACACGACGTCGCTCGCGTACTCGTTGAGCGTGTAGTTCATGGAGGAGGCGAAGTTGGTGCCGCTGCCGTCGTAGTCGACGCCGAGCCCGCCGCCGACGTCGATGTACTGCAGCCCCGCGCCCATGAGCTTGAGCTCCGCATAGACGTGCGCGAGCTCGTTGATTGCATCCTTGACGCGGCGGATGTCCTGCAGCTGGCTGCCGGGGTGGCAGTGCACCAGCTGCAGGCAGTCGAGCATGTCGTGCGACTTCAGCACGTTGAAGAGCTCGAGGATCTCGGTGATGAACAGCCCGAACTTCGACTTCTCTCCGGCGGAGGCACTCCAGCGTCCCGAGCCCTCGCTGAAGAGCTTGACGCGCACCCCGATGCGCGGCCGTACCCGGTAGGCGGCGGCGTGCTTGAGGATCAGCCCGAGCTCGTCGAAGTTCTCGACCACCGGAATGATCGTGCGGCCGAGCTTGGTCGCGAGCGTAACGGCCTCGATGTAGCTGTCGTCCTTGAAGCCGTTGCAGACGATCAGACGCTCGGGGGCATTCTCGGTCATGGCCATCACGGCCAGCAGCTCGGGCTTCGAGCCCACCTCGAGCCCGAAGCCATATTCGCGCCCGTAGCGGTACACCTCCTCGACGACCAGGCGCTGCTGGTTCACCTTGATGGGGAACACGGCGGCGTAGCGGTTCTTGTAGTCGTTCTCGGCGATCGCCGAAGCGAAGGCGTCGTGCATGCGCTTCAGGCGGTGGGCCAGGATGTCCGAGAAGCGCACCACCACCGGCGTGGTGAGGTCGCGCGCCTGCAGCCCCTCGACCACCTCGTAGAGGTCGATCTCGCGCTCGACGGTCGTGTCCGGCCGGACCACGACGTGGCCGGCGTCGTTCACCGAGAAGTAGCCCTTGCCCCAGGCGGCGACGTTGTAGAGGTCGAGGGAGTCCGCGATCCGCCAGGGCTGTGCGGGGTTGAACTTGCGGTTGCCGTTGAGGGCGATCTTGGGATCCGCGGCCACGGGGCGCGTTATATCAAAATTGTGTGTCCAGTGAGAGTGCTGCGTCACACAGTGTCGGCTCCGCGCGCCACCGCACGCGACGGGTCGCGGATCCATTCGCTCCACGATCCCGCGTAGAGCTGCGCGCCAGAGAGGCCCGCGATCTCGAGCGCCACCAGGTTGTGGCAGGCGGTGACCCCCGAGCCGCACATCGCGATCACGGCAGCGGGCGGCTGTCCGCGCAGGCTCGCGCTCCACGCCCGGCGCAGCTCCTCCGGTGGGAGGAAACGCCCGCTCGCGTCCAGGTTGCGGGCGAAAGGATGACTGTGGGCTCCGGGAACGTGGCCCGCTACCGGGTCGATCGTCTCATGCTCGCCGGCGAAGCGACCGGCGTCGCGGGCGTCGATCAGCAGCCGCTCCCCGCGCGCCAGCGCACCGGAGGCGAGCGCCGCGGCGACGCACGCGGTCGTTGCCACGGCGTCGGGAACCGCGCGTGCCTCGAAGCGGCGCGGCGCGCGCATGGTGGGCGCGCTGTCGAGCGGGAGCGCGGCGCGCTGCCATGCGGCCAGGCCACCGTCGAGCAGCGCCACGCGGCTGTGTCCGAGCCAGCGCAGCAGCCACCACAGACGCGCCGCGATGGCGCCCGGCCCCTGGTCGTAGGCGACCACCTGCACCCCGGCATCGATCCCGAAGCGACTGAAAGTCGCGGCGAGAACGCCGGGCTCGGGCAGCGGGTGGCGGCCGTTCGCGCTGGTCCGCGGGCCCGACAGGTCGCGATCGAGATGGGCGTAGAGCGCGCCGGGAATGTGCCCGGCGGCCCACGCCTGCGCGCCCCAATCGGGGCGAGCGAGGTCGAAGCGGCAGTCGATGCTCACCCAGTCGTCGTCGTGGAGATGCCGGGCGAGCTCGTCGGTCCCGATCAGCGTGGTGTACATGAGATTCCTCCGGCGCAGCCGTTGCCGCGCATTTTCGGCCTTGCGCAGTTCTCGTTACAATCGGCCGAGCACCTCGCGGGAGCACCGATGGCAATCGACGTCTATTGGGGCAGCGGTAGTCCCTACTCGTGGCGGGTGTTGCTGGCGCTCGAGTACAAGCGCCTCGCCTACACGAGTCATCTGCTGCAGTTCTCCAAGCAGGAGCACAAGTCGCCGCAGATGCTCACCCTGAATCCGCGCGGCCGGCTCCCGGTGCTCAAGGACGGCGACTACGTGTGCTTCGAGTCCCTGGCCATTCTCTATTACCTCGACCTGAAGTATCCGCAGCCGCCGATCTTCGGCCGCACGCCCGAGGAGGCCGGCGTCATCATGCGCGTCAGCTGCGAGTACCAGGCCTACATCGAGCCGCACCTCAACACGATCTGCCGGGGTATATTCTCCGGCGAGGCGGATCTCGCCGGCGATGAGATCACCCGCGCCATGCACGCGGCCGCGAGCGAGGCGCGCACCATCGAGGGCCGCCTTTCCAAGGGCGACTGGATCGTGGGCGACAGCTGCTCGGCGGTCGACATGGTGATCTTCCCCGGCATTCAGCTGCTGAAGCGCGCGCTCGAGCGGCCCGAAGCGCGCGAGCTGTCCTCGCGCTTCATGCCGGTGGAGGTGAACTATCCGGCGCTCGGTCGCTGGATGACGCGCATGGCGGCCTTGCCCGGCTACGAACGCACCTATCCGCCTCACTGGAAGTGAGCGCGCCGCGCGCGCGTTGAGCCGCGTACCCGCGATTGATACGCTCAGCACCCGCGGCGCGCGCGTGGCCGCCACTTATCTCGAGTAAGCACCAGGCATCATGAGCAACGAGCAGAAAGTTCATGTCGAGTTCCCCGGACGAATCCTCTTTATCGGCTTCGGCAGCATCGGCCAGGGCGTGCTGCCGCTGGTGCTGCGGCACATCGGCATTGCGCCCGAGCGCATCACCATCGTCACGGCCGAGGACAAGGGGAACGACGAAGCCGCCAGGTTCGGCGTCAAGTTCATCAAGGAGCGCCTGACGCGCGAGAACTTCCGCCGCGTGCTCAATCCGCTGCTCGGGCGCGGCGATTTCCTCATCAACGTTTCGGTGGAGGTCTCGAGCTTAGCGCTCATCAAGCTGTGCTGGGAAAAGGGCGCGATGTACCTCGATACCTGCATCGAGCCCTGGCCCGGCGGCTACACCGATCCGACGGTGCCGGTAGCGCGCCGTACCAACTATGCGCTGCGCGAGGAGGCACTGGCGCTGCGCCAGGGCAATGAGCGCGCGCCCACTGCGGTGCTCACCCACGGGGCCAATCCCGGGCTGGTGTCGCATTTCGTGAAGCAGGCGCTGCTCAACATCGCCCAGGACACGCAGCTCGATGCCGGCAGGCCCGCGACGCGTGCCGAGTGGGGCGAGCTCGCGCGCCGCCTCGGCGTCAAGGTGATCCACATCGCCGAGCGCGATACCCAGGTCTCGAGCAAACCCAAGATGCCGGGCGAATTCGTCAACACCTGGTCGATCGACGGCTTCGTGAGCGAGGGCTCGCAGCCGGCCGAGATGGGCTGGGGAACCCACGAGCGCAACTTCCCGCGCGACGGCAAGCGCCATGACTTCGGCTGCCTGGCGGCGATCTACCTCATGCAGCCGGGCGCTGGCACGCGGGTGCGCACCTGGACGCCGCGCGCCGGCCACTTCCACGGCTTCTGCATCACGCACGGCGAGTCCATCTCGATCGCCGACTACTACACGGTGCGCGACGGCGCCCAGGTCGTGTACCGCCCCACGGTGCACTACGCCTACCATCCCTGTGACGCAGCCGTCATGTCGGTGCACGAGCTTGCGGGGCGCAACTACCTGCAGCAGGAGCGCCAGCGCATCCTCATGGACGACATCGCGACGGGGATCGACGAGCTTGGCGTGCTGCTCGCCGGCCACCGCCGCAACGCCTACTGGTACGGCTCGCAGCTGTCGATCGCCGAGGCGCGCAAGCTCGCCCCCTACAACAACGCGACGAGCCTCCAGGTGACGGTGGCGGTGCTCGCGGGGGTCATCTGGGCAATGGAGAATCCGAACCAGGGACTGATCGAGCCCGATGAGATGGATTTCCGCCGCAACCTCGAGATCTGCATGCCGTACCTCGGCCCCGTGTCCGGGGAATACACCGACTGGACCCCGCTGCACGAGCGCGAGCGGATCTTTCCCGAGGACCTCGACAAGAGCGACCCGTGGCAGTTCAAGAACGTGCGGGTGTTGTGGTAATCGGCGGGCAGCAGGGCTTCTTACTCGTACTCTATCGACACGATCACGTAGCTGCGCGCGCCGCCCGGAGTCTCCACCTCGACCTCCTCGTCGAGGCGCTTGCGCAGCAGCGCCCGACCTAAGGGCGAGTCCATGCTGATGTAGCCGGCGAACATGTCGAACTCGTCGGGTCCCACGATGCGATAGCGCGCGCGCGCGCCGTCCTCGGCCTCGAGCAGCACCCAGGCGCCGAAGAACACCCGCGTGGGATCCGCGGGAGGCTGGTCGACCACCACCATCCCGTCGAGCCGCCGGCGCAGGAAGCGCACGCGGCGGTCGATCTCGCGCAGGCGGCGTTTGCCATACGTGTATTCGGCATTCTCTGAGCGGTCGCCCTGGGCCGCGGCGGCGGCAACCGCCTGGGTGACCCGGGGCCGTTCGCCGCGCCACAGCTCCTCGAGCTCTGCCCGCAGCCGCTGCGCGCCCTGCGGGGTGATGTACTTCGAGCCCGCCGCCTGCGGCGGGGATATGCGTCCCATTGCGGGAGAATCCTGTGAATTATGTCGCAACCCCTTTTACAGAAACCGGGGGTTCTGTGGAACATCTCACGGACGGGAGCGGCGCGACGCCACTAACCTTTCAGCCGTGGCTACTAAGTACTACACGCACTTCGTAACCGGCACCGGCAAGGCGCGCAGCGCCACCGGCAACGAGTGGAGCGGCGTGGTGGAGCTTCGGGAGCCGCTCACACAGGGGCGTGCCAATCGCGAGCTGCGCTCGCTCCTGGCACAGAGTTTTGACCTGGACACGGACGAGATCCGTATCCTGCATTGGGCTCGATTGCACTGAATCCCCTGGCGGACTTCCTTCCCTTCATCGAAGGTCCGCCCTTCCAGACCCCAGGCCTCAAAACCTGGGGTTTTTTTTGCCCTTGATCGACGTTCTGCCGCCCCCATGTGACAATCCGCACCCCCCCGGATGGCCCCGGGGCGTCCTCGAGGAGATTTCAATGCGTGCGTGGATGATCGCGGTATTGGGCGTTGCGGTGCTGTCGTTGTCGGGCTGCGGGTACAACAAGCTGCAGCAGCAGGATGAGAACGTGAAGGCCGCCTGGTCCGAGGTGGTCAACCAGTATCAGCGCCGTGCCGATCTCATTCCGAACCTGGTCAACACCGTAAAGGGCTACGCTGCGCAGGAGCAGAAGGTCCTGATCGGGGTGACCGAGGCGCGCGCGCGCGCCACCTCGATCCAGGTGACGCCCGAGGTGCTCAACAACCCCGAGCAGTTCCAGAAATACCAGGCGGCGCAGGGCGAGCTCACCCAGGCACTCAGCCGGCTGTTGGCCGTCACGGAGAACTATCCGCAGCTGAAGTCCGACCAGAACTTCCGCGACCTGCAGGCGCAGCTCGAGGGCACCGAGAACCGCATCACGGTGGCGCGCAACCGCTACATCCAGGCGGTGCAGGAATACAACGTCACCGTGCGCTCTTTCCCGGTCAATCTCACCGCCAAGATCTTCGGCTTCCAGGTGAAGCCGAACTTCACGGTCGCCAACGAGCAGCAGATCTCCACGGCGCCGACGGTCAGCTTCGATACGTCGACCCCGGCGAGCCCCGCGCCGAGCGCACCGGCCCCGGCGGAGCAAGCGGCGAAGCCCTGACACGATGGCCCGCGCCGCGCCCCGGGCCCGCCGCTGGGCGGGACTCGCGCTGCCGCTGCTCCTGGGCCTGGCGCTCGCCGCCGCTGCACAGGACCTGCAGCCGGTCCCGAAGCTCGCCGCACACGTCACGGATCTCACCGGCACGCTCACCGCCGGCCAGCAGACCGCGCTCGAACAGAAGCTGTCCGCCTTCGAGGCCGCCAAGGGCACGCAGCTCGCGGTGCTCGTCGTTCCCACCACGCAACCGGAGGAGATCGAGCAGTACTCGATCCGCGTGGTCGATGAGTGGAAGCTCGGCCGCAAGGGCGTCGACGACGGGGCGCTGCTGCTCGTCGCCAAGGACGACCACAAAGTGCGTATCGAAGTCGGCCGGGGACTCGAGGGCGTCCTCACCGACGCGCTCTCCAACCGCATCATCGATGAGACCATCAAGCCCGAGTTCCGCCAGGGGAATTTCTACGGCGGGATCGATGCCGGCCTCGACCGGATGATGAAGGTGATTCAGGGCGAGCCGTTGCCGCCTCCCGAGCAGCGCTGGCAGCCGGGCCGGCGGGGCCGCGGCGGCGGGCTGCTGCTGCCGCTCGTGTTCGCGGTGTTCGCCGGCTCGATCGTGCTGCGAGGAATCTTCGGGCGCACCGTGGGCTCGGTGCTGACGGGAGTGGGAGCGGGGCTTCTGGTATGGCTGGCCGGCTACGCGCTGGCGCTCGCCGGGCTGGCCGCGATCGGGGCATTCCTGTTCACTCTCCTCGGCGGCCTCGGGCGCGGCAGCGGCTGGTCGAGCGGCGGAGGCTGGGGTGGATTCGGTGGCGGCCTCGGAGGCGGCAGTGGCGGTTTTGGCGGGGGCGGATTCAGCGGCGGGGGCGGATTCAGCGGCGGGGGCGGCGGCTTCTCGGGCGGCGGCGCATCCGGGAGCTGGTAGATCGTGAAGCTCGCGCGCCTCATCCGCCACCTCGCTACCACGCGCTTCAGCACGCGGCGGCGCTTTCCGCCGCCGGTGCGCGCGGCGATCGAGCGGGCCATCAAGGAATGCGAGGCGCGCCACGCCGGCGAGATCCGTTTCGTGATCGAGACCGCCTTCGACCTGCCGGAGCTCTGGCACGATCTCGCGCCGCGTCAGCGCGCGCTGCAGCTCTTCGGACAGCTGGGCGTGTGGGACACTGCCCACAACAACGGCGTGCTGGTCTACGTGGGCCTGGCCGATCGCGTGGTCGAGATCATCGCCGACCGCGGCATCGCCGCGCGCGTGCCCCAGGCCGAATGGGCGGCGGTGTGCCGCCAGATGGAGCGCCACTACCGCGAAGGGCGCTTCGATGAGGGCTCGATCGTGGGAATCCTGGGAGTGGGTGCGCTCCTCGGGCGGCATTTCCCGGGTAAGGCGGTCGGCGGTCAGGAGCTGCCCGACCGGCCGGTACTGCTGTAGTGAATCGGCGACGACCGGACCATACTTCGGCTCTTATGAATGTGCCTCGGGTACGCGCGGCCCTGACGCCGCTGGCGTGCTGCTCCCTGCTTGCCGCCTGCTCACTGTTCGCTCCGATGCTGCACCACGAGGCGGCGCCGCCCGCGCCGCCGCCGGCCGCGCCAGCGCTGCCGCTGCCCGTGGCGACCGAGCGTTTCGAGCTCGAGCCCGGCCAGAGCGTCGTGGGCGAGGTGCAGGTGGTCGCCGCCGGCAAGGAGGACACGCTCACCGACATCGCGCGCCGCTTCAACGTCGGCTATGAGGAGATCCTGCGCGCCAATCCCAAGGTGGATCCGTGGCTCCCCGGCGAGGGACGCGAGATCGTGCTGCCGACTCAGCTCGTGCTGCCGAACGCCCCGTACAGCGGCGTCGTCATCAACATCGCCGCGATGCGCATCTATTATTTTCCGCCGGTGAAGGCCGGCGAGCGCGTGGTGGTGCTGACCCATCCGATCGGCATCGGCAAGGTCGGCTGGCGCACGCCCGAGGGCGTCACCAAGATCGTGCGTCGCCAGAAGGATCCCACCTGGCGCGTTCCGGTGTCGGTGCGCAAGGAGCATCACGACAACGGCGACGATCTCGAGCCGGTGATCGGACCAGGGCCCGACAACCCGCTCGGCAAGTACGCGTTCTACCTGCAGTGGCCGAGCTACCTGATCCACGGCACCAACAAGCCGGCCGGCGTCGGCCTGCGCTCGAGTCACGGCTGCATCCGCCTGTATCCCGAGGACATCGAGCAGTTCTACAACACGATCCCGATCGGAACGCAGGTGCGCGTGGTGAATCAGCCGTTCCTGTTCGGCTGGGGTGACGGGCGGCTCTACCTGCAGCCGCTCGACGTGCTCGAGGACGATGAACGCGACTGGAGCAAGGCGCAGCGACAGCTGCTCAACAAGTCCCTGTCGGCGGCGCTGCAGCAGCAGCTCAAGTCCCACCATCAGCAGATCGACTGGAATCTGGTCGCCTCGCTGGCGCACGATCCGCGCGGGATTGCGGTGCCCGTCTCGACGCCGGACGCGAGCCTCGAGCGGGTGCTCGCCTCTGCAACGCGGGTGCAGAACGTCCTTCCCGCCGGCTCGACCTGGGACGGCAAGTCCGATCTGCCGATGGACGAGGCATCCTTCAAGCAGATGTTCACCGAGACCGAGCCCGCCGCTGCTGCTCCAGACCACGCGGCTGCCGGCGGCAAGAGGCCGCCGCCCGCTTCCAAGGACGGCGGCGGCTGATGGCAACCGAGTCGCCTGCGCCGGCGCTCTCGGAGTCGGAGTCGCAAGCCCTGCCGCTCTCGCAGTGGCTCGAGCTCATGCTGGCGGAGATCGCCGCCAAGAGCGCAGCGCTCGAGCATGCTCGTGCCGAGGACGCGCGCCGCCGCAGCGAGCGCGCCACTGCAGCGCCGCAAGATTCGCCCGGCGGCACGCCGCCGGCTTAAGTCGCACAGCGCCCGAATCTGCCGGCGGCTCCGCACATGCTGTGCTAGAGTCCCCGGGGCACAATACCAAGAGGCGTTGAGTGGCTAACAGCCTTAGCGGCAGCGCGCAACTCGCCCAGAAAAGCCGCGACTTCCACGCCATCGAAGGGGTCGCCACCGGCATCGCCGCTTTCATCGGCCGCACACTCAAAGGCCCGGTCTCGCGTCCGCTCACGGTGCGGAGCTTCTCCGAGTTCCAACAGCACTTCGGCGGACTGTGGCAGCTGTCTACGCTGTCGTATGCCGTGGAGCAGTTCTTCGAGAACGGCGGCCGCGAGGCGCGCATCGTGCGCGTCGTCAACGGCGCGCGCCCGCCGACGCTCACGCTGCCGGCGGCGGGCGGCGCTCTGCTGCTCGCGGCAGTCAATCCCGGCTCGCGCGAGTATCTGCGCGCTTCGGTCGACTACGATGGCCTCTCCGCGGTCGAGGCGGACCGTTTCAACCTCGTGGTGCAGCGCGTGCGCACCGCCGGCTCGGAGCTGGTGGAAGATCAGGAGATCTACCGGCGCGTATCGGTCGCACCGGGCTCGCCCCGCTTCGTCGGCGACGTGCTGCTCGAGTCGTCGCTGGTGCGGGTGCAGGGCGCAGTTCCCGCGCAGCGCCCCGACCGCTCGGCCGGCGGACCCGGCGGGGTGGCGGTCGGCTACACGCTCTCCAATCCCGACGGCGATGACGGCGCCCCGCTCACCGACTACGACGTGATCGGCGCGCACGCCCGCCGCACGGGCCTGTTCGCCCTCGAAGGCGCCGAGCGCTTCGATCTGCTCTGCATTCCATCCCTCGGCCGCGAGCAGGACGTGGGTCTGTCGACGCTGCTGGTCGCCGCGCGCATCTGCCGCGAGCGCTGCGCGCTGCTGATCCTCGATCCGCCATCCTCGTGGACCAGCGCCCCGGCTGCTCTGGAGGCGCTGCGCACCTGGCCGTTTCGCAGTGACTGCGCGGTGATGTACTACCCGCGCATCCAGGCGTTCGACCGGCTGCGGGGACGGGTGGAGGTATTCGGCTCGAATGCGGCGGCGGCCGGAATGATCGCGCGCCTCGACGAGAGCCGGCCGGTGTGGAATGCGACCGAGCCCGAGGAAGCGGCGCTGCGCCCGGGACTGCGTCCGGCCGTGGCGGTCTCGGACGCGGACCGCGTGCGGCTCTCTCAGGCCGGCGTCAACACGCTGCTGGCGGTGCGCGGCGGTGCGCGCGCCGGCCTCGGTGCGCGCACGCTCGCCGCCGGCGGCAGCGGGGCGTCCGATTGGCGCTACCTGCCGGCGCGGCGCCTGGCGCTGTACGTCGCCGCGAGCATCGAGCAGGGTACGCGCTGGGTATTGCTCGAGCACAACGTGCCTGCGACCTGGGCACGTGCCCGGGCCCGTGCGCTCGAGTTTCTCGACGCGCTCGCCGCGCAGGGCGCCTTCGCCGGCGCCACCACGCGCGACAGCCATTTCGTCATCTGCGACGAGCGGGTCAACGGCGCGCAGAGCCTCGCCGAGGGCAAGTTCAACCTGCTGTTCGGCTTCGCCACCACCCGCCCGGGCGAATTCGACACCTGGCTGGTCACTCACCGCGCGGGCGCGAGCCGGGTGCGGCCGGTATCGGTGAACCGTTCGGCCACCGCTCGGCAACGCGTCGAGTGGGAGATCCAGACGTCGATATTGCGCGGCGGCCTGCAGAGCTGATCCCGCGGCGCTTCAGGGCGCCTTGCCGAAGCCGCCGCCTCCCGGTGTGAGAATGGTGAGCTCGTCTCCCGCAGCGACCTCGAAGCGCGCCGTGGCGCCGAGCGTCTCGACCGCGCCCCCGGCCCGGCGGATGTGCGCCGCGCCGCAGGCCCCCGGCTGCGCGCCCGCGACGCCGAAGGGTGCGATGCGGCGGTGATTGGCGAGCAGCGCGGCGGCAAAAGGCGCGCGGAACTCGAGCCGCCGCACGACTCCGTCGCCGCCGCGATGCCGGCCCCGGCCGCCTGAGCCGCGGCGGATGGCGAACTCGCGCACCAGCACCGGGAACTTTCCCTCGAGGATCTCCGGATCGGTGAGCCTCGAGTTCGTCATGTGCGTGTGGACCGCATCGCAGCCGTCGAAGTCCGGGCCCGCGCCCGCGCCCCCGGCGATGGTCTCGTAGTACTGCAGCCGCTCGTCGCCGAAGGTCAGATTGTTCATCGTGCCCTGGGAGGCCGCCAGAATGCCGAGCGCGCCGTAGAGCGCATCCACGATGCATTGCGAGGTCTCGACGTTGCCTGCGGCCACCGCCGCCGGCGGCCGCGGATCGAGCATCGAGCCCGGCGGGATGACGATCTCGAGCGGCTCGAGGCAGCCCTCATTCAGGGGGATCGGCCGCCCGACGAGCGTGCGGAACACGTACAGCACCGCCGCCAGGCACACCGCACGAGGCGCGTTGAAGTTGTGCGGACCCTGCGCCGAGGTGCCGGTGAAGTCGACGCGCGCGCAGCGCGCGCCACGGTCGATCTCGATGCGCACCGCGACACAAAAGCCGCCGTCCATCTCGTAACGGAACTCGCCGCTCAGCTGCTCGCCGATGGCGTTGCGCACCGAGAGCGCGGCGTTGTCCTGAACCTCGCGCATGCGTCGCTCGAGGCCCGCGAGTCCGTAGCGCTCCACGGCACGGGCGATCTCGGCGATCCCGCGTGCGTTGGCGGCGAGCTGCGCGCGCAGATCGGCCAGGTTCTGCTCGGGCGAGCGCGCCGGCCAGGGGCCGGCGGCGAGCGCGGCGCGCAGCTCGCGCTCCCTCAGGGTCGAGCCGCTCACGAGGTGAAAGCACTCGAACAGCGCGCCTTCCTCCTCTATGGAGCGGCTGAAGGGTGGCATGGAGCCGGGTGTCATGCCGCCGATGTCGGCGTGATGGGCCCGCGAGGCGACGAAGAAGTCGGGGCGCGCGCCGTCGCCGAAGAACACCGGCGTGACGACCGTCATGTCGGGAAGATGCGTCCCGCCGTGGTACGGGCTGTTGAGCAGCCACGCATCGCCGCGGCGGAGCCGGGCGCCCTGCGCATCGATGACCGCCCGTACGCTCGCTCCCATGGAGCCGAGATGCACCGGCATGTGCGGAGCGTTGGCGACCAGGCCGCCATGAGCGTCGAAGAGTGCGCACGAGCAGTCGAGGCGCTCGCGGATGTTGACCGACTGGGCGGTCGCCTTGAGCACCTCGCCCATCTGCTCGGCGATGTGCATGAACAGGTTGTTGGAGATCTCGATGCGTGCGGGGTCAGCGGGCGCGCTGGCGAGTGCGGGAGCCCGCTCGGCCGCGGCCGCGTCGGCCTCGAGGAGCAGCTCGCCGTCGGCCAGGCGCCGTGCGCGCCAGCCGGACTCCAGCACCACGGTGCTGTGCGGCTCGACGATGAGCGCGGGACCGGCGAGCTCACCCGCGAGCTCGCTCATCGACACGAGCGGCACTTCGCACCAGCCGCCGAACCAGGCGCGCGCCGTGCGCGGCAGCGCGCTGCGCGGACGCGCGGCCGGTATGGCGAGCTGCGCGTCATCGAGCGAGGACAGGCGCGCCTCGGCGCGCAGCGCCTCGATCACGATGTCGAGGTCGCGGGCGGCGAAGCCGAAGCGCCTCAGGTGCTCGTCGTGAAAGCGCTGGCGCACCTCGGCGAGCGCGGCCAGCGGCACCGACAGCGTCACGTCGCTGTCGCCCGCGCGCACTTCGAGCAGCAGCGCCGTGCGCATCCGTCCCGGGTCGGAGCCGAACGCGCTGAGCTCCTCGCGCGCCTGCGCCTCGAGCTGCGCGAGCGCCGCCCGCGCCTCCCCGAGGCCGGACGCATCGAGCGGCCGGCGCAGGCTGGCGCGCCGCACCGCCAGGCGGTCGGCCACGCCGATGCCGAAGGCCGAGAGCACGCTGGCCAGGGGGTGCACCAGCACGCGGCGCATGCCCGCGGCGCGCGCTACGCGACAGGCGTGCTGCCCGGCCGCGCCGCCGAAGCAGAACAGCGTGAAATCTCCTGCATCCAGCCCCTGCCGCGCGGACACCTGCCGGATCGCATTCGCCATCGACTCGACGCCGACCTCGAGGAACGACTCCGCGACGAGCTGCGCGGAGCAGCTGCGCGCGAGCTCCCGGCTCGCCTCGGCCGCGAGCGCGGCGAAGCGCGCCGCTACCACCTCGGCGTCGATCTGCGCGGTGCCGTCCGGCCCGAAGAGCGCCGGCAGCGTGTCGGGGCGCAGGTGCCCGAGCAGCACCTGCACGTCGGTGAGCGTGAGTGGCCCGCCGCGCTGGTAGCACGCCGGCCCCGGATCGGCGCCTGCCGAGGCGGGTCCGACGGCGAAGCGACCGTCCCTGAAGGCGAGGATCGAGCCGCCGCCCGCGGCGATGGTGTGCACGTCGAGCATCGGCTGCGTGAGCCGCACCCCGGCGATCGCGTGCTCGAAGCGCTGCGGCAACTCGCCGTCGATCAGCGAGACGTCGGTGGACGTTCCGCCCATGTCGAAACCGATGAGCTTGCCCATGCCGCGCCGCTCGCCCACCCAGCGCATGCCGATCAGCCCACCGGCGGGTCCCGACAGCACGCTCGACACGGCGTGGAAGGCCGCCGCGTCGGCGAGTCCCCCGTTGCTCTGCATGAGCGTGAGCCGGGCGCCCGGATCGAGCGCGTGCAGCTGACGCCGCAGTCCCTCGAGGTAGGCACGCAGCGGCAGCGCCAGGTAGGCGTTCAGCACCGTCGTGTCGCCGCGCGTCACGTAGCGCACCATTGGCGAGAGCTCGTGGGATACCGAGACCTCCTCGAAGCCGAGCTCGCGGGCTGCGGCCGCCGCGGCGCGCTCGTGCCGTGCGTGGCGCCAGCCATGCAGAAATACGATGGCGAGCGCGCGGCGCCCTGCACGGCGCGCGCGCCCAAGATCGGCGCGCAGCCTCTCCTCGTCGAGGGGGATGAGCACACGGCCGTCGGCGTCGATGCGCTCCTGCGCCTCGATGACGCTCGCGTACAGGCGCTGCGGCAGCATGATGTTGCGCGCAAAGATGTCAGGCCGGTTCTGATAGCCGATGCGCAGCGCGTCGGCGAATCCGGCGGTCGTCACCAGCACGACCGGCTCGCCGCTGCGCGTGAGGAGCGCGTTGGTGGCCACCGTCGTGCCGACCTTCACCTCGCTCACGCGCGCTGCCGGGGCCGCCGCGGCCTGAATCTCGCGCGCCGCAGCCAGACCCGGATCGGCGTCCGTGGCGCGGCCGGCCGGCACAGACAGCACCTTGCGGATGTGCAGTGCGCCGTCGGGAGCGAGCCCTACTACGTCGGTGAAGGTGCCGCCGCGATCGATCCAGAACTGCCAGTGCGCCCCGGGGCGGCGTGCCTGGCCCGATTGGCTTAACGTTTCCATTGCCTGCATTATTCGCCCATGCTGAGCCGGCACCCAATCCCCGCCGCGGCTCCGTGGAGGCGTCTGTGACCCGTCACGTCGTGTTCTCCCACGGGCAGGAGAGCGGCCCCTGGGGCCGCAAGATAACGGCGCTCGCCGAGGTGGCCCGCAGCGAGGGCTATGAAGCCCACTCGGTCGATTACCGCGGGATCGAGGTGCCGCGCGCCCGCGTGGCGAAGCTGGTCGACTTCTGCAAGGAGCTGGCGGGGGACCTGGTGCTGGTCGGTTCGAGCATGGGCGGCTACGTCGCGGCCGCCTCGGCCTCGCTGCTGCACGCGCGCGGGGTATTTCTGCTGGCTCCGGCTCTCTATCTCGAGGGGCTGCCGGAGCTGCGGGCCGGCTCGCTCGACTGCCCGGCCGCCGTGGTGCACGGCTGGCGTGACGAGGTCGTTCCCTTCGAGCACAGCGTGCGTTTCGCGCAAGGTTACCGCGCGGCGCTGCACCTGCTCGACGGCGATCATCGGCTGTACAACCAGATCCGCGTGATCCAGCACCTGTTCGAATACTTTCTCATCGCGCTCGATCTGCCCGCCATCGCCTTCGAGTGACTCGAGTCCTCGCCCGCCGTCAGCGCCGCCGCCGAATGGCGCGCGCGGCGATGCGGTCGACCAGCGCGGGTGCCAGGAGGCGCGCCCAGCGACCGAAGCGGCCGCGCCGTGAGGTAATGAGGAGTCTGGTCCGCCGCCGCATGGCGCGCGCGATCAGGCGGGCGCACTGCTCGCTGGTCATGATATGCGGCTCGTTCATCGGGCTCCTGCCGAGCGGACGCCCGTCGGCGCCGAGGGCGCCCTTGTGCAGCTCGCTCACTACGAAGTCCGGCGCGACGATCGTCACATCGACGCCGCTGCCGCGCAGCTCGATGCGCAGCGACTCGAAGAAGCCGACCATCGCATGCTTGCTCGCCGCATAGCCGGTGCGCTCGGGAACGCCAGTGAGTCCGGCGATGCTCGCGACCGCCACGATCAGGCCGCGCGAGTTCCTCAGGTACGGCAGCGCCGCTGCGGTCACGCGCGCGGCGCCGAGGTAATTGACCGCGAGCAGCCGCTCGAGCGGCTCGAGGTCGGCGAGCGCATCGAAGCGCGCCCACATCGTCATGCCGGCGTTGTTCACCAGCACGTCGAGTTTCTGGAAGCGTTCCAGAGTGCGCGCCACCATCTGGCGGCAGTCCTCGGGACGGCTGACGTCGCCGGGAACCGCGAGCACCGCGGCGCCGAGCGCCGCGCACTCGCGCGCGGCCTGCTCGAGACGCTCCAGGTCGCGCGCGTTGAGCGAGAGCTGCGCCCCCGCCCGGGCGAGCTCGAGTGCGAGGGCCCGCCCGATGCCGGTGGAAGCCCCGGTAATCAATACCGTCTTGCGGCTCAGAGTGTCCATTTGCGCTACGGCCGAGTGCGGCCGCTGGTGCGGCCAGGGGCACATCATAGGGCGCTGATTTGGCTGCTGCTTGCCGCCCCGCGTGGCCGAGTCGTAGACTCCAGCGCGCAGGCTTTGTGTTGCGGAACAAACAAGAACCCGGCGTGCATGCGCGAGCAGCGGGTGCCGATCAACGCAATCACGTTACTTCCGGCGCAGGCGCGGGCGGCGGGTCGAGGACCCGAGCGCTGAGGGCCTCAGGGGAGCAGGGGGAGACATGAGGAAATTGCACATGGGGCGTCGTGGGCTGCTGATGGCCCCGGCGGCGGCTCTTCTGGCGCTGGGCTTCGGCCCCGACGCGCGCGCCTTCAATTTCCAGTCCGGCGACTGGAACGGCGCGCTGGATTTCACCGTGGGATACGGCCAGGCCTGGCGCACCGAAGGACGCAATTGCGCGCTGATCGCGATCGCGAACGGCGGCTGCGGCTACGGCCCAAACATCGACGACGGCGATCTCAACTACGGCAAGGGGACTTACAGCGAGGCGCTGACCGGCGTCGTGGAGTTCGCGCTCAACTACAAGGACAGGGCCGGCATTTTCGTCCGGGGCTCGGCTCTCTATGACAACTACGTGATGGGCGACAACACCGAGCGCACGGTGCTCACGCAAGGCGCCAAGGATGTGGTCGGTGACTATAAGCGCCTCCTGGACGCCTTCGGCTACCTGCGCTTCAACCTCGGCTCGATGCCCTCCGAGCTGCGGTTCGGACGGCAGGTGGTGGATTGGGGCGAGAGCCTCTACATTCCGGGAGGCCTGAATCAGGTCAACTATTTCGACGTGACGGCGCTGCAGGTGCCGGGTGCTGAGCTCAAGCAGGCGCTGCTGCCCGATACCTCGGCCATCCTCAACCTGCAGCTCACCAAGAACCTGAGTACCCAGCTCATCTACCTGTTCGACTGGCACCCGGACATCATCGAGCCCACCGGCGCCTACTTCAGCACCAACGACATCGCCGGCGCCGGCGGCCAGAAGATCGTGCTCGGTTTCGGCGCGATCTCGGACCAGGGAGTCAACTTCACGCCGCTCGGCGGCTCTCTGATCGGCGATTTCCAGAGCATTCCCCGGCTGCCCGACGAGAAACCCCCCGAGTCGGGCCAGTTCGGCATCAACTTCAAGCTGTTCCTGCCGAACTTCGGCCAGGGTACCCAGCTCGGCTTGTATTTCCTCAACTACACCAGCCGCCTGCCGTTGCTGTCGGTAAATGCCGGTACACAGGCGGGCTTCGGCAACGCCTTTGGCGCCGTCAACGCCGTCGGCGCCGCCGCGCAGGCGGTCGCCGCAGGAGTGCCGCTGCCGGCGGCGATCGCCACCGGCGCAGCGGTCGGCCAGCAGGCCGCCGCTGCGCAGGGCGGAAACCTGAGCGCCACGACCGCCACCGAGTACGCCACCATCGGCGCCAATACGCTGCTCGCGGGCGGCAACGTCAACAACCAGGCGAGCGCGCTCGCAGCCAACGAATACGCGCGCACCCAGGGCTACTTCGAGTCCTTCCCGCAGGACATCAAGATGCTCGGACTCTCCTTCAACACGGAGGTCCAGGCAACCGGCACTTCGCTGCAGGGGGAAGTCGCCTACCGCCACGACGTGCCGCTGCAGCTCGACCTCCCCGAGATGATCTACGCCTCGCTCAGTCCCTTCGAGACGGGGATCGCCAGGCTTCTCGGCGAGCCGACGACCGGGGCCGGGAAATGCGTGCCGGCCTCTGCCACTCCCATCACGGGTTGCAACCAGTTCGGCCTCTACAGCCTCGGGCAGACCGTGCAGGGCTATGTACTCAAGGATACCTGGCACTTCGACGTCAGCGGCACGCAGATCTGGGCCAACGTGATGAAGGCCTCCCAGGCGGTACTGACGGTGGAGGTGGGGGCCGACTACGTGTCGCTCCCGGACAAGTACACCGGCGGCCCGCAGGGCTTCGGACTGCGCTTCGGCGGCCCAGGCACCTTGAGCGGCAACCCGAACCTCGGCGGTTACCCGGAGTTCCCGGCCGTGAACGGCCAGTGCGTGAATCCCGCCTTCCAGTGTGTGATTCCGGGCTCCGCGTTCGCCAGCGACTTCGCCTGGGGCTACGTCCTCGCCGGCCACCTCGAGTACGACAACGCCTTCGGCAGCAGCTGGAGTCTGACGCCACACCTCACCTGGAGCCAGGACGTGAGCGGCAACTCGCCGGGGCCCGGCGGCGCCTTCCTCGCCGGCCGCTATGCGAGCGCCATCGGCATCACGGCGAGCATCCGTCACATGTGGGAGTTCGACGTCTCGTACACCCACTACGGCGGCGCAGGTCAATACAACCTGCTGGGCGATCGCGACTTCATGGCCGCGAGTGTCAAACTTTCATTCTGATAGCCGCGCAGTCCTGACGGGCATGTGTGAGCAATGGAGGGGGCTGCAATGAATACGATAGTGCGTTTGGCGGCGGCGATGCTGTTTGCACAGGCCGCCTGGGGTGCGGTGAGCCCGCAGGAAGCCGCCCGCCTCGGCGCGGACTTGACGCCGCTCGGCGGCGAGAAGGCCGGCAATGCCGACGGCTCGATTCCCGCGTGGACCGGCGGGCTCAAGTCGCCGGCCGACGCCGGCTTTCCGGGCTATCACTCCCCGGATCACTACCCCGACCCCTACGCGAGCGACAAGCCGCTGTTCACGATCACGAGCGCGAACCTGAGCCAGTACGCCGCGAAGCTCACCGAGGGGCAGAAGGCGCTGTTCAAGACCTACAGCGACTACAAGATGATCGTCTACCCGACGCATCGCAGCGGCGCAGCGCCCGAGAGCGTGTACGAGGCCACCAAGCGCAATGCCACCACGGCGAAGCTCGTGCCCGATGGCAACGGCTTCACCGGCGCGATCGGCGGCACGCCGTTCCCGATCCCGCAGTCGGGACTCGAGGTGTACTGGAATCATCTGACACGCTACCGCGGCGTGGCCGCGGCGCTGACGGTCGGACAGGCGCCGATGACCGCCAGCGGCGGCTACACGATGGTCAAGTTCAAGGAGGAGTTCTACTTCCCGTACTACGAGCCGGGCATGACCGAAGCGGCCATGAATAACATCCTGGTGTACTTCACCCAGGAAACCACGGCCCCCGCGCGGCTCGCGGGCGACGTGCTGCTGGTGCAGGAGCCGCTCGATCAGGCCAAGGAGGCCCGCCGCGCCTGGATCTACAATGCCGGCATGCGACGCGTGCTGCGCGCGCCGCAGGTGGCCTTCGACAACCCGGGCACCAGCGCCGACAATCTGCGCACCGACGACCAGTTCGACATGTACAACGGCAGCCCGCAACGCTACAACTGGAAACTGGTCGGCAAGAAGGAGATGTACGTCCCCTACAACGCCTACCGGCTGCAGGATCCGAAGGTCAAGTACAGCGAGATCCTGCACAAGAATCACATCAACCAGGATCTGGCGCGCTACGAGCTGCACCGGGTGTGGGTCGTGGATGCCACGCTCAAGCCCGGACAGAGCCATATCTACAGCCGGCGGACGCTGTACGTCGATGAGGATTCCTGGCAGATCCTCGGGGTCGACTGCTACGACGTGCGCGGGCAGCTCTACCGCGTGCAGGAAGGGCACGCGATGAATTACTACAACCTGCCCTCGCTCTGGACGTCCCTGGAGCTGACCATGGACCTCTCGAACGGGCGTTATCTCGCGCTCAACCTGCAGAGCGAGGAGCCGCATACCTACGACTTCAGCGTCAAGCGTACGCCCGCCGAATATCAGCCGAGCCTGCTGGAGCGCCGCGGCATCCGGTAGACGTACGTGAATTCGGGCACGCCCCGAGGGTCTTATCTTGCGCTCGCGGCCGCGCTCGCCGGGGTTGCGTGGGCCGCGGGCGCGCAGCCACCCGCGCCGCAGTCGCTGCCGCGGAGCGCCGAGCACGCGCGGCTCGCCGCCCATGCACTCCTCATCGCCCTCGCCCGCGCCGGCGAGCGGCTGGTTGCGGTCGGCGACCGCGGGGTCATCGTGCTCTCCGACGATCGCGGCGCGAACTGGACGCAGGCGGCGGGCGTTCCCGTGCAGGCGCTGCTCACCGGCGTGTGTTTCTTCGATTCCCGGCACGGTCTGGCCGTCGGCCACGATGAGGTCATCCTCGTGAGCGGCGACGGCGGAGTGAACTGGAGACTGGCTCACTACGCGCCCGAGGCGCAGCGGCCGCTGCTCGATGTGTGGTGCGGCCCGGGCGGCAAGGCGATCGCGGTCGGCGCTTACAGCACCTATCTCGTCAGCGCCGACGGCGGTACGGGCTGGAGCGAGCAGCATTTCGCGCCGCACCCGGCGCCGCAGCAGGCCGGTGCGTTGCCCGGCGGGCGTGAGTCCAGCACCATCGGGGAGGCGGGTGGCGGCTACCATCTGAATCGCATCGTGAGTGGCTCCGCGGCCCGGCTCTACATCGCCGGCGAGGCCGGACACCTGTACCGCAGCGACGACGGCGGCGATCACTGGCAGGAGCTCGCCTCGCCCTACGCCGGCTCGTTCTTCGACGTGCTGCCGCTCGCGGGCGATGCGCTGCTGGTGAGCGGCCTGCGCGGCAACCTCTACCGCTCCGAGGACGCCGGCGCGAGCTGGCGGCGGCTCGAGACCGGCACCGTGGCGCTCCTCGATGGCGCCGCGGCGCTCCCCGGCGGAACACTCGCAGTCGTCGGACTCTCGGGGGTCGTGCTGGTGAGCCGCGACGGCGGGCGCTCCTTCAGTCTCGAGCAGCAGAGCGACCGCAGCGGACTCGCGGCCGCGCTCGCCGTCGGCAAGGACGAGCTCGCCGTCGCGGGCGAGGGCGGCGTGCGGCGGATCACGCTCGGCGCGGCGCGGGCGGCGGACACCGGGGAGGCGCACTGATGCCTGCGGGCGCGAGCGGGGAAGCGCCGCTGCCGGGCCTGGGCGGCGTTCTCGAGCGGCTGATCTTCGGGCATCGCGCCCTGATCCTCGCGCTGTTTGCGCTGGTCACGGTCGTCCTGGGCACGACGGCGGTGCGTGGCCTGCGCATCGACACCTCGTTCCTCAAGACGCTCCCCGTGCACCACGAGTACATGCGGACCTATCTCGATCCGAAGGTGGCCGAGTTCCAGGGCGCCAACCGGGTGCTGGTGGCGCTCATCGCGCGCGACGGCAACATGTTCACGCCCGAGTTCTTCGCGGCGCTGCGCAAGGCCACCGACGAGGTGATCGTCATGGACGGGATCGACCGCACGCGGGTGCAGTCGATCTTCACGCCCAACGTGCGCTACATCGAGGTGGTCGAGGACGGCATCGAGGCGGGGGACGTGATGCCGCAGGGTTTCACGCCCACGCCCGAGAACTTTGCGCGCGTGCGCGACAACATCAGAAAGGCCGGCATCATCGGGCGACTGGTCGCCAACGATTTCTCCGGAGCGCTGGTGAGCGCGATCGTGCTCGATCAGGACGCGCAGGGCCGTCCCGTGGATCCGATCGCCGTGGCGAACGCGCTCGAGCACAACGTGCGCGAGCAGATCGAGCATCCCGGGGCGGCCGCGCCCCCCCGGGTGGAGACGCGCGCGAGCGGCGGGATCGAGACCGCGGCGTTTCCCGGCCGCGGGATCGACGTGCGCATGATCGGCTTCGCCAAGGTGATGGGCGACATCGCCGCCGGGGCGACCTCGGTCGTCTTGTTCGCCGGCATCACGATCGTGCTGACGCTGCTCGCGGTGCGGGTCTATTGCCAGTCCTGGCGCATCGCGTTCGTGCCGGTGTTGTGCTCGTGTATAGCCGTCGTCTGGCAGCTCGGCGCGCTGGTGCTGCTGCGCTACGGGATCGATCCGATCGGCCTGCTGGTGCCTTTCCTCATCTTCGCGATCGGCGTGAGCCACGGCGTGCAGAAGATCAGCGCGGTCGCGGACGCCGCGCTCGCCGGACTCGAGAGCATCGAGGCCGCCCGCCGGGTTTTCCGGCAGCTGCTGATGCCGGCGGTCATCGCGCTGCTCGCGGATCTGGTCGGCTTCGTGACCATTCTCCTGATCCCCGTTCAGGTGATCCGGGAGATGGCGATCACCGCCAGCATCGGGGTCGCGATCGTCATTCTCACCGACCTGGTACTCCTGCCGGTGGTGGTGTCGTACGTGCACTTCGAGCCCGGCTTTCGGGCCCGCGTCGAGCGGCGCCAGCACCAGCTCGCCGTGGTTTGGCGCCACATGGCGGTGGTCACCGAACGCGGTCCTGCACTCGCCATCATCGCGATCGCGGCGCTGCTCGCCGTGGCAGGCTGGTGGAAGGGGCGTGAGACCCCGATCGGCGACACCCAGGCGGGGGTGCCGGAGCTGCGCCCGGATTCGCGCTACAACCGCGACAACGACGTCATCACCAGCAAGTTCTCCATCGGCGTCGATGTGCTCACCGCCATCGTGGAGTCGCAGGAGCCAGTGTGCGTCCGGCACGACCTCATGACGGCGGTCGACCGTCTCGGCTGGCACATGCGCAACGTGCCGGGCGTGCAGGAGGTCATCACGCTGCCCTTCATCGCCAAGGTAGCGATCGCCGGCTGGAACCAGGGGAGCCTCAAGTGGCGCAGCATCCCCCGCGAGCAGACCCAGCTCACCCAGTCGACGCGCTACATCGAAACCAGTACGGGGCTCCTCAACGAGAACTGCGACGTCCTGCCGGTGATGATGTTCCTCACCGATCACCGCGCCGAGACCATCGAGCGGGCGATCGCGGCGGTCAAGGAGTGGCGCCGCGCCAACCCGCTGGATGGCGCCGTGGTGCGCCTGGCCGCGGGCAACGTCGGAGTCATGGCGGCGACCAACGAGACGGTCGAGTCCCGGCAGCTGCTCATCCTGGCGGGCGTCTTCAACGCGGTCATCGTGATGTGCCTGCTGACCTTCCGCTCGCTCGTGGGCACGGTGCTGGTGGTCGTGCCGCTGGCACTGGTCTCGGTGCTGGTGTACGCGGTGATGGCGCTGGTCGGGATCGGGTTGAAGGTCTCGACGCTTCCCATGGTGGCGCTCGGCGCCGGCATCGGCGTCGACTACGGCATCTATTTCTTCAGCCGCATGCAGGAGTTCCTGCACCAGGGGCTCACGGTGAGTGAATCCTATGTGCGCACGCTGCGGGTCACCGGCGCCAGCATCATCTTTACCGGCATCACGCTCGCCATCGGAGTCGCTACCTGGGTGTTCTCGCCGCTCAAGTTCCAGGCGGACATCGGCATCATGCTGACCTTCATGTTCCTGGTGAACATGCTGGCGGCGATCATCCTGCTGCCGGCGCTCGCGACGTGGCTGATCCGTCCGGAGCCGCGGGCAGGCGCGACGCGCTAGGAGCGCGCGGCTGAGGCGCTAAGGCTGCAGGTAGCCGAAGCCGCGCGCCATCAGCGCCGCGCACGCCAGGATCACCACGATCGCGGTGAGCTCGAGCATGAGGCACAGCCGCACCCGGCGGGTGCGCTCGGCGCTCACCTCGGGCGCCCCACCGGCCCTGAGCGCGGCGCTCCACGAGAGGAAGGTGATGGTCGGATAGATCGAGATCAGGGCCGCGATGAGGAAAGCGGCGAGCTTGGCGAGGAAGAAGACGTCGTGCAGATAGTAGGCGGTCGTCTTCTCGAAATAGACGACCCGCAGAGCGCCGATGACGAGCACCGCGGCGGCCGCCAGCCCGAACACGAGGTCGGTGCGTTGCAGGCGCCGCGCCTGCGGCGCACTGAGCGGCGGCTTGAATACCGCGACCTCCACCGCGAGCGCCGCCACCAGGGTGAAAGCGGCCACATGGTGCAGAAAGGCCATCACTGCCGACGAATACATGAGTATCTCCTCAGCGTTGTCCATATCACTCGTCCCAGCGCGGCCGGGCCCGCAGCCGCTTGGCGCGTTGCACGCGCGACTTGCCCTCGAGGCGTCGCTCGCGCGCGGCGCGGGTCGGCGCGGTGGGCCGGCGCGGCTTAGGGGGGCTGAGCGAGCGGCGGATGAGATCGGCGAGCCGGACGCCCGCCTCGCGGCGGTTCTGTTCCTGGGTGCGGTGATTGCGGGCCACGATGAGCAGCGCGCCGTCGGCGGTGACGCGGCGGCCGGCGAGGGCTGTGAGGCGCGCCTTGACCTCGGGGCTGAGCGAGCTGCTGCCGGCGAGGTCGAAGCGCAGCTGCACGGCGGTCGCCACCTTGTTGACGTTCTGCCCCCCGGGACCCGAGGCGCGCACGAACGACAGTGACAGCTCAGAGTCCGGAATCGCGAGCCACGCGTTGATCGCCAGCGGCACCTCGGCGCACCCGCAGCGGCGCGCCGTCAGTCCGCCGCCCGGTCCACGCCGGGCGCGGCCGGCCCCGGTCGTCCCGCCGACGCGTGCCGCGAGCGCGCGTCGAGAATGCGCATGTCCTGCTGCAGCACGGGGATGTGCACGCCGTGCGTACGGAAGATCCGCCAGATCGCGCGGTTGACGTCGGAGCGCACGTTGTTGACCCCGTTCACCGGGTCGGCGATCCAGAAGCGGATCTCGAGGCGCATGCCGTTGTTCTCGAAGCTGATGAGGCGCGACACCGGCGGCGGGTCGCGCAGGATGCGCGGGTGGCCCTCGGTCGCCTCGAGGAGCAGTCCCAGCGCGACCTCGGGATCGTCGTCGTAGCTCACCGTGACCGGGAGCCTGATGCGCACGCGCTGGTCCGAATAGCTCCAGTTGATGAACGGGCTGGTGATGAGGTTCTGGTTGGGTACCAGTGTGTCCACGCCGTCGCGGTCGCGCACTACCACGTAGCGGCCGCGCAGCTCCTGCACCCAGCCGAAGTTGCTGCTGCCGGTGTTGTCGCCGGTGTTGGCGGAAGTGAAGCTGATGACGTCGCCGGGCTTGATGGACTTGTCCATCAGCAGCACGAAACCGCTGACGAAGTTGCTCGCGACCGACTGCAGGCCGAAGCCCAGCCCGAGACCGATGGCGCCGGTGAGCACGTTGAGCGTCGTGACATCGACGCCGGCGGCGTTGATGCCGAGCAGCAGTCCGAGCCCGATCAGCAGGAAGGTCGTGAATTTCGAGACGCCGACCCGGGTGGAGACCGCGAGCTGCTCGAGCCGCATGAGGTGGCGCTCGAGCGCGCGGGCGATGAGGCTCGCGACGACCACGAAGGCAGTCACCACCACCAGTCCCTTGAGGAGCGCCCAGAGGCTCAGCTGGCTGCGGCCCGGCAACAGGCTGACGCGGTTGAGGGCACCCTCGATGGTATCGAGCCAGCCGAACAGCATCGCGGCCGCGACGATCGACAGGATGACGGTGATCGTGAGCTGGCGGCTGCGCACCCAGGAGTCGGGCCCGAGCAGCCGGCCGAGCACGTACACGGCGAGGCGCACCACGATGACGACGGCCGTGAGCCGGGCGGCGCCGTCGATGAGCGCGCTGGAAAGACTCAGGGCGGCGAACGCCGCATGCCCGGCAGCCAGTGCTGCAAAGGCCGCCAGCAGCGGTGCCAGCACTGCCAGGGCGGCACGCGCCCGCGCTCGCCAGCCGGCCCGCAACGGCGCCGCGAGCGCCGCCAGCGCCCGCCAGGAGCGCGACGCCCGCTCGACCCCCGCGGCGATCGCGATCGCGACCAGCACCACGAGTATCTCGGCCAGGAACTGGGGGGAGGCGAGCCGCAGGAGTACTTCCTGGACCGCGCTTTCGACATTACTCATCAGGCATTCAGGTCCGGGATCAGCTGGCTCTCCAGGCGCGTGATCTGGTCCTTGAGCATCAGCTTGCGCTTCTTCAGGCGCTTCAGCTGCAGCTCGTTCACGTGCAGGTCGAGCGACAGCCGGGAGATGACCTCATCGAGGTCGCGATGCTCGATGCGCAACTGACGCAGCTTCTCGACATTGCGAAACAGCTCGCGATCGACGTTGTCTTCGATTTCCGCCATGCGATGGCCCGATCTCAGGAAGGTGAGCTGGATGGCCTGGAGCTGCTGGCGGCGGCCCCCATACGGGCGAGCTTAGCCGAGCGGCGCCCCGAGTGCCACGACGGGCAGGACGGCCGGTGCACGCGTCCGTGAGGCCACGGGTTTTCAAGCCCTTAGCGGGCCCGAGCATGGCGTCCGGGGCGCTGTCCCCGCGCGCCCCGGGGGCCGCCCCCGGAGCGGCCGCCCCCGGGGCGGCCACGCGGCCCGTGGTGCGGCCGGTGGGTACGGGCGGGTGGCGCACCCGGCAGGACCTCTTTCGCGAGCAGCTCGGGCGCGACCCTGCCGGCGGGGATCTTGTGGCCGAGGTAGTCCTCGATCTCCGGCAGCGCGACCGCGTACTCCTCGCAGGCGAAGCTGATGGCGTCTCCCTCGGCGCCCGCGCGCGCGGTGCGTCCGATGCGATGGACGTAGTCGGCAGGATCCTGCGGCAGGTCGAAATTGAACACGTGGCTGACGTCCGGGATGTGCAGCCCGCGCGAGGCGACATCCGTCGCGATCAGCACGGCGAGCTTGCCGTCGTGGAAGTCGCGCAGGAAACGCAGGCGCTTGTTCTGCGGCACGTCCCCGGACAGCGCCTGGGCGCTGAAGCCGTTGGCCTTCAGCACGCTCTCGAGCCGCTCGGCGCTGCGCTTGGTGTTGACGAACACCAGCGTACGGACGGCCTCGCTCTGATGCAGGAGGCCGATGAGGAGGGGCACTTTCTCCTCCATCGCGGGGTAGTAGATGACCTGCCGCACCTCGTCGACGGTGCGCTTGTCGGGCTCGATGCGCACGAGCTCGGGGTTGTTCATGTGCTCGTAGGCGAGCTCGAGCACCCGGTAGGAGAGCGTGGCCGAGAACAGCATCGACTGGCGCCGTTGCGGCGGCGGCAGGCGGCGCAGCAGGTAGCGGATATCGGCGATGAACCCGAGATCGAACATGCGATCGGCTTCATCGAGCACCAGCACCTGCGCATGGCGCAGGTCGTAGACATGCTGCTTGAAATAGTCGATCAGACGTCCGGGCGTGCCGATCAGCACCTCGCAGCCCGAGGCGAGCTCCTGGCGCTGCTTGTCATAGTCGATTCCGCCGAACACCACCGAGTGCCTGAGGCCCGTGTGCGCGCCGAGCGTGAGCGCATCGTGATGGATCTGCACCGCCAGCTCGCGCGTCGGCGCCACGATCAGCGCGCGCACCGAGGTCGCGCCGCGGCCCGGGCCCGCCGGCCGGGTGAGCAGCGTCTGGTACAGGGCGATGAGGAACGCCGCGGTCTTGCCGGTGCCGGTCTGCGCCTGGCCGGCGACGTCGCGCCCGGCGAGCGCGATCGGCAGCGTCTGCGCCTGGATGGGCGTGCACTGGGTGAAGCCTGCCTGCTGCACTCCCTGCATGACCTCCGCGCGCAGGCCGAGGGATGCGAAGCTCACGGAAGGCAAGTGTGGATCAGTCATCAATTACAACCGGAGTGTTATGCGAAAAGCGCCGAGGGACTTGAAAAAGCGGCCCGGAAGCGCTACAAAGTATCTCAGTCAGCGGGCCGAGCGGGTCCGCACCCGCCAGCCGGTAATCCTTTTCCCCTAAGGGCTGATACTCAACCGACGAGTTAGTGTAACCGTTTGACGGGTGCAACTGGCAGAGCTTTTCTGCACTTGTGCCGACCCGGCCCGATTTTTCGCAAGTCTCCAGCAAGCATTTTTTCACACTCTGTATCAACGGAGGTTCAACCGCGTGAGTAGCCCGCACATCGTGCACACCACCGATGCCACTTTTACCCAGGACGTCCTCAAATCCGACAAGCCGGTGCTGCTGGATTTCTGGGCCGAGTGGTGCGGCCCCTGCAAGATGATCGCCCCGATACTCGATGAGATCGCGAGCGAGTACCAGGACAGGATCAAGATCGCCAAGCTGAACATCGACGAGAACCCGCAGACGCCGCCCAAGTTCGGCATCCGCGGCATACCCACGCTGATTCTCTTCAAGAACGGCACGGTCGAGGCGCAGAAGGTCGGGGCACTCTCGAAGTCCCAGCTGGCGGCATTCCTCGACAGCAATCTGGACGCCGTCAGCGGCGCACGGGCGGCCAAATGAGAGGCTACCTCGGCAATCAGGGCCGCAACCGGCCCAACAAGGGACCGCGGCACGGCAATCGCGACGGCAACCGCATGGGCAACGGCGGCGGGCGTCCCGACGAGATGATGCACGAACCGGAGCCGTTCGAGCCCGACGATTCCGAGATCATCAGCCCGGCCGAGCTCACCCAGTCGCGCAGCTCCATGAACCTCACGGAGCTGAAGGCGAAGCCGATTCACGAGCTGGTGAAGATGGCCGAGAGCATGGGTCTCGAGAGCCTGGCGCGCTCGCGCAAGCAGGACATCATCTTCTCGATCCTCAAGGCGCACGCGCGCAACGGCGAGAACATCTACGGCGACGGCGTGCTCGAGATCCTGCAGGACGGCTTCGGCTTCCTGCGCTCGGCCGACGGTTGTTATCTCGCCGGCCCCGACGACATCTACGTGAGCCCGAGCCAGATCCGCCGCTTCAACCTGCGCACCGGCGACACCATCTCCGGGCTCATCCGTGCGCCCAAGGACGGCGAGCGCTACTTCGCGCTCCTCAAGGTGGGCGAGATCAATTTCGACTCCCCCGAGAGCTCGCGCAACAAGGTGCTGTTCGAGAACCTGACGCCGTTCCATCCGACCAAGCGTCTGAAACTCGAGCGCGGCAACGGCTCCACCGAGGACCTGACCGCGCGCACCATCGACCTGGTCGCCCCGATCGGCAAGGGGCAGCGTGGACTCATCGTCTCTCCGCCCAAGGCCGGCAAGACGATGCTGCTGCAGAACATCGCCACCTCGATCACCGCCAACCATCCCGAGGTGTATCTCATCGTGCTGCTCATCGACGAGCGGCCCGAGGAGGTCACCGAGATGCAGCGCACGGTGAAGGGGGAGGTGGTGTCCAGCACCTTCGACGAGCCCGCCGCCCGCCACGTGCAGGTGGCCGAGATGGTGATCGAGAAGGCCAAGCGGCTGGTCGAGCACAAGAAGGACGTGGTCATCCTGCTCGACTCCATCACGCGACTGGCGCGTGCCTACAACACCGTGGTGCCCTCGTCGGGCAAGGTGCTCACGGGCGGCGTCGACGCCAACGCGCTGCAGCGGCCCAAGCGTTTCTTCGGCGCGGCGCGCAACATCGAGGAGGGCGGGAGTCTCACGATCCTCGCCACGGCGCTCATCGACACCGGCTCGAAGATGGACGACGTCATCTACGAGGAGTTCAAGGGCACCGGCAACAGCGAGATCCATCTCGACCGGCGCATCTCCGAGAAGCGGGTGTTCCCGGCGGTCAACATCAACCGCTCCGGCACGCGCAAGGAGGAGCTCATCACCGATCAGGGCGAGCTCGCCAAGATGTGGATCCTGCGCAAGCTCCTGCACCCGATGGACGAGCTGGCCGCGATCGAGTTCCTGCTCGACAAGATGAAGGACACCAAGTCGAACGGCGAGTTCTTCGAGGCGATGAAGCGCTGACACTCCTCACGTCCGGCCCCGTCGGGGGGCCGGGCCAACCGTCCCCGCGGCGTTGTCGGCCGGCACGGTCCGCCGCTGCCGGTGAGCCGCCGTCCTGTGCGCAGCGTCACGTCGGCATCCGGCGACGCTGGCACATCCCCGCCACCCGTAAGTAAGATCCGGCGAAGCCCCGCGCACCCATGCGGGAGGGAGTGCACGCTCGCATGCGCATCTGGCTCGCGGTCGCCGCGGTGGTTCTCGCAACTGCGGCGGGCCGTGCGTATGCCGATCGCGACAAGGAATCCGGCGCGCCGCTGCCGCCGCGTCCGGCCGAGCGCCCGAGCCCGATTCACGATCGCTTTTACCTCCTCGGGGCGTACTACTCGCCGGTGGTGCACACCGACGTGCGCATCGACCCGTCCGCACCTCCCGGTACGCTCGGCACGCCGCTGAACGCCGAGCGGGACCTGGGGCTCCCCGCGCGTCTGCACCAGGGCCGGGTCGAGTTCATGTTCCGCCTGCGCGAGCGCAACAAGCTGCGCGTGGAGTACTACGAGGCGGATCGTTCGGCCACCCAGGCGCTCACCAACGACATCGTCTTCGGGGACCAGACCTTCCTCGCCGGCCAGGTGGTGCAGACGCAGATCAACTGGCGCAGTTTCGGCCTGACCTATACCTATTCTTTCTACCGCAGCGAGCGCTTCGAGGTCGGCACCGGGATCGGTGTGTACTTCATGGAGGCGGAGACGATGGGTGCGGTCCCGGCCACCGGGCAGTCGCAGGACAAGTCCGCCGCCGAGCCGCTGCCGACACTGCCGCTCGATCTCACCTGGTGCATCTCGCAGCGCTTCTCCGCCACCGCGCGCGGCAATTACGTCAAGGCGGCGATCAGTGGCTTCAACGGCTCCTTCACGGAGCTGCACGCCGACCTGCAATACCGCTGGAATCCCAACTTCTCGATCGGTGTGGGCTTCACCAGCATGCGCCTCGATCTGAGCGGCGACCAGAGCACCGTGCCGGGGTTCGTCGACATGAGCTTCAAGGGCCCGGAGGCCTTCGTCCGCTTCAGTTATTGATAGCGATTTCGGCGGACATTACTTCAGTGTCGCGACGTAGGCGCGCGCGAACACCTCCGGCATGCGCACCGCGCGCCCCGAGTCGAGGTTGATGCACACGTAGTCGGTGCGGGCGCGTGCCAGCGTGACCTCGTCCGCCGCACGCACCACCTGAAAATGCCGCGCGACGCGCAGGCGGCCGTCGCCGGCGGCGATCCAGGTAGCCACGCGCACGCGATCTCCCGCGAGCGCCGCGCGCACGAAATCGATCTCGGTCCGCAGCGCCGCCATGCCGCGCCGCAGCGCGACGCAGCGCTCGAGCGGCAAGCCGAGCGCGGCCGAGTGCGACCAGGCGGCGCGATCGAGCCAGGTGAGATACACCGCGTTGTTGACGTGCTCGTACGCGTCGATGTCGGCTGCCTCGACATCGATCTCGATGACGTGCGGCGCGGGGTGGTCGAATGCCATCAGCGCCTCAGGCGCCGGCTCTCTCGCGCTCGACGGCGCGATAGCCGATGTCGCGCCGATACTGCACTCCCGGCCAGCGGACCGTGTCCGCAAGCGCATAAGCCTGGCGCTGCGCCGCCGCGACGCTGGTGCCGAGGCCGACGGCGCACAGCACCCGTCCCCCGTCGGTCAGAACCTCATCGCCCGCGAGGCGGGTGGCGGCATGGAAGATCTTGCCGGGCAGCAGCGCGGCGCGCTCGAGGCCCTCGATCACGTCGCCCTTGCGTACGCTCTCAGGGTAGCCGGGTGCCGCCAGAACCACCCCGAGTGCCGCGCGCGTGTCCCACTCGGCGCGCGTGCCCTCGAGCCGCCGGTCGAGCGCCGCCTCGCACAGTACGGTGAGATCCGACCCGAGGCGCGCCATGATGGGTTGCGTCTCCGGATCACCCAGCCGGCAATTGAACTCGAGCACGTTGGGGGTGCCGTCGGCGGCGATCATGAGACCGGCGTACAGGAAGCCGGTGTAGGGGAGGCCCTCGGCCGCGAGCCCGCGGATCGCCGGCTCGATCACCTCGCGCATGATCCGCTGGTGCATGGCGGGCGTGACCACCGGCGCGGGCGAGTAGGCGCCCATGCCGCCGGTGTTCGGCCCGCGATCGCCGTCGTCGCGGCGCTTGTGATCCTGGGAAGTGGCGAGCGGCAGCACGTGCGCGCCATCGGCCATGACGATGAAGCTCGCTTCCTCGCCCGCGAGGAACTCCTCGATCACCACTTGCGCGCCAGCGCCGCCGAAGCGGCCCGCGAACATCGCCTGCACCGCCCCGAGCGCCTCCTCGTGGGAGGTGGCGATCACGACTCCCTTGCCGGCCGCCAGGCCGCTCGCCTTGACGACCAGCGGCGTCGGCTGCGCGCGCAGCCAGCCGGGATCGAAGCTCTCGCGCGTCACGGTGATCGAGCGGGCGGTCGGAATGCCGTGGCGTCGCAGGAACTCCTTGGCGAAGGCCTTGGAGCCCTCGAGCCGTGCGGCCGCGCGCGTCGGCCCGAAACACCTCAAGCCCGCGGCCTGGAAGGCATCCACTGCGCCCGCCACCAGCGGCGCCTCGGGGCCGACGATCGTGAGGTCGACCCGCTCGGCGGCGGCGAGGCGCGTGAGCCCGGGCAGATCCTCGGCGCCGACCGCCACGTTGCGCACTTTGGGTTCGGCGGCCGTGCCGGCATTCCCCGGCGCCACCAGCACCGCGCTCACCCGCGGTGAGGAAGCGCACTTCCAGGCGAGTGCGTGCTCGCGGCCACCCCCGCCGACGATGAGAACTCTCATCGCGCGCCGCGCCTAATGGCGGAAGTGCCGCATGCCGGTGAACACCATGGCGATCCCGTGCTCGTCGGCGGCGGCGATGACCTCGGCGTCGCGCACGCTGCCGCCCGGCTGGATGACGGCGCGGATCCCGAAGCCTGCGGCCACGTCGAGATTGTCGCGGAACGGAAAGAAGGCATCCGAGGCCATGACGGCGCCGGCTACCGGGAGCTTCTCATCGGCGGCCTTCATCGCGGCGAGGCGTGTCGAGTAGACGCGGCTCATCTGCCCGGCGCCGACGCCGATCGTGGCGCGCTCGCGCGCCAGCACGATGGCGTTCGATTTCACGAAGCGGCATATCGTCCACGCGAACCTGAGATCGCGCAGCTCCGCCTCGGTCGGCGCACGGCGGGTCGCCACGCGCAGCTCGCCCGGCGGCAGATCCTCGAGGTCGCGCGTCTGTACCAGCAGTCCTCCGGTCACGCTGCGCAGCTCGCGGGCGTCGGTCGAGGGGCGGCTCAAGTCGCCGAGGGCGAGCACGCGCACGTTCGGCTTGGCGGCGAGCACCGCGGCCGCGTCCGCCTCGACCGCCGGCGCCGCCAGAACCTCGACGAACTGGCGGGCGGTGATGGCGCGGGCCGTGGCCGCATCCAGCGAACGGTTGAAGGCGATGATGCCGCCGAATGCCGAGGTCGGATCGGTGCGGTAGGCGCGCTCGTAGGCCTCGAGCGCCGTCGCCGCGACCGCGGCCCCACAGGGGTTCGCGTGCTTGACGATGACGCAGGCGGGGTCGGCGAGCTGCCGCACGCACTCGATCGCGGTGTCGGCGTCGGCAATATTGTTGAACGACAGGTCTTTGCCCTGCAGAACCTCGGCGCTGGCGACGCTCGCGCCGCGCGCACCCGGGTCGCGGTAGAAAGCGGCGCTCTGATGGGGATTCTCGCCGTAGCGCAGGTCCTGGGCCTTGGTGAAGACGAGGGGCAGTGTCGCCGGGAAGCCGGCTGCGGTCTCTCGCGAGGCGAGATAGGCGGCCACCATGGTGTCGTAGGCGGCCGTATGGGCGAAGGCCTTGGCGGCGAGCCGGGCGCGCGTCGCTGCGTCGCTTCCACCCCGGTGCGTGTCGAGCTCCTTCAAGACCAGCGGGTAGTCGGCCGGGTCGACCACGACCAGCACCGACTCGTGGTTCTTGGCCGCGGCGCGCAGCATCGCGGGGCCCCCGATGTCGATGTTCTCGACCGCTTCGGCGTAGGAGCAGTCCGGGCGCGCCACGGTCGCGGCGAAGGGGTACAGGTTGACGACCAGCAGATCGATGGGTGCGATGCCGTGCTGCGCCATGACCTGATCGTCGAGGCCGCGGCGGCCGAGGAGTCCGCCATGGATCTTCGGGTGCAGTGTCTTCACCCGCCCGTCCATGATCTCGGGGAAGCCGGTGTAGCTCGCGACCTCGAGCACCCGGATCCCGGCCCCGGCCAGCAGGCGCGCGGTGCCGCCGGTCGAGAGGATCTCGACGCCGCGCTGCGCGAGTGGGCGCGCTAGCTCGATGATTCCGCTCTTGTCGGAGACCGAGAGCAGGGCGCGGCGCACGGGCGGCGACGACATGGGCTTCAGCCCCTCATGGCGTCGGGGAGCCCAAGGCTTCAGGAGCCCGCAAGTCCGAACTGCTTCAGCTTCTTGCGCAGCGTGCCGCGATTGATACCGAGTATGCCGGCGGCGCGGCTCTGATTGCCCTGGGCGTAGTCGAGCACCACGCGGAACAGAGGCTCTTCGACCTCGCGCAACACCAGGTCGTACAGGTGAGCGGGTCGATGGCCGTTCAGGCTCGTGAAGTACTCGCTGAGCGCGCGTTCGGCGTGATTACGCAGCGGCAGATCGCGTCCATTCACTCTGGCGGCGGCGGCTTCACGAGTCCGAGTCTTTTTCTTTGCCGTCATGTAAGACCCCCCGGGAAAAACGATTCGTCAGGCCGCCACAGCAGCCTCGCCCACCCATTCACCGAAATGCTTAAGCGCCTGCGCGAACTGTGCGCTGGTATCGGCGGCCCCCATCAGATCCCGCCGGGCCTCCGCCGGCTCACCCAGCAGCCGCCCGCAATACCAGCCGAGATGTTTGCGCGCGATCCGGACTCCGGTCTCCTCGCCGTAGAAGCAGTACACCGAGTCGAGATGCGCGAGAATGATATCACGCAGGTCGCTGCGCTGAAGTGCCGGCGTCGCAATTCCGCGGTGAAACTCCCGATTGACAGCGCGGAAAATCCACGGCGACCCGTGGCTCGCGCGGCCGATCATTACTCCGTCCGCACCGGTGAAATCAAGTACCTCGCGCGCTTTTTCGCCGTCGCCGATGTCGCCGTTCGCGAACACGGGGATCGATACGCGTGCCTTGATGGCGCGAATGGTCGCGTACTCCGCCGTCCCTGCGTAGTAATCCGCGCGCGTGCGGCCGTGAACGGCGAGCGCCGCGATGCCGGCACGTTCAGCGATGCATGCAATCTCCACGCCGTTGCGATGCTCACGATCCCAGCCGGTGCGGATCTTGAGCGTCACGGGGACATCGACCGCGCGCACCACGGTCTCGAGAATGCGCGCCACGAGCGGCTCGTCGGTGAGCAGCGCCGAGCCACACAGCTTTCCGCAGACCTTCTTCGCCGGACAGCCCATGTTCAGATCGATGATCTGTGCGCCGAGCGCGACATTGAGGCGTGCCGCTTCGCCCAGTGTCTCGGGGTCGGCGCCGGCGAGCTGCACCACGCGCGGCTCGGGCTCGCCCTCGTGGTTCATGCGGCGACGTGATTTGGACGTAGTCCAGAGGCGCGTGTCCGACGTCAGCATCTCGGAGGCGGCCAGCCCGGCGCCGAGCCGGCGGCAGAGAATGCGGAACGGCCGATCGGTCACGCCGGCCATCGGGGCGAGCACGACCGGAGAGGGCAGGACGTAAGGCCCGATCCGCACGCTAGGGCTCTCCGAACCCGCGCCAATTCATCTGAGGGCGCTCGCGTCGTTCGCGCAGGCGACGCCGCCCCCCTGCGGCAGGCACGCATCGAGCTCGAAGCCCACGGCGTTCGCCCCCGGATCGACGAAGGCGAGCTCGGCGTCGATGCGCTGATCCCGGGCGAGCAATGCGCCGGGCGGAATGCTGCGCGGCAGGTAGTCGCGCGGCTGCACGTCGCGCGAGGCGAGGCGGTTGCCGAAGCGGTCCTGGAGCGTCACGCGCAGCAGCGGCAGCGGCTGCGGTCTGCTGCCGCCGTTACGGATGCTCGCCCGCACGGTGATGGCGCCGCCGTTTGCCTGTTCCACCGTGGCGCCAAGCTGCCGAACGTCGTAGGCATGCAGATCCCAGCGCGGCGTGAGCGCGACGCCGAGCGCGGCGTAGAGCGCGGTCAGCGGCCGGTTGAAGCGCGGGTCGGTGGCGAGCGCGTCGCGCTGGTGATTGATGATCTGCGCAAGCAGCACGAGCGCGAGCAGCACCGCGCCCGCGGCCCACAGCGGCCCCCGCGCGGTCCTGCGCTCGCCGGCGGGTTCGGGCGGCGCCAGGAGTCCCGCGTCCTCCTCGGGCGCTGCCTCGACGGGCTGCGGCGGCGCGCGCTCGGCGCGCGCTGGCACATCGGCCGGGCGCCGCTGGCTCGACACGGGGGATGAGGCGGCAGGCTCGCTCGCGACGATGTCCGAGAGCAGTGCGGCGTCGAGCTCGACATCAACCTCACCCGCTCCCGGGGATCCGGGCGGTGCCGCCGTCTCCTGGTTCGCCGCGACCAGCGCCTTGAAGGATCCCGTCGCGGCAGTCCACTCAGCGCTGGGCGACGCCGCGACGAACACCGAGGCCGCATCCGTGGTCTCGGGATTGAATTCCAGGGCGTCCTCGGGAATCGATTCCTCGTCGGCGGGGCCTGGCGGCGGCGTGCTCTGCGCCGCGCTGCGGCGGCGCGGTGCGGGGGCTTCCTCCGCCGGCGCCTCCGTCTCAGGTGCGGGCTCGGGCTCGGGCTCGGGAGGCGCAGCCTCGCCGCCGCGCAAGCCGCGGTCGTCGGAGAGCTGCGCCAGCGCGTTGAACACGCTCGAGCAGCGCCCGCAGCGCACGTAGCCCTGCGCCACGCGCAGATCCGCCGCGGTCACGACCAGGGTCAAGGCGCACTTGGGACAGACTGTGAACATCGAAGCAGCGGCTCGCCCTCGAGGTGGCTCTAGCGACGGCGCGCGCGCAGGCACGCCCAGTCGCCCCGTTCTCCACACCCCTCGACATCAAACCACGCGGCGTAAGCGCCTGTCACGTCGCGGACCTCGTGGCGCATGAGGCCCGCGAGCACTGCCTCGCCACCCGGGCGCACGAGCTGCGCGAACCTCGGGGCGAGCGCGCACAGCGGGCTGGAAAGAATGTTCGCCATCAGCACGTCGACGCCCGTCGGGAGCTCGGCCGCGTCCCCGTGGACGTGCACGAGGTCGGCGACGCCGTTCTCGAGCGCGTTCTCGCGCGTGGCGAGGAGCGCCTGAGCATCGATGTCGAAGCAATGGACCTCGGCCGCCCCGAGCTTGGCGCTGGCGAGCGCGAGCACGCCCGAGCCGCAGCCGTAGTCGATGGCGCGCGCCCCGCGCGCGAGATGCGCGTCGAGGTAAGTGAGGCACAGGGCCGTGCTCGGATGGGTTCCGGTGCCGAAGGCAAGCCCCGGGTCGAGCGTGACGATCACGGCGGCGGGATCCGCCACCCGCTCGTGCCGCGGGCACACCCAAAGGCGCTCGCCGAAGCGCATGGCATGGAAGTCCCGGAGCCATTCACGCTCCCAGGCTCGGTCGGGCAGTAGCGCGGCGCTGAGCAGCCCGGGAGGCAGGGCGAGCGCTGCGGCCAGCGCGCCCGCGAGCGCGTCGGGGTCGCCGGCGTCGACGAACAGCGCCGTGAGACGCGTCGCGGGCCACAGGCGCACCTCGCCCGGGAGGGGCTCGAGCACCGGCTGGTCGCGCGCGTCGGAGTAGCTGACTGCTGCGGCTCCGCAGGCGAAGCAGGCGCTGTCCGCTTCCGCGGGATCGAGCGCCCCTAAGTCGAAGGAAACCGTGACGAGCGAAGCCATGCGCTCGGGCTCACACGCTCGCCACACTCAGCGCAGACCCAGCCGCCGCTCGAGGTAGTGAATGTCGGTGCCACCCTTCTGGAATGCCGCGTGGTTGAAGATCTCCTGATGCAGGGCGACATTGGTCTTGATGCCCTCGATCACCATTTCCGCCAGCGCGTTCTTCATGCGCGCGATGGCGGTCTCGCGGCTGTCGCCATACGCGATCAGCTTGGCGATGAGCGAGTCGTAGTAGGGCGGTACGTTGTAGCCGGAGTACACGTGACTGTCCACGCGGATGCCGGGGCCGCCCGGGGCGTGCCAGAGACGGATGGGTCCGGGCGAGGGCATGAAGGTCTTGGGGTCCTCGGCATTGATGCGGCACTCGATCGCGTGGCCGCGGATCTGCACGTCGCTCTGGGAGTAGGGCAGCCGCTCGCCGCTCGCGATCAGGAGTTGCGCCTTGACCAGGTCGATGCCGGTGATGAGCTCGGTCACCGGATGCTCCACCTGGATGCGGGTATTCATCTCGATGAAGTAGAACTCGCCGTCCTCGTAGAGGAACTCCAGCGTGCCGGCGCTGCGATAGCCCACCGCGCGGCAGGCCTCGACGCACCGGTCCCCCATGGTTTTGCGCTGCCTCAGGGTGATTCCGGGGGCGGGCGCCTCCTCGATCACCTTCTGGTGACGGCGCTGCATGGAGCAGTCGCGCTCGCCGAGATGGATGACGTTGCCGTGGGCATCGCCGAGCACCTGGAACTCGATATGGCGCGGCCGCTCGAGGAATTTCTCCATGTAGACCTGGTCGTTGCCGAAGGCGGCGCGCGCCTCGGCGCTCGTGATGCCGATGGCGTTGAGGAGCGAGGCCTCGGTATGCACCACGCGCATCCCGCGGCCGCCGCCGCCGCCGGAGGCCTTGATGATCACCGGGTAGCCGATGTCGCGCGCGACGCGCAGGTTCTCGTCGTTGTCCTCACCGAGGGGGCCGTCGGAGCCGGGCACACACGGCACCCCGTACGACTTCATGACCTTGATGGCCGAGACCTTGTCGCCCATGATGCGGATGGTCTCGGCCTTGGGGCCGACGTACACGAAGCCCGAGTTCTCGACGCGCTCGGCGAAGTCGGCGTTCTCCGAGAGGAAGCCGTAGCCGGGGTGGATCGCCACCGAGTCAGTGACTTCCGCCGCCGAGATGATCGCCGGCATGTTGAGGTAGCTGCCGGAGGACGGCGGCGGCCCGATGCACACGGACTCGTCCGCGAGCAGCACGTGCTTCAAGCTGTAGTCGGCGGTCGAATGCACGGCCACCGTCTTGATGCCGAGCTCGCGGCAGGCCCGCAGGATCCGCAAGGCGATCTCGCCGCGATTGGCGATGACCAGCTTCTCGATCATGGTGCGTCTATTCGATGACGAACAGGGGCTGGCCGAATTCGACCGGGTCGCCGTTGCGCGCCATGATCGAGGCGATACGCCCAGCCTTGTCGGTCTCGATCTGGTTCATCATCTTCATCGCCTCGATGACGCACAGCACTTGGCCGACCTTGACCTCATCGCCGATGTCGACGAAGGCCTTCGCGCCCGGCGAGGGGGCTGCGTAGAAGGTTCCCACCATGGGCGCGGTGATGACGTGCTCGTTGGGTTTGGGCTTGCTGGCGGAGGCGGCGAGCGCGGCCGGCTGCAGCTCCGGCAGCTGGGCCGCAACTGCGGCCTGCGCTGGGGCCGCGGGATGCACCACCTGAGTGACCGGCACGCCGGGCGTGCCCATGCGGCTGATGCGCACCGCCTCTTCCCCCTCCTTGATCTCGATCTCCGCGATGCCGGATTCCTCCAGCAGCTCGATCAGCTTCTTGATTTTTCGTATGTCCATGCCGGGAATGCCCCCAGGTCGGAAAGCCGGAAGGTCTTTCGGTTCAGCCGCCGCGGGCGAGCCGCTGCGCCGCCGCGCGCACCGCCAGCTCGTAGCCGAAGGCGCCGAAGCCGGCGATGACGCCGACGGCGATATCGGAGAAGTACGAGTGCCGGCGGAACGGCTCGCGTGCCTGTGTGTTGGATAGGTGTAGCTCGATGAAGGGAAGATGCGCTCCGAGGAGCGCATCGCGCAGCGCGATGCTCGTGTGGGTGAAAGCGCCCGGATTGAAGATCACGAGGGCGACACCCTCGCCCGGCGCATTCTGGATGCGGCCGATCAGCTCGTGCTCGGCGTTGCTCTGGAAGGCGACCAGCTCATGCCCGGCTTCGCGGGCCAGCGCGGCCGCACGTTTCTCGATCGACTCGAGCGTGTCGGTACCGTAGAGCGTCGGCTCGCGGGTGCCGAGCAGATTCAGGTTGGGGCCGTTCAGCAGCAGCACTCGGGCCATGAGCGGCGCGTCTTCTCAGGGGGCGCGTGAATCACGCAAGCGCCGCGAATGTACCTTAATTCGCTGCGATATGGGAGAGTTCTTACGAGATCTGCAGGGATCTCGCAGAACTTGGATCAGTTGCTCCCCTGGCCGTCCGGGCTCGCGCGTGCCTGCGCAAGCCGGCGGATCCCCTCTCCGATCTGCTCACGGGCGCCGGCGAGGCTCAGGCGTCCCGCCTCGAGGTCCATCAGGCGCGCGAGAATGAACGTCGCCTCGTCCCGATGCAACTCCCCGATCTTGAGCGTCACGATACGGCCCGTGTGGTCGGCAAAGACCGTGAAGGGCAGGACCACGTCCACCCCGAAGGCCGTAACCGCCTCGAGGCCCCCCTTCTCGCCGACCAGAATCGGGTATCTGATCCCGAGCTTTCGGCTGTATTTCAGCACAGAATCACGCTGATCGATCGCGATACCGATGATTTCGAAGCTGTTTCGACGATTTTCCTCACGGATGGCTTCGAGCAGGGGGATCTCACGGCGGCAGGGCTCGCACCAGGTCGCCCAGAAATTGATGGCCAGTGGCTGGCCGCGCCAGTCCGCGAGCTTGTGCGGGGTTCCCTCGAGATCCGGAAGCGAGAAGTCCGGCAGGTCCTCAGGGATCGCCCGCCGTTCCGGGGCCGGCTGCCGCGCGACCGTTCGTGCCGGGAGGGTGGGCGCGAGGGCCGGTCGAAGGGTGGACCTCTGCGGGGCCGCGAGGCGATGTACGAGAAAGCCCGCGGTCCCTGCGCCCAGGAGGATGCCGACGACCGCCACGACCGTGGCGGCCGAGCGCGCCGGGCGGGTCACGGTGGCGCTTGCAGCGCCTCGCGCGCCCGGGCCGCGAAGGCATCCGCCTTCATGTACCCGACCACCCGATACTGGCTCCGCTCCCTTCCGTCCGGCCCGTAGAAGGCGATGGTCGGGGGTCCGATGATGCCGAAGCGCTTGAGCAGCGCCTGATCGTCGGCGTCGTCGGCGGTCACGTCGGCGCGCAACAGGGAGACGTTCGCGAGCGAGCGCTGTACGCCCGGATCCGTGAACGTGTAGCGCTCCATCTCCTTGCACGACGTGCACCAGTCGGCGGAGAAGTCGAGCAGCACGCCGCGCCGCGCTGCGCTCGCCGCGCGCACCTCGCGCTCGAGATCGGCGACGGTGCGAATTCTGGTGAACGGCAGCTCATGCGCCGGGTGCGCGAGAGCCGGGATGGGGCTCAAGGGATCCGTACCGCCGAGCGCCGACCCGGCGGCGAGTGCGACGCCGTAGACACCGGCGGCGAGCCCGGCGAAACGCACCGCCCACACGAGGTGTGAGCGTGCCTTGAGTCCAAACCACAGGAGCCACGCCAGCGTGAGTGCGGGAACCGCCCAGAGCAGCAGCGCCACGCGATCGGGGACGATGCGCGCGAGCATCCACGCCGCCACCGCGAGCATCATCACGCCGAAGAGCTTCTTGACGAAGTCCATCCAGGGTCCGGCCTTCGGCAGCAGCTTGCCGGCCGAGGCACCCACGATGAGCAGCGGGGTCCCCATGCCGATGCTCATGGCGAACAGCGCCGCCCCGCCGCGGGCGATCTGGCCCGTCTGGCTGATGACGAGCAGCGCCGCAACCAGCGCAGGTCCCACGCAGGTCGTCACGATCAGCGCCGACAGCGCCCCCATCATGGCGACGCCCCCGAAGGTGCCGGCGGACTGACGGTTGCTCACGTCGGCGATGCGGGTCTGGATCGCGGCCGGCATCTGCACGGTAAAGAGGCCGAACATCGACAGCGCCATGGCGACGAACACCGCGGCGAACAGCGTCAGCACCCACCACTGCTGGAAGAGCGCCTGCACCTCGCGGCCCATGGCCGCCCCGGCGATGCCTGCGGCCGTATAGGTCAGCGCCATACCGAGCACATAGGTCAGCGAGAGCGCGAACGCACGCGAGGTCGTTACGCGAGAACCGCCCCCGGCGATGATGCCCGAGAGGATCGGCACCATCGGCAGCACGCAGGGCGTGAAGGCGAGCAGCAGGCCGGCCAGGTAGAAGCCGCCGAACATCAGGAAGAAATTTCCGCCGAGCAGACGCGCGAAGCGCGACTGCTCCGAGGGCCCGCCGCCACCGGCATCACCCGTGGCGCCGCCTCCGCCGCCAGCCGCGCTCGCGCCTCCCGGCAGCGACACGCTCACCGTCTTGGTGATCGGCGGGTAGCACAGGCCCTTCTCCGCGCAGCCCTGGTAGGTCACCTGGAGCGGCAGAACGAACGCGCCGCCCGCGGCGCGCGCCACCGGCACCGTGACCCGCAATTCATGGTGATAGATCTCCTGCTTCCCGAAATACTCATCGTTCTTGATCTGGCCGGCCGGAAACTCGGGCGAGCCGAGCTGCGCGGCGGCGCTCGCAGTTGCGACCTTGATGCGCGCCCGGTAGAGGTAGTAGCCCTCGGCGATCTCCCAGTTGAGGGCGACCCGATCGCTCCCGGCTGCGAGGGCATCGAAGCGGAAGGCCTCATCCGGGGGAAGGAAGTCATCCGCGGTGGACTTGGCGGGCCCGAGGACGGAGCTCATGCCCTTCGAGGGCGCTGCGGGATCCGGCGAGGACGCGGGCGGCTCTGCCCACGCGGCGAAAGCCGGTCCGGCCAGGATCAGGGCTGCGAGAATATGTCTAATAGCTGGACGCATATCGGTTGCTTTATAGCGCAAGCCTTGGACGAGTGGCAGGAACTGGGGTTCATCCCGGAGAAGACCGCCGCATCGATCCGAAAGTCGTCCTTCCGGGGAAAAAAGGCCGGCCACCGCTTGAATTTGCAGGGCTCCCCCCTATCATTAGCAGCCACACGGGGGGAGTGCTAATAGCCCCTCGCGGCGAATAACCCATCAATCATCAAGAGTTTTAAGGAGCGAACACCCATGAAGATTCGTCCTCTTCATGACCGCGTCATCGTGAAGCGCCTGGAAGAGGAGCGTACCTCTCCGGGTGGCATCGTGATCCCCGACACCGCGGCCGAGAAGCCGGTGCAGGGAAAGATCGTGGCGGTCGGCAAGGGCAAGATTCTCGAGGACGGCCAGGTTCGGCCCCTCGACGTGAAGGTCGGCGACAAGATCCTGTTCGGCAAGTACAGCGGGACAGAGGTGAAGGTCGACGGCGAAGAGCTCGTGGTCATGCGCGAAGAAGACGTCATGGCCGTGATCGAAGGCAAGTAAGAGGAATCACGACAATGGCAGCCAAAGAAGTTCGCTTCAGCGATGACGCACGCTCGCGCATGTTCAAGGGCGTGAACGTCCTCGCCAATGCCGTCAAGGCAACTCTCGGTCCCAAGGGCCGCAACGCCGTGCTCGAGAAGAGCTTCGGCGCACCCACCGTCACCAAGGACGGCGTGTCGGTCGCGAAGGAGATCGAGCTCAAGGACAAGTTCGAGAACATGGGCGCGCAGATGGTGAAGGAAGTCGCGTCCGCAACCTCCGACGAGGCCGGCGACGGCACCACCACCGCGACCGTGCTCGCCCAGGCGATCATCCGCGAGGGTCTGAAGGCCGTGTCCTCGGGTCGCAACCCGATGGACGTCAAGCGCGGCGTCGACAAGGCGGTCGTCACCGCCGTCGAGGAGCTCAAGAGGCTCTCCAAGCCCTGCAAGGACTCCAAGGCCATCGCCCAGGTGGGCACCATCTCGGCGAACGCCGACGAGTCGATCGGCAAGACCATCGCCGAGGCGATGGAGAAGGTCGGCAAGGAAGGCGTCATCACGGTGGAGGAGGGCTCGGGCCTCACCAACGAGCTGGAAGTGGTCGAGGGCATGCAGTTCGACCGCGGCTACCTGTCGCCGTACTTCATCAACAACCAGCAGAACCAGACCACCGAGCTCGACAAGCCGGCGATCCTGCTGGTGGACAAGAAGATCTCCAATATCCGCGAGCTGCTGCCGCTGCTCGAGGGCGTGGCCAAGTCCGGCCGGCCGCTGCTGGTCGTGGCCGAGGACATCGAGGGCGAGGCGCTCGCGACGCTGGTCGTCAACAACATCCGCGGCATCCTCAAGGTGGCCGGCGTCAAGGCTCCGGGCTTCGGCGACCGCCGCAAGGCCATGCTGCAGGACATCGCCACCCTCACCGGCGGCACGGTGATCTCGGACGAGGTCGGCCTGTCGCTCGAGAAGGCGACCCTGAACGATCTCGGCGATGCCAAGAAGATCGTCGTGGAGAAGGAGAACACCACGATCATCGACGGCGCCGGCAAGGCCGCCGACATCAAGGCGCGCATCGAGTCGATCCGCCAGCAGATCGAGGAGGCCACCTCCGACTACGACAAGGAGAAACTGCAGGAGCGCGTTGCCAAGCTCTCCGGCGGCGTCGCCGTGATCAAGGTCGGGGCCGCCACCGAGATCGAGATGAAAGAGAAGAAGGCCCGCGTCGAGGACGCGCTGCACGCCACCCGTGCGGCGGTCGAAGAGGGCGTGGTGCCGGGCGGCGGCGTGGCGCTGATCCGCGTGCAGAAGGCCCTCGAGAAGCTCGAGGGCGCGAACGAGGACCAGACGGTCGGCGTGCGCATCCTGTCGCGCTCGATCGAGGAGCCGCTGCGCCAGATCGTCGAGAACGCCGGCGAGGATGCCGCCGTGATCCTCAACCAGGTCAAGAGCAAGACCGGCGCCTACGGCTACGATGCCGCCAAGGGCGAGTTCGGCGACCTGCTCGAGGCCGGGATCCTCGATCCCACCAAGGTGACGCGTCTTGCACTGCAGAACGCGGCCTCCGTGGCGGGTCTGCTGCTCACCACGGAGGTGATGGTGGCCGAGGCTCCGAAGGACGAGGAGCACAGCCATGCCGGCCCGCCGGGCGGCATGGGCGGCATGGACATGTAAAGACCCTCTCTAAAGAGGTATCGATTCTGTAACAGTGAGTCGATAGGCTTTACATAACGGTTAGGGGTTCGCGCCCCGGCTCTCAGCCGGGGCGCAGCCCCCAAAGACGCGGAACAAGACCCCCTATTCCGCGCATCATTCGCAGGCCCCCTCGTGGGGCCTGTTTTTTTGGTTTATCGTGCCTCGAGGGTTCTCTTCGGGGAGATCGTCATGGCTTACGCGAAAGCTCGCACATGCGCACTGCTGGCAGCAGCGTGCTTCGGCTCCCTGACGCTCGCTGCCTGCAGCCACCCGGCGCAGGACGAGATGAGCTGGGCCCGCGCTGCGCTCGAGCGCAATGAGCGCATCGAGATCGTGGCGACCGACCCGCAGGCCCGTACCTTCACCGTGCGCAGCAAGGACACCGGCGCGCTCAGCGTCGTGCGCGCCGACCAGGTGACCGCAGCGCCCGCGCCCGCCAGCGCGCCGCCGGCTGCGAGCGCGGCTGCCACACCGGCCGCCGCGGCGGCTCCCACGGGTGAGAGCGACGAGAGCGCTGCCAAGGGCGCACCGGCTGCCGCTGCGACCGAGGAGGCTGCCGGGCGTCCCCAAGAGCCGCCCGCTGCGAGGCCCGCCGCCGAGCCCCCGGTGTTCGCCTCACGGGCTCTGCAGCCCGGCAGTCCCGCCCGTCCCGTTCCGGGGCAGGTGATCGAGGCCGGCCCCGGATACCTCATCGAGGCGGCCGCCGCTCCCGCGAGCACCCCGGCCGCGCGCGAGCCCGGGCCGCCCGCGGCCGCCGAACTGCGTCGCGAGCCGATCGTCTGCCAGGGCCAGCGGATGCTGCACATCGACAATCTCAACCTCCAGTTCGAGGGCGATGCGGTGAGCGCCGAGGACGGCTGCGAGATCCACATCACCAACAGCCGCATCCGCGCCACGGGCGTCGGCGTCTCGGCGCGCGCCGCCAACGTTCACATCGACAACAGCCTCATCGAGGGAGACGCCGCCTCGATCGAGGCCTCCGACGGCGCACAGATCTACACCGCCTCCTCGAGATTCCGCGGCTTGAGCCGCCGGCTCGATACCGCGGCCGTGCACGACCTCGGGGGCAATGTCTGGAATTGACGCGAGCCCGGGGCTCGAGAGCCTGGTTCGGCGTGCCCTCGAGAGGATCGAGGCCGAGCCGCTCGCGCGCTCCGTCCTCGCGGGCGCCCCTGCGGAGATTCGCGGCTCGCTGACCCGGATACTGGCGGCGAGCGATTTCGTCGCCGATTCCTGCGCCCGCGATCCGCAGCTCCTCGAAGCGCTCGTGTCGCGCGGTGACCTCACCCGGCGCCTCCTCCCCGCCGAGCTCGGCGGGCGCGCACCGCAGTTGCATGCTGCGACTCCCGAGGCAGAGGCGCAGCGCGCGCTGCGGCGCTGGCGGCGCTACGAGCTGACGCGCATCGCCTGGCGGGATCTCGCCGGCTGGGCCGGGCTCGATGAGACCCTCGCCGATCTCACCGCATTCGCAGACGCCGCTATCCGCAGCGCCATTGCCTATGCCCGCCATGCGCTCGTCGAGCGCTACGGCGAGCCACGCTCCGCAGCCGGCGAGGTTCAGCCGCTGGTCGTCGTCGCCATGGGCAAACTCGGCGGCGGGGAGCTCAATTTCTCCTCGGACGTCGATCTGGTGCTGCTCTTCCCCGAGCACGGCGACACCGACGGCGCTCGCGGCATCGCCAACGAGGAGTTCTTTACCCGCCTGGCGCAGGCCCTGGTCCGGCTGCTCGAAGCGCCGACCCCCGAGGGCTTCGTGCTGCGGGTGGACTTGCGCCTGCGGCCCTTCGGCGACTCCGGTCCCGTGGTCGCGAGCTTCGCTTCCTTCGAGGACTATCTGCCGCGGCACGGCCGCGACTGGGAGCGCTACGCCTACGTCAAGGCACGTGCGGTGACCGCCGTGGAACGCTATGCCGAGATCGAGGCGTCGGCGGTGCGGCCGTTCGTGTACCGGCGCTATCTCGACTACGGGGTATTCGAGAGCCTGCGGGAGATGAAGGCCCTGATCGCCCGCGAGGTGGAGCGCCGCGAGCTGGCCGACGACGTCAAGCTCGGCCCCGGGGGCATTCGCGAGATCGAGTTCATCGTGCAGGCGCTGCAGCTGACGCGCGGCGGGCGCGACCGGAGTCTGCAGACACCCGTGCTGCGCACGGCGCTGGCCCGCCTCGGTGAGACGCGTGCCCTGCTCCCCGAGGTCACCGCGCAGCTCGATGCAGCGTACGTCTACCTGCGCCGGATCGAGAACCGCCTGCAGATGCTCGCCGACGCCCAGACGCACACATTGCCGGTGGAGCCGCTCGCGCGCGCGCGGATCGCGCTCGCCATGGGAGCGCGCGACTGGCCGGCGCTGCTCGCCGAGCTCAACCGGCATCGCGAGTGCGTGCGCGGGCACTTCCGCGAGGTCATTCTCGGCGGCGCCGAGCCCGACGCCACCGTGCGGATCGACCTGGGGCGGTTCTGGGACAGCAAGGCGGAGGCCGCGGCGCTCGCCGAGTCGCTCGCCGCCGCCGGATTCAGCGACGGCGCGGAAGTCGCGCGGTTGCTGCTCGAGCTGCGCGCATCGAGCCTGGTGCGCAAGCTCGACGAGCCGGGACGCAGGCGCCTGCAGGCACTGCTGCCGGCGCTGCTCGCGGACGTGGCCCGCAGCGGCGCGCAGCTGCCGGTGCTGCGCCGGATCATTACGATCATCGAGGCGACCGGCAAACGCTCGGCCTACTTCGCCCTGCTGCGCGAGAACGCCGCGGCGCGTGCGCGCCTGGTCGAGCTGGTCGCGCGCGGGGAGTTCCTGGCGGCGCAGATCGCCGCGCAGCCGCTGCTGCTCGATGAGCTGATCGACGAGCGCCTCTTGTCGCAGCTGCCGACTCGTGCCTCCCTTGGCGCCGAGCTCGGCCAGCGTCTCGGGCAGCTGCACGATGAGGAGCCGGAGCACCAGGTGGAGGCGCTGCGCCATTTTCAGAGCGCGGCGCTGTTCCGCGTGGCGGTGGCCGACCTGACCGGCGCCATGCCGCTCATGCAGGTGAGCGACCGGCTCACCGACATCGCCGAGCTCATCATCGAGCGGGCGCTCGAGCTTGCGTGGCGGCAGATGAGCGCGCAGTTCGGGGTACCGACGTGCGACGACGGCCGGCCGGTCAATATCTGCGCGTTGGGCTACGGCAAGCTCGGCGGCATGGAGCTCGGCTACTCGTCCGATCTCGACCTGGTGTTCCTGCACGACTCGCACGGCGAGCGTCAGGAGACCAGCGCCGCCTCACCCATCGACAACCAGCTGTTCTTCGTGCGCCTCGCGCAGCGCATCGTGCACCTGCTCACCGTGCATTCCGCGGCCGGGCGGCTCTACGAGGTCGACGTGCGGCTGCGGCCGAGCGGCAAGGGAGGGCTGCTGGTGACCAACATCGGGGCGTTCGCCGAGTACCAGCGGCGCGAGGCCTGGACCTGGGAGCACCAGGCGCTGCTGCACGCCCGCAGCGTCGCCGGCTCCCCGGAGCTGCGCGCCGAGTTCGAGCGCATACGACTCGACATTCTGTGCCATCACGTGCGCCGCGACAGCCTGCGCAGCGAGGTGCGCGCCATGCGCGAGCGCATGCGCCGGGAGCTTTCCAAGGGCGGAGCGGCGCGTTTCGATATCAAGCAGGACGCAGGTGGCATCGCCGACATCGAATTCCTGGCGCAGTACTGGGCGCTCCGCTGGGCGGAGCGCTACCCGGCGGTGGCGATGTTCGCCGACACCATCCGCCAGCTCGAGTCGGTCGCCTCGGCGGATCTCGTCCCGCAGGCCGACGTCGACGTCCTCACCGACGCCTATCGTGCCTACCGCGCCACCGCGCACCATCTGGCGCTCGCCGGTCAGCCCCCGCTCGCTCCCCCGGAGGAGTTCCGCGTCGCGCGTGCCGAGGTCAGTCGCATCTGGGACGCCGCCATGGGCGGCGCGGAGCCACCCGCGGGGCAGGTATAATCCAGCGCCACGTAAGCCGCCAGCTCAGCGAGAGTCTCCTCCATGGTCGCCACCGCACGGCCGCTGATCCAACCGAACGCCCAGAATCAATACGAGGTGACGGAGGAGGACCTGCCGCTCTCCTGCCCGATGCCGCAGATGTATCTGTGGAACTCGCATCCGCGCGTCTATCTGCCGATCCGCGACACGGGCTGGGCGAAGTGCCCGTATTGCAGCGCGGAGTACACGTTGCGCAAGTGACCGTCCGCGCTGCGCGGACTGGCCGCGCAGCGCGGGGGCACCGTCAGTTGAAGAGCCGGAAGTCCGCCGGCAGCTGGATCGCGCCAGCGGCGTCCGGATCGAGGCGGCCGCCGGCGGCGCGGCCGCCACCGCCACGCACGTCGTCAGCGTCGTCGAAGGCCATCGGGGCCGGGACCGAGAGCGCCGCCCCGCCCTTGGCCTTCAGCGCCTCGTTGAGCGCCGGCAGCTCCTTCGAAGTCAGAGTGGAGAACTCCTGCGTCGCGTCTGCGAGCTGGCTGCGCAGCCCCGCGATGTTGTCGAGCTGATAGGCCGACGGCGGCCCCTCCCAGGAGTTCACGGCGCCGTACAGCTGGTCGGTATGCTCGCGCAGCCGCTCCTCGCCCGTGATCGCGCCGCCCTCCGTGGTCGCGACGATCTCCTTGCGGATCTTGTCGAGCTTCTGGTCGAAGTCGGCGAGCTTCTTGTGCAGCGGATCGCCCGCCGGACGCCCCTTGTTGGCCGCCGCGACCTGCTGGCGGAGCCCGGCGAGCTGGCCGTAGAACTGCGTCTCGTCGTTGAAGAGCGTGTACACCTTCATGGCCGCATCGTACTGCGCCTTGCGATCCGCGGCATTCCAGGTGACGCGCCGATCGAGTCCGACATCGATCGTCGTATCGTAAGTCTTGCCGTTGTCCTCGATGCGGATGGTGTACTGCCCCGGCAGCACTCGCGGGCCCTGCGTGGCCGCGAACGCCACCTGCACCGCAGGGGGCACGTGCGGCGCCGGCAGGTGCATCGTCCACAGGACGCGGTTCAGTCCACGGCGGCTGCTCGCCGGCAGCTCGTCCACCACGTGGCCGGCGCCATCGAGCACCTCGATCTTGAGCTTGCCGAAGAGGTGCCGGGTTCTCTGGTAGTAGGTGATCACCGCTCCCGCGGTCGGATTGTCGCCGACGAAGGCGGCCGCTCCGGTCGGAGCGGCGCCGTTCGCCTCGATGCGCTGCTGTACCGGCCGCGCCGACACGAACGCCACGTCCTTTGCCAGCAGCTCCGGCGTCAGGTGACGGAGCGGCGTGATGTCGTCGACGACCCAGATGCCGCGGCCGTGGGTGGCGAGCACCAGATCGCCGTCGCGCGTCTGCACGGCCACGTCCCGCACCGCGACCGCGGGGATGTCACCGCCCTTGAACAGCCCCCAGTGCGCGCCGCCGTCCACCGAGATCCACAGTCCGAACTCGGTACCGAGGAACAGCAGCGACTTGTCGATCGTGTCCTCCCTGATGACGTGCGCGTAGCCGCGCACCGTCTTCGGCTCCTGCGGCGTGACCAGCGCAACCCAGGTCTTGCCGAAATCGCGGGTCACGTAGACGTACGGCGCCAGGTCGCCGAAGGTATGCCGGTCGAAGGCGGCATAGGCGGTGGCCGGATCGAAGCTGCTCGCCTGTACCCAGTTCACCCACGAGCCCTTCGGTACGCCGTGCACGTTGCCGGAGACGTTGTCCCAGTGCTGCCCGCCGTCGCGGGTGAGCTGCACGTTGCCGTCGTCGGTGCCGACCCAGATCGTGCCCTTGGCTAACGGCGACTCGCTGATCGAGTAGATCGTGGTATGCATCTCGGCCGCCGAATTGTCCACCGTGACGCCGCCCGACTGCTCCTGCTTCTGCATGTTGGGATCGTTGGTAGTGAGGTCCGGCGAGATCCGCTGCCAGCTCTGGCCGTGATCGCGCGAGCGGTACAGGAACTGCGCGCCGATGTAGATCGTGCCCGGCTCGTTGGGGGAGAGGGCGATCGGCGTGTTCCAGTTGAAGCGCAGCTTCTTGTAGAGCCGCAGATCCTCGGCGCCGAGCTTCGGCTGGATGTCGCGCGTCTCGAGCGTGCTCATGTTGACGCGTCCGACGTAGCCTCCCTGCGCCTCGGCGTAGACGTAGTTGGCGTCGGAGGGATCGGCGTACATCCAGAAGCCGTCGCCGCCGAACAGCGCCACCCAGCGCGCGCTGGTGATGCCGCCCGGGTAGGCCGAGTCGCCGCGCCACGAGCCGTTGTCCTGCAGGCCGCCGTAGACGCGGTAGGGATCGGCGCCGTCGAGGCTCACGTGGTAGAACTGCGAGATCGGCAGATTGTCCGACTTCCACCACTTGTTGCCGCCGTCGTAGGACGTCCACAGTCCGCCGTCGTCGCCGTTGTAGACGTGCTGCGAGTTGGCCGGATCGACGAACACGTCGTGCACGTCGCCGTGCGCGCCGTTGAAGCCGCCGACGGTGGTGAAGCTCTTGCCGCCGTCCTCGCTGAGGATCAGGGCGCCGTCGGTCTTGAAGAGGCGCTTGGGATTCTTCGGATCGACGATGAGATTGGCGAAGTAGAAGGGGCGCCACACCATCCAGGTGCTCTTGTCGCCGCGCTCCCAGCTGGCGCCGCCGTCGTGCGAGATGAACAGCGCCGAGTCCGTCGACTCGATGAAGGCATAGACCGTCTGCGGCTCGCTCGGCGCATAGGCGATGGCGATGCGTCCATAGGGCTTGGCCGGCAGCCCCTTGTTGGCCGCAACCGTGAGCTCGCTCCAGCTCCTGCCGCCGTCGCTGCTGCGGTACAGGCCGCTGCCGGACGCCGCCTTCGGACCGTCACCGCCGGAGCGGAAGGTCCAGCCCTTGCGGCGGAAGTCCCAGAGACTCGCGAGCAGCACATCGGGGCTGCCCGGCTGCATCGCCACGCTCCCGCAGCCGGTCGAGAGGTTCGCGCCCTTGAGGATCAGCTGCCAGCTCTTGCCGCCATCGGTGGTCTTGTAGAGGCCGCGGTCGGGCGAGTCGCTCCACAGCTTTCCCGGCACGCAGGCGTACACCGTGTCGGAGGAGCGCGGATCGACGACGATCCGGGAGATGCGCTCCGAGTTAGCGAGGCCGACGTTGGTCCAGGTCTCGCCGCCATCCGTCGATTTGTAGATGCCGTCGCCCACCGAGACGCTGTTACGCGTCCAGGACTCGCCGCTCCCCACCCACATGTTCTCGTGGTGGCTCGGGTCGATGGCGATGGCGCCGATCGACTGCACCGCCTGCTTGTCGAACACCGGCTTGAAGACCGTGCCGCCGTCGGTCGACTTCCACACGCCGCCGCTCGCGGCGCCGACGAACAGCGTCAGCTTGCCGGAGGCATCGTTGTAGCCGGCGAGGGCTGCGATGCGCCCGCTCATCGCGGCGGAGCCGATGTTGCGGGAGCCGAGACCGGAGATCACGGCCGAATCGGCCACCGGCGCATCGGCGCGCACCACGGCGGGAACGTTGGCCACGGAAGCGAGCACACCGGCCAATGCCAGGAATGGGAATCGCATGTTTTTTCTCCCCGAAGAGGTTATTTCGCGGCGGCGGTGGCCGGCGGGGTCGCCGGAAAGCTGAATACCGAGCCGTCGAGAGGCGTATTCGCCTCTGCCTTGTCGAACTGCACCTTCTGACGGTCGCTCGAGCCGTTGGGGCCCGACACCTGCGAGAAGGCAACATAGACCCCGTTCACCTTCTCGTAGTCGCCGAAGTCGGTCACCGTTTCCTTCGGCACTCCGTGCTCGATGCGGCGGCTCAAGGTGCGGATCTCGAGGAAGTAGTCCGGGTCGAGGAATACGAAGGTAATGTCGCCGTTGGGACGCGTCACGCGCAGCTTGTGCGCATCCGTACCGTCGACGTCCTCGGTGCCGAGATACTCGAGCTTGTAGCCCTTGGCCTTGTAGTCGACCAGCGGACCGATGAAGTCGGCGGCGTCCTCGCCGAGATCCTTGGCATCGTCGGCCGACATCTTTTCCGGGTCCTTGCGGCCCTGGAACGGGTTGACCTTCCAGCCCTCCTTGCCGTCGTAAGCCTGGATCAGGGTCAGGCCCTGCAGCGTCGCCTCGATGCGCGCCGAATCGGGCGGCCGGATGGTGGTGACGTAGCCGAGCTGCAGCGTATCGCCGTTGACCAGGATCTTCCCGCTGAGCCGCAGCGAATGAATGGCGGCGATCTTCTCGGCGCCGCCCTTGGCCGCGACGTTCTTCGCGGCGAGCTCATCGGCGGTCAGGGCGAAGGCAGAAGATGCTGCCGTGAGCAGTACGAAAGCGGCTAGTAAGCGCATGCGCTTGGCTCCAGTCTCTTCGATGGATCCGACTATGATGCGCTGACGGGCGCGGCGCTACCAGCCGTGCCGTCAGTCTCTCAGGCGCGAATTCCCCTCGGATCGGCGCTTAGTCCTCGTCGGCGGCGTTGAGATCCCGTGGCGGCGCCAGGTCGGACCTGACGGGCGCGAGGCCCGCGGCCTGCAGCTGCCGGTTGAGATCCGGGAGCTCGGCCTGCAGGGCGCGCCAGCCGGTGAGCAGGCCCGCGAGAGTCTCGCGCGCCGCAGCAGTCGCAGCGAGCTGAGCGGCCGTCGGCGCTGCATCGCCACGCAGCAAATCCTCGTAGAGAGCGCTGATGTGCCCCTGCACGTCGGGCAGCAGCTGCTTCGGCGTGCCCGCCGGTTTCGGGCTCGGCGCGCTCCCCTCGTCCTTCGATTCGAGCAGCGCGGTGAGGCGCGCCTGATAGTCAGCTACGGCCTGCGCCGCAGCCCCGGTGGGCTTGAGCGCCTTCAGCTGCGCCTGTTGCGACTGCGCCGTGAGCAGCGACTGCGAGCTCTCGGTGAGGAGTCCCGCCAGGTCGGTCGCGAGGCGCAGCTGGTCGGCCAGGGCGCCCTCGGGGAGTCGCACACGAGGATCCGGCTTCAGCGTGAGGGGCTGCTCGAGCTTGCGGCCATCGACGCTCAGGCGCACCAGGTAGCTGCCGGGAAGAGCCAGCGGCCCTTCGGGCTGTCGTGGCGTCGCGTGCGGCACGGCCGAGATCGGATAGCCGTGGGTGGTGGCCACCGGCTCCGCATAACGCAGGTTCCACACCCAGCGGTGCAGACCGCCGCTTGCGGGCAGGACCCGCGGGGGCTTCAGCCAGTAGGCCGGGATCAGCTCGCGTGCGAGCTCCTCCGCCGAGGGCACGGGGGCATCGTCGCTCCTGAAGCGGCGCACGAGCCGGCCCGCGCTGTCGACGATCTCGAGTGTGACCAGCTGGCGCGCATCGTGCGGGAGAAAGAACTCGATGACCGCGCCCGGGGGTGGATTGGCCGCCAGCGGCTCATCCGGCGCCAGCGGTGTGTCGGTCCAGGTACTGCGATGCACGCGATAGGCGGCGGCCGGACGGAACAGCCGCGCATCCTTCATGGGGGCGCTGGTCAGCTGCCGCAGACGCGAGATGTCGTCGAGGACCCAGAAGGAGCGGCCGTGGGTCGCCACGACGAGATCGGCGTCGTGGATCAGCAGATCGCGCATCGAGGTGTGCGGCAGGTTGAGCTGCAGCGAATCCCAGTGGTCGCCGTCGTCGTACGAGACCCACACGGCCGTCTCGGTCGCCGCGAACAGCAGGCCGCGGCGCTCGGGGTCCTCGCGCACGGAGTTCACCGGCGCATCGGGCAGACCGGCGGCGATCGACTGCCAGCTCTTACCGCCGTCGCGGGTGCGATAGAGGTAAGGGCGCTGGTCGTCGATCCGCAGCCGGCTCACCGCGACGTAGGCGGTATCCACATCGAAGTGCGACGGCTCGATCTGCGTCACCTTGCTCCAGGGGATGAGCTCGGGCGGCGTGACGCTGCTCCAGTGAGCGCCGCCGTCGCGCGTCAGCCAGACCAGGCCGTCGTCCGTGCCCGCCCAGAGCGTGTCCATGCTCCTGGGCGAAGGGCCGAGCGCGTAGATCACGCCGCGCTGCTGCTCCGCGCCCTTGGGGTGCTGCGTGGCGACGCTCGCGGGCAGGGCGCCCGCCTCGCGCGCCAGGTCGGGACTGATCGCCGTCCAGGTCATGCCGCCGTCGACGGTCTTCCACAGACGGTTGGCGGCGTAGTAGAGAACGTGCGGGTCGAGCGGCGAGAACATGAGCGGCTGGGTGCGGTCAGCGCGCACCTCGGGCCCGCGCACCGGAGCCGGCGTGACGTTCTGCACCTGCCCGGTCGAGAAGTGATACTTCGATACCTCGGTGCGGCCGGCGCCGTAGACGACATCCGGGTCGAGGGGATCGGGAGCGACGTAGCCGTACTCGATGACGCCCACCGGGTGCCAGTCGTGCGCGGTGATCGAGCCGTCGTTGCCGCGCGTCGCGATGCAGACCGAGCCACTCTCCTGCTGGCCGGCGCAAACCTGGTACGGGAACGTCGGCGTGGCGCTCACATGATAGAGCTGCGCCGTCGGCTGGTTGAGCCAGCTGCTCCAGCTCTCGCCGCCGTTCACGGTGATGACCGCGCCCTGATCGGCGACGAGCGCGAGCACGCGCGAGTCGCTCGGGCTGATCCACATGTTCTGGTAGTCGTCGCCCCCCGGCGCGCCGCGCAGCGGCGTCCAGGTCTTGCCGCCGTCGACGGATTTCATGGTGACGAGCCCCATGCTGTAGACGACGTCGGCGTTGGTCGGGTCGGCGCGCAGCACCGTCAGATCCCCGCCGCCGATGCGCAGCGATGCCCGCGGATCGGTCGTGATGCGCGCCCAGTGCTCGCCCGCGTCGTCGGAGCGATACACGCCGAGCCCGGCGGCCGAGGAGTACTCGCCCGGCTCGGTCGTCCCGGCCACGGCGTAGATGCGCTGCGGCGCACTCGCCGCGATCGAGAAGTTGATCTGAGTGAGATTGTCAGGCAGGCCGCCGCCCAGCCGCTTCCAGGTCGTGCCGCCATCGGTGGACTTGAAGAGACCCCCGTTGGTGCCCTCGAACTCGTTCTTGTCCTCCCATGGTCCGAGCCGCGACTGCCACAGCGCCGCATACACCACGTCCGGGTGCGCCGGATCGAGCGCGACCGCCGAGCCGCCCGTATCGGCGTCCTTGTAGAGAACACGCTCCCAGGTCATGCCGCCGTCGCGCGAGCGGTAGATGCCGCGCTCCTCATTCGGCCCGTAGGGATGACCGAGGACCGCGGCAAAGAGGCGGTTCGGGTCGCGCGGGTCGACCGCGACCTCGGGAATCTGCTGACCGTCGATGAGCCCGCCGTGGGTCCAGGTGCGCCCACCGTCGGCGGAACGGTAGATGCCGTTGCCGACCGAGAGGTCCGGCCGCCGCAGGCCCTCGCCGCTTGCCACGTAGATGATGTTGGGATCGGAGGGTGCGATGGCGATCGCGCCGACCGACTGCGTCGGCTGGCCGTCGAAGATCGGCTGCCAGGTGCGGCCCGCGTCGCGCGTCTTCCATACGCCACCGTTGACGGCGCCGATGTAGAAGACGTTCGGCTCGGAGGGCACGCCCGCGACGGCGCGCGTGCGCCCGCCGCGCATGGGTCCGATCATGCGCCAGGCGAGATCGGCGTACACGCCGGGCGGCTGGTGTTGGGCGAGGGCGGCGTGCGAGACGATCGTCGGGACGAGCAGGCTGGCCAAGACCAACTGCCGTATCTGTTCCTGCACCTCAGTTACTCCTCGGTGATGTCGAGCTCGCGGCCGAAATCGTCCTCGAGCCGGATATACCTCATGGCAGGCGGTTCGCTCAGCGCTGGGAGTTCCGGATTCAGCTCACGGATGCGCGCTATCTCCGGGTGACAATCCAGAACGAACGCCATCATGGCGGTGGCGTCCCGGCTTGCGTAGAAATCAACCATGCGCGAGTTGAATTGCGCGGCACGGATCGCCGGGATGCTGATCGCGTCGATCCCCTCCATCATCAGCAGGCCGTTCATCATGAAGCGCGACGTGCGCTTGTTGCCGTCGAAGAAAAACTGCTGCAATGACCCGAACAAAAAGAACGCCGCGGCGCGCTCGTATGGATTCGTCACGTCCTGCTGCAATGTATTCAGGCCTCTGACGAACACCTCATTCAGGCGCACCGCGCCCGGCTCCGTGGCCAGCGGCGTGTAGCGGCCGCGCTCGCCCAAAGCGACATCCGGCGTGTATTCGACTTCGAGCCCCTCACCGCGGAAGTGTCCCCAGTCGAGCGCTTCGTTGCGCGACACGCGCGCGTACAATGAGCAGAAGGTCGACTTGTTCAGCGCGAACTGCCGCTGTTTCACCAGCTCGATGAGGTATTTCGAGCTCGCGGCCAGGTTCAGGATCTGTTCCTGATCCGAGAGCTTCCTCCCGCCTACTGTCACCCCCTCGAGAAGCGTCTTTACTTCCGGGAACGTGAAAGGGTTGCCTTCGAGCACGCCGGCATCCCAAACATATTCGGGAAGCATGCGCGCGAAGCGGAATGTCGCCCGTTCGAGCGTGGCGCGGGGTAGCTCCCGCGGGATGGCGTCCCGGTTCCAGCGGAAGCCAAGCGCGTCGAAAGGGGTCATAGGCTGAATTGTATCGTGCGAACGCCAAGGCTGCCCGCCCGGCGGACCTGCCGTCCTAGCGATACTGCTTGTAGGACTTTTCCTCGATGATGCGCGAGCCGAGCTGCGTGTTGATGCGCTTCTTGATCGCGGCGCGCTCGTCGTTCGAGACGTACACGGCGCGCGCCAGCTCGATGAACTCGCGGTCGAAGGTCTGCTTCGCTTCCTTGTCGCGGATCCGGTCCTCGATGTCCCACAGCTGCTCGTTCACCCGGCTGAGCGCGCGTTCCTCCTGCGCCAGGCCGGGAGCGGCGCAACCCGAGTCGCGCCAGGTCGACTCGAGGAGGGCCAGCTCGGTCTTCACGTTGGCGAGCTTGGCGGCATCGAGGATGCGGGCGGCCTTGATCCTCAGGATGGTGATCTTGTCGAGCAGCTCGCCCGGTGAGATGGGCACCTGGATGTCGTTCATGGGCGCGATCCTAGCAACTCATCGAGCCGGGCGGTGACCTCCTCGACCCCGACGAGGTCCATGACGCCCGGCTCCTCTATCTTGTGCCCCCAGGGGAGCTCCTGCGGCTCGCAGCCGCGGAAGGCGCGCGCCGCGCGCGGGTAGGCGTCGACGCACCAGCGCCCCGACAGATACGGCCCGCTGCGCGCCGGGTTGGTCGCCGCGTACAGCCCGATCACCGGCGTACCGACCATGGTCGCCATGTGTACGGGGCCCGAGTCGGGACTCAGCAGCACGGTCGCGCGCGCGAGCAGCGCCAGCAGCTCCGGCAGCGTGTCCTGTCCGACCTGGTTTACGAGCGCCACGCCCGCGCCGCGCGCGATCGCCTCCCCGG
>Ga0335083_10000326_pt1 | contig 74892 bp, 74 predicted proteins | sample Lox_Sample_42_FD_206716 | JGI IMG/M metagenome (GOLD analysis project Ga0335083, IMG submission 206716) | Soil microbial communities from Loxahatchee National Wildlife Refuge, Florida, United States - Lox_Sample_4.2 | ecosystem: Environmental > Terrestrial > Soil > Wetlands | place: USA...
ACCCGGAGCAGGGCGAGAAGGGCCCCAAGGCCGTGAACGTCCAGCCGATCTAGGCCGGCAGGTCAGTCAGATCAGAACCTGGGAGGGCTCGCCGCGGCGGGCCCTCGACTTTTTCGGGCCGGTTTCGCCGGCTCGCACCAGCGGATGAGCGGCGAGGCGACCAGCATCAAACTGCGCCGGCCGGGGCCGCCCGCCCGTTCGGCAAGGCTCGGCCCGCTCCGTCGTCGCGCCCGCGGCCGCGCCGTGGGCACGCGCCTCGACGTGCGTGTGGCGGGAGTCGCGCTCGGCGCGATCGTCGCGCTCAGCCTGTTCATCGTGCTGATCACGGCCAACCGGCCGAGCCTGCTGGCCCCCACCACCCACACCGGCTTCTACCCGCGCTGGATGTCCGGGCCACTCGGCGGTCTGCTGCCCGGGCTGACGAGCAACAGCACCACCCTGCGCTTCATGTTCACGGGCGCGATCGTGGTGATGTTCCTCGCGTACGTGTGGGTGCTGCGGTGCTCTCCGCGGGTCCCCGTGGGATGGGTGGTGACGGCGATCCTGCTCGTCCACGCGATCTTCCTGATCTCGCCGCCGCTGGCCCTCACCGACATGTTCAACTACATCAACTACGGGCGCATGGAGGTGGTGCACCACCTCAACCCCTACACCACGATCCCCGTGCTCGAGCCGCACAGCGATCCCAGCTATGCGCTCAGCAACTGGCACGAGCTGCTCAGCCCGTACGGCCCGCTGTTCACGCTGCTGACGTTCGCGGTCGTGCCGCTGGGCGTGGCGGCGTCCTTCTGGACCCTGAAGGGGATCCTGGTGGCGGCCAGCCTGGCGATCATCCTGCTCGTCTGGAAGTGCGCCAAGCTGCTCGGCCGCGAGCCGGTCGGCGCGATCGTGCTGGTCGGGCTCAACCCGATCGTGCTCGTGTGGGGGCTCGGGGCCGGCCACAACGACTTCCTGATGATCCTCTGCATCATGGTCGGCTTCTACCTGCTGCTGCTGAGCCGGGCCTTCGAGGAGACCGAAGAGACCCTGCCACGCCTGTCGCGGCCCTCAGACGTGCTCCCGCGTCTGGCCCGGCTGCCGGACGCCGCCCGCCACTGGCTGCTGCCGCTGTCGGCCGCCCAGATCGGCGCCGGCGCCGCCTTCGTGGTGGCGGCCGGCATCAAGGCCTCGGGCGCCGTGCTGATCCCGGTCGTGCTCGCGGGGCTGCTGCGGACCCCGAGGGCCTTCGTGCAGGTGCTGTTGGGGATGGTGTTCACGGCCGCCGTGGTGGCGTTCTCGAGCCTGCTCGCGTTCGGCCTGCACATTCCCGACCTCAGCACCCAGGGGTCGCTCGTGACCGGCGAGAGCGTGCCCAACCTGATCGGGCTGGCGATCGGCGCCGGGGGCGAGACCGAAGCCCTGCGTAAGGTGCTGGTCGCGGTGCTGCTCGCGGCGATCGTGGGCTGCTGCTGGCTGGCCTACAAGCGGCGCGCGACGATCACCGCCGCCGGCTGGGCGAGCGTCGCGCTGCTGGTCACGCTCAGCTGGGTGCTGCCGTGGTACGTGCTGTGGGTGCTGCCGATGGCAGCCCTCTCGAGCTCGATCTGGCTGCGCCGGGTGAGCCTGCTGCTCGGCGTGTACCTGATCATCGCGTGGGCGCCCGTCAGCGGCCTGCTGTGGGACGCGATCCACTTCTATCCGGAACGCACCCCGCTGGGACGCCTGCACCAGCGCGCCGTCAGGGAGCTGTTGAACTGAGGCTGCTGGTGGTGAGCCACCCGGCGGTGGTGGGGGTCAACCAGGAGCCCTATCGCGAACTCGCCGCCCGCGGCTGGGAGGTGAGCCTGGTGGTGCCGTCGCGATGGCGCCACGCGTTCGCGAGCGGAACCGTCCGCCCCCACGCGATCGAGGGCCTCGAAGGGACGCTCCGGCCCCTGCCCGTGGCGCTGGCCGGAAGTCCCCAGCGCCACTTCTACCTGGCACGCTGCGGCCGGCTGATCGCCCGCGAGAGGCCCGATGTGGTGTTTCTGGAGGAGGAGTCGTTCTCGCTGGCGGCGAGCCAGTGGGGGCGCGCCTGCGGGGCCCGAGCAGTGCCCTTCGGGGTCCAATGCGCCGAGAACATCGACCGCCCGCTCCCGGCGCCGGTGCGCGCGATGCGCACACGCGTGCTCGCGCGCGCGGCGTTCGTGGCAACGCGCTCCAACAGCGCGGCGGAGCTCGCTCGCGCCTGGGGGGCGCGGGGCGAGGTGCGCTTCACACCCCACGCGATCCCCACCTGGTCGTCGCTGCCGCCGCCGCGCAGCTCCCCGTCGCCGGAGCCGGAGCGGCGACCGTTCACGATCGGCTATGCGGGCAGGCTCACCGCGAGCAAGGGGCTGCCCGACCTGCTCGAAGCCGTACGCACGATGTCCGCGCCCGTCGAGCTGCTGCTGGTCGGTGACGGTGAGCTGCGAGCAGAGTTGGAGGGCCAGGAGATCCCCGGCTCGCGCGTACGCGTGCTGACCGGAGTCGCGCACGAGCAGATGGCGGACGCCTATGCGCTCATGGACGTGCTCGTGCTGCCCTCGCGCACGACGCCCACCTGGAAGGAGCAGTTCGGGCGGGTGATCGTCGAGGCGCTGTCACGGGGCGTGCCGGTGGTCGGGTCGGACTCGGGGGAGATCCCCTGGCTGGTCGAGCTGACCGGAGGCGGGCTCGTGTTTGCGGAGGGCGACGCCGCCGCGCTGGCGGCACGCCTGACCCGCCTGCGCGAGGAGCCGGCGCTGAGAGCCGAGCTCGCCGAGCGCGGCCGGCGGGCCTGCGAGGAGCACTTCTCGCTGCGCGCGACGACCGATGTACTCGAAGGGCTGTTGCGCAACGCAGCAGCCGGGGCGTCCTCCGATGCCGGGGCGGCCGAGGCGGCCGACCCGACGCACTAGCGTCGCCTCTGCCCGCTAGACCTCGCCGCTGGGCGGGCGCCGGCCCAGCTTGCGCTCGGCGGTGAGGCGCTTGTCCGCCAGCCTGCGCTCCCGTGCCGCGCCAGTGGGCTTGGTCGGGCGGCGCGCACGCGGCTGGTGCAGGGCCTCCGCGATGCGGGCGGCGAGGCGCTCCAGCGCGAGCTCGCGGTTGCGGGCCTGCGAGCGGCCGTCCTGGGCCACGGCCGTGACCCGCGGCCCGGCGCGACGCAGCAGGCGTCCGCGCTGGGAGTCGCTCAACGCGCGCGAGGCGTCCACGTCGAACACGGCTTCCACCCGGGAGGCGGTCACGTTCGCGTGCTGTCCGCCGGGGCCGGAGGAACGGCTGGTGCGAACCGTCACCTCCTCGGAGGGGATCGTCAGCCGCGAATGGACGCGCAGCCCGCCCCGCTGCGCCCCGGGCACGTTCGCCTCAAGCCCCGGCCGGTCCCGCGCCGCGCATGCGCTCCGGCTCACCCTCCGGCATGCGCCCGTCGCGACCGACGTAGCCGTCCTTGCCGCCGGCGCACAGGTACACGGCGTCCTCGTCGCCGACGTTGCGGATCTGGCGCGCGGTGGCGGCGTCGACCCGCGCCAGGCCGCCCTCCCCGAGCGCGATCGTGGAGCCGTCTCCGAAGACCATCTCGATCGCCCCCCGGTGGACGAAGTACAGCTCCTCCTGGGTGTCGTGGTAGTGGAACCCGGTTTCGGCGCCGGCGGGCAGCACCAGGGCGTTGACGCCGAAGGCGTTGACGTCGAGCGCCCGGCGGACCTTGCGGAAGCCTGGGCCGTCGCCGAGGTCCTCCAGGTCGCAGGCCGCCCATCCGTCGCCCCTCTTGACGGCGGGGTAGTCGCTCGACGCCTCCATCTGCCCTCCTCGGTCTAGTGGTCGGCCACCCGGCCCCCGTCGGGGACCAGCGCGCGGCCCTCCTGCGCCCAGCGCAGCAGCCCGCCGGCCATGGAGTATGCCTCGTAGCCCGAAGCCCGGAAGGCCTGGGCGGCCATCACCGAGCGGGACCCCACGCGGCAGTAGAACACCAACGCCCGCCCCGGCTCGAGCGTCCCCGCCTGCGAGGTAAGCGCCGTGAGCTCGATGTGGCGGGAATCGGGGATGTGCCCGGCCTCGTGCTCGTAGGGCTCGCGCACGTCCACGAGCTGCAGGGCGGGGTCATGCGCCAGCCGCTCTGCCACGGCCGAGGGCTCCAGCTCGATGTCCTCCGGGGCGCCCACTGTGGGCCCGAGGCTAGCGGGCGCGCCGGTGCCGTCCCCGCGGGCGCCGCGGTGCCGTCCCCGCGGGCGCCGCGGTGCCGTCTCCGCCGGGCGCGGCGGGCTGGGCTTGCCACTAGGATCAGTGGACTGGCATGCAGGCGGTGGGCGACCTCTACACGATCCCCCAGGAGAACCTCGACTTCTGCGCGATGATCGGCCAGCTCGCGCGCGAGCGGATCGCGCCGCGCTCGGCCGACATCGACGAGCGGGCCGAATATCCGTGGGACATCCGCAAGCTGCTGTCCGAGCAGGACGTGCTCGGGCTGCCCTTCCCGGTCGAGTACGGGGGCACGGGCACGGGCACGCTGATGCTCAACATGGCCGTCGAGGAGCTGGCCAAGGTCGACGCCTCCTGCGCGCTGATCCTGATGGTGCAGGAGCTCGGCACGCTGCCCCTGCAGCTGTACGGCTCCGACGAGCTCAAGGACCGCTGGCTGCCCCGCTGCGCCACGGGGGAGCTGTCGCCGGCGTTCGCGCTGTCCGAGCCCGAGGCCGGCTCCGATCCCGCCGGCATGAAGACGACGGCCGTCAAGGACGGCTCCGAGTGGGTCATCAACGGGACCAAGAACTGGATCTCGAACCTCGGGATCGCCGACTTCTACATCACCTTCGCGGTCACCGACCGCGAGAGCAGGCGGATGACCGCCTTCCTGGTGGAGGCCGACCGCCCCGGTTTCAGCGTCGGCAAGCTCGAGCACAAGCTCGGGATCCGCGCCTCGCCCACGGGCCAGCCGATCTACGAGGACGTCCGTGTCCCCGAGGAGAACGTGATCGGCGAGGTCGGCAGGGGACTGTCGGTTGCCCTCGGAACGCTCGAGCGCACCCGCCTCGGCGCGGCCGCCCAGGCCGTCGGGATCGCCCAGGGGGCGACCGACTACGCCGTCGGCTACGCGCGCGAGCGGCGCCAGTTCGGGCAGCCGATCAACGAGTTCCAGGGCATCCAGTTCAAGCTGGCGGACATGGAAACCCGCACCGCGGCGGCCCGCGAGCTGCTGTACAAGGCGTGCGCGATGGCCGACCAGGGCCATCCGCAACGGGCCAAGTACTCCTCGATGGCGAAGGTGTTCTGCTCGGACACGGCGATGTCCGTGACCGTTGACGCCGTGCAGGTCCTCGGGGGCTACGGTTACGTCAAGGAGTACCCCGTCGAGCGGATGATGCGCGACGCCAAGATCACCCAGATCTACGAGGGCACGAACGAGATCCAGCGGCTCGTGATCGCTCGTACCCTGAAATAGCCGGTCAACCGCACATGCGCTCGTCCAAGCCACCAACTCCCTCGAGCCCCTTCAGGCGCGTGGGGGTGGCCGCGATCATCGCCATGTCGCTCGGGCTGGTGGTGCTCGTCGTCGGCCAGGGCTTCAGCTCGATCGGCGTCGTGAGGGCGCTCGAGGACATCGCCCTGGGTGTGCTGCTGGCCGCGGTGCTGATGGGGGCGGTAGCGTTCGTGGCGGTGAGGATGGCCGGCTGGCGGGACCCCGAGTCGGAGACCGAGTTCGACGAAATCGTCCGCAACGCCGAGCTGCTCGCGCGTGAAGGCCTCGCCGTCGACCCCGAGGAAACCGAGTTCATGGAGCTCGATCCGCTCGACGACGGCGACTTCGAAGAGCTCGTCCGCGACGCCCTCGACGACCTCCCCGACCTGCTGCGCAACGCCCTCGCCCACGTCGCCGTCGTGATCTCCGACGGGGGCCGCCGCCAGGGGGCCTACGGCCTCTACGAAGGCGACGGCGCAACCCGCGACCACCACCACGACCGCATCGTGATCTTCCGCGACACGCTGCGGCGGGACTTCGGGCACGATCCCGAGCTGCTGCGCGACCAGGTCACGCGCACTGTGCGCCACGAGCTCGCCCACCACGTGGGCTTCGACGAGCTCGGCGTCAGCCGCCTGGACCTGTGATCGCGGACGGCCACGGCCTGCGGGCCGGCTCGCCGGCGAGCGGGGAGGCCGCCGCGACGACGCTGCGGGTGCCCGACTTCTTCATCCTCGGCCACCAGAAGTGCGGGACCACCGCGCTGTATCTGATGCTCGGGGCCCACCCCGAGATCTACTTCCCGGCGGTCAAGGAGCCACGCTACTTCGCCGCCGATCTGCGCTCGGCGAACCCCCGCCGGCGTCCAGCCGGGCGGCCGCAGACGCTCGAGGAGTACCTCGCGCTGTTCGCCGGCGCGCTCCCCGGCCAGCGCCTCGGCGACGCCTCGCCCCAGTACCTGCGCTCGAAGACGGCAGCGGGCGCGATCGCGGAGGTCGCCCCGGGGGCACGGATGATCGCCCTGCTGCGCGAGCCGGCGAGCTTCCTGCGGTCCTTCCACCTGCAGATGGTCTCCAGCAACGTCGAGCGCGAGCGAGACCTCGCCGCCGCGCTGGCGCTCGAGCCGGAGCGCCGCCAAGGCAGGCACATCCCGCGGGGCTGCCACAACCCCTCGTCGCTGATGTACTCCGAGCACGTCCGTTACGCCGAGCAGCTGCGCCGCTTCCACGAGCACTTCGCAGCCGAGCGGCTGATGGTGCTCACCTACGAGCAGTTCCACGCCGACAACGAGGGGACGCTGAGCGCGGTGCTGCGCTTCCTCGAGGTCGCCGACGACGCGCCGCTGCCGAGCGTGCAGACCCCGCCCGTGCGGGAGGTCCGCTCAGGACTCGGCCACCGGGCCACGGTGGCGATGCGCAAGGCTCGCAACAACCCCGCGGGGGCCGGGCAGCTGGCGCGCGCCGCCGACAGGCTGCTGCCGGACCTGCTGCGCCCCGAGCGGGTGCGCGCGCGCTGGCGGGCGGCCGTCTACCGCGAGCGCGAGCCAGCCTCCCCCGAGCTGATGCTCGAGCTGCGCCGGCGCTTCAAGCCCGAGGTCATCGCCGTGAGCGAGTACCTCGGCCGCGACCTCGTGGGCGAGTGGGGCTACGACTCGATCGACTAAGCTCGCCCCGCAAGCACCGACCGCACCCGCGGGCGTGCCCCCAGCAAAGGAGAGCTCCCCAGATGCCTGAAGCAGTGATCGTCGACGCCATCCGCACGCCCATCGGGCGAGCGGTCAAGGGCTCGCTCAAGAGCGTCCGCGCCGACGACCTGGCGGCGATTCCGCTGAAGGCGCTGATCGAGCGCAATCCCGGCCTGGAGCCCGGCTCGATCGCCGACATCATGATGGGCTGTGGCTTCTGTGAGGGGGAGCAGGGCAACAACGTCGGCCGCGTTGCGGGGCTGTTGTCGGGGATCGACCACCACGTTCCCGCGTGCACCGTGAACCGTTTCTGCGCCTCCTCGCTGCAGACCACGAGGATGGCCCTGCACGCGATCAGGGCCGGCGAAGGCGACACCTACGTTGCCGCCGGCGTGGAGGCCGTCTCACGCGCGGGCGGAGGCGCCCCGTTCGAGTTCAACCACGCCGTGGACGGCTCCGAGGGCTCCGCCTACAACGTCTACATCCCGATGGGCCTGACGGCCGAGAACGTCGCGGACCGCTGCAAGGTCAGCCGCGAGTCCCAGGACGAATGGGCCGTGATCAGCCAGTCGCGCGCCGTCGAGGCCGTGGCCAACGGTCACTTCGACAAGGAGATCGTGCCGGTGACGGTGCCGGCCCACCGCGAGACCGACAAGGAGGGCAACGAGGTCGACGTGCCCGAGACGGTCGTCACGCGCGACGACGGGCCCCGGCCGGGGACGACGCTGGAGGGTCTCTCCCAGCTGAAGCCGGCCTTCAGGCCCGATGGGACCGTCACCGCCGGCAACGCCTGCCCGCTCAACGACGGCGCGGCGGCGCTGCTGATCATGTCCGAAGACAAGGCCGAAGCGGGAGGCTTCAAGCCGCGGGCCAGGATCGTCGCCTCCTCGGTCGCCGCCATCCGCCCGGAGATCATGGGCCTCGGGCCGATCCCGGCGATCCAGAAGCTGCTCGCCGAGACCGGCAAGACGATCGACGACATCGACGTCGTCGAGATCAACGAGGCGTTCGCCGCGCAGATCGTCCCCTGCAAAGAGGAGCTCGGCATCCCCGACGAGAAGCTCAACCCCTTCGGCGGCGCGATCGCCCTCGGACACCCGTTCGGGATGACCGGGGCGCGCATCATGACGACCCTCCTGAACGACCTCGACACCACCGGCGGGACCTTCGGGATCGAGTCGATGTGCGTCGCCGGCGGGATGGGCATGGCGATGCTCGTCGAACGGCTCTAGGGGCCGGCGCCCGGCTCTGGCAATCGACCGCGCCCGCGCGGTCGCGGATCGGCTCGCTCAGCGCGGCGGCAACGTCAGCGCGGCGGCAACGTCAGCGTGGCGGCCGGCTCAGCGCGGCCGGGGCGCCAACCTCAGCGCGGGGAGGTCAGCGCGGCGGCATCCGCAGCGCGCCGTCCAGCCGGATCGTCTCGCCGTTGAGCATCACGTTCTCGACGATGTGGCAGGCCAGCGCGGCGTACTCCGCGGGGGCTCCGAGGCGCTGCGGGTAGGGCACCCCGGCGCCCAGTTTCTGGCGCGCCTCCTCGGGCAGGGCACCGAGCAGGGGCGTGTCGAACAGCCCCGGGGCGATCGTGTTGACGCGGACCCCGTACTGGGACAGGTCGCGCGCCGCGGGCAGCGTCATCCCGACGACGCCCCCCTTGGAGGCCGAGTAGGCGATTTGGCCGACCTGCCCGTCGAAGGCGGCGATCGACGCCGTGTTGACGCACACGCCCCGCTCGCCGTCCTCGAGCGGGTCGGTCTCGATCATGGCCGTGGCGGCGAAGCGCAGCACGTTGAAGGTCCCGATCAGGTTGATCGAGATGATCGTCTCGAACGGCAGCAGCGGGTGGGGGCCCTTCGACGAGGCGACCTTCTGGGCCCAGCCGGTGCCGGCGCAGCACACCGCGATCCGCAGTGGCCCCTGCGCGGCGGCGGCCTCCACCGCGGCCTGCACCTGGGACTCCTCGCGCACGTCGCAGGCGACGAACGGCGAGCCCAGCTCGGAGGCCAGGTGCCCACCCTTCTCGGCGTTGACGTCGGCGATCGTGACCTTCGCGCCGCGCTCGTGCAGCGCGCGCACGGTCGCCTCGCCGAGTCCCGAGGCGCCCCCTACGACGATCGCGTTGCTGTCCTCGATGCGCATGAGGGCGGCAGCCTACATGTCCTGGACGCCCCGCCGCGCGCGGGCAGTATCGTCCCCTGCCATGCGCCGCGCGCTGACCAACGCATTCCTGGCGGTCGTGTCGTGGCTGAACGAACGCCGCCTGCCGCGGCGGATCGCAGCCATGCAGCACCGCAACCGCTTCGTCCGGGCCGGCTGGACGCGCGTCTCGAACAGCTTGCGATGGCGGCCGGTGACGATCCTCTCGGGGCCCGCGCGGGGGATGCGCATCAATCTCCACGGGTCCGCCGTCGCGTTTGCCACGGGAACGGCCGAGCCGCGCCTGCAGAGCGCGCTGACCAGCGAGCTGCGACCCGGCGCCACCTTCTTCGACATCGGCGCGAACGTGGGCTTCATGACCCTGATCGCGGCGCGGCTGGTCGGGCCGAGCGGTCGGGTGCTGGCGTTCGAGCCGGTGCCCGCGAACGCCGCCGCGATCCGGGAAAACGTCGCGCTCAACGGCATCGACTGGGTCGAGGTCCACGAGACCGCGATCGCCCGCAGCACGGGCAACGCCAGCCTGATCATCTCCGACGTGTCGGCCTTCTCCCGCCTGGCCACGGTGAATGTCCCGACTGGCGCTCGCGAGTCGATCGAGGTGCCGGTCACGTCGATCGACGAGTTCCTGGCCGGCGGCGGCCACCCCGCGCCCGACGTCGTCAAGATCGACGTCGAGGGGGCGGAGCTCGAGGTCATCGAGGGCATGCGCCGCACGCTCGCCGAGCACCACCCGGTGCTGCTGTGCGAGGTCCACGACCTTTACGCCGAGTACGTGGGGCTGATGAGCAGCCTCGCGTACGAGACCGTGAACCTCGACGCCGACGTCCCCGGGGAGGAGGGTGGGCGCAACGCCCACACGCTCGCCCGGCCGCGGACGGCGGTCGCCGCCTAGTCGCTCCGGGGGCGGCTCAGAGCGTCCGGGCGACCCCCGCGCGGGGCCGCGACAGCGTCAGCGCGAAACGCTCCTCGGGGTCGGTGAACCAGCCGGCCACCTCCAGCCCGGCCGCCGCGAGGTCGTCTTCGATGCGCTCGGGCGTGAACTTCGCGCTGATCTCGGTGCGCAGCTCCTCGCCCTCGTCGAAGTGGACGGTCATGTTGAGGGCGTGCACGTGGGAGGTGAGCTCGCGGCGGGCACGCAGGCGCATCTCGATCCACTCCTGTTCGCGGTCGAACAGCGCCACGTGCTCGAAGTCGGCAGGGTCGAACTCGGCCTGCAGCTCGCGGTTGAGCACATGCAGCACGTTGCGGTTGAACTCGGCCGTGACCCCCTGGGAATCGTCGTAGGCGGCCTCCAGCGTGCGCGCGTCCTTGACCAGGTCGGTGCCGAGCAGCAGGTGGTCGCCGTCCCCGAGCAGGCGGGCGATCTCGCGCAGGACCCGCCGGCGGGAGCCCGGTGGGAAGTTGCCGATCGTGCCGCCGAGGAACGCCACGATCCGCGGTCCGGCGGACGGAGGGACGTGGCGCAGGTGGCGCTCGAAGTCGCCGATCACGCCGTGGACGCGCAGCCCGGGGTACTCCTCCACGAGGCTTTCGGCGCAGCTGTGGACCACACTCTCGGTGACGTCCACGGGGATGTACCGCTCGAGCGTGCCCGCCGCCTGCAGCGCGTCCAGCAGCACACGTGTCTTGGAGGCGGTGCCCGATCCGAGCTCCACCAGCTCGTGGGCGCCGGTCAGCTCGGCGAGCTCAACCGCGCGCTCCACCAGGATCGCCCGCTCGGCGCGCGTGGGGTAGTACTCGGGGAGCTCGCAGATGCGGTCGAACAGCTCGGCTCCGCGGGCGTCGTAGAAGTGCTTCGGGGGCAGCTCCTTGAAGGGGCGGGTGAGCCCGTCGAGCACGTCCTCCGCGAGCGTTCGCTCGTCGGCGCCGTCGAGGTGGCGGTCGATCCGGATCGGCTCCTCCACGAGCGCCGCCGGGTGTCTTGGCTCCATCATCCCTCCCTCGCCAGGCGCACGCCGGAGAAGATCTGGCGGCGCAGTGGTAGGTCCCAATTGCGGAAGGTGGTGCTCGCCACGCGGGGGTGGGTGGCCCACGAGCCGCCACGCAGGACGCGGTAATCGCGTCCGAAGAAGACCTCCGAATACTCCCGGTACGGGTGGGCGCGGAACCCCGGATACGGCCCGAACGTGGACGCCGTCCACTCCCACACTTGACCCCGCCCACCGAGCAGCTGCTCCGTCCCCTGGGTCGAGGTCGCGGCCCTCTCCCACTCGGCCTCTGTCGGCAGGCGCGCCTCGTGGGCGCGCGCGAAGGCCTCGGCCTCGAACCAGGAGACGTGGCAGACGGGTGCCTGCGGCGCGCCGTCGGCCACGGAAGGATGATGGGTGATGTCGAACTCCTCCTTCCAGGCCCATCCCTCGTCGGACCACCACTCGCGCCGCACGTAGCCGCCGCCCTCGCTGAAGTGCATCCAGCTGGCGTTGCTCACGGGCACCCGCGCGACCGTGAAGGCCCCCACGAAGACCTCGTGGCGGGGGCGCTCGTTGTCGTAGGAGAAGCCCTCCTCGGCGGCGCCCATCATGAAGCTGCCGGCCGGCACCGCAGTCCAACCCGGGGCCTCGGCGGGCACGCCCGCTGGCGGCTCCCCGTCCGGGAGCAGGCCCGCGATCGCCATCGTCTGGCGCATCGTCTCGCAGTGCTGGAGCTCGTGCCGCAGGACCATCTCGCAGATCACGCCGTCGCCGGTGCCCACCCGTTCCAGCACCTCGACGGTGCGCTCGCGCACGTCCTGCATGTAGTCCCGCGCCCCGGCGGGGTCGAGCAGCTCGGCCTCCGCCCGCGCGGCGCGCGGGGTCTCGAACGCGTCGTAGGTGCCGGCGAGCTCGGGGCGCAGCAGCTCCCCGCCACCGTGGCGGTGAGCGATCCACAGATCCTCGTAGGCGGCGATGTGGGCGAGGTCCCACACCAGCGGGCTCATGATCGGCGAGTGCACCCGTTCGAGCTGCTCCTCGCTGCAGCCGCCCACCAGGGCCAGCGTCTGCGCGCGCGCCCGTCGCATCGCGGCGAGCATCAGCTGCGCGTCGCCGGCGATCGGGTGGGCGGTCGGCGTGTGGACTGCCATGACTCGCTGGCGCCCCACTCTAGTGAGAAACTCGCGCCTTCAGGGGGTGGCGGACGCGGCGCCGGTGTCGTTCCAGCGCGAGATCACCGCCGTGGCACGCTCGTGGCCGAGCGTGGAGAGGGCCGCGGTGGAGAGCGCCAGGCGCCCGCCCTCGCCCGCGGGGAGGGAGATCCAGCGGGCTCCCAGGACCCTCAGCAGGTGCCCGTGGGAGAAGATGACGGCCGGAGCCGGTCCCTGCGACAGCGAGGCGATCACGCGGTCGGCGCGGGCCCCCACCTGCTCGGGTAGCTCCCCGCCGGGGCAGCCGTCGCGCCACAGGACCCAGTCCGGGCGCAGTTCGTGGATCTGCCTGCTGGTGAGCCCCTCGTAGTCACCGTAGTCCCACTCCAGAAGGTCCTCGTCCACGCGGGCCCGGTCGCCGAGCCCGCACAGCTCGCACGTTTCGCGCGCGCGCCGCGAGGGGCTCACGAGCACCAGCCCGAAGCTCCACGCCGACAGCCGGGGGGCGATGCTGCGCGCCGCCTCGCGACCGGCCGCGGTGAGCGGGATGTCGGTGCGACCCGTGTGGCGGCCCGAGAGGCTCCATTCCGTCTCTGCGTGGCGCACGAGCACCGCCGCCAACGGCGCCTCATCGCCCGCAGGGCCCGAGGCCGCGGCAGGCGGCGGGGCGCTCACCCGCGGTTGGGAGGCGGCGGCGCGGCCGCGTCGTCGGTGATCACCGTCAGGCGCTCCCTGCGCAGCAGGCTCGCGGGCACGCTCGCGGTGGGGTCTCCGAGCATCGCCGCCAGGGCATCGGCCTTGGAGGCGCCGGTCGCCACCAGCAGGCAGCTGCGGGCGGCCCGCAGCACCGGCATGCTCAGCGTGATCCGCTCGGGGGGCGGCTTCGGCGAGTCCTCCACGCCCAGGCACAGCGCGTGGTCCTCCTGGAGCGTGGCCGCGCCGGGGAACAGCGAGGCGACGTGCCCGTCGGGGCCGATCCCCAGTACGGCCAGGTCGATCGTCACGAGCTCGCCGGGACCCGGCCGGAGGTGCTCGCGCAGCTCGCCTTCGTACTGCTGTGCGCCGGCGGCAGGCCCCAGCTCGCCGCGCATGCGATGGATCAGCGCGGGCGCGATCCCGGCGGGCTCCAGCAGCGTCTCGGCCGCCATCCGGAAGTTGCTCTCGGCGTCCTCGGGGGGCACGCAGCGCTCGTCGGCGAACCACCACTCGGTCGCCGCCAGCGCCCGGGGGTCCTCGCCGAGCAGGCGGTAGGTGTCTTCCGGCGTGCCGCCTCCGCTGAGCGCCACGTGGGCGACCCCGCGCTCGGTGCGGGCATGCTCGATCGCCAGGCGCACGTGGGCTGCTGCCCGCTCGGCAACGGACGCTGCGTCGGGGCAGCTCGTCAGGCGGGTCATCGTGTTCGGGGATGGTCCGCCATGCCGCTCAGCCGGCCATGGCCAGCGCGGCGTCGAGGGCGGACACGTAGGTGGGATCGCGCAGCAGCGCCTGGCGGATGCCCTCGCCGAGCACACCGCTCTCGCCCCGGGATGCCCCCGGGAGCGTCCACTCGACGCTCTTGTGGTGGGCCTCGCGGGCGTGGGCACGCAGGCCCCCCGGCCCCCGCGACAGCCGCAGCGAGCGCCCGGCGGCGGTCTCCAGCGAGACGCTCTCGAGTCCCGGCACCATCAGCTCGGGCGCGGCCTCCAGGTGCAAGGAGACGTCCTGGCGGTTGGCGTGGGCCTTTCCGCGCAGCGACGGCCCGTGCGCGAGCAGGGTCGCTTCGCGCCACCCCAGGCGGGAGGCCAGCCAGCCCGTCAGCAGCAGCGCGGCGGCGGTGGAGGCCGGATGGTGGCGCACTGTGAGGGAGGTGATCGTGCGCAGTTCCCGCCGGCGGGAGGGAGGGTCGAAGATTGCGGCCACGCGCTCCCGCCAGGGTGTGCTGCGCAGCCATGCGAGGTCGACCACGTAGGCCTGCTCCCCGAGTTGGCCGGCCCACTCCAGTGCCTCTGCGGGGGTGGGCTCCTCGACCGAGTCGAGCAGGATCGCCTGCGACAGGGGCAGCAGCTCGGAGACGACCTCGTGATGGCCGTGGGGTGACCACAGCAGCGTCGGCAGGTCGGTGACCACCAGCGGGTCGGCGATCGTGAGCAGGTCGTCGAGGTGGACGTCGCCCACCTGCACGACCACGGTCTCACGCAGCAGTGAGAGCTCCCCGGGCGTTGTTGAGCTGTCGGTGGAGATCGTCACGCGGGCGTCGAGTTGGCGGCGGCGGGGCTCGTAGGACAGCACCAGCATGCGCGAGGCGTGGTAGCGGCCCACGCCGCGCAGGCGGTTGGCGATCTCACCCGCCCACTCGCGGTCCACGAAGGTGATCATGTTCAGGACCCTCGCCGGCACGACCTGGTCGTTGTGGGCGTGGACCTCCACCAGCAGGTCCCGCAGCGCCGCTTCGATCGCGTCGGGGGTGGTCCCCTCCGCGCTCCAGACCGCGTCGGCGCTGGCCATCAGATCGCGCCGGGGTCTGCCGGCGGGGCCATCAGATCGCGTCCCGCTCTGTGCGGCCGGCCATCAGATCGCGCCCCGCTCTCCGCGGCGGGGCCATCAGATCGCGCGCCAGTGATCGTCCCCGAGCAGCAGGGAGGCGGCCTCCTCGGGGCCCTGCGAGCCGGCGGGATATTTCGGCAGCTCCTCGTTGGAGGCGGCCCACGCGGACACGATCGGGTCGCATATGCGCCACTGGGCCTCGACCTCGTCGTTACGGGTGAAGAGGGTCGCGTCGCCGCGCATCACGTCGGCGATCAGGCGCTCGTAGGCCTCCGGCGACTGTGACAGGAACGAGGAGCCGTACTGGAACTCCATGTTCACCGGGCGGATGATCATGCGCGTGCCCGGGATCTTGGCCCCGAGGCTGAGCGAGACGCCCTCGTTGGGCTGGAGCGTCAGCACCAGCTGGTTGGGGCGCACGCCGAGCGAACCGTCCTGGCTGAACGCGAGGTGCGGGACGGGCTTGAGCGTCACGGCGATCTCGGTGATCTTGCGGGCCAGGCGCTTGCCGGTCCGCAGGTAGAAGGGCACCCCCGCCCAGCGCCAGTTGTCGACTTCAAGGCGCAGAACGGCGTAGGTCTCGGTGTGGGAGTCCGGCGGCACGCCCTCCTCTTCCAGATAGCCGGGAACGTCCTCGCCGCCGGAGTGGCCGGCCGCGTACTGGGCCCTGACGGCGATCTCCGGCACCTGCTGCGCTGAGGGCGGCGGGATCGCGTGCAGCACCTTGACCTTCTCGTTGCGGACGTCTTCGGCCGTGAAGCTGACCGGGGGCTCCATCGCGACGTGGCACAGTAGCTGCAGCATGTGGTTCTGGATCAGGTCGCGCAGCGCCCCGGCGTGGTCGTAGTACTCGGCTCGCGAGCCGATGCCGAGGTCCTCGGCGGCGGTGATCTGCACGTTGTCGATGTAGTTGCGGTTCCACAGCGGCTCGAACATGCCGTTGGCGAAGCGGAACGCCAGCATGTTCTGGACGGTCTCCTTGCCGAGGTAGTGGTCGATGCGGAACACCTGCGACTCGTCGAAGATCGACAGCACCGTCTCGTTGAGCTCCTGCGCCTCGTGCAGCGAGGTGCCGAACGGCTTCTCGATTACCACGCGCACGGCCACGTGGTCGTGGGCCGCGAGCTTGGACGCCCCGAGCTCCTTGACGATCACAGGGAAGAAGTCCGGCGAGGTGGACAGGTAGAAGAGCCGGTTCAGAGGTTCCCGGGCTTCGTCTTCGAAGCCGTCGAGGAGCTCTCCGATCCGCTGGTACACCGAAGCGTCGTCGAACTTGCCCGCAACGTAACGGATGTTCGCGAGCAGCGAGTCGAGCACGTCGGGGTCCGGGCGGCGGCGGGAGAAACGCTTGATCGCCTCTCCGCACTCCTCCGCGAAGTCCTCGTCGGCGCGCTCGCGCCGTGCGACCCCGACCACGTGGAAGTGGCCCGGTAGCACCCCCTCGTGGGCGAGGTTGTATAGCGCCGGCAGAAGTTTGCGGCGCGCCAGGTCGCCGGTCGCTCCGAAGATCACCAGCGAGGCGGGGGCGACGGGCAGGCGCTCGAGGCCCGCGGTCAGCGGGTTGTCCTCTTCGAAGCGAGCCGTGCCCTGGGCCGCGACCGCCACCTCAGCGCCTCGCGCTCTTGACGGCGTGACCTCCGAACTGGTTGCGCAGCGCCGCCAGCACGCGGTCGGCGAAGTCGCCGTTGCCGCGCGAGCGCAGCCGCGCATACAGCGACGCCGTGATCACCGGCGTGGGGACGTCGTGGGCGGTGGCGTCCTGAATCGTCCAGCGCCCCTCGCCCGAGTCCGCGGTGTAACCCTCGATCGTCGCGAGCTCGTTGCCGTCCTCTTCGAAGGCCCGCGCGGCGAGTTCCAGCAGCCACGAGCGCACGACCGACCCCTGTCCCCAGAGGTGGGCGATCTTCGACTTGTCGAGCTCGTACTCGCACTTGTCGAACACGTCGAAGCCCTCGGCGTAGGCCTGCATCAGCCCGTACTCGACGCCGTTGTGGACCATCTTCACGTAGTGCCCAGCACCGGTGGGGCCGAAGTGCAGCCAGCCGCGGTCGCCGATCGCGGCGCGGCTCTGCTCGTTGGTGGGCGGGGCGAGCACGTCGAGGATCGGCGACAGGCGCCTGACGGCTCGCGTGGTGCCCCCGACCATCATGCAGTAGCCCACTTCCAGGCCCCATACGCCGCCCGACACGCCCACGTCGACGTAGTCGATGCCGCTGCGTTTGAGCTCGGCGGCGCGGCGCTTGTCGTCGGTCCAGCGGGAGTTGCCCCCGTCGATGATCGTGTCGCCCCGCTCGAGCAGCCGCGAGAGCTTGTTGACGGTCTCCTGGGTGGGGTCGCCCGCCGGCACCATGATCCACACCATCCGCGGCGCCTGGAGCTTCTTGACGAGCTCTTTCAGCGAGCGCGCCCCGCTCGCGCCGCTGCGCGTGGCCTGGGCCACCGCCTTCTGGTCGAAGTCGAACGCCACCACCTCGTGTTCTGAGTCGCGGCGTATGCGATGGACCATGTTCCCGCCCATCTTGCCGAGCCCCACAAAGCCGATCTGCGTCACGTTCCCTCCCTGATCGTCGCGGTCAGCGAGCGCAGCGCGCCCGCGGGGTCATCGCCGGTCAGCCGCACCCGCAGTGCCGGGCGCCCGAGCGAGCGAAGGGTCTGCAGGTCGCCGGTCGCCTGTGCGTTCTTCAGTGTCGTGAATGAGTAGGGAGCGCCGGGGATATCCATCTCGCGGTCCTCGTCGTGGAGGATCTGCAGGAAGCGCCCGACGGGCGGGCCCCCCTTGTGGAACTGGCCGGTCGAGTGCAGGAAACGGGGCCCGTATCCGAAGGTGGTGGTGGCGCGACCCGCGCGGCGTACGACCTCCCGCAGTCCGGCGGCGGCGATGTCGAACTCCGGCGTAGGGCGCAGGTACGCCATCAGCGCCACGTATTCCGGGGGCGCGGCCCCGAGCAGCAGCGAGCGCACCTCCTCCCGGGAGGCGTCGTCGACCTCGGGCAGCTCGCCGCTGGCGGCGTAGCCCTCGAGCACGGTGTTCGTGGCGTCCTTGGCCTGCTGCACGTTGGGCTGGTCGAAGGGGTTGATCTCGAGTCGCCACCCGGCCACCGCGACCGCCAGCTCAGCCAGCAGGAACACGCGGCCCAGATCGTTGGGCCCGCACGTGGGGATCGTCAGCACGGGGTGTCCGTCCAGCGCCAGGGCTTCCATCCGGTCCTGCACCGCCGGCTCGGGGTTGGACGCGTCGGTGAGGTGCGCGAACACCCTGTCCTCGCCGTATTCGGACGGCTCAGCCGGGGGCTCTTCGGCGACGGGCAGGATGCCGCGCCCCTGCTTGCCGGTGGACTCGGCCACGAGCTGCTCCAGCCACAGGCCCAGCCCCGGCAGCGTCTGCGCGATCACGAACGTGAGCTTGTCCCGCCCGCCGGCCGCCAGCGCGCCGAGGGCGGCGCCGAGCCAGCAGGCGGCGCCCGCCGCGGCCGCGTCCGGTTCGTCCCAGTCGCCGGTCTCGGTTGCCGTGTCCCAGGCCGCCGGGGCGCCGTCGAGCAGCGGGGTGGTGTCGATCCCGGTGAGTGTTGCGGGGACGAGGCCGAAGGGCGACAGCGCGCTGTAGCGACCGCCGATGTCGGGGTCCCCCGCGAACACCCCGCGGAAGCCGTCGCGCCGGGCGAGCTCCTGCAGGCTCGTGCCGGGGTCGGTCACGGCCGCGAAGTTGGCCCCGTCGGCGACGATCGCGTGGAAGTGCGCGAACAGGGAGTTGGGCTCGATCGTGCCCCCCGACTTGGAGGACACCAGGAACAGCGTGCGGGCCGGGTCGATCGCGTCCTGGACGGCGCCGATCGCGCCTGCGTCGGTGGAATCGAGCACGTGCAGGCGGGGTCTGTCGGGGCGGGACTGAAAGGTCCTGCGCAGAACCTCGGGGGCCAGCGAGGAGCCTCCCATCCCGAGCAGCACCACGTCTTCGATGCCGTCGGCAGCGACCTCGGCGGCGAACTCCGCGTACTCGTTGCGCAGCCCCAGCATGCGCTCCGCGATCGTCAGCCAGCCGAGGCGGTCGGCCACCTCGGGGGTTCCAGGGGGACCCCAGATGGTGGGGTCCCCCTCGCGCAGGCGGTCGGGGATCTGCTGCTGCAGCAGCAGCGCGACGCTTTGCTCGACGGCCGGACGCAGCGTACCCGGGATGCTCGCCGTCACGGCCTGCGGCGCCTCGCTCACGGCTCGATCGTAGCCGTCCGCCGGGCGTGTGGTACAAGCTGTCGCCAGAGATGTCCGAGCAGACCGACCGGCCCGGCTCGTCGGCAGAGGCCGACGGGCGCACCAGCTCGACCGTCACCCGCCAGCTCCCCGACCGCAACCTCGCGCTCGAGCTCGTGCGCGTGACCGAGGCCGCCGCCCTGGCCGCGGCGCCGCTCGTGGGCGCGGGCGACAAGGAGGCCGCCGACCAGGCCGCCGTGGACGGCATGCGCCACATGCTGCACTCGGTGCGGATGGACGGCGTGGTCGTGATCGGGGAGGGGGAGAAGGACGAGGCGCCGATGCTCTACAACGGCGAGCAGATCGGGGACGGCTCGCCGCCGCAGGTCGACATCGCGGTCGACCCTCTCGAGGGGACGACCCTGGCGGCGCAGGGCATGCCTAGCGCCCTGGCGGTGATCGCCCTCTCCAGCCGCGGCACGATGTTCGACCCGGGTCCCTGCGTGTACATGGAAAAGATGGCCGGAGCCCCCGACATCGCCGACCTCCTCGACCTCGACCGGCCGCTGGGGGAGACGGTGGGCCTGATCGCCGCCCGCCGGGACTGCCCTATCGCCGACGTGATGGTGGTGGTCCTCGACCGTCCCCGGCACGAGGACGGCATCGCCGCGATCCGCGGGGCCGGGGCCCGCGTGCGGCTGATTTCACACGGGGACGTGTCGGCTGCGCTGCTGGCGGTCACCGAGCGTTCACCCGTGGACCTGCTGTGGGGCATCGGGGGCACCCCCGAGGGTGTCATCTCCGCCGCGGCGGTGAAGTGTCTCGGAGGCCAGCTGCTGGGGCGGCTGTGGCCCCGCGACGACGCCGAGCGGCACGCCGCGCGCGAGGCGGGCTACGACCTCGAGCGGGTGCTCAACCGCGACGACCTCGTCAGCGGCGACGACGTGTTCTTCTCGGCCACCGGAGTGACCGACGGCGACGTGCTCCAGGGCGTGCGCTATCCCAGCGCGGGCGGGGCGACGACCGAATCGCTCGTCACACGCTCCCGCTCCGGCACGATCAGGCGCATCCGCGCCACCCACGATCGTGCCAAGCTGCGGGCGATCGGCGCCGAGCTGACTCACTGACCGCGCAGCCGGCCGACACGCGACTCGGCGAGGTCGAGCCGTGTGAGCGAGCGCAGGAACCCGTTCGTGACGATGACGTGGATCCGCGACTGCGTGACGTTGTAGATCGTGCGGCCCAGCCCCGACGCGATCGACGGGTAGAAGTTGGCGACCGCCACCTCCACGTGCAGGCGCGTGCGGGTGGTGTCGCCGTCGTCCTCGGGTGGCCTGCGGACCTCGATCTGCAGGTAGCCCCGCGGGTCGCGGCCGCGCTTGGAGACCAGCAGCCCCCGCGAGATGCGCCATCGCACGAGCCCGTGTGAGGCGTCCATCTCGTATTCGGGGGCCTTGAACACGAGCAGCCGCAGCGGCGGGGCGACGAGCACCACCGAGCGCTCGCCCTCTGTGTAGCGGACGCGGATCAGACCGAGCGTGACGCGCGTGAGGAAACGCCAGTAGGTGCGCGCGAGGCGCTCCAGATGCACCGGCGTCCAGATCTCCGCGAGCGCGTCCCGGTCGATCAGCAGGTCCGCACGCTGGACCGACGTCGTGGCCTCCGTCTCGGGGTCCACCGAGGTGTCGCTCTCGAGCCCGAAGATCTCGGCACGGTGCGGCAGCCGCGTCCGGGTGCTCGCCCGCCAGGCCACCGCGATGGCCGCGGCCAACAGCACGAGCGCGACCGCGATCCAGACGCCCAGCATCTCGGCCCGCAGTCTCGCATCCGTCCTTCCGGTGCGTGCGTCTTGTCGTGCTGCTATTCAACAACCCGTGCCCGATCGCCGCGGCTGGGATCCCCCACCGGCGCCCCGCGCGCTCGGGGAGCTGCCGCTCGAGGCGGCGCTGGCGCACACCGAGCGGCTCGCCGGCGCCTGGGTGCTGGCGCTGATCCGCTCCCGCCCGCTGGAGGAGATCGGCGTGCTGCCGCTCCAGGAGCTCGCCGGCGCCGCCCCGCAGCTGTGTGGGCAGATGATCGCCGCTGTCCGCTCGGACGACGAGCTCGCGCGCCTGCGTGCCGGCGCGGGAGCCGCAACCGAGTCCCCGGCGGGGCCGGCGGCCCGCCTGGGTGAGCTGACGGGCACCCGCGACGCCGCCGGGGCGGTGCAGGCGCTGGAGCTGCTGCGGGGGATCCTCTGCGGGACGCTGGCGGGTGAGCTCGACGACCCGACCGCGCGGCAGAGCGCGGACCTGTGCGAACGGATCGCCCACGTGTGCGCGACCGTGCTGGCCGCCGCGCTCGGCCGGGGCCTGGAGATGCCGCCGTCTCCCGGGCAGGCCCCGCCCGGCGCAGGGGCGCCGCGCCCGGCGGTGGATCAGACCTCCACCTCGCCGGCGGGCGAGGCGCGGATCGTGGATGAGCTCGAGGGCGTTCCCGCGCCGGCAACCGTCGTGGGGGCCGCGCGCGGCGGGGGCCCGCCCGGACGTGCCGTCGCCGGCGGGGCCCCCGCGATCGAGATCCGCGACGAACGCGTCGAGCACAACGGGATGGCATGGATCGATGCCATCGCCCGGCAGCTCGAGACCTACGAGGCGGACGGGCTGCCGTTCGCCGTGCTGCTCGTCGAGCTGCGCGACATCGAGCGCCTGCGACTCGAGACGTCCCCGGCCGAGCTGGCCGCCTTGGGCGCCTCGCTCGAGCAGGCGCTGGCCACGGGGCTGCAGGCGGGCGGCGCTGCCGCAGCGGGGGGCTTCGACCGTGCGACCACGCCGTGGGCGGGCTCGCTCACGCCGCAGCGTCCCGGACGTTGCTGGCTGCTCGCACCCGGGGCGGATCGGCTCGCGGCGCACGCCCTCGCCGATCGCATCTCCAGGGCGGTGGCGGGCGCCCTCACCCACAGGGGCCGCACGCTCGAGGTCCTCCTCGGGGTGGCAGTCTGCCCGCAGGACGGCCGCCGGGCCGCGGCGCTGGCCGCCCACGCCGACATCGACCTGCACGCCGCCCGCGCCGCTCGACCGTCCGGCTGAGCCGCACGCCTCGGATAGGCTGGCCTCGGGCCATGCCGGGGCGATCGCTGCACATAGCATGGCTGGGAGCTGGCCCGCGGCCGAAAGAAACGGGGGGCGTGCCCGGCGTCGCGACCGACCTCCTGCATGGCCTGGCGGCGCAGGGTCACAGGGTGGAGGCGCTGTTCGGAGGCTGGGAGCACGAGCTGCCGCCCAAGGTGGCCGACCAGGAGAACCTCACCTTCTTCTGGAGCGGCACCAACTGGCGGTGGGGCGGCTGGTACAACCGCACGCGGATCACGATGTTCGTCAGCGGCTTGATCGCCCGCGGCCTGGCCTCCCTGCGCCTGCGCCGGGAGGTCGCGCGCCGGCACCGGGCCGACCCGTTCGACGTCGTGTACCAGTTCGGGCACATCGAGACCCTGGCGCTGCCCGCCGGCGTCAGGCGCCACGTTCCGCTGGTGATCCACCCGGAGGTGCACACCAGGGGAGAGCTGCGATCGATGATCGCCGAGCGCAAGCTCGCCAGGCGCTCGGAGCCGGCTCACACGCTGGTGATCGCGGGGAGCGTGATGTGGCTGCGATCGTTCGTCCAGCGCTTCTGGATCCGCCGCGCGAATCTCGTCATCTGCATCAGCAGGGTCTTCCGTGGCTACCTGATCGCCGATTACGGCGTGGCACCCGAGCGCACCGTCGTGGTGCCCAACCCGGTGCGCCTGACGAGGTTCTCGGACGTCGATCTCAACAGGCCGCTGGGGCAGCCGCCGGCGATCCTCGTGCTCGGGCGGATCGCGGTGCGGAAGGGTCTCGAGGACGTGATCGCGCTCGCCGAGCTGCTGCTCGAGCGTGGCGTGCAGGCGCGGATCCGGATCATCGGCCGCGCGAGCCTGTGGTCCAACTACATCCCGCTGCTCGCCGAGCTCCCGGAGAACGCCGAGTTCCTCGGCTCGATGCCTCCCGACGAGGTGCCCGGGGAGCTGTCCCGCAGCGACGTCCTGTTGCAGGCGAGCAAGTACGAGCCGTTCGGCCTGACCGTTGCCGAGGCGCTCGCCGCCGGGGTGACGGTGGTGGCCACGACGGAGGTGGGGGCCGCCGAGGGTGTCAGCCGCTCGGTCCTGGCCGCGGTGGCGCCGGGCGACGTGGAGGGGATGTTCGCGGCCACCGAGGAGCTGATCGGGAGGCTCGCCGAGTCGCCTGCCGAGACCCGTGAGGCCGCCCACGCGGAGGCCGAGAGGCTGTTCGCGCCCGACATCGTGTGCGAGCACGTCGCGGCGGCTCTGGAACAGGCCGTGACGAGCTTCGGCCGGCGTTAAGCTGCTCCGATTGCGGCGACAGTGGACATCTCCGACACTGCTCAACATGGCCGCAGTCGCGCCGCGCTCGAGCTGTTGGGCAAGCCGAGTGAACTACTCGACTACGGCTGCGGAAGCGCACGGTTCGCCTCGACGATCGCAGGGGAGCTGGGCATACCCGTCCACGTCTGCGACATCAGCCCGGAGGCGATCGACAAGGCCGGGAGCACACCCGGGCTCCATGCATTTCTGATCTCCGAGGACGCCCCGCGCCTGCCGCTCCTGGACGGCCAGCTGGCGGCCGTCTCGAGCTGCGACGTGATGGAGCACATGGACGAGACAGCGCGCCGGGCGGCCCTCGCGGAGATCCGCCGGGTGCTCGCCGACGACGGTGTGCTGGTCCTCACCACACCGCACAAGGGCCTGTTCTCGTTCGCCGACCCCGAGAACTTCAAGTTCCATGCGCCCCGCCTGCACCGGCTTGCCTTCCGGGCGCTGAAGGGCCGCGAGCTGTACGCCCGCCGCTACAGCGACGCCCACCTGGGCGGCAACTATTCCGGCGACGCGGAGCGCCACCAGCACTTCTCCAAGGGAGACCTCGACGTGATGCTCAAAGAGGCCGGCTTCGAGATCGAGGAGGTTCGCTACTACGGCCTGATCGACCCGTTCGCCCACATCGCCCTGTGGCTCGCGGAGGCCCTGCGCCGCAGAACCGCCCTCGCCCAGCCCCTCGTGCGTCTCTGCTGGGCGATCTACATCCGGGACTCCGACTTCGAATGCGGCAGGGCGGCATCCAGCATCGCGGTGCGCGCCCGCAAGCTCCGGTGATGTGAGCAGCTCGACCGGCGCGCATCCGGGCGCCCCTGACCCGGACCTGTCACCGACGCCTGCCCGGGCGTCACCCAAGGTCATCTACATCATGGGCGCCGGTCACAGCGGGAGCACGATCCTGGGCGTGGCGCTGGGCAACTGCGAGGGCATGTTCTTCGCGGGCGAGCTCGACAAATACCTCTTGAGGTCGGGGGTGCCGGTTCTCGGGGGTCTCGAGCGGACACGCTTCTGGGCACGCGTGCGCGAGCTCGTGCCGCAGGCGCGCGAGCTCTACGGGAACGAGGCCCACCGCCAGCTCGAGCGCTCCTCCGCCGCGCTCGACCCGAGCGGTGTCCGCCGGCGGCGGCAGCTGGGTGCGCGCTTCCGCGGCGTGACCGGAGCGCTGATGGGCGCCATCGCCTCCACCGCCGGGGCGTCCCACGTGATCGACACGTCGCACTTCCCGCTGCGGGCCCGCGAACTGCAGCGCACCGACGGCATCGAGCTGTACCTCGTCTTCCTCGTGCGCGATCCGCAGGCGGTCGTCGCGTCGACCAATCGGCTGCTTCGCTCCCGCGGCCTTGCCCGGCGTGCGGCGAACGTCCTCAAGACCAACGCGGAGCTCTGGCTCACGTACGCGTTGTCGCTGCGCGTCTTCGGCAACCAGCCCCCGGAGCGGCGGGTCTTCGTCCGTTACGAGGACTTCGTCGCCGAACCGGAATCGGTGCTCCGCCAGGTCCTCCGGCGCGGTGGGTCAGCCGCCGAGCTCCCTGACCTGGATGCCCTGCGGACCGGACTGGCGTTCCACGCCAACCGCCTGATCGAGTCGGACGTCGTAGCCCTCAAACGTGGTGGCTCGGCGACCTCCGCCCGCGGTTCCTCGAGGATCACTTCGATCCTCCAGCGCCCGTGGAGCGCGGTCTTCGCGCGCCTGGGCGCCGGGGGGACCCAGGCGGCGGGGGCGCCCGGACGCCGGTGGGGCCGGGGCGGAGGGACCTAGGCGGCGAGTGCGCCGCCCGCCAGGGGCGCCGCGGCCGCGGCCGGCGGCTCGCCGAGCGTGGGAAGGTTGCTCGTGGCGCCGACGACGCGGGTGCCGATGCGGACGGTCTCGGAGATGCCCAGCGCGGTGGCCGCTCCGGCGGTGAGGTCCCAGTCGGCGCCGATGTGGCTGTAGGGGCCGCGGTCGAGCACCGGCACCACCAGTGCGTGCCCGGCGTAGCTGACCTTCACCAGCGTCCCGCACGGAAGGGTGCGGTTGGCGACGCCGATTACGGCCGGCGTCAGGGTCTGGCCGCAGGCCGTCCTCTTGCCGTAGAAGCCGGGTCCGAACCAGGTCGCGATGCCGCTCGGGTGGACCTTCGAGTGGGCCGTCCCGGCCGCCGTTCCGCCGGTGGCCGCCCCCGCGGCTGCGACCACGAGACACGGCGCGCTGCACGCAAGCGCGATTGACAGGATGAGTGCGGTCCGATACCTCACGGGGCGATTTCTCCGGCGCCTACGGGGTGAGCTGACGGGCTCGCGCGGCACATGTGTGCGGCGCTACGGTCCACGCGGACCGATTCGCCCCAGCGGATCGCACTTCGCGACCCGCAATGGGTCCCCCGCCCGCCGCACATGCTGCGCGACGGCTCGGCGTGGCGCGAGTATATATCAGCCCACGGCCAAGGCCGCGGCGCAACCCGGGGCCTGCGGCCCGGATCTCTAGTGGGGAAGCCGCGAGAAGAGGTCCTTGAGGACCCGCTCGCCGGCCGACACGCCCGCCCGCGCGATCTCGCTGACGATCTCGGCCGCGCCGGCCACCAGCTCGGCGCCACCCGGAGGCTGGACGGGGCCGGTGGCACGCGATGGTTCGCTCTCGAAACCCTGGCGTGGCGCGCTCGCCGGCTGCTGCCGGGGATCGCGCTTCGGCGCGGACGATTGCGCTGCGGCCCGTTGCGACGCGGCCCCCGAGCCTGCGGCGTGCTCCGCTGCAGAGGGGCCGGGCGCGGCCTGGCTGGGTGGCTTGCTCGTTCTGCGTGGCCTGCCGGAGCTCGTGGCCCGTGCCGTCCGTTTCGGCTTGGGGCTCGCCGTCCCGGCCTCCCCCGCCTTCGCGCTCGCGCCGCTTGACGCCTTTGCCTTCGTGTTCGCGGTGCCGCGCTTCGCCTTCGCTGTCCCGCCCGAGGTCTTCGCGCCGGAGCCCGACGCCTTCGCCGTGCCGTCGGATGCCTTCGCCGTGCCGTCGGATGCCTTCGCCGTGCCGTCGGATGCCTTCGCCGTGCCCCCAGATGCCTTCGCCGTGCCCCCAGATGCCTTCGCCGTGGCGCCGGAGGCGTCCGCCCCCTCGGCGGTGCCGTTGGAGGCCGATCCGCCGGCGCCTTTTCCCTCGCGCGAGGCGAGGCGGCGCCGGGTCGTGCGCTGGGGCCGGGTGCGCGGGAGGTTGGAGAGGACGCCCTCCTCGACCGCCTCGTTGGTGCCTCGTCCGTTGCTCTCGGCGCTCGGCACGCGGACGTCCTCGGGGGTGGGCACGGGGACATGATTGCTTAAAGCCGAAAGCCGCATGGGACGGGCCCGCAGGGGTGCAACCGCCACCCCATGGTCGCGGCTGCCGGGGCAGACGCGTTAGCATTGGGCGCTTGAAGGGAACGATCCGTGCGCAGGTGCGGTCGGCGCAGCGGGCGGTGTGAGACGTGAAGTACCGAGACACTGAAGAGATGCTGGGGAAACGACCGCGAACCTGTTCATGAGCGAAGAGATCGAAAGCCGAATGTCTGTGGTCGACCTCCAGGAACTGGACGAGGTGAAGGGGCTGTTGGCCAAGGGCCAGCAGGTGGGCGTCCTCTCATATGCAGAGATCTCCAAAGCGATGTCGGAGCTGGATCTCGACGAGTCCGACGTCGAAGAGCTGCACGGCTTCCTCGAGCGGGCCGAGATCGAGCTCGTCGAGGACATCGACCCGGCGATAGCCGCCTCGGCGCAGGTCGAGCGGGCGCCCGACCGGCGAGGACGGCGCAAAGCCAAAACCGCGCTGGACCTGAAGCCGGACATGACGACCGACTCCCTGCAGCTGTTCCTGAAGGACATCGGCAAGGTGCGGTTGCTCACGGCCCAGGAGGAGGTGGACCTGGCCAAGCGGATCGAGCGCGGGGACCTCGACGCGAAGCAGAAGATGGTCGAGTCGAACCTGCGACTGGTGGTGTCGATCGCCAAGAACTACCGCAACCAGGGCCTTCCGTTCCTCGACCTCATCCAGGAGGGGACGCTCGGCCTGGTCCGTGCCGCGGAGAAGTTCGACTACCGCAAGGGCTTCAAGTTCTCGACCTACGCGACCTGGTGGATCCGCCAGGCGATCGCGAGGGCGCTCGCCGACAAGGCCCGCACCATCCGCATCCCGGTGCACGTCGTGGAGAAGCTCAACAAGATCGGGCGCGCCGAGCGCAAGCTCGTCACCGAGCTCGGCCGTGAGCCGACCGCCGACGAGATCGCCGAGGTGACCGGGATCGACCCCGAGGAGGTCGACTCGATCAAGCGCTCCGCCCAGGCACCCGTCTCGCTGGAGAAGCCGGTCGGCGACGAGGAGGAGTCGGAGTTCGGGCAGTTCATCGCCGACGAGCGCGCCGAGTCCCCGTACGAGCGCGCGGCCGAGATCCTCACGAAGGAGGCGCTGAGGGAGGCGCTCGAGAACCTCTCCTACCGCGAACGGCGCGTGCTGGAGCTCCGCTACGGGCTCGGCGGGGAGCACCCCCGCACCCTCGACGAGGTGGGCCGCACGTTCAACGTGACGCGCGAGCGGATCCGCCAGATCGAGAACCAGTCGCTGAAGAAGCTTCAGAGCCTCGCCGAGGCCCAGAAGCTCCGCGACGTCGCCTGAGGCGCGCCCGCGAGGTCGCCTGAGGCGCGCCCGCGGCCCCGCGCGGCGGACCTCCCGATCATCGTCTCGCAGAGCGCCGGTTACAGCCGTGGACGGCTTCCTCGATGTCCAGCGCCGTTGCAGGCACTCAAGAGCCTGCGGGCCGATGCCGATCAGCGGAATATGTTCGACGTCGAGGCGGCCCTGCGTGAGCTCGTCGCCAAAGAGGGCTCCGACCTGCACCTGAAGGTCGGCGCCGTACCGCTGTTCCGTATCCACGGGGAGCTCGCCGGCGACGGTTCCCTCCCGGACGAGCTGTCCGCGGAGGACACCGAGCGCGCGCTCAAGTCGATCCTCTTCAACGAGGCCAAGCTCGACGAGTTCGCCCAGGACAACGAGGTCGACTTCTCGTTCGAACTCGAGGGCGTCGCCCGCTTCCGCATCAACGCCTTCCGCCAGCGCGGGCTGATCTCCCTGGTGTGTCGTGCGATCCCGCACAAGATCCTCACGATCAAGGAGCTGTCGCTGCCGCCGGTGATCACCGAACTCGCCGAAGAGGAGCGCGGGATCATCCTGCTTACGGGCACCACCGGCTCCGGCAAGTCGACCACGCTGGCGGCGATGATCGACCACATGAACCACACGATGAGCAAGCACATCGTGACGATCGAGGACCCGATCGAGTTCGTCCACGAGGACAAGCGCTCCGCGATCAACCAGCGTGAAGTGGGCATGGACACGGCCTCCTTCAAGCGCGCCCTGCGCCGGGTGCTGCGCCAGGACCCCGACGTGATCCTCGTGGGGGAGATGCGAGACGAGGAGACCGTCCACACTGCCCTGTCGGCGGCCGAGACGGGCCACCTCGTGCTCTCCACGATCCACACCGTCGACGCGACCGAGTCGATCAACCGCCTGCTCGACTTCTTCCCGCCCCACCAGCACCAGCAGGCCCGCGGCATGATCGCGGGCACGATCAAGGGCGTCATCTCCCAGCGGCTCGTCCCCGGCGCGGACGGCGGCAGGGTCGCGGTGTGCGAGATCCTGCGCATGACCGGGCGCGTGAGGGACATGATCATGGACCCGGACCAGACCGGGAAGCTGGTCGAGGTGATCTCCTCCGGCGGCTACTACGGCATGCAGACCTTCGACCAGGCTCTGTTCGGCCACGTGAAGGCCGGCCGCGTGACCTTCGAGGACGCCTACAAAGTCGCCTCCAGCCCGCACGACTTCAAGCTGCTGATGCAGGCCGACGGCCGCCGCGGCACCACCATGGACGACGTCGCCGCGGCCGAAAGCCAGCGCGACGAGGCCGCCAGCCCGCCCGCCACCACCGTCTGAGCGTCACGCCGACGGCACCGGCGACATCCGCCGCCGTCACTTCACTTGGTAAAGTAAAGGCGTATGGCGCTTGATGAGACGTGTCCCGTGTGCATGACCGCGCAGATCGTGTGCGGCAAGTGGACGCTGCTGCTCGTCCGGGACCTGGCGGAGGGGCACTCGCGTTTCTGCGAGCTCGAACGTTCGCTCTCGGGCATCAGCCCCCGCACCCTCTCGCTGCGGCTGCGCGCCCTCGAGGAGGAGGGCGTCGTCGAGCGCCACACATTCCCCGAGGTGCCCCCGCGCGTGGAGTACGCGCTGACCGAGAAGGGCCGCGCGCTGCTGCCGATCATCGACGACATGCGTGCCTACGGGGAATCGTGGCTGGGAGCGGAGTGCGCCGAGCGCCCCGCGCCCTCCGACGCCCTGGCCGTGGCGTAGCGCCGGGCGCCGGCACCGGCCGGCGATGCAGGGTCGCGCGAGCATCGGGCGGACCCCCCGACTGCGCGTGGGCAGGCGGGACGCCGATCACGGACGTTCGTCTGCAAGGCGGACTGCGGGGGCCGGTGAGGGCAGGAGCGGCCGGACGGGGGCCGAATCAGCGATGAGCATGAGCTCCACCTCCCTGCAGGCCGCCCTCAGCGCCCATCTAGAGGCGGCGGCGGCCTACCTGCAGGCGGAGGTGGCCGAGGGAGCGGAGGTGCCGTTCGAGCTCGAGCGCCGGGGCGGGCGCCCCGGGGCCCGCAGGCCCGCCCTCTACTGCTACCGACCGCTCGTCGGGGAGTTCCTGCGCGAACGCGCCGACAGCCTCGAGCGGCTGCCCACCCACCGGCCGGCGGAGATCGCCCTCGCGGACTTCGACGGGCTCGAGCGCTTCCTGCTCGACCACGGCGTCGAGCCCGGCTCGGCGGGCCCGCGCGGGCGCCTGCGCGACGGTCTGCTGGCGCTGATGGAGGATGCCTTCGGCGAAGGCGGCGAGTTCCAGCTGTCGCCCGAGCGCGTGCAGGCGGCGCTGGCCTCGCTGCAGGCGTCGGCGGGCTCGATCCGCAGCGAGGTCACCGTGCTGGCGCGGCTGCGCGGCCTGGCGATCGCCTCGCCGCAGCTGGCGCTGGCGGACGGCCTCGAGATCGTGCGCGAGGAGGCGCTTCCCGGCCCGCTGCCGGACATGGGGGCGAGCTTCGCGGGCGAGGCAGGCGAGCCCGTGTTCGTGCTGCTCGCGTGTGACGGGGAGGACCCGCGCCGCGCGGTCCACGCCGCGCGCGGGGTCCTGGCCGAGTTGCTGCGTGCCCTGCGCCTGTTCGGCGACGGGCGCATCGGACTCGACTCGCTGGGCTGGGTGAGCACCGGCGGCGGCGCCTGGCGGGCGCTCCCGCTGGCCGGTGGCACGCCGCGGGGCGGCACCCTGCTGCTGACCCCCGACCAGGAGGACGAGCTGCGAGCGTTCTGCAGCCTCGTCTCGCGCCGGGCCTTCGACGGCGGCAGGCTCGAATGGGCCTTGCGGCGCTTCGAGCTCGGTTGTGAACGGCCGAACGCGGTCGAGGCCCTGAGCGACAACCTGCTGGCGCTGAGCGCGCTGCTCGAGGACGAGGACTCCCCGCCCGGGCTCCTCGCGAAGCGCCTGGCCGTCCTCTGCGCCGCCCATGACGACGTGCCGGAGCTCGCCGGGCGCATCGGCCAGGCGATCGCCCTCGAGCGCTCCCTGCGCATCGCAGGGACCTATCCGGGCGGCCACGCGGAGGAGCTCGCGCTCGAGGTCGCCGAGCACCTGCGCGCCCTCCTGCGCGACGTCATCTGCGGCCACCTGCCCGAACGCCTCGGAGAGCTGGCCGACGGCATCATCGCGGAGGCCGAGCAGGCGCGCTCCGAGCAGCCAGAGCTGCCGCTCGGCGGCCCCGGGCCCGCCGCCGAGGATCCGGCCGGCGCGGCGGGTGGGGACGACGATCAGCCCGACGGCTACACGCCCCTGTCACTCGAGGAGATATTCGGCAACGCGGCCGAGTCCGAGGAGATCCTGGACGTCTTCATCTAGCTGAGGCACCACCACGAGCGCTGCCCCCTCGAGCTCGGAGGAGAGGTGTGCGATCGAGTCGCGGTCCCGGCGCGCGAGCACGTCGAAGTCGGCCAGGTTGGCCGCCAGGCGCTCGGCCAGCTGAGCTCCGAGCTCGCCGCTGAGCAGCTCGGCGACCTCGTCCGGCGCGTGACCGCCGAGTCCATCCAGGTGCGTGCGGTTGACCACGAGGCCGTCGGCCGACATGCGCGCGTCGCGCAGACGGCGAGCCAGGAACATCGCCTCGGAGACCGGGTCGGGCTCGGGCGAGGTGACGATCACGAATGAGGTCTGAGGGGCCCTCAGCAGCGCCTCGACGTCGCGCGTGCGCTGGCCGAAGCCGTCGATCACGCTCGACATGGTGCGGAAGAAGCGCGACAGCTCGTTGAGCATGTTCACGCCCGTGACGCGGGCGAAGATCGAGAACACGAGCGCGGTCCCGCGCCCGAACAGCCGCGCGGTGAGCCCGCTGGGGGCGAGGAACACCTGCAGCGCCCGCCCTTCGAAGAACCCCAGCAGCCTCCCCGGCGCCTCCAGGAAGTCGAGCGCGTTGCGCGACGGCGGGGTGTCGAGCACGATCACCTCGAAGTCGTGTTCCTCGTAGAGCTCGTACAGCTTGGCGACCGCGCTCAGCTCCTGCGAGCCAGCGACCGCGGTCGACAGCTCGCGGTAGATCGGGTTGGCGAGGATCTCCTCGCGCGCGCCCTCGTCGCTTGCGAGGCGCGTCACCACATCGTCGAAGGTGCGCTTGGTGTCGAGCATCATCGCCCACAGCTGACCCTTGCCGTGGACGCCGGCCTCCCGCAGCGCCGCCGCGTCGATCCGGCTCGGCTCGCTTGAGAGGCGCTGCAGGCCGAGGGCCGAGGCGAGGCGTTTGGCCGGGTCGATCGTCACGACCGCGACCTTGCGTCCCTCCCTGGCGAGGCCGAGCGCGAGCGCGGCCGAGGTCGTCGTCTTGCCGACACCTCCGGCGCCCACACACACCAGCACGCGCTTGCCGGCCAGCCGCGCCGCCAGTCCGGCGGACCTGGAGCTGCGGGCTATGGCCATCGCGCTAGAGGGTAGTGACCGTGCAGGAATAGGCCTCCGCGGTGCGAATACCCAGCGGACGGCTACTGCAGATCACTCGAACACCGGGAGCCCCCGTGGAAGGTAAGGCCAAGGTCATCGCGTTCGCCAACCAGAAGGGCGGGGTGGCCAAGACGACGACGACACTCAACCTCGCAGCCGCGTTCGCGGAGGAGGGAAACCGTGTCCTGTGCGTGGACATGGACCCGCAGGGCAACCTCACGATGTCGCAGGGGATCGACCCCGACACGCTCGAGCTGTCGATGTACGACGTGCTCGTGCACAAGGTCTCGATCCGGGAGGTGATCCGCAAGCGCGAGATCGACGTGGCGTGCGCGTCGATCGACCTCGCCGGCGCGGAGATCGCGATGTCCACCATGATCGGCCGCGAGCGCGCCCTGCAGAAGGCCTTCGAACCGATCCTCGACGACTACGAGTTCATCTGCATCGACACCCCCCCGAGTCTCGGGCTGCTGACGATCAACGCCCTCACCGCGGCCGACAAGGTGATCGTCCCCGTGCAATGCGAGTATCTGTCGATGCGCGGGCTGATCCAGCTCCAGAACACGCTCGCGATGATCCGCGAGAATCTCAACCCGGGCGTGGACATCGAGGGTATCCTTCCGACGTTGGTCGACTCCCGGACCATCCACGCCAAGGAGGCGATCGAGATTCTCGAAGAAAACTTCGGCGATCGAGTGTTCGCCTCGCGGATCCGCAAGACGGTCCGTTTCGCGGAGGCACCGGTGAAGGGCATGTCGGTCCTCAAGTACGAGCCCGACGGCGTGGCGGCCCAGTCCTACCGGCAGCTCGCGCAGGAGGTCCTCGCCCATGCCCAACGGTAAGCAGCGCGCGAGCATGCGGGAAGGCCCGCTCGCGGCCCTGTTCCGCAAAACCGAAGAGGCCGAGGGCGCCCCGGGCCAGCCGGGCGAGCCGCTCGACGAGGTACGCGCGCCGAGCGAGCCGGACGTGCGCCTGCGCGCCGACACCGACACCCGCACGGGCGCGGACGAGGGGCAGGAGCGCCCCGGCCGCAGCGCATCACCGCCGCCGGCGGCCGCTCCGCGGCCCGGCGGCGCCCCCCACCCGTCGCTGGGCTCCGCACCCCAGACGGTCGCCGCCCAGAGCGCCTACGCGCCCGGCGCAGGGCTGAGCGTGCCCACCCCCCAGGAGCGGCTGCGCGAGGCGTTCAACTCCGAACGGCAGGCGGAGCTCGGGAGCATGCAGGCGGGCCAGCCGGTGATCCGCGTGGTGGGCGTCGGCGGCGCCGGCGTGAACGCGGTCAACCGCATGGTCGAGGCCCAGGTGGACGGGATCGAGTTCCTCGCCGTCAACACCGACCTACAGTCACTGCAGCAGTCCACCGCCGACCTGACCGTGCACATCGGCGCCGAGCTCACACGCGGGCTCGGGTCGGGCTCCGACGCCGACGTCGGGCGTCAGGCCGCGATGGAGGACTACGACCGCGTCAAGTCGATGCTCAAGGGCTCGGACATGATCTTCATCGCCGCCGGCGCGGGCGGCGGCACGGGCACCGGCGCCGCCCCGATCCTGGCTCGCATCTCCAGGGAAGTCGGCGCGCTGACGGTCGCGATCGTGACCAAGCCGTTCCAGTTCGAGGGCATCCGCCGCAGCGAGCAGGCCGAGCGCGGCGTGCGCGCGCTGGCCGAGGAGGTCGACACGCTGATCGTCGTGCCCAACGACCGCCTGCTGGGAGTGCTCGACCGCCAGACGGCGATGGTCGAGGCCTTCCGCGTGGCCGACGACGTCCTGCGCCAGGGCGTACAGGGAATCTCCGACCTGGTCACGCTGCCAGGGCTGATCAACCTCGACTTCGCCGACGTCCGCACGATCATGAGCGGGGCCGGCAACGCGCTGCTGGGGATCGGCATGGGCATCGGCGAGAACCGCGCCACCGAGGCCGCCGACCATGCGATCTCCTCGCCGCTGCTGGAAACCTCGGTCGACGGCGCGCGCTCGATCCTGCTGTCGATCACGGGCGGCAAGAGCCTGTCGCTGTGGGAGGTCAACGAGGCCGCCAAAGCGGTGTCCCAGGCCGCGCATCCCGAGGCCAACATCATCTTCGGGGCGATGGTCGACGAGAAGCTCGACGACCAGGTGTGGGTCACGGTCGTCGCCACCGGGTTCTCCGAGAGCGGCCGCCGGCGCACGTCGGCGCGCCTCACCGAGCCGGAGTCGGGCGAGCTGAAGGTCGCCCGCGCCGCCCCCGCCGGCCCACCCCGCGCTACGCGCCGCGGTGGTCTGTCGGTGGACGAGCTCGAGGTCCCGGAGTTCATTCCGAACGTGTAGGCGCGGCCCCGACGGCAGATGGGCGAGGCTGAGCGCGGGGTTATCGCCGCCGGGCACCCGCTCACCGCCGATGCCGGGGCGCGCGTGCTGCGCGAAGGCGGCAACGCGGTCGACGCGGTCGTCGCCGCGATGCTCACCTCGTTCGTGGCCGAGCCGCTGCTGACGGGTCTCGGGGCGGGCGGTCATCTGCTCGTCGCCGGTGGTGACGCGCCTGTGGGGCTGTTGGACTTCTTCGTGGCGGCGCCCGCGGCTCCGTGGGAGGGGCCCCAGGGACAGGTGTACGCGGAGCTGCTGCCGATCGACGTGTCATTCGGCGACGCCGACCAGGTGTTCCACGTCGGACCCGCCTCGTGTGGCGTATACGGGGCGCCCGCCGGCGTGTGCGAGGCGGCCAGCCGCTGGGGGACGATGCCGCTCGAGCGACTCGTAGGACCTGCCGCCGAGCTCGCCCGCGACGGGGTTGCGCTCAACGCCGGCCAGGCCTACGTGGCCTCGATCCTCGCGGGGCTGCTGACCTCGACCCCCGAGTGTGCCGCCCTGTGGGCCCCGCAGGGGCGGGTCCTGCGCGAGGGCCAGGTGCTGCGCAACCCCGACCTCGCCGATGCCCTGGAGCTGCTGGCCGCAGAGGGCCCGGATCCCTTCTACCGCGGCGCGGTCGCCGACGCCGTCGCAGGGTGGCTGGGCGAGCGCGGGGGGCTGCTCTCGCGCGAGGACCTGGAGGCCTACCGGGCGCTGCCCCGAGGGCCGCTGCGCGTCCCCTACCGCGACCGCGAGATCCTCACCAATCCCGCGCCCTCTGCCGGGGGCACGCTGATCGCCTACTCGCTGGGCCTGCTCGACCGGCGCCCGAGCCCGCCGGGCCTGCCCGACGTGGTCGACGCGATGGCGGCCGCCCAGGCCGAGCGCACCCCGGGGTTCCTGGAGGGCCTCCAGCAAGAGGGCTTCTCCGAGCGCTTCCTCGCCCAGCGACTCGGTTCCACCACCCACATCTCAGCACTCGACGCCCAAGGCTGCGCGTGCAGCGCGACCTGCACCAACGGCGAGGGCTCGGGCGTGATCGTGCCCGGCACGGGCCTGCACCTGAACAACGTGATGGGCGAGGAGGACCTCAACCCGCTCGGCTTCCACCGCCACCGTCCCCGCCAGCGGATGCCCAGCATGATGGCCCCCACGGTCGTGATGCACGACGGCGAGGTCGAGCTGGTGCTCGGCAGCGCCGGCTCCAACCGCATCCGCTCGGCGCTGCTGCAGACGATCATCGGCGTGGTCGATCTCGGGCTCGGTGCCGCCGAGGCGGTGCGCGCGCCGCGTGTGCACTTCGAGAACGACGTGCTGTTCGCCGAGCCCGGCGTGGAGCTCGCGCGGCTGCCCACAGACCTCCAGGTCGTCCGTTTCGGCTCGCGCAACCTGTTCTTCGGGGGCGTGCAGGCCGTGCTTAGCCGCGACGGCGCTCTCGAGGGCGCCGGAGATCCGCGTCGCGGCGGCGTCGCGGTCGAGGCCTGATGGGCCGCGCCCGGGCGGGGCCGGCGGCAGCCATCGCGCTCGCCACGGGGCTGGCGCTGGGCGGCTGCGGGGGCGTGCAGCCCGCCGATCTGTTCCTCATCACGCGCACCGGCTCGACGCCCCACGCGCACCTGGTGCTGCTCGTCGACGAAGAGGGCAACGTCCGCTGCAACGGTGAGCACGAGGGCAAGCTCGACGACGCACAGCTCGTCAGGGCCCGCGGCATCCAGGAAGACCTGCAGAAGCTCGCCTCGCACCACACGTCGCTGGCGGCGCGGCCGGGCTCGGTGTTCAGCTACAGCGTGCGCGACGAAAACGGCACCGTCCGGTTCGCCGACAACTCCGCGGGCCAGCCGAAGGTCCTGCACGAACTCGCGCTGTTCGTGCTGGGCACCTCCCAGCAGGTGTGCGGGCTGCCCGAATAGGGCGCGCCGGCAAGGCCGCCGCCCGCGGGCCCGCCGCGCGGCCGCGGGCCCGCCCGCCTCAGGCGAAGCGAACCTTGCCGTTCGAGAGGGCCCGCGCCTGCGCGCGCTCCAGCGATTCCAGTCGCTCGATCGCCGCCGACAGCAGCATCGCCAGCAGCCTCAGGCGGGCGTTCTCGGAGCGCAGCTCCAGCAGCTCCTGCTTGGCCTCCACGCCGAACTCCACGGTCGCCGCCATCCCGTAGGCGTCGAGCTCGAGCAGCTCCGACTCGCTCAGCTCGCGGTCGGTGGCCTGCGCGACTAGGTCGCGGTAGAGCTCGCGGGCGGCCGTCCCGGCCTCGTCGTCGGGCTCCTCTGCGACCTCCTCCAGGAAGTCGACCTCGCCGGCCGGGTAGGGGAGGTCGTCCTGGCGGCTGAGCAGCCGGAAGGGGCGGGTGCCGCGCGCCAGGATGTCCATGCTCCCGTCCTCCATCCGCTCGAGCACCTGCTCGACCTCGCAGGCGCAGCCGACGAACTTGAGCTCCTCGTCGGAGAGCCACACGATCCCGAACTCGCGCTCGGGGGAGTCGGGCCCGGCCTCCAGGCAGCGCCCGATCATCAGGCGGTAGCGCTCCTCGAAGATGTGCAGCGGGATGCTCTCGCTCGGCAGCGCGACGATGCCCAGCGGGAACAGCGGGAAGTTGCGGGCCGGCCGCGACGGCATCGGCCCGATTCTAGGTGCCGGTCCCGCTCAGCGCTGCGGCTTGCGGGCGGACAGCATGAGGTTGTAGAAGGCGCTCGCCGGCAGCAGCGACTCGAGCAGCCGGCGGTCCACCTCCTGCAGGATCAGGTAGCCGTGGTAGGCGTACAGCCGCCACGCCCACGGCACCTCCTCGGGGTCGGCGCTGTGCTCGAGCGTGCGGTTGACCCAGCCGAACCAGTTCGCCAGCAGCTCCTCTCCGCACACCCTCGTGTGTTCGAGGCCGGCGTCGCGTGCCAGCCGCGACAGCTCCCCGGGGGCGAACGCGTGCACGTCCACGACCGGCTCGAGCGACTCCCCCGAAGTCTCCGGCGGCGGCGGGGCCGCCGGCGCGGCGCGCAGCGCGCGGCGCCACACCGGCGCGAGGCGCCGCCCGAGCGCCTTCGGCACACCGGCGAGGCGGTCGCCGTGGCGCGAGGGCTCGCCCGCGAACACGAGCGTGCCGCCGGGGCGCAGCACGCGCGCGAACTCCGTGAACGCGCGCGGGAGGTCCGGGATGTGGTGCAGGACCGCGTGGCCGAACACGAGGTCGAAGCTGTCGTCCGGGAACGGCAATTGCTCGGCGTCGGCGGGCCGCGTGGCGACCTCGAGCCCGAGCCGCTGCGCGTTCTCCGACAGCGTGCCCAGCATTCCCGCCGAGATGTCGCTGCAGGTGGCGTTCTCGATCACGCCGCCGAGCATCAGGTTGAGCGTGAAGTACCCGGTCCCGGCGCCGATCTCGAGCGAGTCGCGGTAGCGCGCGTGTCCCGCGCCGAGTGCCTTGCGGAGCTTGCCGCGGACCTGGTCCTGACCGACCTCGCCGAAGTCGATTCCCCACTTGGCGTCGTAGTGGTGGGCGGCCGCATCGTGGTAACGCGTGTTCGCGTCGCGGATCTCCTCGGCGCTGGCGGCGGGCGGCACGGCCAGCACCTTATACTCGCCCGCCGTGCCAGCGCCTCGCACCGAGCCCGAGGCTCGTGAGCGCTCCGCCGCGGGCTCGCCGGACGCCCACGTCCAGCGCGACCAGCCCGAGGGGGTTCCCCCGCTCGAGCTGACCGGCGAGCGCACGCTCCCGGACGTGCCCGCCGAGAACTACTGGTTCCGCCGCCACCTGGCCGTTTACGAATGGATCGCAAGGCGCGTCGCCGGCGCGGGGGTGATCGACATGGCCTGTGGAGAGGGCTACGGCGTGGCCGTGCTCGCCCGCAGCGCCGCCGCCGTGACGGGCGTCGATGCCAACCCGCAGGCCCACGAGCACGCCCGCCTGCGCTACACGGCGGCCAACGTGCGCTTCGAGCGGGCGCTGGTGGAAACGTACGCCGAGCCCTCCGACGCCGTCGTGTTCCTGCAGACGGTCGAGCACCTCGACGACCCCGGCGCGACGCTCGCCCACTTCCGCTCCCTGGTCGCACCCTCCGGCACCGTGTACGTGTCGACCCCCAACGTGCGCACGCTCGCGCCGAAGGGTGCCAGCCGCTCGGACAACCCGTGGCACGTGCACGAGTACCGCCGCGCCGAGTTCGAGCAGCTATGCCGTGCGAGCTACTCGCAGGTGGCGCTGTACGGCCTGTTCCACGCCCGTAAGCTGCGCGCCCACGAGCTCGCGCTGCGCTGCGGATGGGACCGCGTGCACGCCGCCCTCGGCGTGACCGAGCGCTTCTACGGGCGCTTCACTCCGGCCATCAGCGCGCGCGACTTCGTGCTGCGCGAGGCGGGGCGAGCAGACCTCGAGCGGGCGCTGGACTTCCTAGCGGTGTGCCGGCCGTGAGCGCGCGCGCCCGCGAGCAGGGCGCGCTCGCGATCGTGCTGCATACGCACATGCCCTACGTCGAGGGCTTCGGCACCTGGCCGTTCGGGGAGGAGTGGTTGTGGGAGGCGTTCGTGGGGTCCTACCTGCCGCTGCTCGAGCTGCTCGACGCGGGCGCGCCGGTCACGCTGTCGCTGACGCCGGTGCTGTGCGACCAGCTCGAGGCGCCGGGGATCGCGGGCCGCTTCCGCACCTTCGTGGAGGAGGTCCGGCGCGGCACCCACGAGCGCGATGCGGCCGGGCTGCGGGAGGGGGGCCACGAGCAGCTGGCGGCCGAGCTGGAGCGGGCGTGGCTCGACTACAGCGGGGCGCTGCAGCGCCTGCAGGAGCGCTCCGGGGACCTGCTGGGAGCGTTCGGCAGGCATGCCGCCTGGACCTCGTCGGCGACCCACGCGATCCTGCCGCTGCTGGCCACCGACGCCGGCGTGCGCGCACAGGTCCGCAGCGGGATCGCCTCACACCGGCGCCGCTTCGGCGACTGGCGAGGCGGCTTCTGGCTGCCGGAGTGCGCCCACGTGCAGTCGCTCGAGTCGACGCTCGGCGAGGAGGGCGTGCGGACCGTGTGCGTCGAGCTCACCGACGCCCTCGGAGAGGGATCGTGGGAGCACCTGCGGCCGCTCGCCGGCGAGCACGGGGTGGTGCTGGTGCCGATCGACCGGGCGACGATCTCACTCGTGTGGAGCGAGCAGGGCTATCCCGCGGGCGGGGACTACCGCGACTACCACCGCCTCACCACCTTCCACCACAACCCCTGGAACAACGCCGGCGGGGCCTACGACCACGACGCCGCCATGGAGCGCGCGCGCAGCGACGCGGCCGACTTCGTCGGGCGCGTGCGGGTGCGCCTGCGGGAGGCCGCCGGCGGGGCCCACGGCGCGCTGCCGGGCGGGGGCCTGGTGGTGTGCGCGCTCGACACCGAGCTGCTCGGGCACTGGTGGTACGAGGGGGTGGCGTGGCTGGCGGCCGTGGTCGAGCAGGCGGCCGTTCAGGGGCTGGAGCTGGTGCGGCTCGACGACGCCTCCGCGCTGCAGGAGCCGCGCGCGCTGCCCGCCGCCCTCGCGGACGAGTGGCGCCCCACCAGCTGGGGTCGCGGAGGGGACCTGTCGACGTGGTCCTCGCCGGCGGTCGCCGAGCTCGCCTTCGGGGCCCGCGAGGCGGAGCTCGAGCTGCTCACGGCCGGCCCGCAGGCGCCGGCCTCGGCGCTGCGCGAGCTGCTGGCGCTGCAGTCCAGCGACTGGGCGTTCCTGATCGCGCGCGAGCTCGCCGTCAGCTATGCCCGCGAGCGCTTCGCCGGCCACCGGCGCCAGCTGGGCCGTGCGCTGTCAGGCGACGAGGGGGCCGCCGTCGATGCCGCCCTGCGCAACATCGCCCCCGACGCCCGCGCCTGCGACCTGTTCGGACCCTGACGCCGGCGAGTCGGGCGGGCGGCGCAGGACCACCAGCGCGAAGGCCGTGAGCGCCGGCAGGGGGTGGTCGACCATCACGCCCGTGAAGGCGCGCTCGGCGGCAGCCAGCGGCTTGATGTGGCGGTAGAAGGCGTGTCCGAAGTAGCCGGTGTAGCGCTGGACCTCGAAGCCGATCGAGCGCAGTCGCGCGAGCTGCCGGTGCGTGGGTCCCCGGCACCAGGAGTAGTAGGGGCGGAACTTCGCATGGCGCTCGGGGCAGGCGCGGAACAGCACCCCCATCGACAGCGACGGGGGCAGGATCCGGTTGACCAGGAACGGCAGCGCGTACAGCGTGGGGAACAGGTGCACGGCCGTGCCCCCCGGTCGCAGCAACTCGAACACGTGGCGGTGGAAGCGCTCGCCGTCGGGCACGTGCTCGGCGGTCCAGCGGGTGAAGACCGCGTCGAACGGGCCGTGGGTGTGCACCAGCCGCTCGACGGCCGCCGCGTCGAGGATGTCCGCCTGCTCGAGCACGTAGCCGTCGTGGGCTCGCTCGAGCTGCTCGGCGGAGACGTCGGTGACGACGTACTGCAGCCCGTAGCGCTCGACCTGGGGCAGGTGCAGCAGCGGCCGTGCCCCTCCGCCCACGTCGCAGACGCGTACGGCACCGGCGTCGAGCACGGCGCGCACCTCCCCCCACAGGTCGCTCTCGGCGGCCCGCGCGCGGTCGTAGGAGACGGGGTTGGCGGTCGTGGCCACGCTCACTCCCAGCGCAGCGTGCGGGGGGTCTCGCGCATGCGGATCACACGCGCCGGCACGCCCGCGACGACGGCGTTGGCGGGCACGTCGGCGGTCAGCACGGCGCTGGTCCCGATCACGGCGTTCTCGCCCACGTTGACGCCGCGCAGCACGCACGCGCCGTAGCCGATCCACACGTTGTGCGACACGCGCACGTCGCGCTTGTAGATGCCCTGCAGGCGGATCGGGCGCTCGACCTCGGTGACACCGTGATCGAAGTCGATCAGCATCACGCGGTCGGCGACGATGCACTCGCGCCCGATGGTCACGTGCTGGAAGGCGGAGATCGTGCACTCCTGGCCGATCACGGTCTTGGCCCCGATCTCGACCTCACCCTCGTGGACGCGGATCTTGCAGCCGTGCCCGACCCACGCCCAGCGCCCGATGCGCAGCGTCGCGTTGCGCCCGATCTCGAGCTTCACGCGCGGGCACACGAAGCAGATCCCGTCCGTCTGCAGGCGGCGGCCGAAGCGCAGCTTCAGGTATGCCAGGCGCGCGAGCAGCACCGCGTAGCCCGGCCTGAGCATCCCGTTGCGGCGCATGAAGCGCAGCACCGTCAGGGGCCCGCCGTGCAGGGGGGCGGGCGCCAGCCGCGCGGCGGTGGCGTGATGCTGTTGCCCCGCGGGGGTCCCCACGTCTGCGAGCTGCGCCATCGGCGGCGAATCGTAGAGCCACCGTCGCCCCCGGGTGCCCCTGCGATGATTGCCCGCTCGATGGAGGACCCCACGCTCGCCCAGCGGCTGCTCGACGGCGACCGCCGCGCGCTCGCCCGCGCGATCTCGCTCGTGGAGGACGACCGGCCCGAGGGGTGGAAGCTCGTGCGCGAGGTCTACCCGCACACGGGCGAGGCGGCGGTGGTCGGCTTCACCGGACCCCCGGGGGTCGGCAAGTCGACGCTCATCGGAGCCCTCACCGCGCTGCGCCGCCGCGCCGGCAGGACGGTCGGGGTGCTCTCGATCGACCCGTCCTCGCCGTTCACCCAGGGGGCGCTGCTGGGCGATCGCATCCGCCTCTCCGAGCACTTCCTGGACCCCGGCGTGTTCATCCGCTCGATGGCCAACCGCGGCGCGCTCGGTGGGCTGTCCGAGGCGGCGCTCCAGGCCGCCCTGCTGCTCGATGCGGCCGGGCGCCAGGACGTCTACGTCGAGACGGTGGGGGTGGGCCAGGCGGAGATCGACATCATCGACCACGCCGACACGATCGTGCTGGTGCTGATGCCCGGCTCGGGTGACTCGATCCAGGCGCTGAAGGCCGGCGTGATGGAGATCCCCGACGTGATCGTCGTCAACAAGGCCGACCACCCGCTGACCGACACGATGATCCGCGAGATCCGCAGCGTGCTCTCGCTGGCCAACCTCGACGGCGCCGAGCCCGGGGCGTGGAGGGTCCCGATCGTGAGGGCCGAAGCGACCCACGGGCGCGGCGTGGAGGAGCTCGCGACGAAGCTCGATGAGCACCGCCAGCACCTGCGTGCGGCCGGCGAGCTGGAGCGCCGCCGCGGTCGCCACCTGCGCAGCGAGGTGCTGGCGATCGCCGCCGCGCGCATGCGCCGGCGCCTGGAGGACGAGATCAGCGGCGACCCCCGCTTCCAGGCGCTGCTCGACGAGGTGCTCCAGCGGCGCCTGGACCCGGCCAGCGCGGCGGCGGCCCTGCTCGAGTGGGAGTACGAGGCCTAGCCTAAGCCCCGAGCGCCCGCGCGATCACCATCTGCTGGACCTCGTCGGTGCCCTCGCCGATGGTGAGGATCTTGGCGTCGCGGTAGAAGCGGCACACCGGGTACTCCTCGATGTAGCCGTAGCCGCCGTGGATCTGCACGGCCTCCTCGCTGCAGCGCACCGCCAGGCGTCCCGTCTTGAGCTTGGCCTGGGCGGCGGTGAGGCTGAAGCTGCGCCCCCCGTCCTTCTCGCGGGCGGCCTTGTATACGAGCAGCCGGGCGGCCTCGATCTCCGTCGACATGTCCGCGAGCTTGGCCTGGATCGCCTGGAACTTCGAGATCGGCTGGCCGAAGGCACGGCGCTCCTGCGCGTAGGCGAGAGCCTGGTCGAGCGCCCCCTGGGCGAGGCCCACCCCCATCGCGGCAACGCCGATGCGGCCGATGTCGAGGATCCGCAGGAACTGCTTGAAGCCCGCTCCGCGGGGGCCCAGCAGGTTCTCCTCGGGAACGCGGCACTCGCTGAACGTCAGCGGGCGCGTGTCCGACGCGTTCCAGCCCATCTTGCGATATGGCTCTCCCTGCTCGTAGCCGGGGGTTCCGTTCGGCACGATGATGTTGGAGATCTCCTTGGCGGCGGCCCCGTCCTGCCCGGTAACGGCCGTGATGCACACCATCCCGGAGATGTCGGTGCCGGCGTTGGTGATGAACTGCTTGGCTCCGTCGATCACCCATTCGCCGTCCCGCAGGGTCGCGCGCGTGCGGGTGTTGCCGGCGTCCGAGCCGGCCTCGGGCTCGGTCAGCCCGAAGGCGCCGAGCACCTCCCCCGAGCACAGCCGCGGCAGCCAGTCCTGTTTCTGGGACTCGCTCCCGAACAGGTACACCGGCTGGGTGCCGAGCGAGGTGTGGGCGCACAGCGTGATCGCCACCGAGGAGTCGACCCGCGTCAGCTCCTCCACCGCCAGCACGTAGGCGAGCGTGTCGCCCCCGCCGCCGCCGTACTCGGCCGGGAACGGGATCCCCATCAGGTTCAGCGCCCCCAGCTGGCGCACGATCTCGTACGGGAAGGACTTCGTGCGGTCGAGCTCCTCCGCCACCGGTGCGACCTCGCCTTCGGCGAAGTCGCGCACGGTGCGGCGGATCAGCTCGTGTTCTGGGGACAGCTCGAAGTCCATCGTGGGATCAGTGGCAGTAGGAGCGGGCCAGCTCGACGAGCAGGCGCACGCCGTAGCCGGAGGCGCCCTTGCCGACGTAGGGACGCCCCAGCTCCCAGGCCGTGCCGGCGATGTCGAGGTGCGCCCACGGCACCTCGCCGACGAACCTGCGCAGGAACGAGCCCCCCACGATGGTCCCAGCCTTGCGCGCCTCGGGTGCGTTGTTGAGGTCGCCGTAGGTGCCCTTGATGAGCTCGTCGTACTCCTCGTGCAGGGGCAGTCGCCACACGATCTCGCCGCTGCGCTCTCCGGCCTCGGTGATCCGCCCGGCGAGCTCCTCGTCGTTGCTCATGAGGCCCGCATAGGTGGAGCCGAGCGCCACGATCACCGCGCCCGTGAGGGTCGCGACGTCGACGACGCGCTCGGCGCCCTGCTCGATCGCGTACCACAGGCAGTCGGCCAGCACGAGGCGGCCCTCGGCGTCGGTGTTGTTGACCTCGATCGTGACCCCGTTGGCGGCCGTGACGATGTCGCCCGGCTTGACCGAGCGGCCGCTCGGAAGGTTCTCGGTCGCGCCCACCACGCCGATCACGTCCAGCGGCAGCTCCAGGCGGGCGATCGCGCCCACGGCCTCCAGCACGCTGGCCGCGCCGGACATGTCGAACTTCATCTCCGACATCTTGGCCGAGGGCTTCAGCGAGATCCCGCCGCTGTCGAAGGTGACGCCCTTGCCGACGAGCCCCAGGACCGGCCCGCCGGCGCCCGGTCCGCGGTAGCGCACCGTGATCAGGGCGGGCTCCTCATAGGAGCCCTGGGCGACCGCGGCGAAGGCACCCATGCCGCGCTCGAGGATCCCGCCGCGGCCCTCGACCTCCACACTGAGGTGGGCGAGCTCCTGCGCCATCGCGGTGGCGTGCTGCGCGAGCGCGGAGGGGGTGAGGTCGTTGGCGGGACGGTTCTGCAGGTCGCGCGCGCGGTTGGCGGCCTCGGCCACCACCGCCGCCTGCGCCACGGTGTGGTCGACCTCCGCCTGCTCGCCGACCACCACCAGCCCCTCGAGCTGCTTCGGCGGCCTGTCCGCGTCGTCGTCGTCCGAATTGCCGGCACCCTTGGCCTGGTCGAAGCGGTAGTCGGCCAGCACGGCGCCCTCCGCCAGACCGGCGGCGATCGCGGCGTCGGTCCCCGCGGGCAGTATCCAGCACAACACCCGCGTGGAGATCTCGCGCGCTCGGCCTCCGGCGGCGGCGGCCGCCACGCGGGCCCGCTCGGCGTCGAATCGATCTGCGGGGCCGAGGCCCACGACGAGCCAGCGGCGCCCGTCGGCGTGCGCCAGCGCCAGCGCCCCCAGCGTCCTGCGCGCCTCGTGCGAGCCGATCAGCTCTCCCACCTCGGCGGGGACGTCGCCGGGCCCCTGCCCGCCCTCGAAGATCCCGACAGCGACGGTGTCGGCGTCGCTGGGGGGCGGCAGGGTGGCGCTCGTGCTCACGCGCATCGGTGGCCGGGACGATATCCGTGTGGCGCCCGCACCGGTCCACCACCGCCGTGCGCGAGCGGCACAGCCGCGCCCGTCCGCCGCCGGCGCGGCCACAGGCGTCCACTACCATCTCGGCAGCCGGCGCAGGCGACTACTTCCAGGAGGCCCAAGCTTTCATGCCCAACACCGTGATCCTCGGCGCGGCCCGCACCCCGATCGGAAAGATGGGCGGTGGGCTCGCGACGCTGCCGGCCCCCGAGCTCGGCGGGCTGGCGATCTCCGCGGCGCTGGAGCGCGCCGAGGTGGAGCCCGAGCAGGTCGACCACGTGATCGTCGGGCAGGTGCTGCAGGCGGGCCAGGGCCAGATCCCCTCCCGCCAGGCGCAGATCCAGGCCGGCATCCCCAAGGAGGTCTCCTCGGAGACGATCAACAAGGTCTGCGCGTCGGGGCTGAGGGCGAGCGTGCTGCTCGACCAGGCGATCCGCACGGGCGAAGTCGAGGTCGGGGTGGGCGGCGGCATGGAGTCGATGTCGAAGGCCCCCTACCTGATGTCCCAGGGCCGCTTCGGCTACCGCATGGGCGACGCAAAGATCCTCGACGCGATGGTCCACGACGGCCTCACCAACCCGTTCTCGGGCAAGCAGATGTTCGTCGAGGCCACCGAGGTGGGCGACGAGCTGGAGATGACCCGCGCCGACCTCGACCGCTGGGCGCTGCGCTCGCACGAACTGGCGCTGAAGGCCATCGACGACGGGCGCATGTCCGAGGAGATCGTGGCGGTCACGATCCCCAACCGCAAGAAGCCGGACAACCCGACGGTCGTCGAGGTCGACGAGGGTCCCCGCCGCGAAACCTCGCTGGAGGCACTCGCTGCGCTCCCCGGCCTGATCGGCAAGGAGGGCTCGCACACCGCCGGCAACTCCCCCGGTGTCAACGACGGCGCGGGCGCGCTGGTGCTCGCCTCCGACGAGTGGGCCGCCGCCAACGGCAAGCAGCCGCTCGGGGAGATCGTCGCGCACGCGCAGAGCGCAAACGACTTCGCCTACCTTGCGACCACCCCCGCCACCGCCGCCCGCAAGGCGCTCGAGAAGGCGGGCCTGCAGCCCGGTGACATCGACCTGTGGGAGATCAACGAGGCGTTCGCGTCGGTGACGCTGAACTCGATCCGGATGCTCGGCATCGACGAGGACAAGGTCAACGTGAACGGCGGGGCGGTCGCGCTCGGACACCCGATCGGCGCCTCGGGCGCGCGCATCCTCGGCAGCCTGCTGCTCGAGCTGCGCCGCCGCGGCGGCGGGCTGGGCTGCGCGGCGATCTGCTCCGGCGGCGGACAGGGCGACGCGCTGATCCTGCGGGTCTAGTGCCCCACCCGCCGGGCGAGCCGGGCGGTTCCTCGAGGGAGGCCCCCCGGGGGGCGGCCTTCTTCGACCTCGACAAGACGCTGATGGCCGGGTCCTCGGGGATCTTCTTCGCCCGGGCGGCGTACGAGACGGGCATGATCTCGCGCTCGCGCCTGGCCAAGGACGTGTACGAGAACGTCCGCTTCCGGCTGCTCGGGTCCACCGACGACCGCGCCGACGACGTCCGCAAGAGGGTCGGCGAGATGATCGCCGGCGTGCGCGTGCGCGACCTCGAGCGCCTGTCCCCGCGCGTGCTCGCCGGGGTGCTGCCGCGTTTGTACCCGGAGATGCTCGAACGCGCCTACGCCCACCAGGACGACGGCATGCCGGTGTACATCCTCACCGCCGCCTCCCAGGAGATGGCCGACCTGCTCGCCCACGTGCTCGCCTTCGACGGCGGCCTCGGCTCGCGCTCGGAGGTGATCGACGGCCGTTACACGGGCCGCCCCGCGGGGCCGTTCAACTACCGCGAGGGCAAGGTCCTGGCGATGCGGGAGGTGTCCGCGCTCGAGCACATCGCGCTCGAGCGCTCCTACGCCTACTCCGACTCCGAGTCCGACCTGCCGATGCTGCGCGCGGTGGGGCACGCGGTGGTCGTCAACCCCGATGCGGCGCTGCGCCGGATCGCCCTGCAGGAGGGGTGGGAGGTGGTCGAGCTCGACCGTCTCGGCCGGCGCCTGAAGATGCTCGCCGTGGTCGGTGTCGCCACCGCAGTGGCCTCGGTGGGGCGGGTGGTGCTCGACCGCCGCCGCTGACGGGCAGCCCCGGAGCCCCGCCGGCGCGGTTGCCCGCCCGCCTGGGTGCCGCTACGCTGCTCACCGCGCGGCGCCCATCGTGTGAGCGCGCGCCTGCGCGACCGGCACCGACCCATGGCCTCCAACTCCACACCGACGCAGGGCAAGATCCGCGTGGTCGTCGCCAAGCCCGGCCTCGACGGCCACGACCGCGGCGCCAAGATCATCGCCCGTGCCCTGCGTGACGCGGGCATGGAGGTGATCTACACCGGCCTGCACCAGACCCCGGAGCAGATCGTGGAGACGGTGATCCAGGAGGACGCCGACGCGGTCGGGCTGTCGATCCTCTCGGGCGCCCACATGACGCTCGTGCCGCGCGTGGTGGAGCTGCTGCGCGAGCAGGGGGTGGACGACGTGATCGTCACCGTCGGGGGGACGATCCCGGCGCAGGACATCCCCGAGCTGAAGGAGCTCGGCGTCGCGGAGGTCTTCACCCCGGGGGCCTCGACGCAGTCGATCGTGGACTTCATCCGCGAGGCCGCCGGCGCCCGCACCGGCTGATTGACTCGTCAGTCAATCTCGAACGGTAGGATCCCACCCAACCAATTCAAGGAGCCCTGCAGAACATGAAGATTTGTGTCCTGGTGAAGGAGGTTCCCGACGCGGCGGTAGAAAAGCGCCTGGACCCCGGCACGGGCCGGATGGACCGCAGCGGCGAGAAGAACCTGAACCCCTACGACACCCACGCGATCGAGGCGGCGATGCAGATCCGCGAGGGCGGAGCCGCACCCGTGGAGGAGATCGTGGCGGTGACGATGGGGCCCGAGAGCGCCGTGCGGGCGCTCCACAAGGCTGTCTCGCTCGGCGCCGACCGCTCCATCCATCTCAGTGACCCCGTGCTCGCCGGCTCGGACGTGGCCGCCACGGGATACGCGCTCGCGAAGACGCTCGAGCAGGAGAGCCCCGACCTGGTGCTGCTCGGTCAGCAGTCCGACGACGGCGAGTGCTACACGATCGGGGCCGTCGTCGCCGACCACCTCGGCATGCCCTCGCTGACCCAGGTGATCAAGATGGACGTCGCCGACGGCGGCCTTCGCTGCGAGCGCCAGGCCGAGTACGGCTACGACACGGTGCAGGTCGAGATGCCGGCCGTGATCTCGGTCGGGGACGCGATCAACGAGCCTCGCTACCCGTCGCTGAAGGCGATCATGGGCGCCAAGAAGAAGCCGCTGCAGGCGCTGGCGGCTGCCGACGCGGGCATCGACGCGGGCAAAGTCGGGGGCGACAACTCGGCCGCCCACTGGACCGCCGCCAAGGCCCCACCGGCCAAGGCGGCCGGAGAGATCATCGAGGACGAGGACACCGGCGAGACCGTCGAAAAGATCCTCGCCTGGCTCGACGAGCGCAAGCTCATCTAAGGAGACCCCAAGCTAATGGCGAACATCCTCGTATACGCGCTCCACTACGAAGGCGCGATCAACAAGAACTCACTCGGGGCGGTCTCCGAGGGCGCGAAGCTGGCCGGCGAAATCGGTGGCGAGGCCCACGCGATCATGCTCGGCGAGAGCGTTCCCCGCGACCTTGCCGCCACGCTCGGCCGCTACGGCGCCAAGAAGGTGCTCTTGGCCGAGGGGCCCGAAGGGCTCGCCCAGCCGCTCGTCGACGCGATGGCCACGGCCATCACCGACGGCGGCTACTCGTACGCGCTGTTCGGAGGCGGCCTGCTCGGCTTCGAGATCGGGGCCGGTTTGGCAGCCCGCCTCGGCGCCGGGGTGGTGATGGAGGTCACGGCCGTGCGCGCCGAGGGCGGGAAGCTGATCGCCGAGCGCCCGATCCTGGGCGACTCGGCCATCTCCGAAATCGAGTACCGCTCGCCGGTCGGGATCGTGATCGGACGTCTGAACGCATTCGAGGTACGCGAGTCCGGCGACGCCGACGCCGCCGTGGAGGATCTCAGCTTCGAGCTCAGCCCCCAGTCCACCAAGGCGAAGATGCTGATCCGCGGCGAACAGCGCGGGGCGGACGTGGACATCGAGGGAGCCGACATCCTGATCGCCGGCGGACGCGGGCTCGGCAAGGCGGAGGGCTTCAAACTGGCCGAGGACCTGGCGGCCGCCTTCGGCTCCAATGCCGCCGTGGCGGCCACTCGCGCGGTCGTGGACGCGGGCTGGTATCCCTACGCCGCCCAGATCGGGCAGACGGGCAAGACGGTGGCCCCCAAGCTGTACCTCGCGGCCGGTATCTCCGGGGCGATCCAGCACAAGGTGGGGATGCAGGGCTCGGAGAACATCGTCGCGATCAACAAGGACGCGAACGCGCCGATCTTCGAATTCTCCGACCTCGGCGTGGTGGGCGACCTGAACAAGATCCTGCCCAAGCTGACCGACGCCGTGAAGGCCAAGAAAGGCAGCTGACGGATGGCCCACGACGGCTCCTCCAACGGCCGGGTCTCGCCCGCGGCCTTCCCGCCCCCGGTGGACTCCCGCAAGGAGTTCGTCAAGCGGGGGCTCGACCCGGAGGACGAGCTGATCGAGGTGGGCGTGGCGATCGTCGGCGGAGGCACCGCCGGGCTGGCGTGCGCCAACCGCCTGCTGCAGCTGCTCGGCGACGACCCCGAGATGACGGAGCGGCTCGGGGAAGTGCCGGTGGCCGTGGTGGAGAAGGCCAAGACCTGCGGCGGGCACAACCTCTCGGGCGCGGTGATGCGCCCGCAGCCGCTGCTCGAGCTGTTCCCGGACATGAGCCGCGAGCAGTGGCGCGAGGAGGGCTTCGCCTTCGGCGAGGTGAAGAAGGAGTCGGTCTACATGCTCACCGGCCCCAAGACCAAGCTCCCGGTGCCGATCCCCGCGGTGCCGAACTTCAAGAACCACGGCAACGAGGTGATCTCGGTTTCGGCGCTGGCCCGCTACCAGCAGCGGCAGGCCGAAGAGGCCGGGGCCTACGTGCTGACCGAGACCTCCGCGACACAGCTGATCGTCGAGGACGGCGCCGTCGTCGGCGTGCGCTCCGGCGACAAGGGGCGTGGCAAGGACGGCCAGCCGCTCGGCAACTTCGAGCCCGGCACCGACATCAAGGCTCGTGCGACCGTGCTCGCCGAGGGCTGCTGGGGGCACCTGACGGGTGCCGCAATCCAGGAGTTCGACCTCGCCGACGGTCGCGAGCCGCAGGTCTGGGAGCTCGGCGTCAAGGAGGTGTGGAAGGTCAAGAAGCCGCTCGACCGCGTGATCCACACGTTCGTGCAGCCGTGGCCGCTGAAGGTCGCGGCCAAGTACGGACAGCTCGGGGGCACGTGGATCTACCCGATGAAGGACGAGAAGACCGGCGAGGACCTCGTCTCGATCGGCTTCGTCGTGGACCTCAACTACCGCGACGCGACCACGTCGGCCCACGACCTGCTGCAGACCTTCAAGATGCATCCATTGGTAAAGGACATCCTCGAGGGCGGCGAGCGCGTCGCGTGGGGAGCAAAGGCGCTTCCCGGCGGCGGGTACTGGTCGATGCCGGCCCTCTCGATGCCCGGTGCGGTGCTCGTCGGCGACGCCGGAGGGATGGTCGACACGGCGGCGCTGAAGGGCGTCCATCACTGCATCAGGTCAGGGATCCTGGCGGCGGAGTCGATCTACGCGGCGCTCAGGCGCGGGAGCAGCAACTTCTCCGACTACGAGGACGCAGTCGAGCGCTCGACGATCGGGACCGAGCTCTACCAGGTCCGCAACACGCGCCAGGCCTTCCAGAAGGGCTTCCTCGTCGGCAGCCTGCTCGCGGGCCCGTCGATCATGTCCAAGGGGAAGGTGCCGCCGGGCAGGCAGGCGTGGCACCGCGACGACGCCGAGCCGGTGTTCGTGGGCAACACCAAGGAGCGCTACCCCAAGCCGGACGGCAAGTACACCTTCGACAAGCTCTCCTCGGTGTTCATCACGGGCAACGCCACCCGCGACGACGCCCCCAACCACATCCGCGTCCAGAAAAGGGTCCCGCGCGAGGTCGCCGAAACATGGCGGTGGATGTGTCCGGCCGGCGTGTACGAGATCCCCGAGGAGGCACCCGACAAGGGCGAGGTGGACGTGATCGTCAACTACACGAACTGCGTCCAGTGCGGGGCGATCACCGCCAAGGGCGGGCGCCTGACGACACCCGAGGGCGGCGACGGCCCCCTCTACCAGGTCACCTGATCGTCCTACCGCCGCACGCGCGGCGAAACCCCGCGCGTGCAGGCGTGTTTAGCGCTCTGAGATGAATCGCCTGCGCCCCGTCGCCATGCTCGTGCTGCCCTGCGCGCTGCTCGCCGCAAGCGCCGTCCCCGCCGGCGCGATGCGGGCGGGCGCCGTGCCGGCGGGTGCGATCGCGGCTGGCGCCCCGCCGGCGGGCGCCGCCGCGGCTGGCGCCGCGCCGGTCGAACACGACCCGCTGACCGTCCACCGCAGCTCGCCCTCCCATCAGTCGGCGACCCTCGAGCAGTGCGTCAACTCGGCCGACCAGGAAGAGCGTGCCGCCACCTTCTTTGGCGAAATGACTCTCGTGGCCGGCGCCGCGCGCATGGAGATGCGCATCGACCTGCTGGAGCGGGGCTCCGGAGAAGAAGCCTGGCGGCGGGTGACGGCGCCCGGCCTGGGCGTGTGGCGCACCTCCGCCCCCGGCGTGAAGTCGTTCCACTACCTCAAGCAGGTCACCAACCTCGCCGCCCCGGCCTCCTACCGGGGCGCGGTGCGCTTCCGCTGGCTGAACCCGGCCGGCCACCAGATCGGCTATGCCGAACAGCGCACCAGGCCATGCGAAGAGACGGTAGTTGCGGCCCCCTCACCGGCGCCCGGGGCCACGCTAAACTGAGGTGGTTGTGAAGGCTGAGATCCACCCCCAGTACGTCACCGCCCACGTGCGCTGCACCTGCGGCAACGAGTTCATCACGCGTGCCACCCAGGACGAGCTGCACGTCGAGGTGTGCTCCGCCTGCCATCCGTTCTACACGGGCCGGCAGAAGCTGATGGACACCGGGGGTCGCGTCGAGCGCTTCCAGCGCCGCGTCGCCAAGGGTCGCCTGCACTCCACCCAGGCCAGGTCCGCGCAGTAGGCCGATGTCCACTGTTGCCGCGGCGCGCGAGCAAAGCGGCGAGCTGACCGCGCAGCGCGACGCGCCGCTCGGCGGCCAGGCCGTGATGGAGGGCGTCATGATGCGCGGCGTCTCCAACTGGGCCGTGGGCGTGCGCAAGCCCCTTGCGGGTGCTGCGCCCGGAACCCACCTCGGGGAGGGTGAGATCGAGGTGAAGTCCTTCCCGCTCGAGTCCGCCATGCGCCGCCACCGGGTCCTGCGGCTGCCGATCATCCGCGGCGTCGTCGCCCTCGGCAGCTCGCTGGCGATCGGCTTCAAGGCGCTCGAGATCTCCGCCAACGCACAGCTCGTGGAGCAGCCGCACGCCCCCGGCGCCGACGAGGCCCAGGCAGACGGCCCGACGCCGGCGGTCGACGGCGACCAAGCGAGCGTGAACGGTGCCTCGTCCAATGGCGCTTCGGCCAACGGCGCCTCGGCCAACGGCGCGGCCGCCGACGATGCGCTCGCCGCGGATATCGTCGCCGGCGAGGTCGTGCACGCCGAGGCCGGCACGAAGGCCGAAGAACAGATCCCCCGCGCGGTGTGGCTGGGGACGATCGTGGTCGCACTCGTGCTGGCGATCGCGCTGTTCTTCGTCGTGCCAGTCGGGATCACCAGCCTGATCAAGGGCGAGCTCGGGTCGTCGTTCCTGTTCTGGCTGGTCGAGGGGTGCATCCGCACCGCGCTGTTCCTCGGCTACATGTTCATGCTCTCGCGGGTCAAAGACCTCCGCCGGGTGTTCGAGTACCACGGGGCCGAGCACAAGACCATCTCCTGCTTCGAGGCGGGGATGCCGCTGACCGCGGCCAACGCCCAGCGCTTCTCGCGGCTGCACCCCCGCTGCGGCACGAGCTTCCTGCTGGTGGTGATGATCGTGGCGATCTTCGTGTTCGCCCCGATCGGCCTGCCGGCGTGGTACTGGCTGGTGCTGACGCGCATCATCGGGGTCCCGCTGATCGCCGGGATCTCCTTCGAGCTGATCAAGTACGCCGGGCGCCACCGCAGCCGCCGCTGGGTGCGGGCCGTGATGTGGCCCGGGCTGAAGCTGCAGCTGCTGACCACGCGCGAGCCCGACCACAGCCAGCTCGACGTGGCCATCGCCGCCCTGCAGGCGGTGCTCGCCGTTGAGAAGCCGGGCGAGCTGACGGCCGATGACCTGGTCGGCGTCGAGGTCGTGGCCTAGCCGTTGGTAGAGGAACTCGTCAGCCAGATCGAGACGAGCTTCAAAGAGCTCGAAGAACAGATGAGCGACCCGGAGGTGATCGCCGACCGGGAGCGCTACGCGGAGGTGGGCCGCGCCTACCGGCAGCTGCAGGCGGCGGCCGAGCTCGCCAGGCAGTGGCGCGCTGCCACAGACGACGCGGCCGTGGCCGAGGAGCTGCTCGCCCAGGACGGCGACGACGCCGACACCCGCCGGGAACTGCACGAGTCCCGTGAGCGGGCCGAGGAGCTCGAAGAGCAGATCCGCATGGCGATGGTCGAACGCGACCCCAGCGACGACAAGAACGTGATCGTCGAAATCCAGGGGGGCGCAGGGGGAGAGGAGGCCGGGCTGTGGGCGGGTGACCTGTACCGGATGCTCACCCGTTACGCCGAGCGCCGCGGCTTCCAGGTCGAGCCGCTGGACGTGGGTGACGGCAAGTACACCTTCGCCGTCAAGGGCGACGGCGCCTACTCGGTGTTCAAGTTCGAGGGCGGCACCCACCGCGTGCAGCGCGTCCCCGAGACCGAGTCCCAGGGGCGCATCCACACCTCCACTGCGACCGTGGCGGTGCTTCCCGAGGCCGAAGAGGTGGACGTCGAGATCAACCCCGCCGACCTCCAGATCGACGTGTACCGCTCCTCCGGCCCGGGCGGGCAGTCGGTCAACACGACCGACTCCGCCGTGCGGATCACGCACAAGCCCAGCGGGATCGTGGTCTCGATGCAGGACGAGAAGTCCCAGCTCCAGAACCGCGAGCGCGCGATGCGGGTGCTGCGTGCGCGCCTGTACGAGCGGGCGCTGGCCGAACAGCAGGCCGAGCTCGCCGCCGACCGTCGCTCGCAGGTGGGGACCGGCGACCGCGCCGAGAAGATCCGCACCTACAACTTCGGCGAGCGCCGCGTCACCGACCACCGCATCAAGCTCACGACGCACAACCTCGACCAGGTACTCGAAGGAGACCTCGAGGCTTTCACCGAGGCGCTGCAGTCCGACGAGAAGCGACGGCGCCTGCAGGCGCAGACCGCCGCATGAACGCCACCGCCGCGCTGCGCTCCGCCACCGCCGAGCTCGCCCAGGCGGGCTGCGAGTCCCCCCGTCTGGATGCCGAGCTGCTGCTCGCGGACACGCTCGGCGTGGCCCGGGGGCGGCTGCACAGCGAACCCGAGCTGGAGCTCGAGCCCGGCGTGCTGGAGGGTTTCGCGGGCGCGCTGCGCCGCCGCGCCGGGAGCCGCGAGCCGGTCGCCTACATCCTCAGCCGGCGCGGATTTCGCGAGCTCGAGCTGGCCGTCGACCGCCGCGCGCTGATTCCCCGCCCGGAGACCGAGCACCTCGTCGAGTGCGCGCTGGAGCTGCCGCCCGGCTGGCGTGTCCTGGACGTGGGCACCGGCTGCGGTGCCGTCGCGCTGGCGCTGGCCCACGAGCGCCCCGACCTCGAGCTGCACGGCAGCGACCTCAACCGCGCCGCCCTGGGCCTCGCCGAGGAGAACTCCAGGCGCCTGGGACTGGTAGTCCGCTGGCACCACGCGGACCTGCTCGACGGGCTCGAGGACCGCTATCAGGCGATGCTCGCCAACCTTCCCTACATCGCGGACCCCGAACGCGCTAGCCTCGCTCCCGAGATCTTGCGCCACGAGCCACACGACGCTCTGTTCGCCGGCGCGGACGGGCTGAACGCGATCCGCAGGCTGACGGCTCAGCTGGCCGGGCGCGCGCAGGTGCGCTTCGCCGCTCTCGAGGTGGGCGCCGGGCAGGCCGCCGCGGTCGCCTCGCTGCTGCGCAGCGCCGGCTTCGGGCAGGTGCACGGCGTGCGCGACCTCGCCGGAATCGAGCGCGTCGTCGTCGGGGAGCGGACGCCCGCATGAGCCCCACCCTCACGCGCGAGGACGCACTGCGCCTGCGGGAGTGCGTGGCCGCCGGAGGCGTGGCCGTGTTCCCGTCCGACACGGTCTACGGGGTGTGCTGCGACCCCGACAACCACGACGCCGCCCGGCGCCTGTACCTGCTCAAGGGCCGCCCCGCGGCGCGCTCCTGCGCGGTCATGTTCTTCGAGCGCTCGTGTGCCCTGGACCAGCTCGACGGCCTCACCGAGCCCGAGCGCCTGGCGCTCGAGGTGCTGCTGCCGGGGCCCCTTACGCTTCTGCTCGCCAACCGCACCGGGCAGTTCGCGGCCGCGTGCCGCAACGACCCCTCCACGCTCGGCCTGCGCGTCCCCCGGTTGCCGGACAACCTCACGGCGCTGGCCGACGTCGATCGCCCGGTGATGCAGTCCAGCGCGAACCTCTCGGGAGAGCCCGACGCGCGCAGCCTGCAGGAGATCCCTCAGAGCCTGCTCGAGGGCGCCGACCTCGTGCTGGACGGGGGCGAGCTCCCGGGCCGGCCCTCGACGGTCGTCGACCTGCGTGACTTCGACGAGGAGCGCCGCTGGCACGTGCTCCGCGAAGGCGCGCTCCCGCGGGAATCCGTGCAGCAGCTGCTCGCCCCGCTGGCGGCTTGACGGCGGCACCGCTGGCCGGGCACCCCCGTCCGGTCACGCCCGCGGGCCGGTGAGGCGCCCTGATAGCCTGCTTGACAGCTGCCGCGACTGGCGTTTGTGAAGGTGGAAACGACCACCGGGGAGCGGTCAGCGAGTGAGCCGCGCGCCTGGGCACCCGACGAGTCAACCGCCTGCCTGAGGAGAGCGCCGATGACCGATCTGAGCCCCGGCTACTTCAACCGTCCCCTCGAGGAGGTGGATCCGGAGGTCGCCGTCGCGCTGCGGGGCGAGCTCGAGCGCGAGCAGGGCACGCTCGAGATGATCGCCTCGGAGAACTTCGTGCCGCGCGCGGTCCTCGAATGCCAGGGGTCGGTGCTCACGAACAAGTACGCGGAGGGTTATCCCGGTCGCCGCTACTACGGCGGCTGCGAGTGGGTCGACGTCTCCGAGCAGCTCGCGATCGACCGCGCCAGGGCCCTGTTCGGGGCCGAGCACGCGAACGTGCAGCCGCACTCGGGCTCCCAGGCCAATGCGGCTGTGTACCACGCCTTCCTGCAGCCGGGCGACACGATCATGGGCCTCTCGCTCGCCCATGGCGGCCACCTCACCCACGGCATGCGGCTCAACGTCTCGGGGCGCCTGTACGAGGTCGTCGCCTATGAGGTCGACCGCGAGACCAGCCTGATCGACATGGACGAGGTCGCCCGCATCGCCCGCGAGGCGAGGCCGAAGCTGCTGCTGGCGGGTTGGTCCGCCTATCCCCGCCGGCTCGACTTCGCGCGCTTCCGGGAGATCGCCGACGAGGTCGGCGCCGTGCTGATGGTCGACATGGCTCACTTCGCCGGGCTGGTCGCCGCCGGTCTGCACCCCAACCCCGTGCAGTGGGCGGACGTCGTCACGACGACCACCCACAAGACCCTCGGCGGCCCCCGCGCAGGCGTGATCCTGTGCACCGAGGAGCACGCGAAGAAGATCGACTCGGCTGTGTTCCCCGGTCAGCAGGGCGGACCCCTCGAGCACGTGATCGCCGCCAAGGCGGTCGCCTTCAGGATCGCCGCCTCCGAGAGCTTCGCCGAGCGCCAGCAGCGCACCATCGCCGGGGCGCAGGCGCTGGGCCGCGAGCTGTTGCAGGCCGGCGCCGGGGTGCGCGTGCTGACGGGCGGCACCGACGTGCACCTGGTGCTGGTGGACCTGCGCGACAGCGCGCCGCCGCTGAGCGGACGCGAGGCCGAGGATCGCCTCGCGTCGATCGGCATCACCGTCAACCGCAACGCGGTGCCGTTCGACCCGCGGCCGCCGATGGAAGCCTCCGGCCTGCGCATCGGCACACCTGCGCTCGTCACCCGCGGACTGGGAGTCGAAGACTTCGACGAGATCGGGCGGATCCTCGCGACGGCCCTCGGGCCCGAGCACGAGGCGCGCGAGCAGGAGCTCGCCGCGCGCGTGCAGGCTCTGGTCGAGCGCTATCCGCTGTACGAGTTCCTGGGAGCGCCCGTACGCGCGTGAGCGCCCGATCGCCCCGCACCGCTGCGGGGCCTGCGATGCTTAGGGCGAGCGATGGCCCACCCGACTGAGCTCGACGCGCTCTACGCGCTGCTGGTGGCTGCGGCCGTGACGGCGTTTCTCACGCCCTTGACGATGCGTCTCGCGCGCCGCATGGGCATGATCGACGAACCCCGCGAGCGTGGTCTGTCCGACCGCCCCACGCCGCTGCTCGGCGGCCTGGCGATCTTCGGCGGGGTGCTGGCGGCGGCGCTCGTGTTCCTGCCGAGCGGCTACGCCAACGAACCCCACCTGTGGAGCGGCGTGCTGCTGGGCGCCGCGATCATCACGGTCGTCGGCGCGCTCGACGACCGCTACGAGCTGCATCCTGCCCTGAAGCTCCTCGGCCAGATCCTGGCGGCGGTCGTGGTGGTGCACTTCGGCGTGGGCGTGAAGGCGGTGGTGCTGCCGTTCTTCGGGCACATCTCGCTGCCCAACGCCGGCATCACCGACGGAGGCCCGCTGCTGACGGTGCTCGGCCTGGTGGTGATGATGAACGTGGTCAACTTCTCCGACGGCGTCGACGGCCTGGCGGCGGGGGTGTGCGCGATCATCGCCGCCACGATGGCGGTGATCGCCTTCGACCTGGGCCGGCCCCAGCCGGGCGTGCTGGCGGCGCTCACGGCCGGCGCGGCCCTTGGTTTCCTGATCTACAACTTCCCGCCCGCGAAGAGCTTCATGGGTGACTGCGGCGCCAACCTGCTCGGGCTGCTGATGGGCGTGATCGCGGTTGAGGCGGCCGTCAAGACCGCCGCCGTCGTGTCCCTCGTGCTGCCCCTGATCCTGCTGGCGGTGCCGTTCATGGATACCACCTTCGTGGTGCTCAAGCGCCTGAAGTACCACCAGCCGGTGTACCGGCCCGACAGCGAGCACTTCCACCATCGCATGGCCCGCATCGGCTTCTCCAGCCGCCGCACGATCGCCTACCTGTACGCGTGGACGCTGATGCTCGCCGGTCTGGCGCTGGCGTTGCGGTTCGTCCCCTACAGCGACCACAAGGGCCACTTCAGCACCGGCTGGACGCTCGTGATCCTCGCCATCGGGCTGGTCGTGGCGGCCGCCAGCGTGTACCTCGTGTACGTGCTGGAGATCCTCAAGTTCAGGCGCCTGGACGCGATCCGCCTGCGGCGGCTGCGCCCCGACGCCTCACCAGCGCAGATCCAGCTTGACGTTGTGAAGGACTTCGAAACCGGCGAGTTCGAGGCGGTGACGAACGCCGGGAACCCGCAGGTGGACGTGTTCGACGGTCCGGTGCGCGGCGGGGCTCAGCAGCGGATCAGCGAGCGGAAGGTGGATCAGGAGCGCGTAGGCACAGAACAGCAGCGTGGCGGCACACAGCCGCCTGTCCCCGCAGAGGGCCGCTAGCGGCAGCAGCCAGATCGCGTACCACGGCAGCAGCCACGCGGTCGACACCAGCAGCGCCAGCATCGCCCACCCTGCCATCACGCGCCAGTCCGCCCCGCGGGCGGTGCGCCACAGCGTCACCGCCAGCACCACCACGAAGCCCGCCAGATACAGGTGCCGCCACCACGACGGCGTCCCGGAGAGGCCGACCAGGCGGGCCGTCTCGGCCGGGATGCTGTGGCTCGCCACCAGTTGCTGCTGCTCGCCGACGGCATCGAGGAAGCCGAGTGTGTGCGAGCCGAAGCCGATCAGCCCGAGCACCACGAGCGCCGCCAGCGCCACCACGGCCCCCGCCAGCACGCCCCGGCGCTCGCGCCAGCGCCCCGGGGCCAGCACCACGAACGGCAGCACCACCCCGGCCGTGATCTTCACGCCCATGCCCGCGACCACTGCGACGGCGCCCTCGCGCAGCCCGGTGGTTTCCGCGCCCGGCCGCCTGCCGGCGTCGTCGCTCGCGGCGGGGGCGGGAGCCCGTGCCCGTGCCTGCCCGCGGGCGGCGAGCGCCACGGCCGCTGCCAGCGCGGCCATCACCAGCGTGTCGTTGTGGGCCCCGCCCACCGCCAGCTCCAGCAGCACGGGGTTCAGCCCCACGAACGCCACCGCCCACTTCCACGGGCGCCCGAGCACATTCGCGCCGTAGCCGACGAGCGCGACCGCTGCCAGGCTGGAGATCGCCGCGATCGCCTTCAGCGCCCACACGCCCCCGGCAAGGCCCAGCGGCGCCAGCGCATAGCTGCCGAGTGTGAACAGCGGGCCGTAGGGCGAGTGCTTGAAGGGCCACCCCACGAACGGGAACACCGCATCCGCGGGCGCTTCCGCGGGCACGTGCGTGTACGGGTCGAGCCCGTGCAGGGCGCCCAGCCGCGCGTAGCCGAGGTACCCGAACACATCCTGGGAGATCAGCGGCGGGCCGAGCAGCAGGATCACGTGCGCGGCCACGATCGCGCCCACCAGCGCGCGCGGCGGCACCGCCCATGCACACACCAGCACCAGCCCGTAGGCGGCGCACATCAGCAGGGTCAGGTTCTGGAAGCCGTGGCTGCCCAGCGGCGAGGACAGGCCCGCCAGCGGCCCCGCCAGCCAGGAGGGCCACCCGCCGGCGCGCGAGGGCACGTACTGCGTGGGGGCGCTGGCGGCGCCCGCGCACAGCAGCAGCACGCTCGCGAGGATCCCGAGCAGCCCGAGCGCCCCCAGCGCCCGTGCGCCGCTCGGCGCGCGCACCGCCGGGGCCGAGCCGGGCCGGCGCCCGCCACGCTCCGCGACACCCGTCGGCGATATCGGTGTGGCCGCCTGCAAGGTCTGTCCATTCTGCCCCCTACCCGGCACGGCATGGTCCTGCGCCCCCGCTAAGGTTCCGTTCAACCAGCCAGGCCCCCTGTGGGGGTGCTGCGTGGCCCCCGGGTCGTCACCCAACGCCTTCGCGCCGCAGGGTGTCCACGCCATTCATGCTCAGTCGTACCGACAAGCGCTCACCGAGCTCGCCCCGGTCCCGGCGGCGCGAGCGTGTGCTGATCCTGTCCGCCGACGTGGGGGAGGGCCACGCCGCCGCGGCCCGTGCGCTGGCCGAGCAGATCGCGCGCTCACCCCACCCCGCCGAGGTCACGGTGATCGACGGCCTCGGCGCGATGGGCCCGTTCGTGCGCCCCGTGGTAGAGGACGGCTACCGCGTGCAGCTGCGGTTCGTGCCCTGGACCTACACGATCGTCTACTGGCTGCTCGAGCACGTCGCGCCCGTGCGCGCGCTCGCACGCTGGCTGCTGTGCCGCTTCGGATCGCGCGCGCTGACGCGCACGATCGCTGCGCACGAACCCGACGTCGTGGTCTCGACCTACCCCGCCGTGACGGTGGTGCTCGCGCGCCTGCGCCGCACCGGCGCCGTGGCGTGTCCGACGGTGGCGACGATCACCGACCTCACGGGACTGTTCTTCTGGGCCCAGCCGGGGATCGACATGCACCTGGTGATGTACGACGAGTCGGTGCCGTCGGTGGAGCGGATCGCCGGGCAGGGCAGCGTGCAGCTCGTCAGCCCACTGATCTCGGCCGAGTTCCTGCAGCCGCGCTCCCCCGCCGAGGCACGTCGCAGCCTGGCGCTGCCCGAGGAGGGCCGCGTGGTGGTCGTGTCGGGCGGCGGCTGGGGGGTGGGCGACGTGGCGGGCGCCGTGCGGGAGTTCACGCGCGTGCCCGAGGTCAGCGCGATCGTGTGTCTCGCGGGGCGCAACCGCCAGCTCGCCGAGCGCCTGCGGCGCGACTTCGCGGGCGACGAGCGCGTCCACGTATACGGCTTCACGGACCGCATGCCCGACGTGCTGGCGGCGGCCGACGTGCTCGTCCACTCCACCGGCGGGGTCACCTGCCTGGAGGCGATGGCCGCCGGCACGCCTGTCGTCTCCTACGGGCTGCCGGTCGGCCACGCCCGCATCAACACGCGTGCGATGGCGGCGCTCGACCTGCTGCTGCTGGCCAACGACCGCGACGAGCTGCGCGAGCACGTGTGCGCGAGCTTCGCCCGCTCCGAGACGGGCAACGGCGCCAAGGCGACCGCGACCCGACCCCCGGCCGCCTCGCCGGTGGACGCGGTCCTGGAGGTCCCACGGCGCGTGCGGCCGATCCCCCGCTGGCAGCTGCGGGCGGTGGCGCTGGCCACCTGGCTCGGGTTCCTGTTCCTGGTCGGCTCTTGGGTGATGTCCACCGACGAGGTCACCTCGGTGGCGGCGAAGGTGCTCGCCGTCCACGAACTGGCACGCGTGAGCACAGATGAACCGGTGGTCGGGCTGGTCGTGCACGCCCCGGCCGGGCAGCAGCCGGCGATCGCCGCGCGCCTGGCGGCGGGCGGCGTGCACGTCAGCCTGGCCGACGGCGCCAGCGTGCCGAGCGAGTGGCGGATCTCCTCGGTGCGGGCGTTCGGCGACGAACTGCTCCCGGAAGTGCCCTCCGCCAAGGTCCTGCGCTGGATCCGCACGCGTGGCGCGCTCGGCTCGCAGGCGCGTGCACTCGGCCTGCACGGCCGCTTCTTCTACCTGCGCCCCCGGGGCGGCCTGTCGGTGGGCCAGCTGGTGCTGGCCCGCACGGCCGGCGCGACGCCGGTGAAGGGGGCGCTGCGCCTCCCCGCCACCGCGACGCTCCACCGCCGTCAGCTGCGGGCCGGTGACGTGGTGGTGGTCGAAGTCGACGGCTCGGCCGCGTCCCTTGCCGGTCTGGAACGGATCGCCTCGACGCTCGCAGCCGACGGGCTCACGCCCGAGCCGCTGGGCTCGCTCGAGCGGTCGCCGGCCGTCAGCGCGAGCAGCAACGGTGAGCGCACGAGCATCGCCGCGCCACCGATCAGCAGCGCCAGCGAGAGCGCCAGCGGCACACCCCCGAGCGGGGTGGCCGAGAAGCGCTCCCCGAGCAGCAGCGGCGCCAGCACCACCGGCACCACCGTCTGAGTCACGAACACCACCGGGGCGACCTGTATCGCCGGGCGCGACTGCAGCGCGCTCATCTCGCTCAGCAGCCCCACGATCGAGGCCGCCAGCGTCGACAGCGCCCACAGGCCCGCGGTGACGGTATGCCCCGTGTAGAGGTCGTCGGAGGCGAGCTTGGTGGCGATCCCGCTCCACGCGAACGCGAGGCCTGCGGAGCACATCGTCAGCTCCGCAACGGTGCGCCCGAACAGGCGCAGCGCGTAGGGGATCAGGCTCGCCAGCCCGAGCACCACGAGCACGAGCGTGATCGTCGACTGCTCGGAGGTGTGCGTGTGGGACACCGGCGGGGCGCACAGCGCGACGCAGATCACGCCGACGACGATCGCCCCGATCGCGAGGTACTCATAGCGGCCCGCGTGCTCCCCCAGCATCCGTTCGGCGAGCAGCAGCAGCACGATCAGCCCCACCGCGAGCGCCGGCTGGACGACCACCAGCGGCGCCAGCGACAGCGCCAGCACCTGCAGCGGCCAGCCCAGCACCGTCAGCCCCGTGCCCAGCAGCCAGCGGGCCCGGCGCAGCAGGCCGAGCAGCAGGGCCGCGCGCAGGTACTGCTCCCGCGGGGCCTCCTTCGCGTCGGACGCCTGGAAGGCGATCCCTAGGCTGTAGAAGATCGAAGACCCGATCGCTGCCGCGATCCCGAGCGTCACATCCAGCATGAACGAGATCGATCATCGCAGCCGGGCAGCACCGATCACGGGCGCGCTGGCCGCGGGGGCGCTCGCCGCCTACGCCCTGCCGGCGCTCGCGGGTCTCTCGCACGACGACGGCCGCCCCGTGCTGCCGTGGCTGAGGGCCGCCCTGGGCGTCGAGGACCGCACCCGCAGCGGTTGCGGCTTCCACCTGACCTTCGACGACGGGCCCCACCCCGAGGGCACCCCCGCGGTGCTCGAGGTGCTCGCCCGCCACAGCGTGCGCGCGACCTTCTTCCTGGTCGGCGAGCAGGTCCGCCGCGCCCCCTCGCTGGTCGGCGAGCTGCTCGCGGCCGGACACGAGCTCGGCCTGCACTGCGACCGCCACCGCAACCTGCTGCGGCTGACCCCGTGGCAGGTCCGCGAGGACCTCGCCCGCGCCGAGGACGCGATCGCGGCGGCGGGCGGGCGCGGCGTGTCCCTGTACCGGCCGCCGTACGGGGTGCTCAACGCCACCGCCCTCGCCGCCGCGCGCCGGCGCGGGTGGCGGACGCTGCTGTGGCGCCGCTGGGGCCAGGACTGGCAGGCGAGCACCACCCCGGCCCGCATAGCCGAGCGCGTCTCCCGCGCCACCTGTCCCGGCGACGTGCTGCTGCTGCACGACGCCGACGACTACTCGGCCACGGGATCGTGGAGGCGGACGGCGGCGGCACTGCCGCTCGTGCTCGAGCGGCTGCAACGCGACGGGCTCGACTCCGCGCCGGCCTGATCCGGCCGGACCAGCGCCGTGCGGCCGTGGTGCCGCGGACGGCTGCGGGCCCGGTGCCCGGCTTGACGTGGTGAAGCGACGGTAAAATCGCGGCTTGCCCGCTGCCAGGCTCCAGCCCGCCGCTCCCGCGGTCTCCGCCGGCGTGGCCGTCGCCAGCACCACGCGGGCCGTTCCGGCGACGGCCGCCACGCGCCCGCGCTGGTGGGTCGAGGCGCTGCTGATCGTGTGGCTCGCGTGGGTGTACGACGCCACCACCAACCTCGCACCGCTGCGTGTGCAGACGGCTCTCGCCCACGGCCGCGGGGTGCTGAACGTCGAGCAGTGGCTCGGGATCGACCCCGAGCGCTCGCTCGACCACTGGCTGGCCGCCCACCACACGCTGGGGCTGGTCGTGTCCGACTACTACGACAACGCCCACTTCGTCGTCACGTTCGCGCTGCTCGGGTGGCTGTGGTGGGCGCGGGCCGACATCTACCGCCCCCTGCGCAACATCCTGCTGCTGTGCAACGTGCTCGCGTTCGTCGTGTTCTGGCGCTTCCCCGTGGCCCCTCCACGGATGCTCGGGGGCTTCACCGACGTGGTCGCCTCCAGCGGGGCGCTCGGCTCGTGGCACGGCCACAGCGGGCTCGCCTCGCACGCCAACGAGCTGGCCGCGCTGCCCTCGCTGCACCTCGCCTGGGCCGCCTGGTGCACGCTGGCCGTGTGGCAGGCCACACGACGTGTGTGGGCGCGGGTGCTGGCGAGCGTGTACCCGTTCCTGACGACCTTTGCCGTGATCTCGACCGGCAACCACTTCGTGCTCGACGTGCTCGCCGGGCTGCTCACGTTCGCCGCCTCGGTGGCGATCGTGCGCCTCGCGGAAGGCGCCCGGGACCGCCGCCGCCGGCGGTCGCCGGCGCTTCCTGCGCCCGGCGGGTAGCGGCGCCCGCCGCGGTCCCGAAGCCAAGGCGCGAGGCCGTTCCCGGGGCCCGTGCCCGTTGTCACAAAGTTGTTACGAAGTCGCCGACGAGCTAGACTGGCCCCGCCGCCCGAGAGGTACTCGAGGGAGCACCTTCGACGGACCCCCTTCGGGGGGCGCCTGGACCCTCGTCTCTGTAGGGTGGCTCGACCCATGCAAATTAGCCATATCCAGGACGATCACGCCCGCGTGCCCGCAAACGGGATCGGGCGGCGCGTATTCGCCAACCTCGACCTGGTCGTGCTCGTCCCCGGCGTGATCCTGGCGCTCGCCCTGGGCGCGCCCGTGTTCGGCGTGCTGGTGGGGGCGGGCACGTGGCTGCTGCAGCGACTGCTCGCCGCCGCCGACCGCAGGGTCATCGTCAGGGCCGCCGAGCCGGGCTCGCGGCTCGGGCTGAACTTCATCGACGCGTTCGCCCGCATCTGGCTGCTCGTCGGCGGGATCGTCGTGGCGGGCGCCGTCGGCAGCCGCCAGGACGGCCTCGCGGCGGCGCTCGTGATCCTCATCGCCTACTCGATCGCCTTCGGCGTGCGTGTCTCCAGGGGCCGCGAGGGAGGCCCCTCCTGATGAGCGCCGTCGCCGGAGCCCCGCCGATCGCACCGGGCGCGCCCGCACCGCCGCCCGGCACCGGAACGCCGCCCGCCGAGAAACAGGGGATGAGCAGCGCCCGCAAGATCGGCTACGCCGTGCTCGGCCTGTGGGTCGGCGGGATCGTGCTGTTCGTGATCCTGTTCGGCGTCACCGCGCACAAGGCTCCCGAGGTCGCCAACAGCGTCTTCTCGCCGGTGGACGAGTTCAAGCTCGACACCTGGTTCAAGATCGGCCCGATCGCGATCAACAAGGGGGTCCTGTACCTGCTGCTGGCCGCCGGGATCACGATCTGGCTGATGACCTACGTCGCCAAACGCCTGCGCCAGCGTCCGGGCCGGCTGCAGGTCGGGGTCGAGTGGTTCTACGACTTCACCCGCAACATGACCCGCGAAAACTTCACCCCGCAGATGGAAGCCAAGTACTTCCCTCTGATCGCGACGATCTTCGTCTTCATCCTCGTCTCGAACCTGATCGGCTACATCCCGCTGCCGGTCGACTCGACCGAGAAGTTCAACCTGTTCGGCGCGCACATCCCGTCGCTGCAGATCTACGCGGCCGACACGAACGTCGCCTTCCCGCTGGTGCTGTCGCTGGGGGTGTTCGTGCTGTTCATCAACGAGGGCGTCAAACACTTCGGGCCCATCGGGTACCTGAAAAGCCTGATGCCGGGCGGCGTCAAAGGACCGATCGTGCTGCTGATCTTCCCGATCGAGATCCTCTCGATCTTCCTGCGCCTGATCTCGCTCACCGTCCGACTGTGGGCCAACCTGCTTGCGGGCCACCTGCTGATCGCGTTCATGGGCGGCACGCTCGGCGTGCTCGTCGGCCTTCAGCTGGTGTCCTGGGTCCTGCTGCCGTTCGGGATCCTGATCTACCTCTTCGAGGCCGTCCTGATCGCCGGCCTGCAAGCGTTCATCTTTGCCATCTTGACCGCCATCTACATCGGCGGAGCGGTCGAATCCCACTGAGAGCACGAAAGGAGCTCCACAATGTTTCATGAGCTAATCGCAGCGACCGGAGAACCCCTCGAATACGGCAAGTCCGCGGGCCGCGCAATCGCGCTCGGCGTCGGTGCGGGCGGCGGGGCCGCCGGCGCCGGGGCCGGCATCGGATCGGTGTTCAACGCCTCGATCCAGTCCAAGACACGCCAGCCCGAGCTGCGCGCGGACATCGAGCGCGACCAGTGGCTCGGTTTCGCGCTGACCGAGGCGGTCTTCTTCTACGGTCTCGTCGGCGGCTTCATCGCGTTCTTCCTGTAGGCCGAGATGCTCACCGCTGCCATCACCCCGATCGCCAACGGCTCCTTCCTGATCACCCCCAACGTGGGGATCATGATCTGGACGATCGTGGTCTTCGGGATCTCGTTCTACGTCCTGCGCAAGACCGTGTTCCCGCGGATCGGGGAAGCGCTCGACCAGCGGGCGAAGAAGGTCGAAGGCGACCTCGACGCGGCCGAACACACGCGCGCCGAGGCGGACAAGATCCTCGAGGAATACCGCGAGCGCCTGAAGGAGGCTCGCACCCAGGCGGAGGAGATCGTGCAGCGCGCCCGCCAGGCAGCCGAGACGCACGAGCACGAGGCCAAGGACCGCGGCCAGGAGATCATCGCGGACGCCACGCAGCGGGGGGAACGCGACATCGAAGTGGCGACCAAGCGGGCGCTCGACGACCTGCGCCGCGAGGTGGCCGACCTGACGGTGATGGCCACCGAGAAGGTCACCCGCAAGGTGCTCAGCGGCCAGGACCAGCGCCGCCTGGTGGAGGAGGCGCTCGCCGAAATCGACCTCTCCGGACTGTCCTCGGGGGCCCACAACAACTGATGGAGGAGCTGGCCCGCGTCTACGCCCGCGCGCTGTTCGAGGTGGCCCTCGAACAGAGCAAGCTCGACGTCCTGCGCGAGCAGCTCTCGCAGTTCGCCGACGCGCTCTCGGACAACCGTGAACTGGCGGTGTTCTTCTTCTCGCCCTACTTCGCCACCAAGGAGAAGCAGGAGGGCCTGGAACGCGTGCTGGCCGACGCCGACCCGGCGTTCCTGAACTTCCTCTCGCTGCTGATCGAGAACCACCGCATGCCGGTCATCTTCCGCATCCGCGCCGAGTACGAGCGGCTGTGGGAGGAGGAGAACCGCATGCTCCCCGTCGAGATCACCAGCGCGATCGCGCTCGACCAGCAGACCACCGAGGAGCTCGGGCGCACGATCGGCGAGCGCACCGGGCGCAAGGTCACGCTGGCCGCACGCGTGGACCCGGAAATCCTCGGCGGGATCATCCTGAGGGTCGGCAACTCGATCCTCGACGCCTCAATCAGAAATCGCCTGGAGCAGCTGCGACGGCAGGTTGCCCAGGGAGCTTCCTAGGAGACCACATGCAGATCAACCCGGACGAGATCACCAGCATTCTGAAGAGCCGCATCGAGGGGCTCGACAGCGGACGCGCCGAGCTGACCGAGGTCGGCACGGTGCTGTCGGTCGCCGACGGCATCGCCCGCCTGCACGGGCTGGAGAACTGCATGTCCTTCGAGATGCTCGAGCTGCCCCACTCGGTCACGGGCCTGGCCCTGAACCTCGAGTCCGACAACGTCGGCGCGGTGCTGTTCGGCGAGTGGGAACACATCTCCGAGGGCGACACCGTGCGGCGCACGGGCGAGCTGCTCGAGGTCCCCGTCGGCGACGAGCTGCTGGGGCGGATCGTCGACCCGCTGGGGCGCCCGCTCGACGGCAAGGGGCCGGTCAACGTCACCCAGACCCGCCCCGCCGAGTTCAAGGCGCCCGGCGTGGTCCAGCGCCAGCCCGTCAAGCAGCCCATGCAGACCGGCCTGAAGGCGATCGACGCGATGATCCCGATCGGCCGCGGCCAGCGCGAGCTGATCATCGGCGACCGCCAGACGGGCAAGACCGCGATCGCGATCGACACGATCATCAACAACAAGGACTCCGACCTGATCTCCATCTACGTGGCGATCGGCCAGCGCATGTCCTCGGTCGTGGCGCTCGCCCAGACGCTCGACGAAAACAACGCGCTCGACAAAACCATCATCGTCGCCGCCGGCGCCGAGGAGGCCGCCCCGATCAAGTTCATGGCCCCCTACGCGGGCTGCGCGATGGGCGAGCACTTCCTCTACAACGGCCGCGACGCGCTGTGCATCTACGACGACCTCACCAAGCACGCCTACGCCTACCGCCAGATGTCTCTGCTGCTGCGCCGCCCGCCCGGGCGTGAGGCCTACCCCGGCGACGTGTTCTATCTGCACTCGCGACTGCTGGAGCGCGCCGTCAAGCTCAACGAGGAGCTCAAAGGCGGCTCGCTGACCGCTCTGCCCGTGATCGAGACGCAGGCGGGGGACGTGTCCGCCTACATCCCCACCAACGTCATCTCGATCACCGACGGACAGATCTTCCTCGAGTCGGGCCTCTTCAACTCGGGCGTGCGGCCCGCGATCAACGTCGGCATCTCCGTCTCGCGCGTGGGCGGCAACGCCCAGATCACGCCGATGAAGAAAGTCGCAGGGCGCATCAAGCTCGAGCTCTCCCAGTACCGCGACCTCGAGGCCTTCGCCCAGTTCGGCTCGGACCTCGACGCCGACACCCAGCGCACGCTGGCGCGCGGGGAACGCCTCGTGCAGACGCTCAACCAGAGCGAGCGCGCGCCGCTGCCGGTGGAGGATCAGGTGATCCAGATCTACGCCGCCACCAACGGCTTCCTCGACCGCATCAACGTCGAGCGCGTGAGCGAGTTCCTGACCGAGCTGACCGAACGCACCCACGCCGTGCTCGCGGACGCCCGCAAGAAGATCGCCGCGGGCGACTGGTCGGAGGAGACCCAGAAGGAAGTCCACGACGCGGTCGAGTCCTTCGCGTCCGACTTCGGCTACGACCTCGACGAGGAGGGACAGCCCCTCGAGGAGGCGACCGCGGTCGCCTAGCAGCGGCTCCGTCCCGCCGATCCCAGGACAGCCATGCCAGCATCACAGCGAGACGTCAAGAACAAGATCGCCTCGGTCAAGAACATCCAGAAGATCACGCGGGCGATGGAGATGGTCGCGGCCGCGCGCCTGCGCCGCGCCGAACAGCGGATCCAGGCGCTGCGCCCCTACGCCGACGCGCTGCGGCGGATGACGCGCAAAGCGGCCCAGGCGGCGGGCGCCGCCGGGGCGAGCGTGCCGCTGCTGACCGAGCACGAGAGCGACCAGCACGTGGGCATCCTGCTGGTGACCGGCGACCGCGGCCTGGCGGGGGCCTTCAACTCGCAGGTGATCCGCGCCGGAGTGCGCCTCGAGCGCGAATTGACCGACTCCGGCCGCACGGTCAGCTGGTACGTGGCCGGCCGACGCGGAGTGTCCTCGGTCAGCTTTCGCGGCTACGAGATCACGGGTGGCTACGAGGGCTTCGCCGACCGCCCCGCCCACGCCGACGCCCGTTCGATCTCCGACGACCTGATCCCGGCCTACGTGGAGGGCCGCCTCGACCGCGTGGAGATCATTTACAACAGCTACATATCCCCGCTCTCACAGCGCGTCACCCAGGAAAGGCTGCTGCCGCTCTCGCAGGCGACGATCACCGGCGGCGAGCCCGACGACGAGGAGCCCCAGGCCGCGCCGGCCGTTGCCGCCGGGCGCGAGGGGCAGGCTATCGAGGCCCCCAAGCCGGCCTCCACCGAGTACGAGCCCGACCCCGACAAGATCCTCAAACGGCTCGTTCCGGACTACGTCGAGCTGTCCATCTACCGCGCGCTGGTGGAGTCCACGGCGGGCTTCTTCGGCGCGCAGATGACGGCCATGCGCAACGCCTCCGAGAACGCCGGGGACATCATCACCGAATACACCCTCCAGATGAACCGCGCGCGCCAGGCGGAGATCACCCAGGAGATCATGGAGGTCGTAGCCGGCGCCGAGGGCCTGACCGGCTAGCCGCAACGGCGCACGCACGCCTCACCGACCGCACCACCTCCACCGGACAACACCACCTTCACCCGAGCACACCACCTACACACCCGACACCCCAGAAACGAGAGAGAGACTGATGGACGCGAGCACTGCCACCGAGCCGACCGGATCGACGAGCGCCGCCGCCAACGGCGGGGGCGGGAAGCGCAACGTGGGGCGCATCGAGGAGATCCAGGGCGTCGTGATCGAGGCCGTGTTCGAAGACCGGCTGCCGGAGATCAACCACGCGATCACGATCGAGCGCCCGGCTGCCGCCGCCGAGGAGGAGGCGCCAGGGATCAGCTCCGAGGCCGGCGGCGATCTGCTCGTGTGCGAGGTCCAGCAGCACCTCGGCGACGACCGCGTGCGCGCGGTCGCGATGGACACCACCGACGGCCTCTCCCGCGGCCTCGAGGTCCTCGACACCGGAGCCCCGATCACGGTGCCGGTGGGTGAGGCCACGCTGGGGCGGATCTTCAACCTGCTCGGCGAACCGATCGACCTCGGCGCGGACCTCCCCGCCGGCGTCGAGCGCCGCGGCATCCACCAGGAGGCCCCCCGCGTCGAGGACCTGTCCCCGACCACCGAGATGTTCGAGACCGGGATCAAGGTCGTCGACCTGCTCGCCCCCTACGCCAAGGGCGGCAAGGTCGGGCTGTTCGGCGGCGCCGGCGTGGGCAAGACGGTGCTGATCCAGGAGCTCATCCACAACCTCGCCAAGGAACACGGCGGCCTGTCCGCCTTCTGCGGCGTCGGCGAGCGCTCCCGCGAGGGCAACGACCTGTGGCTGGAGATGAAGGAGTCGGGCGTGCTCGACAAGACGATGCTCGTCTTCGGGCAGATGAACGAGCCCCCCGGAGCCCGTATGCGGGTCGCCCTCTCGGGCCTCACGATGGCCGAATACTTCCGCGATCAGGGCCAGGACGTGCTGCTGTTCATCGACAACATCTTCCGCTTCGTCCAGGCCGGCTCCGAGGTCTCGGCGCTGCTCGGGCGGATGCCCTCGCAGGTGGGCTACCAGCCCACGCTGGAGACGGAGATGGGCCAGCTCCAGGAGCGCATCACCTCCACCCGCGAGGGCTCGGTCACCTCGGTGCAGGCGATCTACGTGCCCGCCGACGACATCACCGACCCCGCCCCGGCGTCGGTGTTCGCCCACCTCAACGCAACCACGGTGCTGTCGCGGGCGATCTCCGAAAAAGGCATCTACCCGGCTGTCGACCCGCTGGAATCGACCTCCACGATCCTCAAGGCCGAGATCCTCGGCGAGGACCACTTCCGCGTGGCCAACCAGGTCAAGGAGATCCTCCAGCGCTACAAGGAGCTCCAGGACATCATCGCGATCCTCGGGATCGACGAGCTCTCCGACGAGGACCGCCTCACCGTGCAGCGGGCCCGGCGCATCGAGCGCTTCCTCTCGCAGCCGTTCTTCGTGGCCGAAGAGTTCACCGGCACCCCCGGCGCCTACGTGAAAATCGAGGACACGATCAAAGGCTTCCAGGAAATCATCGAAGGCAAGTACGACGAAGTCCCCGAGAGCGCGTTCTTCCTGAGGGGCACGATCGACGAGGTAGTCGCGGCGGCCGGCAAGGAGTAGGGGCCGGGCGATGGCCAGGACCAAATTCCCCGTCGAAGTCCTCACCCCCGAGGGCGAGGTGTTCTCCGAGGAGGTCGAGATGCTCTCGACGGTCACCACCGTCGGCTCGATCGGGATCCTCGCCCGCCACGAGCCGCTGCTGGCCATCCTCGAGCCGACCGAGCTGAGGCTGTACCGCTCGGACACCGAGATCGTGCGCTACGCGCAGGCCGAGGGCTATCTCCAGTTCGCCGGCAATCGCGCCCTGGTGCTCGTCGAGGAAGCGTTGCGTCCCGACCAGCTCGACCGTGGCCTGCTCGAGGAGAAGCTCTCCCAGGCCCGCACCACCGCCGAGGGCAGCGAGGAGGGCAGCGAAGAACGCGACCGGGCGCTCCGCGAGATCCGCCGCTGCGAGGCCTTCCTGGCCGTCGTCGCCGGCTAGCCCTCGGGGCGGCGCGATAGCGTCTTGTCGATGGACGGATCGAATCCGGCGACAGCCCATTTCCAGAGCAAGCGTCCGGGCTGGTTCACGCGGCGTGTCTTCAACCCGCTCGTCGGGCTGCTGACCCGGCGGGGCCTGCCGATCGCCGGCTCGCGCGTGCTCGAGGTCCGCGGGCGCACCTCCGGTGAGCCGCGCCGCACCCCCGTCAACCCGCTCGATCTGGACGGGCAGCGCTACCTGGTGGCGCCCCGCGGCGACACCCAGTGGGTGCGCAACCTGCGCGCCAGCGGCGAGGGCCGCCTGCTGTCCCGCCGTCACAGCGAGAGCTTCACCGCCGTCGAGGTGCCGGACGCGGACAAGCCCGACATCCTGCGCGCCTACCTGAAGCGCTGGAAGTTCGAGGTGGGTGTGTTCTTCGACGGCGTCGGCCCCGACTCCCCCGAGCCCGAGCTCGTCGCCGCGGCGCCCAAGCACCCCGTCTTCAGGCTCACCGCCGCGCCCCGATGAGCGACGCGGAGCGGCGCGATCGCGAGCCGATCGGGGTGATCGGCACCGGTTATGTGGGGCTCGTCACCGCCGCCGGCTTCGCCGAGCTGGGCAGCGAGGTGTGGTGCGTGGACATCGACGCCGAGAAGGTACGCCGGCTGCGGGCAGGGGAGACCCCGATCTACGAGTCGGGGCTGCAGGAGCTGCTGGCCCGCAACCGCGAGCGGATGCACTTCGACACCGACCTCGGCCCCGCGCTCGCGAACGCCCGCCTCCTGTTCGTGGCGGTCGGCACCCCGCCGACGTACTCCGGCGACGCCGACCTGTCCGCCGTGCACGCCGTCGTCGACGCGATCCCCGCGGCCGAGGACCGTGCGCTGGTGATGAAGTCCACCGTCCCCGCCGGCACCGGGGCCTCGCTGCGCCGCGCCTTCGCCGAGCAGGGCAAGCAGGTGCTCTCCTACGTGTCCTGCCCCGAGTTCCTGAAGGAGGGCTCGGCGGTGGGGGACTTCATGCACCCGGACCGCGTCGTGATCGGCGACGAGGGCGGCTGGGCCGGCGACGCGGTGGCCGAGCTGTACGCGCCCCTGCAGGCGCCCGTGGTGCGCACCGACGTCGCCAGCGCGGAGATGGTCAAGCTCGCCTCCAACGCCTTCCTCGCGACCAAGATCTCGTTCATCAACGAGATCGCCAACGTGTGCGAGGAGACCGGCGCCGACGTCGTCGAGGTGGCCCGCGGGATGGGGCTGGACGAGCGCATCGGGGCCAAGTTCCTGCAGGCCGGCATCGGCTTCGGGGGCAGCTGCTTCCCCAAGGACGTGGACGCTCTCAAGCAGCTCGCCGGCAACTCCGGCTACCACTTCCAGCTGCTTACCTCCGTGATCGAGGTCAACGAACTGCAGAAGCGGCGCGTGATAGGCAAGCTCCAGCGCCACCTCGGCCCGCTCGCGGGGCGCCGTGTGGCGCTGCTCGGGCTCGCCTTCAAGCCCGACACCGACGACATGCGCGAGGCCTCCTCGCTGGTGCTCACCGCGCGGCTGCTGGCGGACGGGGCCAGCGTCAGCGCGTACGACCCCGTGGCTGAGGACCAGGCCCGTGAGCTGATGAGCGGGATCACCTACGCCGCCTCCCCGCTGGAGGCGCTGCAGGGCGCCGATGCGGCCGTGCTCGTGACCGAGTGGCGGGAGCTCGTGGAGCTCGACTGGGCCCAGGTCGCCGGGGCGATGGCCGGCAACCTCGTGATCGACGGGCGCAACGCGCTGGACCCGGGTCAGGTGCGGGCCGCCGGGCTCGAGTACGAGGGCGTCGGAAGGCGGTGATCGGATCCAGGCGGTGATCCTCGCCGGCGGCGAAGGCACGCGCCTGCGCCCGCTCACCTCCAACGTGCCCAAGCCGATCGTCCCGCTCGTCGACCGCCCCTTCATCTCGTTCATGCTCGAGTGGCTGCGCGGCCACGGCGTCGACGAAGTGATCCTCTCGTGCGGGTTCATGGCCGAGCGGGTGCGCAGCGTGCTGGGTGACGGCTCGGGGCTGGGGATCCG